>ENA-ORXD01000076-ORXD01000076.1-sediment-metagenome-genome-assembly--contig:-NODE-76-length-168768-cov-16.602154_pt1 | contig 168768 bp, 157 predicted proteins | sample MGYA00237862_ERZ511471 | MGnify/ENA metagenome assembly ERZ511471
AGGAAGCATCCGCAAAGGAGGGCGCTTGCGGCAAGAACCGCCCATATGGTGGAAAAAACGGCTTCCCGGGACGCCTGGACCGGCAGGCCGGATACGACCGATGCGGCGAGAAGGGCGAGAATGGCCGAGATGTTGGCGTCGGGACCGGCAATGATGATGGGGGAGGAACTCCGCCACGCCAGGACGGCGCCGATGACGGCGGCGCTGACGAGGGCGCTTCCGATCCCGATTTCCAGGTATCCCGAGAGGGTTTCCGAGAAGATCAGGGCCCCGTAGGAAATGCCCGCGATCAGGGTCATGATGCCGGCAAGCAATCCGGCGAAGACGTTCCCCGCCAACGGTTTCCAGCCGGGACGCCGATTGAGCGTGACGTTCACGATTCCTCCACCCCCCCGTGGCGATTCCGGGGGGCCCGCTCCGGGATCTCGGGATTTCCTGTCTTATTACCAGAAATGGAGAGGGATTGTCATCCCCCGGGGTTTCCGTTTCCCCGGTTTGTGTTGCACGGGAAGGCCGTTTACGGAATAATGCGGAAAAAGGCCGGGAGGAAGGGATCATGGAAGAGGATCGTCTGAAGACGTTTCGGGAATTCCTGAAGGACGGCGTCCGGAAGAAGGTGGACTTCCGGAAGACCGACCAGAGCCGGGGGATTCCCCCTCCTCCCGTCGAAAAGCCGTTCCCGGAGGATGCCCCCCGGGTGGCGCTTCCCCGCCCGGGCGCCTGGAAGGGCGTCGGAACCATCGATCTCGCCGATGCCATCGGGAGAAGGCAAAGCCGCCGGCTCTACCGGAGGGGCGCCCTGACCCTGGACGAGACGGCCTTTCTCCTGTGGGCCACCCAGGGAGTCCGCCGGGTTCTCGATGCCGGCCACGCGCTGCGCACCGTGCCGTCGGCGGGCTGCCGCCATGCCTTCGAGACCTATCTTTGCGTTTTTGACGTGGAGGGCCTCGAGCCGGCCTTTTACCGCTACCTTCCCCTGGAGCATCAGCTCCTTTTCGAGTTCCGGGAGGAAAATGCCGTGGAGAAACTCGTGGCGGCCCTCTACGGCCAGCCGTATCCGCGGCGGGCCGCGGTGACCTTCATCTGGACGGTGATCCCCTACAGGATGGAATGGCGGTACGGGCCGGCGTCGTACAAGGTCATCGCCCTGGACGGGGGGCACGTCTGCCAGAATCTCTATCTTGCCTGTGAGGCCGTCGGGGCGGGGACCTGCGCCGTCGCCGCCTACGACCAGACGGCCATGGACCGGCTGCTTCGTCTGGACGGCGAGGAGGAATTCACGTTCTATCTCGCCCCCGTGGGAAGGGCGAAGGATTGAAAAATCACTGGGATAATCCGGAGAAACCCGCAGGCATACCGCGGGGGGGTGTCACTCCGTTCCCTCGGCGAACTTGTACCCCACGCCCCGGACCGTGAGGACGAACCGGGGGGTGGAAAGGTCCGGCTCGATCTGGGCCCGAAGCCGCCGGATGTGAACGTCCACCGTTCGCGGTTCCACGAAGGTGTCGTCCCCCCAGACACGGTCCAGGAGGATCTCCCGGGTGAACACCCTTCCCGGGGTCCGGGCCAGAAACCACAGGAGGCGGAACTCGGTGGGACTGAGCGCCACCTTTCGGCCCGCCAGGGTCACCTCGTGGGCGTCGTGGTCGATGAAGAGGTCCCCATACCGGATCGTTTTCCTGTCTTCCGTCGGGGCGGCCTCGTACCGCCGCAGCACCGCCCGGACCCGCGCCAGGAGTTCGCGGACGCTGAAAGGCTTGGTCACGTAATCGTCGGCGCCCATCTCGAGCCCGACGATCCGGTCCACTTCCTCCCCCCTGGCGGTGAGCATGATGATGGGGAGGGTCGCCGTTTCGGGGGTCTTCCGGACGATTTTGCAGATTTCCATTCCCTGGATGCCGGGAAGCATGAGATCCAGGAGGATCAGGTCCGGTTTCCGGGAACGGATGGTCTTCAGGGCCTCCTCCCCGTCGTATGCCCTGAGGACGGCGTATCCTTCCTTCTCCAGGTTGTAGGAGAGAAGATCGACGAGGTCCTTCTCGTCGTCCACGATGAGAATCCGGAAGGAACTGTTTCTGCCTTGGTCCTCCATCCGCCCTCCACGGGGTTTCCCGCCGCGGCTATGCCCTTTCTTCCCTCGGTTCCCCGCCGCTGTCCTCCGGCGGAAGGGGGAACGTCAGGGTCACCGTCGTTCCCCTGCCCTGCTGGCTTTCGATCCTCATTTCCCCCCGATGGGGCTTGAGGAGGTGTTTCACGATGGAAAGGCCGAGACCCGTCCCCCCGAGTTCCCGGGACCTCGTCTTGTCCACCCGGTAGAACCGTTCCCCCAGCCGGGGAATCTCGTCTTTCGGAATGCCGATGCCCGTGTCCCCGATTTCGACGCTCAGGGTGCTTTGTCCGTCGCTGTATACGCGCAGCCGCAGCTTCCCCCCCTCGGGGGTGAATTTGACCGCGTTGTCGAGGATGTTGAGAAAAATCTGGCTCAGGCGGTCCCGATCCGCCCGGATGGCCGGAAGCTCGGCGGAAATCGCCCGTTCGACGGCGATGCTCTTTGCCGAGGCCTTCTGCTCGATGATGGGTAGGAGGGTGTCCAGGACGGCCTTTACGGACAGGGTTTCGAAATGGAACCGCATCTCCCCCGTCTCGATGTCCGAGAGGACCAGGAGGTCGTCCACGAGGCGTTTCAGGCGCTGGGCATGCCGGGAGATGATGTCGAGAAAGCGGATCGCCGTTTCCTTTTCCTCCAGGGCCCCTTCCTTCAGGGTTTCGATGAAGCCGAGGATCGCCGTGAGGGGCGTCCGGATTTCATGGGTCACGTTGGCGACGAAGTCCACCCGCATCCGTTCCAGTTTCTTCAGCCGGGTCACGTCGTGAAACAGGATCATCGTCTTTTTCCCGTTTCCCGGGTATCCCCGGACCGCCGACAGGCTCACCTCGAGAACCTTCGGGTTTTCCCCCGGGATGTCGATTTCCCGGGCTACGGGAAGAACCGTTTTCTTGAAACGGTCCAGCGCCTCCTGCAGTTCCAGGTTCCGGAAGGCTTCGATGAGGGTTTTGCCCAGGATGTCCCTCCGGCGGATGCCCAGCAGGGATTTGAATGCGCCGTTCATGGCTTCGATCCGGTCTTCGTTGTCCAGGACGAGCACGCCGTCGGTCATGCTCGCGAAGGCGGCTTCGAGTTTGTTTTTTTCCTCGTTGGCCACCCGGGCGCTTTCCTGGAGTTCCATCACCATGTAGTTGATGTTCCGGGCGAGCCGTCCCACCTCGTCGGCGGAGTGGATGAGAAGGGTCCCCGAGATTTCCCCTTCCTGGAGCTTGCGGGTGAAAAGCTCCATTTCCTGAATGGGGGTGACGAGCCGGGAGGTGAAAAGGAAGGCGATCAGGAAGGAGAGCGCCCCGACGAGGAGAAGAGACTGGAACACGAGAAAGGAGAAATCGCCGATGGATTTCCTGATGCCCGTGAGGGGGCGGGCGAGGCGGACGTACCCGGCGATCTTCATGTCTTTTTTGATGGGAAGGGCGACGTACAGGGTGTCGACGTCGAGGGTCCTGCTGTACCGGGTCGCCGTTCCCGCACCCCGCACGCGGGCTTCCTGGATTTCCGGACGGTTCAGATGGTTGTCCATCTCGACGTTCGGGGCGTCGGAATCGGCGAGCACGGCGCCGTCACCGTCGATCAGGGTGACCCGCGCACCGGCGAGCACGGCGAGTTCCGGAACCCTTGCCAGAAGGGTGTCCCCGGCGGGCATGAGGGCGATCATCGCCGCGCTGGTCTTGAGGCTGGATTCGGTTTCCGTCAGGATCCTCTCGCGGATCTGGCGGCTTCCCATGGTCCAGACGATCGCCATGGCCATAAGGACGATGACGACGTACGTGGCGAAGACCTTGTAGAAGAGATTGCCCCTCATGATTCCTTTCCGGGTGCCGTTCGCTTTACGGCAGTTCGCTGTCTTTGGGTTTACCGGGATACTGATGCCTCACGTTCTGTCCCGTCACCATGAACACCACCATGTCGGCGATGCTTTTCGCGTGGTCCGAGATCCTTTCCAGGTTCTTCGAGATCTGCATGATGAGGAGGGCCCGGTGGGTCGTTTTCGGGTCTTCCATGATGAACGTGAGGAGTTCCCGGAAGATCTGCTCGTTCAGTTTGTCGATGATGTCGTCCTCCCGCCGGACCCTGTTGGCCAGTTCCACGTCGTCGTGAATCAGGGCGTCGAGACTGTTCCGGATCATGTCCTCGGTGATTTCCGCCATGCGGGGCAGGTCGATGTACGGTTTCAACTGTTGCTCCTCGTTCAGGGCAATGGCCCGCTCCGCGATGGTCACCGCCATGTCCCCGATCCGTTCCAGGTGGCCGTTGATCTTGATGGCCGTCGTGATGAACCGGAGGTCCCGGGCGATGGGCTGCCGGAGGGCCAGGAGGGTGATGCATTTTTCCTCGATCTCCTCGTCCATGCAGTCGATGAGGCGGTCGCCCTCCACGGTCGCCCGGGCGAGGTCGGAATCCCGGTCCAGGAGGGATTTCATGGCGTTGTGGATGGCCTTCTCCACGAGTGCCCCCAGATAAACGAGGTTTTCCTTGACCTCACTCAGATTCCTTTCGTACTGGGAACTGGTGTGGACTTTCATGGTTTTCCTTTCCCTGCCTTTCGCTTCAATCCTGCGGTGGATCAGCCGAAGCGCCCCGTAATGTAATCTTCCGTCTGTTTCTCATCGGGATTGGTGAACAGTTTTTCCGTGGGATTGAACTCGATGAGTTTTCCCAGGTAGAAAAAACCCGTGTAGTCCGAAACACGGGCCGCCTGCTGCATGTTGTGGGTCACAATGATGATGGTATACTGTTTTTTCAATTCGTCAATCAATTCCTCGATTTTTGCGGTGGAAATGGGATCGAGGGCGGAGGTGGGTTCGTCCATGAGGAGAACGTCCGGTTTCATGGCCAGGGCCCGGGCGATGCAGAGCCGTTGCTGCTGTCCCCCCGAGAGCGCCATGGCCGACTGGCCCAGGATGTCCTTGGCCTCTTCCCAGAGGGAGGCCTGTTTGAGGCTCTTTTCCACCAGGGATTCCAACTCCCTCTTGTTCTGGGTTCCCGCAAGCCTCGGCCCGTAGACGATGTTGTTGAAGATGGATTTGGGAAAAGGGTTCGGCTTCTGGAAGACCATGCCGATCCGTTTCCGGATTTCCACGGGATCCACGTTGGCGTCGTAGATATTTCTTCCTTCGAAGAGGATCTCCCCTTCAACCGTTGTTCCGTCGATGAGATCGTTCATCCGGTTCAGAAGGCGGAGAAGGGTGGATTTCCCGCATCCCGAGGGTCCGATGAGGGCGGTCACCCGGTTTTTCTCGAAACTCATGGTCACATCCGTCAGCGCCCGGAAACTTCCGTAATAGAAGTTGACGTTTCTCGTCTGGATGATGATGTCGTTGTCCATTCCGGTTACCACCTTTTCTTTTTCCGGATCCAGCTTCGAATGAAGATGGCGATGAGGTCGATGCCGAGAACGAGGGCGACGAGGACGACGATGGTGCCGTACTGGATCGGTCTTGTCTCCTCGATCCGGGTCCCCGCGGTCGCCAGAACGTAGACGTGGTAAGGCAGCGCCATGACCTGGTCGAAGATGGACCGGGGGAGAAGGGGCGTGAAAAAGGCGGCCGCCGTGAACATGATGGGCGCCGTTTCCCCTGCGGCGCGGCCGATGCCCAGGATCGAGCCGGTGAGAATTCCCGGGAGCGCGTTGGGAAGAACGATCCGGAGAATCGTATGCCATTTGGACACGCCGAGTGCCAGGGAGGCCTCACGAAACGTGCTGGGAACCCCCTTCAGGGCTTCCTCCGATGCTCCGATGATCGTGGGGAGGATAAGAAAGCCCAGGGTCAGCGCCCCGGAGGCGATGGAAGACCCGAAATGGAGATACACCACGAAGAGCCCGAGGCCGAAAAGGCCGAATACGATGGAAGGAACGCCCGCCAGGCAGTTCACTCCGATCCGGATGATCCGCACCGCCGGTCCCTGTTTGGCATATTCGTTGAGGTAAACGGCCGACAGGATCCCCAGGGGAAGGGCGACGGAAATGGCACCGAGGGTCAGGTAGAACGTGCCGAGGATGGCGGGCATGATCCCGCCTTTCGTCATGGAGTCCCTCGGGGGTTCGGTGAGGAAGCTCCAGCTGATGACGCCGACGCCGTGATAGAAGATGTACAGGAGGAACGCCCCGATGGCCAGGGCGATGCAAAGCGCCGAGCCGCGGACCATGAGGAAGAAAACGTTCTGCTTGAAGTAACGCCATCTCATAAGGTTCCTGAACCCACTTCCTTGAATTTGTTCGATACGTAGTCGGCAACCAGGTTGAAGCCCAGGGTGAGGAAAAAGAGAACGATTCCCGTGGCGAAGAGGGCGTGGTAATGGTCGCTCCGGAAGGGGGCCTCTCCCATTTCGGCGGCGATGCTCGCGGGCATGGGCCGCACGGAATCGAAAATGCTTTCGGGAATCATGGCCGCCCCTCCCGCCACCATGAGCACCACCATGGTTTCCCCGATGGCCCGGGCCATCCCGAGGATGATTGCCGTGGAAATCCCGGAGAGGGCCGCGGGAACGATCACCCGGACGGTGGTTTCGAATTTCGTCGCCCCCAGGGCATACGAGGCTTCCTTGAATTCACGGGGAACGGAATACAGGGCGTCCTCGGAAATGCTCGAGATGGTCGGGACGGCCATGAAGGCCAGCACCAGGGAGGCGTTGGCGATGTTGAGCCCCGTGGGAAGATCGAAGGTCTCCTGGAGCCAGGGGGCGATGACGGCCATTCCGAAAAAGCCGAGGACCACCGAGGGAAGTCCGGCCAGAAGTTCGATGACCGGCTTGAAAACCTCCTTCACCACCCCCGGGGCGATCTCGGAAATGTAAATGGCCGACAGAATACCGAGGGGAACGGCAATGAGGGTGGCAAAAAAAGTGACGACGAGGGAACCGACGATGAGCGGCCAGATTCCGAATTCCGGCGGCTCGGATGTCGGATACCAGTACATGCCGAAGAGGAAATCCCGAACGGAGACGGTCCGGAAAATGGGAAGGCCCTCCATGAAAAGAAACACCACGATCAGTCCCAGGATGAACAGGGACACGATGGCGAAGAGAAAAAAAATCCGCTTGATGATCTTTTCTTTCAGGGTCCGGTTCATGTCAAACCGTGTCTTCTTTCTTTCCATTCAAGGTAAAACAGGGGGCGGTTTTTTTCAACCACCCCCCGGAGGGTTGCCGGTTTATTGCAGTCCGGTCCTTCAGGGCCGGTCGTCCCGGCCGCCGTTGCCCCAGCGGACGGGTGCAGTGACGGGCCTCTTTTTCAGTACAGGGGAATGAATCCTTCTTTTTTGACGATCTCCTGGCCTTCGGGGCTGACGAGATAGTTGATGAAATCGGACACCGCCCCGGCGGGCCAGCCTTGCACGAACACGAAGAGGGGCCGGGCGACGGGATAGGCGCCGGAAAGGGCGGTTTCACGGCTTGCCTCGATGTCGTTCACCTTCAGACCCTTCAAATCATTGTTCAGGTAGCCGATGCCGATGTAGCCGATGGCGTACCGGTTCTTTGAAACGGCCTGGGCGACGGCGCCGTTGGAGGCCTGGAGCTGGGCCTGGGGGGCCACCTTGGCCTTGTGAAGGACCTTCTCCTCCCAGACCTCGTAGGTCCCCGAACTGGTATCCCTGGAGATAATGACGATCTTCAGATCCTTGCCGCCCACCTCCTTCCAGTTCGTGATCTTTCCCTGGTATATGAGGCTCAGTTGCTCGATGGTAAGATTGTTCACGGGATTGCTCGGATGGACGATGGGAACGATGGCGTCGACGGCGACCCGGAAGGGAACGGGATACACCCCTTTTTCCATGGCCGTCGAGATTTCCTTGTCTTTCAGGAAACGGGAAGACATGGCGATGTCCGTCGTCCCGTCGATGATCGCCTTGATGCCGTTCCCGGAGCCCCCGCCGGAAATGGAAATGCTCACGTCGGGATGGCCTTTCATGAACGTTTCCGCCGCCGCCTGAACCACGGGGAGGACGGTCGTCGATCCATTCACGACCACCTGGGTCGACGCAAAGGCCGGCGTGCCGAACGCGAAGAGGGCAAGGGCGGCGATTGCCGTGAAAACTGTTTTTTTCAGCATTTTTCGATCCTCCTTCTTGGTGAAGAATTTTTTTCGATCCATGGCTGCAGCATAACCGTTGATTGTTACAGTTTGATGACGGAACGGTGAAGATCCCGTGAACCCTTTATTTTTCCTGCTTATTGCCGGTGTCATGATTCCGTAGGAATGTTTCGGAACGGCCGGCGGTTGTTCCGGCTTCTTCCATGTGATACAGTTGGAAAAACTCGCAAGGGAGATGCCATGCATTACGACACCGCCCTGAGGGGATATACGGGAAAACGGCTGGAAGAGATCGAGCGGGCGGACATCCTGGTGGGGATTCCGTCGTTCAACAACGAGAAGACCATCGCACACGTGATCCAGATGGTCAGTCACGGCCTGAACCGGCACTTCAAGGACCGGCGGGGGGTCATCCTCGTCGCCGACGGCGGTTCCACCGACGACACCCGGGAGGTGGCCAAGGAGTTCCAGATCAAGCCCTGGCAGGAAAAAATCGTTTCCATCTACCGGGGACCGGGGGGGAAGGGCACGGCGCTGCGCTCCGTTTTCGAGGCGGCGAGCCGCCTCCACGTGAAGGGCTGCGCCGTGGTGGATTCCGATCTCCGGAGCATCACCCCGGACTGGGTGAAATACCTCATCGATCCCGTCATGGAGGGGGGGTACGATTTTGTCGCCCCGGTCTACGTCCGCCACAAGTACGACGGGACCATCACGAACAACATCGTGTACAACCTCACCCGGGCCCTCTACGGGAAGCGGATCCGCCAGCCCATCGGGGGGGACTTCGCCCTTTCCCGGAACGTGGCCAAATTCTATGCGGACCAGGACGTCTGGGAGACCGACGTGGCCCGATACGGCATCGACATCTGGATGACCACCAACGCCATCACCCAGGGATTCCGGATCTGCCAGTCCAACCTGGGGGTGAAAATCCACGACGCCAAGGACCCGGGACAGCACCTCGGTCCCATGTTCCGCCAGGTGGTCTGGACCATCTTTTCTCTCATGGAGGATTATGAGGAGTACTGGAAGCACATCAGGGGAAGCGAACCGGTGGAAACCTTCGGTTTCGAAAACCACACGGAGCCGGAACCGGTGGCGGTCGATCTCGATGCCCTGGTGGACCATTTCAAGGTGGGGTTCCAGCAGTTCTCCTCCCTTTGGAAGGACCTTTTCTGTCCCGAATGCTTCGAAGCGATCCAGGAGGCCTCGACCCTGGATCCGCAGGTGTTCCGGCTGCCCACGAGAACCTGGATCCAGACCCTGTACGATCTTGCGGCGACCTTTCATTCCTGGAAGGTGAACCGGTACAGGCTCATCGACCTCGTGACGCCCCTCTACTACGCCCGGGTGGCTTCCTTCGTGCGCCAGAGTCTCGAAATGACCTCGGAGGAGGCGGAGAATCTCGTCGAGGAGCAGGCCGTGCTCTTCGAGGAACAGAAGGACTATCTTGTCCATGTCTGGGAGGAGAAGACGGCCTCCCGGGAATGAGGCCGCCCGCCGGCGACGATGAGCCACGAAAGCGCATCCCGACAATGAAGACCCGGAAGTACCGGCCGGTGTCCACCCTGGACGGCCCCTCCCACGTGGCCGTGGTGCGGGAGATCTTCGCCACCATCACGGGCCGATATGATTTTCTGAACCACCTGTTCAGCCTTCGGCGGGACGTGGCCTGGAGAAGGGCCGCGGCGGAACGGGCGCGGTTCGGAAAAACGAACCGCTACCTCGACATCGCGACGGGCACCGGCGATCTGGCCATGGCCGTGGCGGGGATGCATCGCGGGATTTCCGTGACGGGCCTCGATTTTGTCGGAGAGATGCTTCACCGGGCCGGGGAAAAGGTCCGCGGGACCTCCCTGGACGGCCGGGTTGCCTTTCTTCGGGCCGATGCCATGAATCTTCCCTTCCCGGGGGGGGCGTTCGACACCGCCGGGATCGCCTTCGGGATCCGGAACATCCCCGACCGTGCAGGGGCCCTCAGGGAGATGCACCGCGTCCTCGTGCCGGGAGGGGTTCTCCTGGTGCTTGAAATGCATTTCCCCTCGCAGCCCTTGTTCCGGAATCTCTATGGATTTTACCTCGGCCGGGTCCTTCCCCGGATGGCCCGGTCCTTTTCGAGGAATCCGGCGGCGTACTGTTACCTGGCCGATTCGATCATGCATTTTCCCGCCCCCGACCGGTTTGTCGGGATCATGGAAGAAGCCGGATTTTCGAATGTCCGGTGCCGTCCCCTTACCTTCGGAATCACCTGTCTCTATACGGGCGTCAAAATCCCGTGACCGCCGCCGGCGGGTCGCCTCCGGGGGCCGCGTTCCGCCGGATCGGCCGAACCGGGAAATCCCGTTCTTGACAATCAAACGTTTGTATTATACGCATGTTTAAAACGGAGGCAGGGAGGATACATGGAACGGAACGAGGAGACCCCTTCCACCAGGGAACGGCTTCTCCGGGAGGCGGAAATCCTGTTCGCCCGCAAAGGGTATCACGCGGTGAGCGTGCGGGAGATCACCGATGCGGCAGGGTGCAACCTGGCTTCCGTCAACTATCACTTCGGGAACAAGGAGTCCCTGTACATCGAGGTCTTCCGGAGTCTCTGGATGGAACGGGCGGCGGTGATCCGGAAGCGTTTCGAGGAAAAGGCCGGAAGCGGGGGGATGGAATCCATGGAATCCGTGGTCCGGGGTCTCGCCGAAGCCTTTCTCGAAGGGCCCCTCACCGACGAAGAAAGACTGCTGCACGCCCAGCTCGTCATCCGGGAGATGATTCAGCCCACGAAGGCCTTCCAGGTCGTTTTCACCATGGCGATGAAACCTTTTCTGGAAAACATCGCCACCCGTCTCAGGCCGTTTCTCGCGCCGGGCATGAGCGACGAGGAGCTGATCCTCAACATTTTCAGTGTCTTTTCCATGGTCCTTTATTTCAATTTCGCCAGAACGGCCGTCTCGCGGCTTACGGACAAACCCTATGATCCGGATTTCATCCGGACGCTCATCTCCCATATCGTCCGGTTCAGTCTCCACGGTCTCGGACCGGAAAAGCCGGGGGACCCCGGTCCGTAACAGGCACCCTGTACCGGGGGGCTTCCCGAGATCCCCCTGCCAGGCCCTCCCGATTTTCCTGCATTATTTCCGTATATTTTCAGGAAAGCGGTGGATTTTCCGATGAATGGATCATCGGGTTTCCCCGTATTCCCGTTACATCTTCCGCCCGGCGGGAAGCGGCTTTCGCGGACCGGTCATGCGGGCACGAAAATTGCTGTAAATCATTCGCTATTTGAATACGACACTGGAGGTGCCTCCCTTGAAAGGCTTCCTGAATCGGACGGCATGCCGGATCCGTTCTTTTTTCGGAAGATTCAGCACAAAACTGGTTATTATGACCATGATCGCCGGGCTCTTCCCCGTGTTCATCTTTCTTGTCACCCTGGGATCTTATGAAACCACCCTGCTCCACGACATCGACCGCTCCGTCCGTTCCCTTCAGGGGGAAGTGAGGGAGGAAACCGGGGCCGTCGCGAAGAGCCTCTCGGAGGAGCGGGTTCGTCAGAAGGCCGTGGACGTGGCCCTCCACGTGGCGCTTTTCATCAGCACGCACAGGGAAATGACCACCGATGACCTCCGGAAAGACAAAGCCTTCCGGCAAATCGCCATCCAGCGGGTGGGCAAGACGGGATACACGGCAGTCCACGAATCGCGGGAGCCGGCGGTCAACCTGGTCCACCCGTCGCCGGCCGTCGAAAACAGGAAACTGAGAAGCCTCTCGGAGAAGGGGAAGTTGTCCCGTTTCTGGTCCATCATCGAAGCTGGGATGGGCGGAAAATCCGCGAGCGGGTACTACGACTGGCAGGATTCCGACGGCAAGATGCGGCAGAAATACATGTACCTCCATCCCGTCGAAACCCTGACGGCCGACGGCGTTCCCCTGTGCGTCGGCGCGACAATCCTGGTCGACGAATTCGAGGAGCCCGTCAACACATTGGCACAGATCTCCGAACGGTTCAGCGGGGAAATCCTCTCCGCGGTGACCGGGCTGTTTTCCTCCTATCGGAAACACGGCGTTCTCCTGTTCACGATCACCGCCTTTTTGGCCCTCGTGTGGTCTTTTTTCACCGGGCTTTCCCTTGCGGGGGTGGTGAACCGTTTCCGGGAGGCGATCCGTGAAATCAACCGGGGGAATTTCGCCTACCGCATGGAGCCGGGGATGTCCGGAGACGTCCGGGACATGATGGCCGAGTTCAACACCATGGCCGCCAGGCTGGAGGAAACGGTGGTTTCCCGGTCGAAACTCGAGGAAAGCGAAGCGAAATTGAGCAGCATCGTCGATTTTCTTCCCGATCCCACCTTCGCCGTCGACCGGTCGGGAAAGATCATCCTCTGGAACCGGGCCATGGAGGAACTGACGGGGGTTAAAAGAAAGGAGATCGGGTTTGTGGGGGATTTCGAGCATGCCCGGCACTTCTACGGGAAAAAGCAGCCCATGCTTCTGGATCACGTGCTTTCCCCCGATCTCGACTGCATGGGCCATTATGAGCATTATCGCAGGGAAGGGGACATGATCATCGCGGAGAGCTGGGTCGATTTCCGGCGCCACGGGGCCCGCTGGATCTGGGGCAAGGCGTCGCCCATCTTCAACCGGGAGGGTGTCCTCATGGGCGCCATCGAGTCTCTCCGGGACATGACGGACCGGAAGCAGCTGGAAGAAGCCCTGAAACAGAGCGAGGAAAGGTTTCGCACGGTGGTGATGCACTCGGGGATCGGAACGGCGCTTACCGACCTCGACGGACGATTCACCCTGGTCAATCCCGCTTTCTGCCGGATGCTCGGATTTACGCGGGAGGAACTCCGGGAGAAGGACCTGCCGGGCATCTCCCATCCCGATGAGCGCTTCCGGGAAAGGCTGCTTCTGGACCGGATCCGGGGCGGGGAAGCACCGTTCCGCCAGATCGAGAAGAGATTCATCGGCGGGGACGGCGGCGTCCTTTGGACTTTGCTGAATGTGACGCTGGTCCGGGACCCGTCGGGGGAACCCCTTCATTTCATCGCACAGATTCAGGACATCACGGAGCGAAAGAAGGCGGAAGAGGCCCTGCACGTATCGGAATCCATGCTCCGCTCCATCGTCGACAGCGCCAAGGACGCCATATTCGTCAAGAATCTCGACCGCCGGTATATCCTGGTCAACCGGTTCATGGCGGATCTGTACGAAACGAAGATTTCCGAGCTCATCGGAAAATCCGATGAGGATCTCATGGATTGGGAAACGTCCCGCCGTTTCCGGGATATCGACCGGCAGGTCCTGCAGGGCGCGGCCATCGAGGCGGAATCGGAAAGACCCATCCAGGGGATTGTCAGGACGTTTCATGCCATCAAGGTGCCCCTGAAGGACGGCGAGGGGCGGATCATCGGGCTTTGCGGCATTTCCAGGGACATCACGGAAAGGAACCGGCTCGAGGGCCTGCTTTTCCAGTCCCAGAAAATGGAGGCCGTGGGGACCCTTGCCGGGGGCATGGCCCATGAATTCAACAACCTTCTCATGGGAATCCAGGGATACACTTCCCTCATGCTCATGGACCTCGATCCGGATCACCCCCACTACGGCCGGCTGAAGAGTATCGAGGAACGGGTCAAAAGCGGCGCCGACCTGTCCCGGCAGATCCTCGGCTTCGCCCGGGGAGGGAAATACGACGTCCGGCCCGCCGATCTCAACGAACTCATGGGTAAAACGGCCCTTCTGTTCGGAAGGACCAGGAAGGAAATCCGGATCCACGAAAGCTTCCATCCCGATCTCCGGAGGGTCGAGGTGGACCGCACCCAGGTGGAGCAGCTGCTCATGAATCTCTTCCTGAACGCGTCGCAGGCCATGCCCGCCGGAGGGGACCTCTCCCTCGAGACGGGCAATGTCGATCTTGGCGAGGAGGATGTGAAACCATACGGGGGCCGGCCGGGACGGTACGTCATGATGGTCGTCGCCGATACGGGCGTCGGCATGGACGAAAAGACGCTGTCGAGGATCTTCGAACCCTTTTTCACGACAAAAGAAATGGGAAGGGGCACGGGCCTCGGGCTGGCTGCGGTCTACGGCATCGTGAAAGGGTATGGGGGATTCATCCAGGTGGAGAGCGAACCCGGACGGGGTTCGACCTTCCGGATCTTTCTCCCTGCCTCGGAAAAGGAGATCCCCGGGGAAACGGTCCAGGAACCCCCTTCCGTGAGAGGGGCCGAAACGATTCTCGTGGTGGACGACGAGGAGGTGATTCTCGGCGTGCTGAACGAATGGCTGACATTGCTGGGATATCAGGTGATCACGGCGAACGGCGCCGCGGCCGCCCTGGAGATCTTCGGGGGAAGGCCGAATGGGATCGACCTCGTGATCCTCGATATGATCATGCCCGGGATGGGCGGCGGCGAGGTCCTGGACCGGCTGAAGGCCCTGAATCCCGACGTGGCCGTGATCCTTTCCAGCGGGTACAGCGTGGAGGGGGAGGCATCCAGAATCATGGAACGGGGGGTACGGGCGTTCATTCAGAAGCCTTTTCAGATGAAGGAGTTTTCCCGCCTGATACGGGATGTGCTGGACGGCGACGGCCGGCCCGGGGCGGGGGAACAGGTCCGGGGAGACTGCGGTCCGTAAAAAACGGTCTTGAAAACGACGGAGAAAAGAGGGATGGTTTCACTCTGACAACGGGAACCCCGCCGGGTGAAGCGGGATTCCCGAAAGGGGGGAAAGATCGAAACCATGCTTCCGTGGAAAAGGTTGTCTCTTCTGACCGTTTTTCTGATTCTCGGCCTCGTTCACGGTTTCCCGGGGGAGTCGCCTGCCGGCGACGATGAGGCGCGAAGATCGGACACCCTGAGCCTCTATCTGGAGAACGACCTTTTCGGTTTCGACAACAAGGACCGCTATTACACCCACGGGACAAAGCTTTCGTGGATTTCCCGCGACCTTTCGGACAGCGGGGAGGCCTCTTCCCTGCCGTCATGGATCCGCTGGATTCTCGATCGCGTGCCGCTCATCAACGGTCCGGAAATCCGGCGTTCCGTTTCCTTCTCCCTGGGACAGAACATCTACACCCCGGAGGACAAGGAGCGAAGCGACCTGATTCCCGACGACCGTCCTTACGCGGGCGTTACCTACCTGGGACTTGGATTTCACGGCATCAGCGGGCGGAGGATGGACACCCTCGAGGTCGATGCCGGGATCGTCGGACGCCATTCCTACGCCGAGGACTGCCAGAAGGTGATCCACGACTGGATCGGTTCCGTCGATCCCAAGGGCTGGGAACACCAGTTGAAGGACGAGCCGATCCTCAACCTTTATTTCGAACGCAAGTGGCGGCTGATGAAGGCCCGGGAGGCGGGAGGCCTCGGGTTCGACTGCATCTCGCACATGGGATGCGCCGCGGGAAACGCTTACACGGGGGTCAACCTGGGGGGCCAGGTCCGTTTCGGCTGGAACGTCCCGAACGATTTCGGGACCTATCTCATCCGGCCGGGATCGGACAGCAGCGCCCCCGAGGACGACGGCGACCCGCGCTTTTTCCGGCCGCTCCACCGCGTCGGCGTCCATGTCTTCCTGGCGGTCGACGGAAACGCCGTGGCCCGGAACATCTTCCTCGACGGGAACACCTTCCGTGAAAGCCACAGCGTCGACAAGAAACCCTTCGTCGCCCAGTGCACCGGAGGGATCGGCGTGATCCTTCACCGGTTCAAGATCACCTATTCCTACGTGTACCGGACGAAGGAATTCGAGACCCAGAAGGAAGGGCAGCAGTTCGGGGCGATCGCGGTATCCTACACGTTTTAAGGCCTCAGGAATCGAAGACGCAGTATCCGTCACGGACCTGAAGGATCCGTTTCGCGAAGGCGCTCACTTCCGGGTTGTGGGTTACCATGAGGATCGTCTGTCCCTCCCGGTTCAGTTCCCCGAGCAGCGTCATGATCTGGGCCGTCGTGGCGGAGTCGAGGTTTCCCGTGGGTTCGTCGGCGAGGAGAACGGGAGGTCCGTTCACGACGGCCCGGGCGATGGCCACCCGCTCCTGCTCGCCGCCGGACAGCTGATCCGGCAGCCGTCGGGCCTTGTCCGCAAGGCCCACCCGGTCCAGCACGGCCATGGCCCGCCTGTGCTGGAGGGTTCCCCCGATGCCGGTGACGGCCATGGGGATCTTCACGTTTTCCAGGACCGTAAGGTAGGGGATGAGCTGAAAGGACTGGAAGATGAATCCCATGTATTCGCTTCGGAAGTCGGCCCGCTGTTCCCCGCTGAGGGCGTACACGTCCAGGGTGTCGACGAGCACCCGCCCCCGGGTGGGGCGGTTCAGGCCGCCGAGGACGGACAGAAGGGTGCTCTTTCCCGATCCCGAAGGTCCCATGATGGCGACGAACTCGCCGTCTTCGACGGTGAAATCCATTTTCCGGATCGCCGGGACGGCCCCGTCTCCTCCGGCGTAGTCCTTTCCCAGGTCCGCGACCTCTATGAATGAGACGCTTTCGCTCATGATTTCCTCCTTCTACAGGGACCGGAGGGCCTCGCTCGGATCCAGCGTTCCCGCCCGCCACGCGGGATAGAAGCTGGCCAGCAGGCTCAGGGTCACGCCGAGGAGGAGAGAAATCCCCCCCAGGGCGGGATTCATGCCGGCGAAACGCCCCTCCTGGATGACCAGGGGGACGGAGGCCCATGCGGCCCCCGATCCGAGCAGGTACCCGAGAAGTCCGCCGAGGAACCCCACAAGGAGGGCTTCGAGGAGGACGATCTGCATGATGTGTCCCTGCCGGAACCCGATGGCCCTGAAAATGCCGATTTCCCGGGTCCTCTCTTTTACCGACCCCATCATGGTGATGAAGACCGTCAGGGACCCGACGAAAAGGACGAGAACGGCGACGCCGTACCCGAAGGTCCGGATCATTTCCACGGACTGCATCTTGGACATCATGACCTGCTTCAGCGCGTTCACCTTGGCTTCGGGGAATTTCCCGGCGATCTGAAGGACCATTTCGCCGATGGGGCAGCCGCGGCAGAACGCGGCGACTTCGACGAGGGAGATTTTCCCCGGCTTGTTCAGGATCCGCTGGGCCTCGTGGAGGTCCCCGACGATGACGTGGTCTTCCGATGTTCCGGTGGGATGCAGAACGGCGGTGACGGTGTAGGGCGTCTTTTCCCCTCCCAGGGGGAGGGCGTCCCCCACGTTCTTCCGGAAGGCCCTGGCCGCCTCGGATCCGAGCAGGATGTCGCCGGGCGTCTCCGGGAGCTTCCCGTCCCACTGCCACCAGGACTTGAGGGCGAATTCGGCCTTGTAATCCACGCCCATGAGGAGTGCCGGCCGCCCTTCCACGTCCAGCGATCCCAGAACCTTGGGGGCGATGACGCCCAGGTTCTCCCGGTTCTCGATTTCGCGGATCCGGGGGAGCCTGGATTCGTCGAACTCTTCCGTTTCCACCTCGACACCCCCCACGGTGATGCCCCCGTAGGACAGGGACAGGCGTTCCGTTTTCGGGACCATGACGATGTTCGCCCCGAACTGGTTCAGCCGTTCCTCGATGTCCCGGGACATGCTTTCGGTGATGGACAGGAGGGCGACGATGGCGGCGATGCCCAGGACGAGACCCAGGACGGTGAAGACCACCCTCCCCTTCCGGCGTCTCAGGTTGTTGAGGGAAATGTTGTACAGCCTCATCTTTCCGCCTCCTCTGCCCGCATCTCCCTGTGGGTTCCGTGGTGCATCCTGTTGAGGAGGACGGTTTCCAGATTCTTTTCCTGGAAGAGGGCCTCGATGGCCGCCGTGCCGGTCCGGGTACGGTCGAAGGTGACGATGAGCCGGGTTTCGTCCCGGTCCAGGACGACGCGGTTCACGCCGGGAAGCCCGGCGATCTCCTCCCCGATGGCGGCCGGCCATGGCCTTTCATCCCTCATGCGGTAGAAGGCATCCTCCAGGTTCCTTTCCTGGAGGGAGGCGATCACCTGCGGCAGGACCAGAAAGGCGAAACCGGCAAGAAGAATGAGGGCAATCGACGCGGCGACGGTCTGGAAGGAAATCCCCCGTCTTCTCCTTCCCAGGACTTTTTCTCTTTTTTCACGGTATTTTTCCGGATCGTAGGGCATCGGTCGTCGACAATCCCTTTATTTATCCTTGCAGTACCAGCTCATGGCGTTGATGTCCCTCATGTCGATGACGAGATGGTCCCCCTCGACGGCCCGTTTCAGGGGCGCGGGATTGCAGCCGCCGCTCACGTCGTTGATCCGGTCCGAACGGAACTTCATGCCGCAGTTCTCGCAGACCATGAAATTTCCCTCCTGGCGGTACCCCTTCCCGGACCGGTAGCACACGTCGCAGGCGTCGATGGCCGCACGGATGACGCCGTCCCCGCTCTTCAGGGTGAAGAAGACGACGGTGATCCCGTCGTTAGCCTGCGTCCGGAAGAAGTGGGCCTTCCCGTCGCTGATTTCCGAAAGGGGAATCCGGAGAAAACCGTTCTCCGGCACCAGATCCTTTGGTTTGCCGCCCCAGAAAGCATGGGCGGTGGATATCGCCGTAATCGTGACGGCGATCGCCAGGATCGCCCTCGCAAGGATTTTCATATCCGACATCCTCCTGTGTTTACGAACTTGCGGAATCCGCGGAAACTCTTTTTTTCGAACGGCGGGAGAGAACGCTTTGTCGCCGCGGCGGATCGATCCCGATGCGAAACGGGCTCCATGCGCGCCGGGGTGTCGTGCCCTCCAGACCCTCCCCCGTTGTGCAAGGACTGTGCCGATTCCCCGCCGCCGGCCATTCAGGGCGCGAGGACCGGCGCGGGCCGATTCGGGATTCGGGAAATCCTCTTCCATCCTCATTTTCCGGCCTTCCGGGCGTGCGGGGTTTCATCGTCCGCAAAAATCGTCCATTTGTCGGGAAAGAACAGTGCTGGTCATTATTCGACAAAATCGATCATAATGGTGGACTATCCGTCGAATCGGCAAAAAACGTCGTTTTTCCTCTGTCGGCAGATTTCTCTTTTCAGGCGGTCTGCGGCGGGTCGAATGCTCCGGGGAAGGGGGCGCGCGCCGCGAGGGGACATGGGCGAACCGGGGGGCGGTTCCCCGGTCTCAAGGGCCTCTTTCCGGGCCGACGGCGGGGAGGCGGGAAGCGGCCGTGCCGGCGCGGTCCTCCGTTATTCCTTTGTCTCCGGGGACTGTTCCTTTTTCAGCAGTTCCCAGATTTCCTTCGGTTTCATGTCTTTCAACTGTTTCAGCCTGCTGCGGTAGGTTCTGGCGCCGAAGGGTTTTTTTTCGTACGTCGATTCAAGGAACAGGGTGGCCCAAAGGGAACCCGCGAGATGCACGGCCTCATGGCGGGTGGAGCCCTGTTGCTTCATGGCCTCGTAGAAATGGAGGACTTCCCGGGGTTTTCCTTTTTCGATCTGGTCCTCCACCGTCATGTGGATCAGAACGTGGAACAGGGGGCCGATGTCCTCTTCGGCGGACGGATTCGTCCGCGCTTTTTCCAGGGCCTCGGTGAAGATTTCCTTGTGTTCTTCCATGATCCGGGCGATTTTCCGCTCTCCCGGTTCAAGATGGGTGCTTTCCCCGCTTCGGACTTTTTCCCACAGTTCCATCCAGGGCGACAGGGGAAGTTCCTTCCATTCGCTTCCCGGGGCCTCATCCGTGCGATCCGTTTCCCCGTCATCGGGAAGCACGGCCTCCAGGCGTTTCCGGGGGTCGGAGAACAGGATTTCGTTTTTGTTGAAACATTCCGGATCGAATGCATCGCCCGCCCATTCCAGGGCTTCCTCGTACTGCTCGTCTGACGGATCTTCCAGGACTTTCAACAGGTTGGCGTATCCCCAGGGACCGCCGCAGTCCTCCGGAGGCGTGGACCGCCGCCCGGCGATGCAGCGGGGATAGAACTCCCGGTCGTCCCGGGGCAGGGTTTTTTCGTAGACGACGTCGTGTTCCCAGTCGTCCCCGGGGTCATAGACGTAGCAGGCCCTGGGATGGAGCGAAGAAAAGTATTCGGCGATCTTTTTCTTCCATCCGGGCTGGATGCCGCGGGAACCCCACTCGTCGTCGGGGATTCCGATGGTCTCGAGGGTTCCCGTCGCCGGGTTCGTCACGTGGAAGGAGTGAAGATGGGAATCGAGCCACCCCATGGCATCCTGGATGGCCACGTGAAGATCCCAGAAGGAATAGGTTTCCGGAACCTGAATCCTTCTCCAGACTGGCGGACGGATTCCCTTGAGCGTGATCTTGAACTGATACACCTCCAGGCTTCGCTTCGCCATGTTTGTTCTCCCTTTCCCGTTACTGCAGATCTTTTCGATTCTTTTCATTGATTTGTCAACGAAAAAAACCGGCGGAAACAGGCGTCCGGACCCTTCCGTGGCCTCGGTTTCCCCCCATCCGTTTTCCCATGGTGTCCCGGACGTTCCTGTGATAAGCTGGCACACCCCTGAAGGGCACTGTCTTCATTACGGAAAAGAAACCAAAAGCCATGAGCAATCCCCATCGTTTCATGCCCGTCGTCGCCATTCTCCTCCTTTCCTCCATCTGGGGTTACAACTGGGTGGTCATGAAACTCGCTCTTCGTTTCATGGGGCCTTTTGATTTCAACGCCCTCCGGATGGTTCTCGGCGCCCTGGTCCTTATGGGATTCATGCTCTGGAAGGGCATATCTCTGCGGCCGGGAAACGTCCTTCTCACGTTGCTCCTGGGGATTTCCCAAAGCGCGGCGGGGACCGGTCTCATTTTATGGGCCCTGGTGAGCGGAGGCGCGGGGAAGACGGCGATTCTCGTTTACGCCATGCCTTTCTGGATCATGATTCTCGCGTGGATCTTCCTGGGTGAGAAAATCCGTGGTTTTTACTGGCTCCCGGTGATCGCTTCCGCGGCGGGCCTTTTCTTCCTCCTGGAACCGTGGTCCCTCCATGGATCCTTCTTCAGCAAGGTGCTTGCCGTCGTCGCCGGGGTGTTCTGGGCGGTGGGGGCGATCCTCATCAAGATGCTCCAGGAGAAGCCGGACTTTGACCTCGTCTCGGTGACCACCTGGCAGACCGCTTTTGCCGCGCTGCCCCTGACGGTGGCGGCGGTTCTCATTCCTTCCAGGCCGGTCGAGTGGACGCCCTACCTCGTGGGCGCCATGGCCTACAACGGCATCGTGGTCTGCGCCGCCGCCTTTCTTCTTTGGACCTATGTGATCCGGAAACTTCCGGCGGGGATCGGGGGCATGGGGCTTCTGGCCACGCCGATCATCGGGATGGCGACCGCGTGGATTCAACTGGGGGAGCATATCAACCATTGGGAGGCCGCGGGAATCGTCCTGCTCCTTTCGGCCCTGGCGTTTCTCACCTTCCTGAGGGCCCGGGAGAATCGACGGGTGGCCCCGATGATCGTTCAGGAGTGACCTGCTCTTCCGTGTCCTCGGGAAACGGCTCTTTTCGGTCCAGCACCTCCCGGATCTTCTCCGAGAGGGAGGCCCGCGTGAAAGGCTTCTGCAGGAAGGCCGCGCAGCCCTCTTTCAGCACCGACCAGGCCTGGTCTTCGATGCTGTACCCGCTGGAGAGGATGGCCCTGACGCCGGGGTTCATCGACTTGAGACGGCGGAAGGTCTCCTGGCCGCTCATCCCCGGCATGATCATGTCCAGGATGACGAGATCGATCCCGTTGCCCTGTTCCCCGTAGATTTTCAGGGCGGCGGCCCCGTTTTCCGCGGTGAGGACCTGATAGCCGAGACTTTTCAGCATCTTTCCCGTGACTTCCGTGACGAAGACTTCATCGTCGACGACCAGGATGGTTTCCGACCCCCGTCTGAGTTTCTCGTCATGTTCCCGGACTTCATGGACGTCCCTCCTGGATGCGGGAATGTGGATGGTGAAGGTCGTGCCTTTCCCCTTTTCGCTCGAGACGTGAATCATTCCCTGGTGGCTCCTGACGATCCCGTACACGCTGGCCAGCCCCAGGCCCGTACCGCGGCCCATCTCCCGGGTGGTGAAGAAGGGCTCGAAAATGCGGGACAGGGTCTGTTCGTCCATTCCGACGCCCGTGTCGGTGACGGATATCCTCGCATAGTCTCCCACCGGCAATCCGTACAGGGCGGCGGACTTGTCGTCCAGCGTCACGTTTCTTGTTTCCAGGAAAAGGTCCCCCCCGGTGGGCATGGCCTGCCACGCATTCACGTACAGGTTGATGAGGGCCTGCTCGATCTGCCCGCCGTCCGCCTCGACCGCCGTGAGGTCTTCCTCGAGATCGAAGTGAATGGAAATCTCTTTCCTGGTCCTTCCGAACAGGTTCAACGTCTTCCGGATCACGGCGTTCAGGTCGGTCGGCTTCACTTCATACCGCCCGCCCCGGGCGAAGGCCAGGAGCTGTCTGGTCAGGTCCGCTCCGCTTTTCACCAGATCCTCGATGCTTTTCAGACGGTCCTGCTCCGGGGGATCGGGATCGTCGCCGAGTCTCATGAGGGTGGCGTGTCCCTGGATTCCCATGAGAAGATTGTTGAAGTCATGGGCGATGCCGCCTGCCAGGGTTCCCATGGCCTCCAGGTTCCGCGCCCGGAGAAGCTGCTCCTCCATGTTCCTTCTTTCCGTGATGTCTCTTACGAAGTTGAGCGATGCCGGACGGCCCTCCCATGAGACCAGAACGGCGTTCAGTTCCACCCACAGCACGTTTCCCTTGTGGTCGAAGATCCGAAAGGCATAGTCCTGTGAAACGGTCTCCCCGCGCAGTCTCCTTTCGTACTTTTCCACAACCATGTTCCTGTCCTCGGGATGAACGATCCTGGAGAAATGCATCTGTGCAAGTTCCTCCTCCGAGTATCCCGTGAAGGTCAGGGTTCTCCGGTTGGGAAACTTGATGACGCCGTCCTGGGCGATGAAGATGGCCTCGTGGGAGTTCTGAACCAGGAGCCGGTATTTCTCCTCGCTCTCCCGGAGGGCCTCTTCGATGCGCTTCCTTGCGGTGATGTCGTTCCCGATGCACAGAAGCTCCACGACGTTTCCCGCCTCGTCCCGGACCGGCCGGACCGCCCAGGCGATCCACGCCCGTTCCCCCGACGGACGGGTGATCTCATTGACGTAATTGGCATACCCCTCGGGGCGGGCGGAGAGATCCTCGATGATCCGTTTCATGTCCCGGCCCGCGGTTTCCCGTTCCGTGATCAAGGTCCCGATGATGTTCCTCCCGAGAAACGCCTTCCCGGGGACCTGGAAAAAAGACTCGGCGAATTCGTTGATGAAGGTGATGTTGCCCTGCTTGTCCATCCGCAGGATGATGCTGTTCGAATGTTCCACCAGGTCCCGGTACTTTTCCTCGCTTTTCCTCAGGTCTCCGATCACCCTGGAAAGTTCCGACGTTTTTTCGAAGACTTTTCTCCTGAGAAGCTGATTCCAGGCCATGAGCAGAAGAAACAGGGCCGCAGCAAGAACGGCGGCGAGGAAGCCGTACCGCAGGTATTTTTCGTAGGAGAGTCCGATGCCGTACCAGCGTTTGTCGATTGCGTTGTATTCCGAGGGGGTGATCCGGGAGAAGCCTGCATCGACCAGCGACAGAAGGTCATGATTCCCTTTCCGCACCGCCCTGTGGAATTCGCCGGTATAGAGGGGTTCGGTGAACCGAAACTGTTCATGGAGGCCGGTTTTATACAGGAAATAAAGGGCCGGCGGTTTGTCGATCACAAAAACGGTGATTCTCCGATTTTTGCAGGCTTCGATGATGGACTCGTAGCTGTTGAATTCCACGAGGTCCGTGATGCCCTGCCGCCGGAGAAAATCGATGGCGGCATCCCCCGCCTTGACGGCCACGAAGAACCCCTTCAGGGACTGGACGCCGGATATTCCGGGGATATCCCTGTGAAAGAAGATGGGAACATCGATTCTTGTGTATGGTTTTGAAAAATCGTAGATTTTTGATCGCTCTTCATTGAAGAAAAGCGTGTCGATGACATCGAATTCCCCCTTTTTCATCCTGTCCTGGGCTTCGCCCCAGTCCATGGCGGAGATCTCCACCCGGATGCCCGTCTTCTTCTCCCAGAGCCGCCACTGGTCGATGAGGATTCCCACGATTTCTCCGTTGCCGCTGGAAAAAACGTAAGGGGGGTAGTTGTTGTCCATGACGACCCGGACGACCCGCTTCAGGGCCGTCCCGTCGTCGGGACGGGCGGGAGCCGCCGTTGCGAACACGATTGCCGCGGCGATTACGGCGATAAGGATGCATTGTCCGGCAAAGATTCGTTTCCTGTATCCGGCAGTTTTCGGTTCGACCACGTCGGGACCCTGTATGCGGGACTTCCCGCTTTTTTCTTACTCCTGCGCCGCGGCATGCGCTTCGTAGAAGCGGCGTCTCAAGATTTTCTTTCCATGGCTCGTCACGGACATCTTCCCGATCCGGCCGATTTCGTTACCCTTACTATAAATGATGACGATAAATGCGGGAATTGTCAATAACGTTGAGAAGATCGTCTCCCGGAAACGCAGGCGGCTCTGTTGCCCCGCCCTCCTTTTCCTTTCCGTCCTGTTTTCGGACATATCGTATCCGATATTCGGACAAGGTGTCCGTTCCGTGATAACGGAATATGTTTCATCCAATTGATATCGTATATCTTTTTGATGGCCGGAGCCCTGTGGCATGGATAGTGCTTTTCCCTGCGGCGAACGGCGGGAGCAGCCGATCCGCATTGCGGAGGAGATTTCCCGCCGGTCATCCATTTCTTCTGGGAGGTGATTTCATGTTGCGATCCCGCGAGGAATATGTGGCCCGTCTGCTGAAGATGCGGCCGAACCTCTATATCGGCGGCGAGAAGGTCGGCCGGGACGACCATCGGATCCAGCCCGGCATCAACACGCTCGGCGTCACCTTTGAACTTGCGAAAGACCCCGCATACAGGGATGTCATGACCGTTACGTCATCGATCACGGGAGAGGAGATCAACCGCTTCGCCCACCTTCCCCAGAATCCCCATGACCTGCTCCAGAAGCAGAAGATGATCCGGATTTACGCCCGCCGCGTGGGGGGATGCATCCAGCGGTGCATGGGTCATGATGCCCTCACGGCGCTGTCCATATGCACGAAGGAGATGGATGAGGAATACGGCACGGAGTACCACGGGCGGTTTTTGAAATACCTGAAATGGTATCACGAGAACGACATCGACGCGACCTGTTCCCAGACGGACTGCAAGGGAGACAGGCTCAAGAGACCTTCCGAACAGGAAAATCCCGACGCCTACGTGCACATCGTAGAGAAAAGACAGGACGGGATCGTCGTGAGCGGGACCAAGATGTGCATCACCCAGGCCGCTTACGCCGATGAACTGCTTGTGCTTCCCACGCGGGCGCTGATGGAGGACGACAGCGATTACGCCGTTGCATTCGCCATTCCCGCCGACTGGGAGGGCATCAGGATGATCACCCGTCCCGTATGGCTGCGGGAGAAGGATGAACTGGGCGCGTGTCCCTTTGCGAAATACGGCGTTTCCGATTCGGTGATCGTCTTCGACCGCGTCTTCGTGCCCATGGAAAGGGTCTTCATGTGCGGCGAATGGAAGTACGGGAGAAGAATGGCGCTTCTCTTCGCCGATTCGCACAGGCACAGCTACAGCGGATGCAAGCCCGGCGTCTCGGACATCCTGTGCGGCGCAACCGCTCTGGCGGCGGATGCGAACAATATTTCCAAGGTGTCCCATGTGCGCGAGAAACTGTCGCTGTATGCCGGCGCCTCGGAACTGGCCTATGCGGCGGGCGTCGCTTCGGCCATTTACGGCGAAAGGACGTCGAGCGGCACCTTCTTCCCGAACGAGATCTACGCGAACGTGGGCAGGAGGATGACCGGCGAAATGATCTATCACGAATACAACATCCTGACCGAGGTGGCGGGCGGCATATCGGTGACGCTCCCCTTCGGTGAGGACTTCGATGGAGAGGAAACCAGGGCGGACCTGGAGAAGTTCATTGTCAGGAACAGCAAAATTTCCGCGGAAGAATCCCTCAAGATATGGAAATTCGTCGAAGCCGTCGGCGCGTCGGCAATGACCTCCTGGTATCTCATCGCCGGCGTCCATGGCGGCGGATCTCCCGTCATGGAGACCATCGCCCTCAATCTCGGATTCGATTATGGGCAAAGAAGGGATGTCGCACGCTATCTGGCCGGAATCAAGGACGACCTGGATGATTCAAAGCTTCTCAACATGAATCCCGCTTTTGGAGACCGTCTGAAGTAGCGGCGGACGGACCGCCGTCACGGGAAGGAAAACAACTCCGGGAGGAACGAATTCCGATAGGGAGGTCGATGGAACCATGGCGTTTCGGGAAGTGGTCATTGTCAGTGCATGCCGTACGGCGATAGGGAAGTTTCTGGGAAGCCTCAGGGATGTCCCGGCCCGTGATCTGGCGATCACGGCGGGCCGGGCCGCCATTGAACGGGCCGGCATTCCGGCGGAAATCCTCGACGAATGCTGCATGGGACAGGTGTTTCCCCACCTGAGCGGGTCCCTGCCGGCGAGGCAGGTGTCCATGAGAATCGGGCTTCCCCACAGAAGCGGCGCCGTCAGCGTGAATCAGAACTGCGCCTCGGGAATGCGCGCCCTCGAGATCGCCTGCAACGACATCATGCTCGGCAAGGCGGAGAGCGCGCTCGTCATCGGCGTGGAGAGCATGTCCGGCACTCCGTACATGATCCCGAAGGGGAGAACGGGGTATCGGATGGGGCCGGGAAAGATCGAGGACGCCATGCTCTACGACGGACTGGTGGACGAACTGGTGCCCGGTCACATGGGCATGACGGCGGAGAATGTCGCCGAAAAGTACGGGATCACCCGCCAAGAGTGCGATGAACTGGCGGTTCTCAGCCATCAGCGTGCCACAAAGGCGGTCCGGGAAGGCATCTTCCGCCGGGAGATCGTTCCCGTGGAAATCAAGGGGAAAAAGGGGAGCACCTTTTACGCAACGGACGAACACATGATCCCCGATGCAAGCATGGAAGCGGTCGGCAGGCTGGCGCCGGCCTTCAAGAAGGACGGCGTGGTGACCGCCGCCAACGCCTCGGGGATCAACGACGCCGCAGCCGCGGTGGTCGTCATGTCCGCGGACAGGGCGCGGGAGCTGGGGGTGAAGCCCCTCATGAAAATGATCGACATCTGCAGCGAGGGAGTCGATCCGAAGGTGATGGGGCTGGGACCCGCCGTGGCGATCCCCAGGACGCTCGGGCGGGCGGCGATGTTGTTCGATGACGTCGACTACTGGGAAGTGAACGAGGCGTTCGCCGCCCAGTTCCTGGGTGTCGGCCGCATGCTCCGGGAGGATTTCGGAATCGAGCTGAACCTGGACAAGGTCAACCACAACGGTTCGGGGATCGCCCTGGGTCATCCCGTGGGATGCACGGCGCTTCGGATCATCGTGTCCCTCTATTACGAACTGGAGCGGTTGAATCTGACCGTCGGCGGCGCGTCGCTCTGCGTGGGCGGCGGCCCCGCCATGGCGTCCCTCTGGACGAGGGACGTGTAAACGGTCTGCGCGCGGATCGGGGGAGACTTCCCGGAAACGATTTCCTCCTGCGGGGAGCCTCCCCGATCCCCTTGTCCACATCCTTCCGGGCGGGGGATCCGCCGGGGTCCCGTCTTCGGAAATCCCTTCATTCCGTGCCGCGTCCATCCGGCCCGCGGCGACGTCCGAGGAGCAGAAGCAATCCCCCGACGACGGCCAGCAGCACCCCGGGCATCAGGAAGAAATAAGGCAGGGCGAACATGAGCCCGCCCGGCGGCCAACTCGCGATGCCGAGAACGACCAGCACGGCCGCTGCGGCCAGGAAGAACCATCCGACCCCCCTGAGCACCCCTTGCATGCGTTCATCCTTTCGGTCCCTGTCACCGGCCTGTGATTTCGACGGTCCCCCGAACCGGTGAAGCTGTCCGTAAATCCTGCCTCCAGGAAACCGTTCCCGCGCCCTGGATCAATCCCTTAGGAATCCAAGATCCCTCAATCTGAAAAAGCATCGGGCCGTCATCGCCGCGTCGGTGTCCGCGTTGTGCAGGCCTTTGATCGAGGTTTCATCGGGAACGATGCCTGCCGAGTCTCCGGGATCGAAACAATTTCGGTAAAGCTCCATCAGCGTGGGCCATTTATATTTGCCTCCCCGCAACGACGGGATTTTACAGAAGTCCGCCCCTCTTTTCATGGTGCAGATCAGCCTGCCGTCGGGGAAGTCCCATTGAAGGCCGTTTCTCAAAAAATCACAACGCAAGATGGGGATATCAAAATCCACGTTGTGGGCGATGAGGTATTCCGCATTGTCGACGGCCTTTTTGAATATGGCATATACGTATGCGGGCTCCAGTCCCTGTTCGAGCATCATTTCAGTCGTGATGCCGTGTATTCTTACCGCGTCGGCGGGAATCTCCACGGGCTGTTTCAAGTAGAAGTTGCCGCGCTCGATGAGCTTGTGCTCGTCGTCGAATAACAGCCATGCGATCTGAACGACATGGGGCCAGTTTCGAAAATCGTCCGGGGGAGCGAATCTATTTATCGGAAGGCCGGTGGTTTCCGTGTCGAAAACAAGATATTTCCCGGCCGTTTTTGCCGAATCCTCAAAATCAAAATTCATTTCGATGCGTTCACCCATGAAATAACGCCGTCCCGTCTCACCTGATATGAGAATATATGACAATCGGATACCTTTATCATCATATCACGTCAAGAAGAAGTTCGTTAAGACTTTCAAAGGGTAATGCTGAAATTACGGATGATGTTCCTGTGAGGAAAGGTCAATGGCGCCAAGGGTTCTTCAATTGAGGATCGGAAATTCTGCTTGAAAATCGCCCAGAGCAGACGGAAAATGCGTCTTACATATCATTGTTTGGTGCAAAAGCATAAATAGAAAACGGAGAGATCGTATGGAATACTTGCCTGCCATCGGTAATGTTGCATTAATCTGGTTTGTGGTTGTCACCATACCAGGCCCGAATTTTATTGTCGTCACGCAGGGCTCGATGACACAGTCGAGAAAAATGGGAATCTCCCTCGCTTTGGGGGTATCGATAGGTGCGGGAACTTGGGCGTCAGCAAGTTTATTGGGTCTAACCGCCCTGTTTAAATACGCGGGCTGGATGTACGATGCAATTAAGTTTGTCGGTGGTTGTTATTTGGTTTACATGGGAATGAAAACCATATGGTATGCAATCAAACAACCTGTTTCATTCGCGCACGATAAGAATTTTTCGGGTAACAATTGGGCAGCTCTTCAAAAAGGATTGTTTACGAGTTTTTCCAATCCCAAAACCGCTGCTTTTTTCAGCAGCCTGTTTATATCAACATTGCCTGAACAAGCGCCGCTTTGGATTTATGCTGTCACCGTGATAATTGTAATCACCATTTCCATTGTCTGGTACTCGATGATCGCCTGCTTTTTTTCTTTTAATAAGATTCAAGGATTCTATAGAAGAGCAAAACGACTATTGGATATTATGACGGGATCATTGCTGTCCTATTTGGGAGGCAGATTAATATTTGAAGAAACTTAATTGGTTACACCCAATCAGGCTGATGCAGCCAATGTAAAAAAAGAGGGGTTAGAGAATGTCTCTAACCCCATTTTTTCCTGGTGGGTCAGGGCAGAATCGAACTGCCGACACCTGGATTTTCAGTCCAGTGCTCTACCGACTGAGCTACCGACCCGTCTTTTCTTGAGGGAATGGATCATAAAACCGAACCGGCTTTTTTGTCAAGGTATTTTTTCCTCTTCTTTTACCTCGGGAAGGGGGCTTTCCTTTCTCGTTCGAAGAACCACCGTTCCGGCGATTTTATCGTGCCAGGCCTGCTTTTTCCGGTCCACGATGACCCACAGATATCCGATGTAAAGGAATATGGCGGATACAAAATACCCGACCCATCGGAGAAAGGCGATCCCCGGCGTGACGGGCGTCCCGTCGGACTGGACAACCTTGAGGCCGAGAAGCTTCTTGCCGGGGGTCTGACCGGTGGTGCCATGAAAATAGGTGAAGTAAGTCATGTTCAGGATCGTCGTCATGCCGTAGTAGGACAAAACAAGGGGGAGTGCGTCGTTTTGGCCGTGCCATGACCGGATGTGCAGAAGATACCTCATGTCGATGCCGAGGATCGTCACGCACGCAATGAAAATGACCGTGTAGAAGAGGGCCAGCAGAACCTGATCGATTGCGAACGCCGCAAGGCGGCGGATAAAACCGCCGTAAGGCCTTTCATCCATGGCTTGTCCTTTCGGAAAGAGATCCTCTCTCATACTGGAGGATCGACAGGATGGCAAGGGGGGCCGTTTCCGTGCGGAGAATGTAAGGACCGAGGGTGACGGTCAGCATTCCCGAGGAAAGGGCCCGGTCCGTCTCGTCCCGGGAAAACCCTCCCTCCGGTCCGACGACGATGAAAAAAGAGGATCGTTCCCGGGCGGATTCGCCCCGCAGGAGGGATTTGAGGGACCGTTCCCTTTCGCCCTCCCAGAACAGGAGTCCGAGGACCGTTTCCCTGCGATGTTCGAGCATTTCATCGAAGGTGATAATGTCGGTGATTTCCGGTACCGACGAGCGTCCGCACTGGCGGGAGGCTTCGGCGGCGATGCGGCGCCAACGTCTCAGCCGGTTCTCCTGCCGGCCCGTATCGGGCCTCGGGACGGAACGGGAGGAGAGGAAGGGAATGATCCGCCCCACCCCCAGTTCCGTCCCTTTCTGGACGATGAAATCCATCTTGTCCGATTTGGGCAGGGACTGGGCCAGGGTGACATCGACGGGAGGAGCGGCCCGTTCCTCTTTTTTCAGGATCCGCAGGGAGGCCCGCTGGCCCGCGTAATGCTCGATGACCGCCCGCCAGGAGTCGCCTTGACCGTTGAACAGGTGGATTTCGCTTCCTTCGCAGAGCCGGAGAACGGATTTCAGGTAATGGAAATCCTTTCCGTCCGCCTCTATCGCCGTTTCCCCGTCCGTCATGTCGGGGCGGTATATCCGGGGAAGGGTCAAGGCTCCTCTCTCCTTTTCCTGAGGACGAAACAGACCCATTCCTTTTCCGTGAGAACCTGATGGGACGAGACCCCTTCCTGGCGGAGGAACGTTTCTTCCACCATGGGGGCGTCTTTTTCGATAATGCCGGAGAGAACGAGATATCCTCCCGGTTCGAGCATGCCGAAAAGATGGGACCGGAGTGGAATGAGAGTGGAGGCCGTCAGATTGGCGATGATGAGGTTGAAACGGCCCTGGAACGTCAGGACATCCTGGTTCAGGATCTCGATCCGCTCCTCGACCCGGTTGATGGCGGCGTTCTTTTCCGCGATCTCCACCGCTTTCAGGTCGATGTCCACGGCGACCACCCTGTCGGCGCCTAACTTGGCGGCGGAAATGGCGAGGATGCCCGTTCCCGTTCCCACGTCAAGGGCCGTCCACTTTTCGAATGAGCGGTCCTTGGGGATGATTTCCTCCATGGCGTTGATGCACATCCGCGTGGAAGGGTGCTGGCCTGTCCCGAAAGCCATTCCGGGATCGATGTCGATGACGATATCCCGCCCGACGGGGGCATATCTTTCCCAGGTCGGCTTGATGACGATGTCCCGGCTGATGCGGAGGGGTTTGAAGTATTTTTTCCACTGCTCTCCCCAGTCCGGATCGACAATGGTCTCCGTTCCGATTTCCGGCGGGTCAAGGCCGGGGAAGATCTCCGACAGGCTCTTCAGGTAATCCCTCAGGGCATTCACCTTCGACGAAACGGTCTGGTCATCGGGAAAATAGGCCCGGATTTCCCCCTTTCCTTCCCTCTTTTCATCGTCATCATCGAAGGCGTCCACGACGGTCTCTTCCTCGATGATCCCCAGGGATCCCTGGTCGATGATAAAATTGGAAATGGCGTCGGTCAGTTCGCTCGGGGCCGTTACTTTGATTTCGATCCATTTTTCGCTGTTTGACGGCATGAAAAGATTCTCTCCTCTCTGGAATGTCGGGTCCGATCCCTTTGGCCCGCATGATTCCCGGGACGGGCGGAGGATATCTCCCGGTGAGTCCCTGACAACGGCCACGCCCCCGCGGGATCAAGCTCCTTGAGTTTTCCCAGCCAACGTGGTAACAAACTTATCTTTCTACCGAAACGAGACCGGAAGGTACAGGATGTCCTTAAAATACTACCCCGTTTACCTCGACATTTCAAACAGGAAATGCATCGTCATCGGTGGAGGGGATGTGGCGGAACGGAAAGTCGTCCGCCTTCTGGAATGCGGCGCTTCGGTGTCCGTGGTGGCCAAGGCCCTGACGGATCCGCTGATGAAGCTGTCGCGGGAGAAGCGGATCGCATATTTGGGGGATGGTTACGAGGCTCGACACCTGAAAGGGGCCTTCCTCGTGATCGGCGCCACCGACAGGCCTGAGGTGAACCGTCGGATTTTCGAGGACGCCCGTCAAGAGGGTATTCTGGTGAACATCGTGGATGAACCGTCTCTGTGCGACTTTATCATTCCCGCCGTGTTCCAGCGGGAGGATCTCACGGTGGCCGTTTCCACCGGCGGCAAGAGCCCCGCCCTGGCCCGACGGATCCGGGAAGACCTGGAGGGCCGGTACGGCCCTGAATATGGCGTTCTTCTCCGGATCATGGGAAAAATACGGAAAAAGGTCCTCGAAAAACGTGAGGGGTCCGAGGCGAACCGGCGGATTTTTGAGGATCTTCTTGAATCTCCTCTCCTTGCCCGTATCCGCGAAGAGCGATGGGAAGATGTCCGGATCCTGATCCGGGAATATGTCGGGGAAGACATCCCCCTGGACTGATGATGGAACCCTGGATATTCAAGACGGCACTTTTCGCATACCTGTTGAGCACGGGAGGATACCTGGCCTCCATTCTGGTCCGGAGGGTCTTCGTCGCGAGAGTCTCCACCTGGATCCTTCTTGCGGCCTTTTCCGTTCATACCCTGTTCATCATCGTCCGGTGGCGGACGACCGGTTACGGTCCGGTGGTCTCGATTTACGAGTCCCTGTCATTCCTGGCCTGGGCCGTCTGCGGGGGGTATCTTATTTTTCAGACCATGACGAAGACCCGGGTCCTGGGGGCATTCGTGGCGCCCCTCTGCTTTCTTCTCATGATGCTGGCCGCCATGGGTCTCACGGGGGAGAATATCGTCCCGGACATCCTCCGGGGGTACTGGGTGCCGGCCCACGTTTTTTTCACCCTCACGGGGGAAGCCCTGCTGGCCCTCGCCTGTCTTGCCGGGGCCATGTATCTTATTCAGGACCACGCCCTGAGGGCGAAAAAAGCTTTTCGATTCAGCCGCTATCTCCCCCCTCTTCGCGATCTGGACCGGATCAACCACCTGTCCCTCCTCTGGGGGTTCGTTTTTTTCACCGCCGGTATTCTCGCCGGGGCCGTCTGGGCGGGAACGGTCTGGGGAAAGCCCTGGCAATGGGATCCCAAACAGGTTTTTACATTCCTGTCCTGGATTCTTTATGTTCTTCTGATTCATCAGCGCCTGGCCATCGGATGGAAAGGGAGAAAGGCGGCCTTCCTGTCCATTCTCGCTTTCGCCGTACTTCTCTTTTCCCTGGCCGGCGTTCATGCTTTTTTTACGACCATTCACGATTTTTCTTAAGAATATGCCTATCGTTCTCATTGGTATGAACCACAAGACGGCGCCCGTGGAGATCCGGGAAAGGCTGGCCCTTTCCTGTGATGACCCGTCCAGGGCCATGACCGGCATCCGGGATCTTCCCCCTCTCCGGGAGGTCCTGTATCTTTCCACGTGCAACCGTGTGGAGGTCCTGGCCCACCTGGCGGACGAGACCCGGGGAATCGACGATCTCAAGGCGTTCATTTTCTCCCACGGAAATCTGTCGAAAGAGGAACTGGAGACCTGCCTTTACGTGTACCGGGGGGATATGGCGGTCCGTCACCTCTTCCGGGTGGCCTCGAGCCTTGATTCCATGGTCATGGGAGAGCCTCAGATCCTGGGACAGGTGAAGGAGGCCTACCGGCAGTCGGTGGCGCACAAGGTCTCGGGTCTCCTGATCAACAAGCTTCTCCATCATGCCTTCCGGGTTGCCAAACGGGTCCGGACGGAAACGGCCATCGCCTCAAACGCCGTTTCGGTCAGTTACGCCGCCGTGGAACTGTCGAAAAAGATTTTCAGCCGGCTGGATGGAAAGACGGTTCTTCTGGTCGGTGCGGGCGAAATGTCGGAACTCGCGGCGAGGCATCTTTTGAAAAACGGGGCCGGACGGATCATCGTGGTGAACCGGACCCTGGAGAACGCCGTCCGCCTCGCCGAAGACTTTCAGGGCATTCCGGCGGGATTCGATTCCCTGGAGGAACGGCTGAAGGAGGCGGACATTGTCATCAGCTCCACCGGGTCTCCCGGATTCGTCATCACCGCCGACATGGCCCGGCGGGCCCTTTGGCGCAGGAAGAACCGGCTTCTTTTCCTCATCGACATCGCCGTTCCCCGGGATATCGATCCCGCCGCCGGCGAGATTGACAATATCTATCTCTATAACATCGATCATCTTCAGGAAATCGTGGACGAAAACGTGCAGAACAGGATGCGGGAGGCGGAAAAGGCCGAGCGGATCGTGGAAGAGGAGGTGGCCCGTTTCGCCGAGTGGAAAAACACCCTGGAAGTGGTTCCCACCATTCGATCCCTGAAGGACCGCGCCGATGGAATCATCCTCGGGGAGATGGAAAAATCCCTTTCCTGGATCCGGGATCTCCGGGAAGAGGACCGGACGCGGGTGGAAATCCTCGTTCATTCGGTGGTAAACAAACTTCTCCACGAACCCGTGACGAGCCTCAAGGAGGTAAGCCAGAACGACGGGATTCTGGCCTATGTGGCGGCCGTCAGGGAGCTTTTTCGGCTCGACGGCCTTGAAAAAAAAGGACGGCCCTGGGGAAAAGAAAAAGAATCGGAAGAAAAGGAGAAACCATCATAAAAAAGCTCATCCGTATCGGTTCGAGAGGGAGTCGGCTGGCCCTGACCCAGGCGGAATTCGTCAGGGGCGAACTGGGGAAACGTTATCCCGAAGCGGAGATAGCGATCGTTCCCATCCGCACCCGGGGTGACAAGCTGCAGGACATCGCCTTGGTCAATCTGGGCGGGAAGGGGGTTTTCGTCAAGGAGATCGAGGAGGCCCTCATGGCCGGAGAAATCGACATGGCCGTTCACAGCATGAAGGACATGCCGTCGGAGCTTCCGGAAGGACTGGAGATCGGGGCCGTTCCCCGGAGGGAGGACCCCCGGGACGTTCTTGTATCCCGGGGCCGGCGGAAATTGGAAGAGCTGCCGAAGGGGGCGAGAATCGGAACGGGCTCCATGAGGCGGGCCATGCAGCTCCTCCATCTGCTTCCCGATCTGGAAGTGGTGTCGATCCGGGGGAACCTGGACACCCGTCTTCGGAAGATCGAGCTGGAGAACCTGGACGGGATCATCGTGGCGGCGGCGGGAATGCGCCGGCTGGGGCTCGCCGGGGAAATTTCCCAGTACATTGCCGTGGAATGGATGATTCCTCCGGCGGGTCAGGGGGCTCTGGGAATCGAGATTCGAAAGGAAGACAGGGAAATCAGCGACGGGATCGCTTTTCTCCATCACGGCGATACGGCTGCGGAAGTATTTGCGGAAAGAGCCTTCCTGGCCCGGATGGGCGGGGGCTGCCAGGTGCCCATGGCGGTCCATGCCCGGAAGCAGGGTGACCGGCTCGTCCTCCTGGGGCTTCTCGGGAGCGTCGACGGCCGGGTCGTCATCACCGAGTCGGCCCGGGGCGACGCCCGGGGAGGTCCGGATCTGGGCCGGGATCTGGCGGAAAGGATCCTCTCCCGGGGCGGTCAGGCCATCCTGGATGTTTTTTACGATGGGGTCACCCGTTAAAGGGCAGGCCTTGACGACGCCCTGAGAGTCTGAAAAAACGGTCGATTGACAACAGGCCCTTGAAGTAGGACTATCTATCGTTGCCGGTTTGACAAGCCGCCCGGCGGCTGAGACGGGGACGTTCCCCTTTTACGTGGGAGATCGAAAGACTTGGGGATGAAGAACAACAATAAAGTATACATCATCGGCGCCGGTCCGGGGGACCCCGGTCTCATCACCCTCCGCGCCGTGGCGTGCATCAAAGAGGCCGATGTGGTCGTCTATGATTACCTGGTGGACCGGGACATTCTCCGTCATGCCCGGGAAGGGGCCCGGTTCATCTACGTGGGAAAACAGGGGGCCGACCATACCGTTTCGCAGGAAAGGCTGAACGAGATCCTCGTGGAGGAGGCGAAGGAAGGCCGGACCGTGGCCCGTCTGAAGGGGGGGGATCCCTTCATCTTCGGGCGGGGCGGGGAGGAGGCGGAAGTCCTCTTCCGGGAAGGGATCCCCTTCGAAGTCGTGCCCGGTGTGACTTCGGCCATCGCCGTTCCCGCCTATGCCGGGATTCCCCTGACTCACCGGCATTTCACCTCTTCCGTCGCCTTTGTCACCGGCCATGAGGAGCCGGACAAGAAGGAGAGCCGGGTTCACTGGGAAAGCCTGGCGTCCATCGAAACCCTGGTGTTTCTCATGGGGGTGAAAACCCTGGCCGGCATCACCGCCGGCCTCATGAACCATGGAAAACGGGGAGACACCCCTTGTGCCCTGATCCGCTGGGGCACCACGCCGGACCAGGAAACCGTCACCGGCACCCTGGAGTCCATCGCAAGGCAGGCCCGGGAACGGGGTATCGCCCCGCCGGCGGTCCTGGTGGTCGGGGAGGTGGTCCGTCTCCGGGAAAAGATGAACTGGTTCGAAAAAAAGCCTCTTTTCGGAAAGGGCGTCGTCATCACGAGACCTGCCGGACAGGCCGAGGAAATGGCCCGTCTCCTCAGAAATGAAGGGGCCCGGGTGATTCATTTCCCCACCATCAGGGTCCTGGAATCGAAAAAAACGGAGCTCCTCGACGGTGCCGTCGACCGTCTGGAGGCCTACGACTGGATTGTATTCACCAGCGCAAACGGGGTCCGGTTCTTTCTGAAACGGATGCGGGAGAAGGGGAAAGACCTTAGGTCGCTGAAGGGGGTCCGGGTGGCCGCCATCGGTCCCGCCACGGCGAACATGATTGAAATTTACGGCATGACGGTCGATCTCGTTCCCGAGATCTTTATTTCCGAAGGCATCGTGGAGGCCTTCCGGAAAGTGGACCTTCGGGGGGCGCGGGTCCTCCTGCCGAGAGCCGAAGAGGCCCGGGACGTTCTTCCCGACGGTCTGAGGAAAATGGGGGCCGCCGTGGACGTGATCCCCGTCTACCGGACCGTCCGGGCGGAAACGGACCGTTCCGTTCTGGAAGAGGAAATGGAACAGGGGCGGGTGGATGTCCTCACCTTCACCAGCCCCTCGACGGTGAAACATTTTTTTGCCATCATGGGGGATAAATTCAATATTCCAGAAAGCATCCGTGTGGCATCCATCGGGCCGGTCACGGCGGCGGCCCTGGAAAAACGGGGCGTTTCCGTCCATGTCCGGCAGGAAACCTACTCCGTTCCGGGGCTTGTGGAGGCCCTGAAGGCCTACTACGGAAAGGAGGATGGCGGACAGTGATCGGCATATCCAAACTTTACTGCGGGGCCGTGGAACCCTCGGACGTTCTCCGGTACGGGGCCGAGTCGGGGAAGCTTCCTTCCCACCTCCTCCAGTTTTCAAGGGACAAGAAGCCCGTCGTCGTGTGGAACATGACCCGCCGGTGCAATCTCCGCTGCGTCCACTGCTACGCCTCCTCGCAAGACCTGGATTACGGCAATGAGCTTTCCACCATCGAGGGTAAGAACCTGATCGCGGATCTCGCCGCTTACGGTTCCCCGGTGATGCTTTTCTCCGGCGGGGAACCGCTGGCGCGGAAGGACCTGGTCGAACTGGCCCGGTTTGCCGTGGAAAAGGGCATGCGGGTGGTGATTTCCACGAACGGGACCCTGATCACCCGGGAAAAGGCGGGTGAATTCCGGGAAATCGGCCTCTCCTATGTGGGAGTGAGCCTCGACGGCATGAAGGAAGTCCATGACCGTTTCCGGGGCCGGGAAGGGGCCTATGACGAGGCCCTCCGCGGAATCCGCTATTGCCGGGAGGAAGGAATCAAGGTGGGTATCCGGTTCACCATCAACCGGAGGAACGCCGGCGAGATTCCCCGCATGTTCGATCTCATCGAGGCGGAAAACATCCCCCGGGCCTGTTTCTATCACCTCGTCTATGCCGGCCGGGGATCCCGTCTGGTCGAGGAGGCCCTCACCCACGAGGAAACGAGGAAGGCGGTGAACCTCATTCTCGACCGGACCGGGGATCTCTTCCGGAAGGGGCTTCCCAAGGAGATCCTCACCGTGGACAACCATGCCGACGGGCCCCTGATTTATCTGCGCCTTCTCCGGGAGGACCCGGGGCGGGCGGCGGAAGTCCTGGAGCTTCTCCGGATGAACGAGGGAAACAACTCGGGACGGGGCATCGGGTGCGTGAGCTGGGACGGGGAAGTCCATCCCGACCAGTTCTGGAGGAACATCCGGTTCGGGAATGTCCGGGAAAGGCCCTTCAGCGTCATCTGGGAGGACCGGTCCATCGAACTGCTGGCCAGGCTCAAGGACAAAAAAAGGTACGTCCGGGGCCGATGCGCCTCCTGCCGGTGGCTTTCCGTGTGCGGCGGTAATTTCCGGGCCCGGGCGGAGGCCGTGACGGGAGACGTCTGGGCGCCCGACCCGGCCTGCTATCTCACGGACAGTGAAATTGAAAAATAAAACTTTTTCGGACGGCTTTGTCAAAAGATCCGGAAGGAATGGTCCGCGGTCTTTCTATTAAACGTTTTCAAGATGGGAAGGAGAGATCCTATGCAGTATCCTGACTACAGGCCGAGAAGACTCCGGGCGAATGAAAATTTCCGGAGGATGATCCGGGAAACCCGTCTTTCCGTGGACGACTTCGTTCATCCCCTGTTTGTGACGGCGGGGAAAAACGTCAAGAAACCCATAGCTTCCATGCCGGGCAATTTCCAACTCTCCGTGGATCAGCTGGTGAAAGAGGTGAAGCTGACCCGGGACCTGGGGATTCCCGCCGTTCTTCTTTTCGGGATCCCGGAGAAGAAGGACGAGCTTGCCACGGGGGCTTTCGTAAAGGACGGGATCGTCCAGACGGCGGTGAAGGCCGTCAAGGACAAGGTCCCCGATATGCTGGTCATCACCGACGTGTGTCTGTGCGAATACACGAGCCATGGCCACTGCGGGATGCTCGAAGGAACGGATGTGGATAACGACACCACCATCGAGGTTCTCGGGGAAACCGCCGTCTCCCACGCCCGGGCGGGGGCGGACATGGTGGCCCCCTCGGCCATGATGGACGGCCAGGTCCTGGCGATCCGGGAGGCCCTGGATGAAGCGGACTTCGATCACATTCCCATCATGGCTTATTCGGCCAAGTATGCCTCCTGCTTTTACGGTCCCTTCCGGGATGCCGCAGAGAGCGCCCCTCAGTTCGGGGACCGGAAGGCCTACCAGATGGACCCGGCGAACGGCGATGAGGCCATCCGCGAGATGACCCTCGACGTGGAGGAAGGGGCGGACATCATCATGGTGAAACCGGCGCTGCCCTACCTGGACATCCTCTGCCGGGCCCGGCAGGAGTTCGACCTTCCCATCGCCGCCTACAATGTGAGCGGTGAATTCGCCATGATCAAGGCGGCGGCCAACCTGGGGTGGCTCGATGAAGAGCGGGCCATGATGGAGGCCCTTCTCTCCATAAAGCGGGCCGGCGCGGATATCATCCTGACCTATTTCGCCCGGGAGGCCGCCCGGATCCTCTTGAAGGGCTCAAGATGAACGATTCAGGAACCGATTCCAGGGTGCTTCCCCATCCGCTCCGGATGGTGGCCTGGGAAGTCACCCGGAGCTGCAACCTTTCCTGCCTCCACTGCCGGGCCTCGGCGGAGAAAGGGCCTTACCCGGGGGAACTGGAGACGGAAGCCTGCCGGGACCTCCTGGATGATATCGCCACCGTCGGCCGTCCCGTGATCATCCTGACGGGGGGAGAACCCCTCCTCCGGCCGGACATTTTCACCCTGGCGGGATACGGGGACAGCCGGGGATTCCGGATGGTCCTCGCCACGAACGGCACCCTGGTGGATGGGAATATGGCGGAAAGGATCCGGGAGTCCCGCATCCGGCGGGTGAGCATCAGCCTCGACGGCTCCGACGCCCCTCGCCATGACGCCCTCCGGGCCGTTCCCGGGGCCTTCGACGGGGCCATGGGCGGGATCGAGGCCTTGAAAAAGGCGAAGGTGGAATTCCAGATCAACACGACGGTGACCCGGAGAAACATCGAGGACCTGGACCGGATCCTGGATCTGGCCGTGTCCTCAGGCGCCGCCGCCCATCATCTCTTTCTCCTGGTTCCCACGGGAAGGGGCCGGGAAATGGCCGAAGAAGAGATTTCACCGTTGGACTATGAAAGGACCCTCCTCTGGTTTCTCGAAAAAGAGGCGAAGGTCCCCATCGAGCTGAAGGCCACCTGCGCACCCCATTATTTCCGGATCCGGCACCAGCAGGGGAAAGGGAAAAAAGCCGGAGGGGCGCTGCCCCCGTCTGTCAGAAATCGAGGTCTGAGCCCGGCGGGAGGAACTCCAAGGGGGTGCCTGGGGGGGGTCACGTTCTGCTTCATTTCCCATACCGGCCAGGTTCAGCCCTGCGGCTATCTGGAAGTGGACTGCGGGAGGCTGTCGGAACGGCCCTTTTCCGCTATCTGGGAGCATTCCTCCGTTTTCGGGGAGCTTCGGAGGCTCGATCTCTACGGAGGCAAGTGCGGCCGGTGTGAATTCCTGCGGGTGTGCGGCGGGTGCCGGGCCCGGGCCTTCGAAGCCACGGGGGACTACCTGGCCGAGGAGCCCCTGTGTATTTACCAGCCGAAGATGAAAAATGTTTCCCCGCCTGTTACTTAGGAGGAAGGGAATTCCATGGACGACCTCGACAGAAAGCTCCTGAACCTCATCCAGAAAGGCTTTCCCATCGTTTCGGAGCCCTACCGGAAAATCGGGGAGGACCTCGGCATTACCGAGGAGGAGGCCTTTTCCCGGGTGAAACGGCTGAAGGAAGAAGGCGTGATCCGGAGGATCGGCGCCGTTTTCGAACCGGGCCGGCTCGGGTTCGTGAGCACCCTGTGCGCCGCCCGGGTTCCCCGGGAGCGCCTTGAGGCATTCGTCCGGACGGTCAACGCCTTCGAAGGGGTCACCCACAATTACGAAAGAAACCATCCTTACAACGTCTGGTTTACCGTGACCGCCCCCTCGAGAGAGGAGATCGGCCGTTTTCTAAGAGAGCTTCGCGAAAATACGGGCATTTCGGATATCCTCGACCTTCAGGCCGTCAATAAATTCAAGGTTGACGCCACGTTCGAACTGTAAGAGAGAAAGACGCCATGACGATGAAAAATGAAGACCCCGTCCTGTATCTTGTGGACGGGAGCAACCTGATTTACCGTGCCTTCCATGCCACCCCGCCCTTGACGAATTCGAAGGGTTTCCCGACGAATGCCCTCTATGCCTTCACCAGCATGCTCATCAAGCTTCTGAGGGAGAAGCGTCCCGAATACATGGCCGTGGTCTTCGATGTCAAGGGGCCCACATTTCGCCATGAAGCCTACGGAGAATACAAGGCGACCCGGAAACCCATGCCCGATGAACTGGCGGAGCAGCTTCCCGCCATCCGGAAAGTCATCCGGGGGTTTTCCATTCCCATCATGGAAAAAGAGGGATGGGAGGCAGACGACGTTATCGGCTCCCTGGCCCGGCGGTTCGAGCGGCAGGGAACGGGGGTGGTCATTGTGTCCGGCGACAAGGATTTCATGCAGCTTGTCTCGGAAAAGATCGTCCTTCTCGATACGATGAAGAACCGGGTGGTCGACGAGGCGGCGGTCAGGGAGCGGTTCGGCGTGGGACCGGACCGGGTGGTGGAAATCCTGGGCCTGACCGGGGACAGTTCGGACAACGTCCCCGGGGTGCCGGGGGTCGGCGGAAAGACGGCTCTCAAACTTGTCCAGGAATTCGGGACGGTGGAAGAGATCCTGGCCCATGCCGACCGGGTCTCCAACCGGAAGGTCCGGGAGAACCTCGGTCGTTTCGCCGACCAGGCGCGGCTGAGCCGGGAACTGGTGACCATCCGGACCGACCTGGACCTGGGGAAAGACCTGAATGCCTATCGGACCGGGCCCCCGGAAACCGCCATCCTCAGGGACCTTTTCCGGGAGTTCGAATTTTCCTCTCTCCTCCAGTCCCTCAAGGTCCGGGAAGAAACGGAGGAAACGAATTTCCGGGTTCTCTCCCCGGAGGAGGCCCTTGACGAAATGCTCCGGGTTCCCGCGTACAAGGACGCCCTGGCTTTTCACATGCTTCTGTCTTCCCCCGACTCCATGGGGGCGGATCTGGTGGGTGTCGCCCTCTGCCCGGAACCGGGGACGGCGTTCTATCTTCCCGCGAGAGGGGCGGGACCGGCCCTGGGGGAGGAAGTGCTTCTCAAGGCCCTCCAACCCCTCCTGGAAGACGAAAGGGTGGAAAAATGGGGCCACGATGTGAAAAGCGCCCGGGTGTTCCTCGCCCGGAAGGGGATCGCCCTTTCCGGGGTCCGGTGCGACACCATGGTGTCCGCCTACCTCCTCAATCCGACCCGGCGGGCCTTTGAGATCCCCGATCTTTCCCTTGAATTTCTCAACCGGGAGAGTTCGTCCCTCAAGGAGATCGCCGGAAGCGGGGTCCGGGCCGTTCCCCTGGAGGATTTCCCCCCGGAAAAGATAGGTCCTTATGCCTGCGAGTGCGCCGACCGGGTTCATCGCCTCTCCCCGATCCTTTTGAAACGGATGGGGGAAGAGGGGTCGGGGGAACTTTTCGAAAAGGTGGAATTGCCCCTGATTTCCGTTCTGGCCGGCATGGAGCGCCTGGGGGTGCTCCTGGACCGGGACCTCCTGCGAGAGATGTCCCGGGAACTCGGGGAACTTCTGGCCCTGTCGGAGCAAAAAATCCACATCCTGGCCGGCGAGTCCTTCAACATCAACTCGCCGAAGCAGCTCCAGGAGATCCTCTTCGAAAAGCTCAAACTTCCCCGGGGAAAGAAGACCAAGACGGGACACTCGACGGATGTGGACGTCCTTGCCGATCTGGCCCGTTCCTATGAACTTCCGGCGGAGATCCTGGCCTATCGGAGCCTGATGAAACTCAAGTCCACCTACGTGGACGCCCTGCCGCTCCTGGTGAACCCCGAAACGGGAAGGGTGCACACATCCTTCAACCAGACGGCCACGGCCACGGGCCGGCTTTCCAGCAGCAATCCGAACCTCCAGAACATTCCCATCCGGACCACGGAAGGGAAGCGGATCCGGCAGGCCTTCATCGCCGCGCCGGGGCACCGTCTGATCTCCGCCGATTATTCCCAGATCGAGCTTCGGATCCTGGCCCATCTTTCGGAAGATAAGACCCTGATCCGGACCTTCGAGGAGGGAGAGGACATCCACCGGCGGACCGCCGCGGATGTCTTCGGGGTCTTTCCCGAGTTCGTCAATGCGGACATGCGGCGGCAGGCCAAGGTGATCAACTTCGGGATCCTCTACGGAATGAGTCCCTTCGGTCTTTCCCGGGAATTGGGGGTCGATCAGAAGCTCGCGAAGGCCTACATCGATGAGTATTTCCGGAAGTTCAAGGGTGTCCGGGCCTACATCAATGAAATCCTGGAAAAGGGGAGAGAGGCGGGTTTCGTGACCACCCTTCTCAACCGCCGGCGCTACCTTCCCGACCTCCGGAGCTCCAATGTTTCGGTCCGCCAGTTCGCCGAACGGATGGCCGTGAACACCCCCATTCAGGGAACCGCCGCGGATCTGATCAAGGTGGCCATGATCAATATCTGGAACCGCCTGGAAGGAGAATCCCTTTCCGGGAAGATGATCCTCCAGGTTCATGACGAACTCGTATTCGAAGTCCCCGAGGGGGAGGAAGAGAAAACGACGGCCCTCATACGGAAGGAGATGGAGGAGGTGATCGCCCTCCGGATCCCCCTGAGAGTGGAGATCCACGAAGGAAGGAATTGGGACGAAGCCCATTGAAAGCCGTCATGGATTCGGGGCCCCGTTTCCGGCGAATCCGGGGACAATGCCGAAGGGCTGCTTAAGCCTGCTCGGCGGCCTGAAAAGGACACCGGGGGCCGGGAACCCGTCCGTCAGCATATGATCGGAGGTCTTCCATGAACAAATTCAAGGAAACCCTGGACCGGCTGGTCCAATATCTGAAAACGGCCCTTTCGGGAAACGAGGCATGGCAGTTCGGCGCATCTTTTCTCATCCTGGTTTTCGGGTTTCTGATCCTCGAAGTCGCCTGGCGGAAGGCGAACCGGTTCATGCTTGAAAAGGGCCGGGAGAAGGGGGCCTCCTTTCTTCAGGGTTTCCTTCCGTCCCTGCGGATGGCCGCTGCGGCCCTGCTTCTGCGGGCGGCGGAGATTCCTCTTCATCTTCCCGGGGACCTGACCCCGCTCATCCATGGGTTCGAGGCGTTCCTTTCCGCCCTGGCGGCCCTTCTGTTTTTCTTTCAGATCATCTCCCTTCTCGACGGGATCTGTTCCCTGCTGCCCCGGCGGCTCCGGGGCAGCGTCTCCGGGAACGGGATGAAGAACCTGAAGGCGGTTCTGCGGATCCTGGCGATTCTTGGGGTGGGCCTTCTGTTTTTCGGCAGCCAGAGGCATCTTCTTCCCGGCTGGTTTTCCCAGTCTTCCTGCTGGCGGTATGGCTTTCTGGCGGTCGTCCTCGGCGCCCTTTACCTGGGAGGTAAGTCTCTCGGTCGTTTCCTCGGCACCATGGTGAACGCCCTGGGAGAAAAAGAGGAAAATATGAGGATCCGTCTTGTCCTTGAGGCGGCTTCCCTGCCCATGAGACTGCTTCTTGCCGCCATGGCCGCTTACGCCGCTCACGCCCTGATTGCCCTGCCGCCGGTCGCCGACGCGATCCTGAGAAAAGCGGTGGATCTTCTGGCCACTCTGGCCGTCTTCTTCTTCCTGTACCGTCTTCTCACGGTTCTCGAATATGAGCTGAACCGGGTCGCCCGGCGGGGTGAAGGGAAAATCGACCGGAACATCATCCAGTTCATCCGCATGACCGCCAAAATACTCGTCGTCGTCCTGGGGGCGGTCTATGTCCTCCAGGTCCTGACGGGAAAACCCATGAACGCCATCCTGGCCGGCCTCGGGATCGGCGGACTGGCCGTGGCCCTGGCGGCCCAGGACACCCTGAAGAATCTTTTCGGGAGCCTCATGATCATGCTGGACAAACCCTTTGCCGTGGGAGACCGGGTGATTGCCGAGGGGATCGACGGATTCGTGGAGGACGTGGGTTTCCGAAGCACCCGGATCCGCACCTTTCCCGGACACCTGGTGTCCATCCCCAACGAAAGAATGGCGTCGGCGAGCATAGAAAACGTGGGAAGCCGGCCGGGCATCCGCCGCCTTACGAACCTGACGATCACCTACGACACCCCGCCGGACAAGGTGGAGAAGGCCCTGTCGATCGTCCGTGAAATCCTGCGGGACCACGAGGGGATGCACCCCGATTATCCGCCGAAGGCCTGCTTCAGCGACTTTAATGACACGTCCCTCAATATCCTGGTCATTTATTGGTATTTCCCGCCCGATTACTGGAAGTTCATGGAATTTTCCGAGAAAGTGAATTTCCGGATCATGCGGGCTTTCGAGGCCGAGGGGATCGAATTCGCCTTCCCGACGACGACCGCTTACCTCGCCCAGGACGATCGGAGGCCCCTGACGATCACCGTCGAGGGGAATCGCTCCCGTTCGTCGGATCGGAAAGAATGAGGCAGGGAGAAGGATCATGAAAAAATTGTTCCGAGGTGCCATTTCCAGGAAAGTGGGGCTTCCGCCGGGGTCCCTCGTTCATGTGGGGGAGAAGAAGGCGGAAACGGTCAAAATCACCGTCCTCGATTACGATGCCGAGGGCTTCCGGGAGAAGGCCTGCGGCAGCGTGGAGGAATGTTTTTCCTTCCGGGACACGACCGCGACGGCCTGGATCAATGTGGACGGGGTCCACTCGACGGACGTGATGGAAAAGGTGGGGGAACATTTCAATATCCACCCCCTTGTCCTCGAAGACATCATGAATACCAACCAGTCCCCCAAGATCGAGGATTTCGAGGCGTATATTATCGTCATCGGGAAGATGCTGTCCCGGAACCGGGAGACGGGGGAAATCGAATCGGAGCAGGTCAGCCTGATCCTGGGGCCGACCTGGGTGATCTCCTTTCAGGAGCAGGAAGGGGACATTTTTGATCCCCTCCGGGCGCGTATCCGGACAGGGCGGGGGCGCCTCCGTAAAATGGGCGCCGACTTCCTGGCCTACGCCATGATGGACACCATCGTGGACAACTATTTTCTGGTTCTGGAAAACCTGGGGGACCGGATAGAGGAACTGGAGGAAGACCTGGCGGGCAATCCCACGAGGGAGATGACGAAGACCATCCACGACCTCAAAAAGGACATGGTGTTCCTGAAAAAATCCGTCCGGCCCATGCGGGAGATCGTAAACGTCATGCTCCGGGGAGATCTGGTCCTCATCCGGGACTCGACCCATGCCTATCTCCGGGACCTTTACGATCACACCGTTCAGGTCATCGATTCCATCGAGACCTTCCACGATCTTGTCTCGGGGCTGCTCGACCTCTACCTTTCCAGTCTGAGTAACCGGATGAACGAGGTCATGAAAGTCCTGACCATCATCGCCACCCTTTTCATTCCCGTCACCTTTATCGCCGGCGTCTACGGAATGAATTTCAAATACATGCCCGAGCTGGACTGGAAATGGGGGTACGGGGCCGTTTGGCTTGTCATTCTCGGGGTCATGGCGGCGATGCTGCTCTATTTCCGAAGGAAAAAGTGGTTGTGACCATGGAGAAAAAACAGTTTGTCCTGAAGACCGTCGTGAGGGCCGGGGACGCCGGGGAAGCGGGGGCGTTTCTTCTCGGGAAAACCGGTCTTTCTCTTCCGCGGATTCAGGAGGCCCTCGCCAAGGGGGCGCTCCGCCTGAAGCGGAAGGGGCAAAAATGGTTCCGTCTCCGGCGGGGGGATGTCCCCCTCGGGGCGGGAGATGAGGTGGCTTTCCACTACGACGGGGATATCCTCGCCCGGGTCCCCCCGGCGGCCGGACTCGTGGAGGATCGGAAAGAATACAGCGTGTGGTTCAAACCCCCCGGTCTCATGACCCAGGGGTCTCCCTGGGGAGACCACTGTTCCCTGGAACGGCAGGCGGAGCTGCACTTCCGCGGACGGCGGCAGGTTTATCTCATCCATCGCCTCGACCGCGAAGCTTCAGGGCTCGTGCTCCTGGGGCATACGAAAAAGGCGGCCGCCGCCCTTTCCCGCCTCTTCAGGGAGGGGACGGTGGAGAAGCGCTACCGGATAGAAGTCCTGGGCAGCCCGGCTGCCGCGGGAGAAAAGGGCACCATCGATTTCCCCCTGGACGGCCGGGAAGCCCGGACGGATTTCCAGGTCGTCGCCTTCAATGGGGATAAAAAAATTTCGGAAATCGACGTCACTTTGCGGACGGGCCGCCTCCACCAGATCCGCCGTCATTTCGAAGCCATCGGCTGCCCCGTCCTCGGCGATCCCCGGTATGGAAGGGGGAACAAGAACCGGGAGGGACTGAAGGTGAACGCCTGGTCTCTCCGCTTTGTCTGCCCTGTATCCGAGAAGGAAATATTCATTCGTCATTTCCAGGACGGAATATAAGCCAACCCGGGATTCCTGCTCGAATCCTCAAATTATCGGCCGGTTCGTCGCCATGTGACGCCCCCCGTCCACGGAGAGCAGGACCCCGGTGATCCAGGAACTCTCCTTCGAGACGAGAAAAAGGGCGGCATCGGCGATGTCCGAGGGTTTCCCGTTTCTTCCCAGGGGGTGGAGGGGGCGCATGGTATCGTAGAAATTACGGACCTTTTCCGTCCCGAAGACGGGGTCGGCCAGTTCCGTGTCCTCGACGACGGCGGGACACAGGGCGTTGACCCGGATACCCTCGGGGGCCGCCTCCAGGGCCAGGACCTGGGTGAGCATCTGGAGGGCCGCCTTGGAGGCGCAGTAGATCCCGGCACCGGGCAGGGCCCGGATTCCCGCGATGGACGAGAGGTTCACAATCGCTCCCCCGCCCCGCTTCCGCATTTCGGGGAGGACGGCGACCATGAAGCGCCAGGGGGCCCACGTGTTTGTCTTCATCATGAGATCCCACGAGTCGGGGGCCGATTCGTCGAGTTTCCCGAAGCGCATGAGTCCGGCGTTGTTCACGAGAATATCGATGCCCCCCGCTTCGGCCACGGTCGCCTGGACGACTTTCAGAATGTCTTCTTCCAGAGTGGCGTCCGCGGTGACGGCAAGAATCCTTTCCCCGGCCGGTGAGATGGTCCGAGATGCTCTGTCGAGTTTTTCCCGCCGTCTCCCGCAGATGACGACGTAAGCGCCCTCTTCATGAAAGCGTTTTGCAATGGCCAGGCCGATGCCCGTACCACCGCCGGTCACGATGGCCGTTTGTCCTGTAAGTTTCTTCATGAGTCTTCCTTAGGCCGTACCCTTCATCCCCCGGGTGAAGCAGGTCGGAAGCGTAATCCTTCGCCGGATCCTTCAGAAAAGGGTCCTGGTTCCTCCCGGGGGTTCTCTTTCATGAAAGGTCTGCTCTGCTGGGCGAGTTCCATGTTTGTGTTTCCTTGCCTCAGTTCCTGGTCTCGAGGGCCGCAAGTCTGACGGCGTTTGCAATTTTGCGATGAATGGAAAGGTTCATGAAGTTGGGAACCCCCTCATGCTTTCCCGCCAGAGAGGCGATGGTCTCCGCCGCCCGGATTTTCATGGCCGTCGTGATCCTGGGCGCCCGGGCGTCCAGGGCTCCCCGGATGATGCCCGGAAAGGCCAGGCAGTTGTTCACCGTCCGGCCGTCGAGGGCGAAGGCCGCCCCGGCATCGACAGCCTCCTTCGGCAGGATTTCCGGAACCGGGTTGGCCAGGGCCAGGATGACCGGCTTCCGGTTCATGGTCCGGACCATATCCGCCGTGACGATCCGGGCCGCCGAAACGCCGATGAACACGTCCCTTCCTCGGAGGATTTCGCCGAGGGGGCCTTTTTCTTCCTTCCCGTTCGTTTTCAGGGCGATCCGTTTCTTGTGCCGGTTCATGTTGGTTTTTCGTGATCGGTAAATGGCGCCTTCCCGGTCGCAGACCACGACGTCCCGGAACCCGTACTCCAGAAGAAGCCGGCAGGCGGCGATTCCCGCCGCGCCGGCCCCGTTGATGACGATCTTCACGGTTTCCCTGTTTTTCCGGAGCAGGCGGAGCGTCTTGATCAGCGTGGCGAGGATGACCGTGGCGGTTCCGTGCTGGTCGTCGTGGAAAACGGGGATGGGGAGTCTTTCCTGGAGCTTTTCTTCGATTTCGAAGCACTCGGGAGCCCGGATATCCTCGATCATGATGATACTGAAGGTCTTCGACAGGGCTTCCAGGGTATCCACGATGCGGTTCGCATCGGTCGTGTCGATAAGGAGGGGGACGCAGCTCACACCGGCCATCTTGTGAAGGATGACCGACTTTCCCTCCATGACGGGCATTCCCGCCAGCACTCCGATGTTCCCGAGGCCGAGAACGGCCGTTCCGTTCGTGGCGATGCAGACCGAGTTTCCGATGGACGTGTAGTTCCCGGCGGCTTCGGGATGCTCCGACAGATACCGGCAGGCCTGGGCGACGCCCGGCGTATAGATGAGGCGAAGATCGCTCAGGGTGTCCATTTTCACCGTGGGCATCATGGCGATCTTCCCGCCCCGGTGGATGCCGAGGACCAGGTCCTCCACGGCGATGATCTTGTACCCCTTGAGTCTTTCTACGTCCCGGAGAGTGTTTTCGCATTGCTCCCGGGAATCGAAGAACATGACGATGTCCCGGGTGATATACTGGGAGGTGAGATGGACTTTGGTGATGTCCCCGAGCATGGCCCCGTGTTTCCCCAGTTCACCGGCCAGCTGGCCGAAGGCGCCTGGAACATCGAGGATCCGGATCCGGATCTTCTTGACGAGCTTGAAGGCGTATTTTTCCACTTCCGTTGCCATCAAGAGCCCCGCTCTCACATTTTAATAACTATAAACGGGAAGTTTCGACAAAGCAAGGGGGAAAGGGTTCACATCCCTGGAGAATTATGTGGCGGAACGGCTTTCAAAACGGTGCCGGGGAATCGTTCTTCTGATAAAGAACGACTCTTTCGGACAGGAAAAAAGCAGCCGGAACAGCGAAGCGATTCATGGGGGCATCTATTGCCCGCCCGGGTCCCTGAAGGCGACCCTCTGCCGGGAGGGAAACCTCCTTCTTGTTTACCCGGTTCCTTCCGAAGGAAGGGTGGGCCTGGGGATCCATGCGACGATCGATCTGGCGGGCCGGGTGCGGTCCGGCCCCGATGTGGAATACGTGGATCGGATCGATTATGCCGTGGACGAGGGAAAAGGTGTCTTCTTCCGAGAGGCCGTCCGTCCTTACCTGCCGACGATCGTCCAGGCCTCGCTCGAACCGGATTTCTGCGGGATCCGGCCCAAGCATGCAGGGGCCCGGGGAGCCTTTCCGGAATTTCGTCATCCGGGGAGAGTCGGTTACCGGTTGGCCGGCCCTGGCGGAGAAGGTGGCCTCCCTGGTTGAAACCCGTCTTTGAGCCCCCCGGCGGGAAGCATTCCACATCATTATAGACCCGCTGTTTTATGATAAATGGGAATTTGCCCTTTTGCCCGGCAGATCCTATTTTGGGAGAACGATATATCAAAAAGGAGAACGCCCTTCATTTTATGACCGAATTTTCAGAATCCCGGCGGGTCCTGTACCTGGACAACGCCGCCACTTCCTTTCCCAAGCCCGATGAAACCTTGACCGCCATGGAGCGGTTCTCCCGGGAAGTGGGAGCCAACCCGGGACGATCGGGTCACCGGTGCTCCATCGAGGCGGGCCGGATCATGTTTGACGCCCGGGAGACCCTGGCGGAAATGTTCGGGGCGGAAGACCCTCTTCATGTGATTTTCGCGAAAAACGCCACGGAGGCCCTGAATATCGCCATTTTCGGGCTTCTTCAACCGGGAGACCACGCGGTCACCTCGGGGATGGAACACAATTCGGTCATGCGGCCCCTCCGGGAGATGGAGAAACGGGGTGTCTCCCTGACCGTCGTTCCCTGTTCGCCCGCCGGCGAAATTGATCCCGATGATGTCCGCCGGGCCGTCGGGACGGATACGAAGGCGATTTACCTGACCCATGCTTCCAATGTGACGGGGACCCTGATGCCCGTGGCCGAGATCGGGCGTCTGGCCCGGGAGAGGGACGTCCTGCTCTGTGTCGATGCCGCCCAGACGGCGGGGGCCGTTCCCGTGAACGTTCAAGCCATGAACATCGATCTTCTGGCCTTCACGGGGCACAAATCCCTTTTCGGGCCCCAGGGAACGGGAGGGCTGATTTTGAGGCCGGGGGTGGAGAAACGGGTCAGGCCCCTCATGATGGGGGGAACGGGAAGCCTGTCCGAATCGGAGGAACACCCCGACTTTCTTCCGGACCGGTTCGAATCGGGAACCCCCAACACCGTCGGGATTGCCGGTCTCGGGGCGGGGGCCCGGTTTATCAGGGAGACCGGCGTGGATTTCATCCGGCGGAAGGAAATCGAGCTGACGGCGCAACTCATCCGGGGGCTCAAGGGGATTCCCGGCCTCACGCTTTATGGGACGGGGATGGCGGACAGGCAGACCCCTGTCGTATCGTTCAACCTGAAAGGAAAACGTCCCAGCGAGGTGTCTTTCTCCCTGGACGAGGATTTCGGAATCATGAGCCGCCCCGGTCTCCAGTGCGCCCCGGCGGCCCACCGGACCATCGGGACCTTTTCCGAAGGCACCGTCCGCCTGAGCCTCGGGTTCTTCAACACGGCAAAGGATGTGGAAGAGGTTCTGTCGGCCGTCGGACGCCTGGCACCGGGAAAGGAGGGGTTATGAAAGACAGGGAAATCGATGCCCGGGGCCTGGCCTGCCCCGGCCCGGTCCTTCTGGCGAAGAAGGCCGTGGAGGAATCGGGGAGCTGCGTCATCTTCGTGGACAACCCGGCGGCCCGGGAAAATGTGAGCCGCATGGCCCGTACCCTGGGATGCGAAGTCACCGTCGAGGAGACGGACCGGGGCACCCGGATCGGGATTGTCCATAAGGCCGGCGGGGACGCGGTCGAGGCGCCCCCCCCGGCGTCGGGGCCTGTGGTCGTCGTCATTCCGGGGGACACCATGGGCCGCGGGGACGGGGATCTGGGAAGAGTCCTGATCCGGAGCTTCTTTCACACGATGAACGAGGGCCTTCAGCGGCCCGATGTAATTATCTTTTTCAACAAGGGTGCCCTGCTTGCCGCGGAGGGATCGGATGTCCTGGAGGATCTCCGGGCGCTCGAGGGGAAAGGCACCCGAATCCTGGTGTGCGGAACCTGTCTTGATTTTCTGAAAATAAAGGAAAAATTGGCCGTTGGAACGGTTTCCAACATGTACACCATCACGGAGACCCTGTTTTCCGCGGGAAGGCTGATCAGCCTATGATTGATCGTGAGCCGTACTGGGTCGTTCTCTTTGAATCGACAAGCGCCGCCCTCATGGCGGAAAAACTGCTGAAAAAAGCGGCCGTCCCCCATAAGGTGATTCCCGTTCCCCGGCAGATCAGCTCGGACTGCGGGGTGTGCATCCGGTTTACCGCGGCCGTCCGGGGGGACGTCGAATCGGTGCTTACCTCGGGACGGGTTCCCTTTCAGGGCCTCCGGCCCCTCTGACCCTGTCCCGGCGGGACCGGGTCTCCTTCTAAAGCCCGGAAGCCCCGGGCGGCCTCGATCTTCTCAAAAAAGCTGGACAATCCACCCCACTTGAGGTACCCCTTCGGGGGAAAATTCCATTCCATGGGAAAATCATTCTCGTGGCGGGAGCGTGCGATGAAGAGGGAGATCTTCAGGGAATACGACATCCGGGGCGTCTATGGCCGGGACTTCGACCGGGAGGATGTCCGATCCGTCGGCCGGGGATACGGATCCTGTTTCCAAGCTTCCGGCGGCAGGAGGATCGCCGTGGCCCGGGACTGCCGTCTCAGCTCGCCGGAGATCCGGGACGCCCTCGTCGAGGGGCTTCTCGACGCCGGGGCGGAAGTCTTCGATCTGGGCGTGTGTCCCACGCCCCTGCTTTACTTCTCCCTTCGTCATTTTCAGGCCGCGGGCGGCATCATGATCACGGCGAGCCACAACCCTCCGGAATACAACGGCTTCAAAATATGTCGCGGATACGACACCATTTTCGGGGAAGAAATTCAGGCCTTCCGGAGAATCCTGGAAAGGGAGGAATTCGATTTCCGGTCCGGGGGGATTCTCCGGGAAGTGGATGTTTTTACCCCCTACGGCGATTTTGTGGCGGCGAACATCCGCCTGGAAAGACCCGTCCGGCTTGCCGTGGATGCGGGGAACGGGACGGGCGGGGTGGTGGCCGGCCCGATTTTGAAAAGGCTCGGCTGCGAAGTCCGGGAACTCCATTTCGAGATGGACGGACGTTTTCCAAACCATGAACCGGATCCCACGGTGCCCCGGAACATGGAAGATCTCAGAAAGACCGTCCTGTCCGAAGGGCTCGAACTGGGCATCGGTTTCGACGGCGACGCCGATCGTATCGGGGTCATCGACGACCGGGGGAACATGCTTTACGGGGACATGCTCATGATCGTCTTCGCCCGGGAGATGCTGAAGGACCATCCCGGGGCCACCGTCATCGGGGAGGTCAAGTGTTCCCGGAACCTGTTTGAAGACATCCGGAAAAGGGGCGGCCGTCCCGTCATGTGGAAGGCGGGCCACTCGCTCATCAAACAGAAGCTGAAGGACGAAAAAGCCCTTCTGGCCGGGGAGATGAGCGGCCACCTTTTCTTTGCCGACCGGTACTTCGGCTTTGACGACGCCGTCTATGCCGCCTGCCGTTTCCTGGAAATCGTGTCGAGGAGGAAGGACCCCGTCTCAAAATACCTGGAAGACCTGCCGAAGACCTTTCATACCCCGGAAATCCGCATCCCCTGCCCGGAGGACAAGAAGTTCCTCGTGGTGGAGAAAGTCCGGGATGCCCTGAGGGGCCGGTACGAGATCATCGATGTAGACGGCGTCCGGATTGAATTTCAAGACGGCTGGGGACTTCTCAGGGCTTCCAACACGGGCCCGATCCTGGTTCTCCGCTTCGAGGCGGCAAGCGCCGAACGGCTCGGGGAGATCCGGTCTTTTTTCGAGCGTACCCTTGAAGAAATCCGGTCAGGGCTGTAAAAGGGATCATAAGAAGTTTCCGGCCTCCATACCGGCCGGCGGGGGAAAGGGAAAAGGAAATGACCGGGAATTCCCTGGAAACGGACAGGCGGCCCTGGGGATTTTATGTCGTCCTCGCCGACGAGAAGGATCACAAGGTGAAGCGCGTTGTCGTGTACCCGGGGAAACGGCTCAGTCTCCAGCGCCATTGGAAAAGACAGGAACACTGGCATGTGATCCGGGGAGAGGCCCGGATGACCCGGGACGGGGAGGAGACTTTTCTGAAACCCGGCGGATCGGCGCATATTCCCCGGGAGGCCTGGCACAGGATCGAGAACACGGGAAAAGGGGATCTGGTTTTCATCGAGATACAGACGGGAGAATCCTTCGATGAAAGCGATATCGAGCGCCGGGAGGACGATTTCGGCCGTGTTTAGAAATTCCCCGGGTTGTAACCTCCATGCCTTGCGGTGAGGGAAGCATCATGGTGACGAGGGAACGGGAACAACCGGTGGCGGTGATTATGGCCGGGGGCATGGGGACCCGCTTCTGGCCGCTCAGCACGCGGGAAAAGCCGAAGCAGTTTCTCCGGCTCTTCGACGACCGGAGCCTCCTTCAGAAGAGCTTCGACCGCCTTGAAGGGATGATTCCCCCGGAGAGGGTTCTCGTATTGACCAACAAGGCTTTCACCGGCCTCGTCCGGGAACAGCTTCCCGAAATTCCCCCGGAGAATGTCATCGGGGAGCCCCTGCGGCGGGACACGGCGGCGGCCGTGGCTCTGGCGGTTTTCATCTGTGCCGCCCGTTACGGAAGCCCCGTCATGGTGGTTCTCACGGCGGACCATCTTATCGGGCCGACGGAACTTTTTCAGGAAACGATCCTTTCCGCCGTCCGGGCCGCCCGGACAAGCGGGCGGCTTTACACCCTGGGGATCGAACCGGCGCGGCCCGCCACGTCTTACGGCTACATCGAGCTGGGCCCGGAGATCTTCCGGGACGGCGGGATCGAACACTTCCAGGTGGCCCGGTTCAAGGAGAAACCCGACGGGGAAACAGCGCGGAGATACCTAACATCAGGAAACTATCTTTGGAATTCCGGCATGTTCGTATGGACCGTCCCGTCCATCCGGAACGCCCTCGAAACCCATCTCCCGGATCACGTCCGGATCCTTTCCCCCGTCATGGATGATATCGGGACCGACCGCTGGGAGGCGGCCCTCGAAAAGGCTTTCCAATCCCTCCCGGCTGTTTCCATCGATTACGGGGTCATGGAAAAAGCGGCCGGCGCAGGCTGCGTCCGGTCCGGTTTTTCCTGGAATGACGTGGGAGGGTGGCCGGCCCTGCGGGAGTTTCTCGAAAGGGACGGATGCGGGAACCGCTGCCGGGGAAAACTCGTCAGCGGGGACGCCGGCGGTAATCTCATATTCTGCGACAACCCGGAGGAAACCGTGTTGATCCATGGCGTGGACCGTCTTGTCATCATCCGGTCGGGAAAGAGAACGCTCATCGTTCACGAGGACCGGGTCGAGGAAATCAAGGATCTGGTTCAGGCCCTGGAGAAGGATTGAGGAATGGACACCGGGGAAGGGGTGAAAAAAGGAGCGAAATCCCTTGAAACCGAAGGTGTTTCCGTAGAATGTTACAGCGGATTCAAGATGAATGAGCGTCCCCGGGCGTTTGTTTTCAGGGGGAAGCGCCACAGGGTCCGGGATGTTCTCGACCGGTGGTATGAAGGAGGAACCGACCCGGGCCGGCCGCCCGCGGATTATTTCAAAGTCCGGACGGAAGATGGGGAAGAGTTCATCCTCTGCTACCACGCCCTCTTTGACCGCTGGGCCATCCTGCGTTCGGAAGGAAAGGACCGCTCATGATCGTTCTTATCACCGACTTCGGGCTTTCAGACCCCTATGCCGGCATCATGAAGGGGGTGATCAAGAAAATCTCCCCATCCTCGGAAATCCTCGACCTGACCCACCGGATCCCCCCCGGCAATATCACCCTGGCCCGCTTTGTCCTGGAGCGGTCGTTCTCTTATTTCCCGGAGAAAACGGTTTTCGTCGCCGTTGTGGATCCCGGCGTGGGAACCTCGAGAAAGCCTCTGGCCGTGCGGGCGGGTGACTATTATTTCGTCGGTCCCGACAATGGCGTTTTCAGTTTCGTCGAAAGTCTTCCGACGACCCCGAAACAGGTGGTGGAACTGAACCGGCCCGAATTCTACCTGAAAAATCCCCCGGACCGGACCTTCCACGGCCGGGACATTTTCGCCCCTTCGGCGGCGTACCTGGACCGGGGAATCCCCGTTTTCCGGCTCGGGTCCTTTCTGGACGGGATCATCACCCTCCCGGGGGAAACTTTCAGAAGGACCGATCACGGCCTGGAGGTGCCCCTGGTGCATGTGGACCATTTCGGCAATCTGATATTCGCCCTGACCCGGGAGACCTTCGAAAAGGAAGTGGGCCCGTCTCCCTTTTCCATCGAAGTGGCCGGCCGGATCATTGACAGGATTTCCGAAAATTATGCGTCCCGGGATCCTCTCGTCGCCCTTTTCGACAGCTTCGGACTTCTCGAGATCGCCGTACCGGGAGGAAGCGCCGCTGCCTTTTCAGGCCTCTCCCTCTCCCCCCGGGGGAAAAGGGACCCTCTCCTCATCCGGAAAGAGGGCTGACGAACCGTCATGAATACGATGAAACGCCGGGAAGAGAGACTCGCCGTCTTCACCGATCTCGACGGGACCCTTCTGGATCACGGGGATTATTCCTTCGCCGGCGCAAAGAACTCTCTGGAGAGGCTCCGGAGGCGGGGCATCCCCCTGGTATTCACGACCAGTAAAACCCGGCGGGAAATCGAGTCTCTCCGGGACCTCCTGGGATTTCATGATCCGTTCATTTCCGAAAACGGGGGCGGGGTTTTCTTTCCCGCCCGCGACGCTCCCTGGGTTTCCGGGGGAGAACCTTCCCCGCCCTATGTCCTGGTCCGGTTCGGGAGGCCTTACCATGAGATCCGCCGTTTCCTGGAGGTCCATGGCCGGTCCCTCGGCATCCGGGGGTTCGGCGATATGACGGTGGAGGAAATCGCCCGTCTCACCGGCCTTCCCGGAGAGGCGGCGAAACAGGCGGCGGAACGGGAATTCACCGAGCCCTTCCTCCTGGAAGACGAGAGGGCCCTCCCGGAAATCGAGGTTCTGGCCGCCCGGGAGGGCCTTCAGATCACCCGGGGCGGCCGGTTTTTTCACCTCATCGGGGCGGACCAGGACAAGGGGAAGGCCGTCCGGCTGACGACGGAGGTCCTGGGAAGGAAATTCGGGGAAAAGCCGCTGACCATCGGATTCGGGGACAGCCCCAACGATTTTCCAATGCTGGAAGCCGTCGACAGGCCCGTCCTGATCCCCCGTCCCGACGGACGTCACGAAAGCTTTTACCGCCCCGGCCTCATCCGGGCGCCCTTTCCCGGTTCCCGGGGCTGGAGCGCCGTCATGGAAAGGTTGTTACGGGGTCGTGCCCCGGAGGCAAACAGGCATTTATCGTGAATGCGGGAATAAGCGTTTTTTTAACGGACAAAAAAGGGACGATTCCCCTTGAAACTTCCCTTTCCGCGATTCTCCGCCGGGAATCGGGGTCTCCTGATTCCTTTGAAGTGATCCTTGCCGGTGAGGAGATTCCTCCTTCCATGGAGGGTCCGGGGGCCCGTTTCCGGTGTCTGCCCCTGGGAAAAGAAGAAGGCTGGTTCGGGCTTCTGCGGCGGGCGGCGGACATGTCCCGGTATGACATTCTGGCCTTCACCGACTCCCACTGCATCGTTGACGGAAACTGGATTTCGAGCATTCGTGACCGCCTGGGACCGAGGCAGGTCTTGAGCGGCGCCGTGTATCATGGCGGCCGTTTCATGGAGAAATTCTCCCGGATGACAACCCATGGGGAATTTTCCGCCTCCGAAGGGAAAAAAATCGCCAATATTTTTGACGGAAATTTCGTGATCCGGAAAGAAACGCTGAAATCCGTCCTTCCCGTCCTCCCTCTCAACCCTCCCGTAAGCGATGGAACGGGTGCCCTGCTTCTGGCCCGCACCCTGACGGCAAGGGGAATCCCCGTTTACCATGAACCGGGAATCCGGGTTTTTCACGAATCAGAGACCTTCCTCCCATCTCTCAGGATGTGGTTCCGGGTTTACGGGCCCAATACCCTCATCGCCCGGAGTCTGAATCCGAGTCTTCCCGGTTCGCGATTCATGGACTTTCCAGGGCTTGCTCCTTTTGTATATGCCCTGGCGAGAGGGGTGTCCCTGACCTCGAAACTCTGGAGACAGAGGCGGATTTACAATATGAAACCCCATGAAGTCGTCCTTTCCCTGGCATGGTTGTCCGTCTGTATGGTTTCCTATGGCCTGGGAATGATGGCTTATGAAAGGAAACTCAGGGAAGAAAGAAAATGATCAACGAATTGAAAAGAATCTATAAGGAGATCTGCTGCTTTTCAAGAATATCGATCCGGCCCCTGAAGATCAACCTGGCCATTACGGACGAATGCAATCTTCGATGTCCGACCTGTTCCAAGTGGCGCGGAAAACGTGGAAAAGAGGAAATTTCCAAAGACGCCTGGATGAAAATCATCCGTTCCCTGAGGGGATTTGCCCTGACGAATCTTCTGGTTTTCGGAGGTGCGGAATCCTTCTGCAAGAGAGATTTTCTGGAGATCCTGGGTTTTTCTCGCGAGATGTCCTTCAAGCCGGTGATCATTTCCAACGGGACCCTGATCGGCCGTCAGGAGGTCGAGGAACTGAGCCGTTCCGGTATCCGGCAGATCATCGTGTCCCTGAACGGCGTGAAATCGAAAACCCACGACAGGACGAGGGGTGTTGACGGCTGTTTTGAAAAGACCGTGAAGGCCGTTGATCTCCTTGGAAAGAAAGGGGTTCCGGTTGTCCTGGAGACGGTGATCCTCCGTTCCAATCTCGGGGAGCTGGGCGCCCTGGTGCGACTGGTCGGGGAAAAGAATCTGAAGGGCATCCAATTCCAGGTTCTGACGGCAGGAAACGTTCACAACAGGTTCCAGGAAGACCGGAACCGTCTTCCCGATCCCGGGTGGTTCAGGAGTGATCCTGAATGGGTCGATGACCGTGAGGCAATCGATTCAGTCATGAAGGAAATCATCGGGATGAAGAAACAGGGTTTCCCTATCATGAATTCCATGAGACAGCTTCGACTGTTCTCCCGTTATTACCGGAACGAGGAATCGGTGAAACGGATCCCCTGTCCGAGCGGCTATACGAATTTTCTCGTGGACCCTTACGGGAATGTCAGGCTCTGCTACAGTCTTGAACCCGCCGGCAACCTTCTGGAACAGGGACCGCGGGAAATATGGAAATCCGAAAAAGCCAGGCGTTTGCGTCATAAAATCCGGCAGTGTCCGGCTTCCTGCCGAATCTTGAACAACAACTGGTAAAAATGCCTGTCAAAAGGACGGTCCGGGTATTTAACTTTGCGGGAAAGACCGCTCGAACAAATCGGATATGGCCTTCCTGCCGTTTTCTTCGAGAAAACGCGTCCCCGTTCCCGTGAAATGAACATGCTTGATAATCGGCCCGTCTCCCCTTTCATATTCAACCCAATCAACTTTGCTCCAGCTGCACCACCTGTTGCGTTTCTGATCGAAGACGCATAATGGCTTGTTGCACAACTTGGCAAACTCGGCCCCCCATCCCGTGCCGCCTTTTACGGTTTTGTCCTTCAGTATTTCGCCGATCACGTAAATTTCCTGCCCGCTGTTCACCTGATACCAAATGCTTTGCAGCACTTTCCTGATGGTGGGACTTGCCGTATAGGAGCGGTTCATCAATCGCGAAACATATTCCAGGCTGACATCGCCGTTTTTCAATTCCTCAGGATTGAGAACACGCAAGCCCCGCTGGCGGACGATATTGTGTCCTTCAAACGAAAAATTTACTTCCGCAATGCCAAAGCGCTCCGCATTGGCCCCGAATTCAGCTTCCGCCCCCTTGATTCCGCCGCTGAATAGAATGACATCTTCTTTATTCATCTTTATTCCTTTCATGCAGGGCCGCACCTTCCAGCAAAGGGTTCTCCTTGATATCGGCCTTCTGCCGTTTCGCCAAGGAGCGCTCCAAGTTTTTAGCTATTTGTTTCAGCTGCCTGTCCTTTTCTTTCTGCTGGTTGCCATAGTGATACATCGATCGGCCCATTGTAAGCTCCTGTTATAATTAATTATAAAGTAATATCAAAGAGATTGTCGTAAATGAAAAGGCACTCCATTTCGAAATATGATCATGGAGTGCCTTTTTCTCAGGTGCAATTACGCAAGCTTCACGTTTTCTGCCGCGGGGCCTTTGGCACCCTGCACGATATCGAAGCTTACCGACTGGCCTTCGGTCAAGGTCTTGAATCCGCCGGCTTGAATGGCACTGTAGTGTACAAAAACATCTCCACTGCCGTCATTCTTCGCGATAAACCCGAAGCCTTTGCTTTCGTTAAACCACTTCACTTTACCTTCTGACATAATGAGCGTCCTCCTTTCTCAAAATTCTCTTAAGTTGGATTCACATTATGACAGAAAGAAAAAACCACCGATACCCTAACAAGTATGGTGGCCACTCTTTGAACTTCAAAATGTCTTGATCCAAACTTATCGTTGCTCTCTCTTATAGGACATCTTCGACAGGATGTCAAGGATAATTATTTCAACGACAATTATCTCGGGATTCCCTCGTTAAAAGAAGGATGTCTCTTATTTCGAGAGGTATTTCATGAGGCCCCCGGCCTCGAGGAGGGCCCCCATGAACGGCGGAATGGGCTGAATGCGCACGGGCCCCGCCGTGCTGTCCGCGACCGTGATGGTCCCTTCATCGCTGTCCACTTCAATTTCCCGGCCGTCGGAAATCAATGCCCATAACTCTTTGGATTCAAAAATGGGCAGTCCCATGTTAAAGGCGTTGCGGTAGAATATCCGGGCAAAGCTTCCGGCGACCACGCAGGATATCCCCGCGGCCCTGATGGCGATGGGGGCATGCTCCCTCGATGATCCGCAGCCGAAATTTTCTCCCGCCACGATGATATCGCCCGGCTGGATCTTTTTCACAAACTCGGGATCCGCATCCTCCATGCAGTGGGCGGCGAGGATTTCGGGGTCCGATGTGTACAGGTAACGGGCCGGAATGATGGCGTCCGTGTCGACGTTGTCTCCGAATTTCCAGATTCTTCCTCTGAACTTCATGATTTTATGCCTCCGTCCAGCTCATCGGGGCCGGCGATCCGACCGAGGACGGCCGATGAAGCCGCAACGGCCGGGCCGGCCAGATACACTTCACTTTTGGGATGCCCCATGCGGCCGACGAAATTTCTGTTCGTGGTGGCGACGGCCCTCTCTCCCTCCGCCAGCACCCCCAGGTGTCCGCCGAGGCAGGCCCCGCAGCTCGGCGGGCTGATGACCGCCCCTGCCTCCATGAAGATCTCCATCAGTCCTTCCCTTATCGCCATCCTGTAAATCTCCGGCGTGGCGGGCACAATGATGAGCCGGACACCGGGCGCCGCTTTTCTCCCTTTCAGGATTCCGGCGGCCGTTCTCAGGTCTTCTATCCTTCCGTTGGTGCATGATCCGATCAGGACCTGATCGAGCTCGACGCCACCCGCCTGGCCGATGCCTCTCACGTTCGAAGGAATATGGGGAAAGGCCACCTGGGGCTCGATCCCGCTGACGTCGATCTCGATCACATCGGCGTACCGGGCATCGGGGTCCGAGGTGTAAAACGAAAAGGGCCGTTTCGCCCTGTTCCGGACATAGGCTCCCGTCACGTCATCGGGGATGAAGATACCGTTTTTCGCCCCGGCCTCGACGGCCATGTTGGCCATGGTCAACCGGTCCGCCATGCCGAGTTTTTCCACGGTTTCACCGGCGAACTCCATCGCCTTGTACCGTGCCCCGTCGACACCGATCAAGCCGATAAGATACAGGATGAGGTCCTTGCCGGAAACCCATTTTCTCATCGGGCCGCGAAACAGGATCTTCAGCGTCTCGGGAACCCTGAACCAGAGTTCGCCTTTGAGCATGGCGGCCGCCAGATCGGTGCTGCCCACGCCGGTGGCGAAGGCCCCCAGGGCACCGTAGGTGCAGGTGTGGCTGTCCGCGCCGATGACCAGATCCCCGGGCACAACGATCCCCTGTTCGGGAAGCAGCGCGTGCTCAATGCCCGCTTCACCGACCTCGTAATAGTGGGTGATTCGCTGTTCCCTGGCAAAGTCTCTCATAATCCGGCACTGCCCGGCCGAATGGATGTCCTTGTTGGGCGTGAAATGATCGGGGATCAGGGCCACCTTGTTCCGGTCGAAAACCGCCGTACCGCCGGCCTTCCTGAATTCCGCGATGGCGATCGGGGCGGTGATATCGTTTCCCAGGGCGATATCCACCCTGGCGTTGATCAGCATCCCGGGCCGGACCTCTTCAAGACCGGCATGCCGGGACAGAATCTTTTCCGTGATGGTCATTCCCATGTCGTTTCTCCGGGGTTTCACAGGGTGTTCTTCCATAAAGTATGGGGCATTACTGAACATCGACTTTCCGGATGTTGCCCTTGAGCCATTCCAGCCTGTTCAAGGCGTTGATATAGGCGTTGGCCGACGCGACGATGACGTCCGGATGGGCCCCGCGGCCCACCACGCTGCGACCGTTGTACTGGAGGCGGACGGTCACTTCTCCCAGGGCGTCGGTCCCCCCGGTCACGGCCTTGACGTTGTATTCCAGAAGGGGATAGTCCGTTTCCGTGATCCTGCGGATGGCGGAAAAGGCGGCATCCACCGGTCCGACGCCGAAACCGGCATCCTGGACGGTCTTCTCCCCGACATTCATTTTCAGGGTGGCCGTGGGGATGGCGACGTTGCCGCTCACCACATTGATATAAATGAGGCTGTATTTATCGTTGACCCGGAACACCTCTTCATAGAGGATGGCTTCCAGATCCTCGTCGAAGATGTCTTTTTTGACATCCGACAGCTCCTTGAAACGGGTGAACACCCGGTCCAGTTCCACTCCGGTCAGGGTATATCCCATCTTTTTGATGTGTTCGTCGATGGCGTGACGACCCGAGTGCTTGCCAAGGACGATATGGGTTTCCGGAACGCCCACCGACTGAGGGGTCATGATCTCGTAAGTGATTTTTTCCTTGATCAGGCCGTCCTGGTGAATGCCCGACTCATGGGCGAACGCGTTGGCGCCCACGACCGCCTTGTTCGGCTGGACGGCGATTCCCGTGATCTGGGTCAGAAGCCGCGATACATGATAGATGTGCTCCGTGTGAATGCCCGTCTGAAATCCGAAGAAGTCTTTCCGGGTTTCCAGGGCCATGACGATCTCTTCCATGGCGGCATTCCCGGCCCTCTCGCCGATGCCGTTGATCGTGCACTCCGCCTGCCTCGCCCCGTTTTTTATCGCGGCGAGGGAATTGGCCACGGCGAGGCCCAGATCGTTGTGGCAATGAACCGAAATGACGGCCTGGGAAATATTTTTGACCTTCCTGAAAAGAAAGGCGATGAGTTCACCGAATTCGCCGGGGATGGCGTATCCCACGGTATCCGGTATATTCACCGTTTTTGCCCCGGAAGAAATCACGGCCCCGACCATCTCGCAGAGGAAGTCTCTGTCCGTCCTCGTGGCGTCCATGGGGGAAAACTCGACGTTGGCCGTATAGCGGCAGGCGTGGGCCACGGCGTCACAGGCCTCGCGCAGCACCTGTGCCCTGGTTTTCTTCAGCTGGTACTTCAAATGGATGTCCGATGAAGAGATGAAGGTATGAATCCGCGGGTTGGCCGCCTTTTGAATCGCCTCCCAGGCCCGGTCGATATCCGCCCCGTTCGCCCTGGCGAGGGCGGCGATCTGCGCGCCCCGGATCTCCCCGGCAATCTGACGGACCGACTCGAAATCTCCCTCGGAGGCCACGGGAAACCCCGCTTCGATGATATCCACCCCCAGCCTTTCGAGTTGTCGGGCGATCCTCAGCTTTTCATCGGGATTCATGCTGGCCCCCGGCGACTGCTCGCCGTCTCTCAACGTGGTGTCAAAGATCAGGATCCGCTCCTTTTTCTGTTTCATCTTTTTCTCCTTTCACATGAGAAAAAAAAAGGCCACGGGCGTTTTGCCCATGGCCTTTAAGTACTCTCTGTGTATGCGGGTCTAAGGGTTACCTAAAAACGACGGGCGCCGGTCATGCCGTGAAAGGCAAAGGAGTGCGAGGCCCAGAGACAGGGTTTCAAAACCGTTCAAGCTCATGAGCCCTTTCTTCATACCGGATGCCGTCTTCACTTTCATAAAATCTTCCAAGTTCACTTATGAGTATATGAATATGATTGATATGTCAATTGTATTTTAGAGGCTGTCATTATCGAGGAGTATGCCCGGTTTTGTAAAGCGTGATCTGTCCGGTTCGGGGTGGCCGCCCCTGGAGGTGGCGGATGAGACGGACGGAGGTGCTGCGGGAGATCCGGAAGAGATCATTCAACGAATCCGATTTCCCGTGCATATTCAAACTGGCGCGCCCATGGAACACCCCGATGGGCCCGCCGGATGGGTTCTTCACCGACGATTCTCAGAGACTCCCGGTCCAGCGTCACGGGATGACGGCCGCCCAGAAAGCCCCGGTCTTCGGCGATCACCGGGTTTTGTCCGGGCCAGCAGTCGCAGTCCTGCGTAATGTTGAGGAGGGCATTGACGAGAACTGTTTTCCCCTGGATCCTCCGCCACACCGCCGCCGCGGTTTCCACCAGTCTTTCCTGAAAAACCGCGGCATCGAGCTCCCATAAAATCTGAAGGGCCGTTTCGGGACACAGTCCGATGCACTGGGCGCAGCCGATGCAGCGGTCGAGGTCGTAGGCGGGTTCTCCGTCCTCCCCGGGAAAGTGAGCGGCACCGGTGGGACAGACCTCGACACAGACCCCGCAGCGGGTGCATTTCGATCCGTCCAGAAGGGGATGCGCATCCGCATGCATCCGCTGTTTCTGGGCCCTGGAGGCAAACCCCATGGAAAGGTTCTTGATGGCCCCGCCGAATCCCGAGGCGAGATGGCCCTTGAAATGGGATAAAATGAAAAAACCGTCCGCCCGGTCCACAAGTGCGCTGACCTGGACGGATTCAAAATGGCGGTAACCGGGCAGGTCCGTGACGTCCCGGCCGTCCATGCCGTCTCCGATGGCAATGGGGCAGCCGATGAATTCCTCGGTGTACCCGTGAAGCGCCGCTGTCCGGAGCGATTCTTCCCCGGTTCGCCGCCCTCCGGAATACAGGACGGTCGTGTCGAACAGAAAGGGTTTCCATCCGCGTCCTTTTAAAAAGGAGGCCGCTTCCCGGGCATAGCGGGGGGACAGATAGCTCCGGTTTCCCCGTTCCCCCCAGTGGGTTTTCACGGCGATCCGGGCCCCCCTGGGATAGGGATAGGAAATATTTTCCAGGACGTTTCTGAGTTCGGCAACATATTGGTCCTCTTTTTGGGCGGAAGCCTGGGAAGTCACGGATCTCACCTCTCGATTCCGGTTTACGGCGGCCGCTCCGGCTTTCCGGTATCCGTCGCCGGCGGAAGCCCCGGGGCCCTCTTCAATCATCATAGACTCTTTCGGAGGATTTTCCAAGACCGGCCCGGTCCGGCTGAAGACAGCCGTTTTCCGCGGCCTGATGATCCGGGACCGGCCCTCCGGCGGTTTTTTCACGAGAGAAAGGATCGACGAACTCGTAAAAAGTCGAAAAACGGTCATTTTCCGACGGCTTCGCCAGGAGTACCTCTTGCCGGAATCCATGACCGGGGCGGACGGACAAGGTCACCCGTAGAGGGTGACGGTTTTTTCGATTTCATCCTCCAGGGCCATCCATCGGTCGTAGAGTTCCTCAAGACGCCCGGTGTTCCGGTGATAGTCCCTGTGAAGCTCCTGGATGTTCCGGTTTCCCCCGTATGTGGTGCCTTCGGCAAAGATCTTCTCCAGCGCGGACCTCGTTTCCTCTCCTTCGCGGATTTCCTCTTCCAGTTTTTTCAAAGCGTCCCGCAGGGGTTTCAGTTTCCGGGAGAGGATCTGCCTTTTCTCCGCCTCCACCCGTTTCCGCTCCTTTTCAAGGACCACCGGCGCTCCGTTGGATGCTTCCGGATTTCCTGCCTCCTCCGGCAGGGCGGCCGCCTTTCTCTTATCAAGGTATTCATGGAGGAGGCCGCGGAAGTCTTCGAGACGGCCGTTTCTGATTTCCAGGACGCGCTCCACCAGGGGATTGAGAAAGTCCCGGTCATGGGAGACAATGACAAAGGCCCCGGGGAATTCCATGAGCCGCTCCTGGAGAATGGCTTTCGAGGCGATATCCAGATGGTTCGTCGGTTCATCCAGAACGAGGAGGTTTGCCGGTGTCAGAAGCATTCTGGCCAGGGCAAGCCGGCTTTTTTCCCCTCCGGAAAGGACGGATACCGGCTTCAGGATGTCGTCTCCCGTGAAAAGAAAGGACCCGAGAAGGGTTCTCAGTTCCGTCTGGGTCCGGGAGGGATCCGTTTCAACCACCGTTTCGTAGACCGTTTTCAAAGGATCGAGTGATTCGGAAAGATCCTGGGAAAAATATCCTAATGAGGCCTGGTGTCCCGGGAGGCGCCTCCCCTCCTGGTAAGACTCCTTTCCCGCGAGAATTCTGGCAAGAGTCGATTTCCCCGAGCCGTTCACCCCCAGGATGGCCACCCGGTCCGTACGGGCGATTTGCAGGGAAAGACGGGAAAAAACATCGATGGCTCCATATGTTTTTGTAACCCCCGAAAGTTCCATGACGATTCTCCCCGCCCGGGGCGCCTCGGGAAAACGAAAGGCGATCCGCCGCTCTTTCTTTTCCGTTTCCACGATTTCCATCTTGTCCAGCATTCTGATCCGGCTCTGGACTTGTTTCGCCTTGGTGTTCTTATATCGAAACCGCTCGATGAACCGGAGGCTTTCCTCGATGAACGCCTCCTGCTTATCCCGGGCGGCCTCGGCCTGCCTGGCCCGCAGGGCCTTCTGCTGCAGGAAGGATGAATAATTTCCCGTGTAGGCCGTTGCCTTGCCCAGGGAGATTTCAACGACCCGGTCGACCAGATTGTCCAGGAAACGGCTGTCGTGGGAAACGAGAATGAGGGCTCCCTGGTAGGATTTGAGATAGGTTTCGAGCCACTCCAGGGAATCCATGTCCAGGTGATTCGTCGGCTCGTCGAGGAGCAGGACCGTCGGCTCCCGGAGAAGGTTCTTGGCCAGTTCCATACGCATGTGCCATCCGCCGCTGAACTCTTCGACCCTTCGCGCCAGGTCGGCCTCCCGGAAGGCGAGACCGGACAGGATGATTTTTATCCTGGTTTCCTGATGATAGGCTCTCCGGTGTTCCAGGATGTTCTGGATTTCTCCGAGCTCCCGCATCTTCCGGGCGATGACCGGGGAGTCGGCCCCGCCGGCACGGCTCAAGGCCGCGATGTCCCGGCCCAGTGTCGTGGCCCGTTCCTGCAGGCTTTCCAGCTCGGCAAAGACGGATGAAATCTCCTCCAGGAGCGTCCGTCCCCGATGGTATATGCCGTCCTGGGGTAGATACCCCGTCGTTTCACTCCGGGAAAGGACGACCCTTCCCGAATCGGCTTCCACCAGGCCGGTGACGATTTTCATCAACGTGGATTTTCCCGCACCGTTGGGACCGACCAGGGCGATCCGATCCCTGTCCCCGATCCGGAGGGACAGGTCGCGAAAGAGAATTTTCGCGCTGAATTGTTTCGATAGATTTTCCAGTTGAATCAATGGTCCCTGTCAATCCTCCCGATGAATTCAGACATCGTCGATTCTCTTATGGTGTTTTTTCCCGGCGAGGTCCTTCTCGCCGGCGGCGTTTTCCGGCTCCATGGCCATGTCCACCCGGTGGGGGATGAGGATCGATGCGAGAATGGACAGGGCGAGGGTGCAAAGGATGACGAGGAGGGATACGAAGACGGGAATGGGATACAATTCCGATACCACCATCTTGAGGCCGATGTATACGAGAATAAACGAAAGTCCGTACTGGATGAATCGGAACAGGCGCATGACGCCGGCCAGGGCAAAGAAAAAGGCACGGAGGCCTAAGATGGCGAATATGTTGGAAGTATAGACGATAAAGGGATCGGTGGTGATGGCCAGGATCGCCGGCACCGAGTCCAGGGCGAAGACGATATCGGTGGTTTCGATGACGAAGAGCACGGCGAGAAGGGGGGTGGCGATGAGACGGCCTTCCCGGCGGACGGTGAAACATCCTTCCTCAAATCGGGTGGTCATGGGAATGAATTTCCGGAAAAGCCGGAATACGGGGTTTTTGTCAGGATGTATGGAAGAATCCGTTTTTCTGAAGCCGATCTTCACGCCTGAAAAAATGAGAAAGGCGCCGAAGACATAGATCACCCAGTGGAAGAGTTCCATCAGGGTGACGCCCGCAAGGATGAACCCTCCGCGCATCAGGACGGCCCCTAAGATTCCCCAGAAAAGCACCCGGTGCTCGTATTTCGCCGGCACGCTGAAGTATGAAAAAATGAGAAGAAAGACAAAGAGGTTGTCGACGCTGAGGGAAAGTTCGATGAGGTATCCCGTGAAAAATTCCAGGGCTTTCTCCGATCCCCGGAAAAAGAAAATCCCTGAATTGAAAGTCAGGGCAATCCCCACCCAGACCAGCGACCAGAGGAGGGCTTCCTTCAGGGTCGGGACATGGGCGCGGCGCTGGAAGACCCTCAGATCGAGATAGAGAAGACCGGAAACGGCCGATATGAAGACACCCCACAGGAGGGGCAGGTAATCGGACATAAAAATACATTCCTTCCCGGGAAAAGGATTTTCCGAGCCCTTTACCCTTTTTTGACGGGGATGGCAAGACGGGGGGCGTGTCTTGTAAACTACAAGGCCTTCACGGACAGAAGATGGGCCAGGTCGGCCACTCTGCAGGAATAGCCCCACTCGTTGTCGTACCAGGCCACGACCTTGGCCATGTCGTTTCTCAGAACCCCGGTGAATTCCAGGTCGACGATGGAGGAACAGGCATTCCCCCTGAAGTCGGACGACACGAGGGGTCTTTTCTCGCAGGCCATGATTCCCTTCAGCCGTCCCCGGGAGGCTTCCGTGAGGACCTGCCGCAGTTCTTCCGTCGAGGTCCCGCTTTTCAGCTGGGCCACGAAGTCGACAATCGAAACCGTCGGCGTGGGGACCCGGAGGGAATAGCCGTCGAAGCGGTCCGCCAGGTCGGGAATCACCAGGGAAAGGGCCCTCGCCGCCCCCGTGGTCGTGGGGATGATGTTCTGGCCGGCCGCACGGGCCCGCCGGAGATCCTTATGGGGAAGGTCCAGGATTCTCTGGTCGTTCGTGTAGGAGTGAACGGTGGTCATCATGCCTTTTTCGATGCCGAAGGCCTCGTGGACCGCCAGGGCCGGGGGAGCGAGACAGTTGGTGGTGCACGAAGCGTTGGACAGGATATGGTGTTTTCCGGGATCGTACCGGCCGTCGTTGACGCCCATGACCACTGTCAGATCCACCCGGTCCGCCGGTGCGGTGATGATGATTTTTTTTGCCCCTCCCTCCAGATGGACCGCCGCTTTGTCCCCGCTCCGGAAGATTCCCGTGCTTTCAATGACGATGTCCACGCCTTCCTCGTCCCACGGGATCCGCGCCGGATCGCGGAAGGAAAAATTCCTGATTTTTTTCCCGTTGACGAGGAACCCGTCCGCCACGGGTGCGACGTCGGCCTGAAAGATTCCATAGTTCGTGTCGAACTTGAGAAGGTGGGCGTTCGTTTCCACGTCGAAAAGATCGTTTACAGCCGCCACGGCGAGGGTGTCCGGATATCGCTCGACGATCGCCTTGAGCACCTGCCGTCCTATTCTGCCGAAGCCGTTGATCCCGATCCGCGCCATGGGGGGCCTCCTTAATTGTCGTCAATGCGGTACTTGTATTCGGCCATGAGGTCGCAGCGGCGTTTCAGGGCTTCGTGGAGCCGGGCGTTTTCCATGGCGATGGCGCTCAGGTGGCTTACAGCCTCGAGAAACCGGATGTCCTCTTCCGGAAATTCCCGAATCTCGCCGGAGTAGACCCGGAGGACCCCCACGGCTTTCCCTCGGGCGAGAAGGGGAAGGGCCAGGACGGACAGAATACCCTCTTTTTCCGCCCGGGCGGGATACTGGAAGCCGCTGTCCTTTCGAACATCCCGGATCCAGGCGGGTTTCCCCAGAAGGACTCCCCGGTCGATTCCGCTTTCCCGTATCAAAACGGGACCTTTCCTGAGATAGTCCTCGGAAAGTCCCGAACTGGCGACCAGTTCGAGCGACTCCCCTCTTGAAGACAGGAGTCGGATGCTGCAGGCCTTGACGCCCACCGTTTCGACCACCGCCCGGATAATCTCCTGAAGGACCTGCCTGGGATCGAGGGAAGCGTTTACGGTCCGGGCCACGTCATAGAGGGCGGAGAAATAGTTCCTGCCCTTTGAAAGTTCCTTATTTCCCGCCATCAGAGCACCCTCCGGTTCGCCGTTCCGATGAAGACCGGAATCCGGCTCTTTTGACATCGGCCCGCATCCGGTCTTCGCCGGGAAGACGTGATGACCGATGTCATGATTTTTCCGGTTCTTCTTTTTCCTTCTCTTCTTCGATAACCAGAATTTTTTCAGCGCGATGGGGTTCGAGGGCCCGGACCGATTTCCGGCTCAACTGCCATGAACCTAAATCGTCGGCAATGAACCAGTTGTTCAGGGCGAAATTAATCCGCTGAAAACCCGGAAGACGGTTGAGTTCACTGATGAGAGACTTGACGCTTTCCAGAGAGAACTCTTCACCCGACGTTTTCTTGAGATCGCCGTAAAGGTTGAGTACGTTCCGGGACGACGAAAAAAAAAGAAGGGACAGGTCCACAAGATTCCGCACCAATGTCCGGCGGACGGCCTGATTCTTTTCGTATCGAGTGATGTCGCGGTTCATAGCTGGCCCGGCGCAATGATGCCCTGAATACCCTGATCATACCCCATGGGCCGCGAAAGGCAAGACCTTTTTACCGGTTTTTTCTAACTTAAATCCGATATGGCGATGGATGGTTCATCCCGGGGGACAGTGCCAACTGCCAACCCGGACCTGCCAACTCGGGGCGGTGCCATCCTGAATGGAATACTAATATGTTTAATAATATCGTAATGATATGTTTTGGCATGCCTTTTGCTATACGAGTAATAGCGGGTTTTTTCTCTTTTACCGGGCCCATTCCCTTCCCCCTTTCTTAGAATCTCGAGACTTCCGGGAACCGAGGAGAGCCCCCCCGTGATTCCAAGGAGGTGAAACGATGAATTCAAGAGCCTGTCATTCCATGAAGAAGTCCCCCCGGCCCTGTTTCTTCCCATTATTCATTGCGGTACTCCTGCTCCTGCCGGCCCTGCCCCCTCCCGCCGCCCATGCCGCCGGTGGAATCTGGCTTCCGGCAGGCGCCATGAAGGACGGCCGGTATAACCACACGGCGACCCTCCTGCCCGACGGCACCGTCCTGGTCGCGGGGGGACAGCGGGACAGCGAGGATCTTCCGGACTGTCTCAGCGGTTGTGAACTTTATGATCCCTCAACGGGAACTTGGCGGACCGTCTCCGGTCTGGCCTCCGTCCGATCCAGCCACACGGCGACGCTTCTCCGGGACGGCCGCGTGTTGGTCACCGGCGGGCAGGACCGGAAAAGAGAAGTCGGAACCTCCGAAATCTATGACCCCGTTGCCGGGACCTGGGAGCCGGCGGAGACGATGCACCAGAGAAGGCTGGGTCACACGGCGACGCTTCTGGGAGACGGCCGGGTCCTCGTGACGGGAGGGGTCGATGTTCAGTGGGAACCTTTGGCGGGGACGGAAATTTTTGACCCCGACAGAGGGACATGGGCTGCCGCCGGGGAGATGGCGCACCCCCGGGGCTGGCACCGGGCGACCCTTCTGCCCGACGGGCGGGTCTTTGTCTTCGGAGGCTGGGACGGCCGCCGGCCTCAGGAAACAGCCGAGATCTTCGATCCCCTGACGGGGGGTTGGCATGAAGCCTCCCCCCTGGAAGGGCGGCCCCTCTATTTCGCTTCCCAGATCCTGCTGTCCGGTGAAGACGGCCGGGTTCTCGTGGCGGGGGGCTATGGGAACGGGCTGACGTGGAAGGATGTTCATTTCTATGACCCGGGAACGGATGCGTGGACCTCGGGAATTTCGGAGATGTTCGAGGAACGGAATGCCCACACGGCCACCCTTCTGCCGGACGGTCGCGTCCTCATCGCCGGCGGATGCTGTGTCAGCGGGTGTCGCAACAGCGAGGTCTTCGATCCCGCTACGGGAATTTTTTCCAGACCGGGCCCCATGGTCCGTCCGTCGGGCCATCATACGGCGACCCTCCTGCCCGACGGAACCGTTCTGGTGGCCGGCGGCCGAAGCGACTTTGAACCTCTGAACCGCGCCGAAATCCATGACCCTGGCCGCCATCCCGTACCGGTCCTGGCGGAAATCGACCCTTCCTCGGCCCCGGCGGGGAGTCCGGCCATCGATCTGACCGTTTCCGGGTCTGATTTTACAGAGTCGTCAATCGTCCGTTGGAACGGCCTCGATCGGGACACGACCTGTGTCAGTCCTACGGAATTGAGGGCGGCTCTTCCGGCGGCGGATCTTGCCGAAGCGGGTATGGCCGAGGTCATGGTTTTCACCCCTTCTCCCGGTGGCGGGTGCTCCGGGGGGGCGGTCTTTACGATCGTGAAAAAAGTGGAAAGGACTCCTGAAATCAAGGAATTGAAACCGTCTCGAGTCCGGGCGGGAGACCCCGGTTTTACCCTCCGGGTGTGGGGCGGCCATTTCATGATAGGATCCAGAATCCTGTGGAACGGCCGGGAAATCCGAACAATTTTTCTAAATTCCCGGATGCTTGCGGCGTATGTGCATTCTCGGGAGATTGCCCATCCGGGGATGGTGAAGGTCCAGGTCTCCGATGCCAGGACGGGCCGAGGTCTGTCGAACACCGTGCTGTTGCCAATTGATGAACGGACGACCGGATCGGCCGTGGAAGCGGGTCTGTAGATTCACGGGCGGGACCACCCCGCCGTCCGGTGACTTGTCTTGTGGTGTGGCCGGGACGGCGGGAAACCGCGGGGCCTGGAAAAGCCCCGACAGAGGTCTATTCGCCTTTGGCCTTCCGGATCTCATCGATGAGTTCCGGGACGACGCGGTAAAGATCGCCCACGATCCCCAGGTCGGCGACCTGGAAAATGGGAGCGTTTTCATCCTTGTTCACGGCGGCGATGATTCCGGCGTCCCGGATTCCCGTGACGTGCTGGACCTGGCCGGAAACGCCAAGCCCGATGTAGAGGTCCGGCTTGACGGAAACGCCCGACAGGCCGATGCAGAGTTCTTCCGGGAGCCAGTGGTATTCTTCGGACAGGGGGCGGGTGCAGGCGATTTCGCCCCCGAGGGCCTCGGCGAGCGACTTCGCCATTTCGAGATCCTCCTTCTTGGCGAAGCCCCTCCCGGCGGCGACGACGATCCGGGCGTCCCGGATATCCCGGGCCGCCCGCTCCCGTTTTTTCCGCTCCAGGATCTTGACCGGGGAGGGCGGCGGAGCCGGGAGGTCCCGGATGGCCCCTGCCTTGCCCTTGCCTTTTGACGCCGGGTCAAATGTCCGGGGGGGAATCGTCGCCAGGGCGGGCCGGGTGACCATGGAAACTTTCTGAACGGCCATCCCCCCGTAGGCCAGCCTTTCCAGTTCGAATCCCTGCTCCTCCTTGTCCCATTTTATGACCGTGCAGTCGCCGCATAGACCGGTCCCGAGCCGCGCCGCAATCCGGGCGGCCATGTCCCTTCCTCTTGCGGTGGCGGAAAACAGGATGAGATCCGGGGAAAGGCGCTTCGCTTCGTCGGCGATGACGGAAAGGTAGGCCTCGACGGGCTCGTCCGCCGGAAGTTCGGGGAGGATCAGGATTTCATCGGCCCCGCGGGCCCCGTATTCTTCCCCGAGAGCCCGGTCCCGCCACAGAAGAACGGAGAGGGTCCGTCCCATCTCCTCGGCGAGAGAACCTCCCACGGTCAGGAGTTCCAGGATGAGTTCATGGGTTTCTCCAACGATCCAGATTCCAGCCATGGCTTCCCTCCTTATCATCCAAGAACGCCTTTCCGGACGACAGTATCGACAAATTTCCGGATGTCCTCCCGTTCCGCCGTGAACCGGACTCCCTGTCTCTTCAGGCTCGTCGCCTTCATGGAAAGGGTCTTCATGGTTTCCCCGGGAGGGGAGGAAAGGTCCTCCTTCCGGACGACGACGACTTCCTTCCTGGAGGCCATGAGGGTATCCCTCACCCCGGGAATCCGGGGTACGTTGATGTCCGGAAGAACGGTCAACAGGGCCGGCAGGGGGAGGGAACACACTTCCACGCCCTCTTCCGTTCTCCGTTCCGCCACGAGGCCGGTCTCCGCCATGGTGATCTTCTGGACGCCGGTAAGGCAGGGAATCCCGAGAATTTCGGCCAGGCGGGGTCCCACCTGGCGGGCATAGAGGTCGCTTGATCCCTCTCCGCAGAGAATGAGGTCGAAGGGAATCCGGCTCCGAATGACTTCCCCGAGGATGGCTGCCGTCCTGGACGGTTCCAGGTCGCGGAAGGACGGGTCCTGGATGAAACAGGCCCTGTCCGGGCCTCGGGAAAGGGCATCCTTGATTCCCTTGCCGGCTTCGGGGACGCTCACCGTCACGGCGACCACCGTCCCTCCGGACTGTTCCCGGATCCGGGCGGCTTCCTCCAGGGCGTTCCGGTCGTAGTCGCTGATTTTGTAGTCCACGGAGGAGAAATCCAGATCGCCGGAAGAACCCGTCCGGAGATAGGCTTCGTCGACAACCCATTTAAAACAGGCGATCATGTCGGGCATGTAGTCACCTCGCTGAAGATAAAAGATGTCCCCGTGCGGAACGGGACGCCGGGCCCGGCGTCCCGTACATCCCCTGCCGGGCCCGGCGATTCGATGCCGGTGCGATGCTAACGAAGGACATTGCCAGAGATGACCATCCGCTGCGCTTCCGAGGTTCCCTCGTAGATTTCGGTGATTTTGGCGTCCCGCATGAGCCGCTCGACCTTGGCCCCTTTGACGTACCCGTATCCGCCGTGGATCTGGACGGCCTTGATGGTATGTCTCATGGCGGCTTCGGAGGTGAAGAGCTTTGCCATGGAGGCTTCCTTGCTGAAGGGTTTTCCCTGGTCCTTCATCCAGGCGGCGTGGTATGTGAGGAATCGGGCTGCCTGGAGGTCCGTGGCCATGTCGGCGATCATCCAGGCAATGGCCTGGTTCCGGGAGATGGGCTGACCGAACTGGACCCTCTCCTTGGAATACCGGATGGATTCATCCAGGGCCGCCTGGAGGATCCCCGTGGACTGGGCGGCGATTCCCACCCTTCCGTGATCGAACCCCGTCATGGCCATGACGAGGCCGGCGCCTTCCTTCCCGAGGAGGTTTTCCCTGGGAATGCGGCAATTCCGGAAGACCATTTCCGAGGTCTGGGAGGACCGGAGCCCCATTTTCTTGAAGTGGGTCCCCACCTCCAGGCCCGCCGTTCCCCGGGAGACGATGAAGGCGCTCAGGCCCTTTCGTCCCGCGGCCTTGTCCGTCCAGGCGAAAACGATGTAGACGTCCCCCGTGGGACCATTGGAGGTGAAGGTCTTGGTCCCGTTCAGGACATACTCGTTTCCTTCCAGGACGGCGGTCGTCGTGGCGGCCATGACGTCCGTTCCCGCGCCGGGTTCGGTGAGAACGAAGGCGCCCAATTTTTCCCCTTTGGCCATGGGTGCCAGGAATTTCTTCTTCTGGTCGTCCGTTCCGAAGAGGAGAACGAGCATGGAGGCGATCCCCACGTGGATGGACACGGTGAACCCCGTCGAGGCGCAGGACCGGGCCAGTTCGTCGACGGCGACGATGTGGGTGAGGTAGTCGGCCCCCGATCCCCCGTATTCAACGGGGATGGGGATGCCCATCCAGCCGCCTTCGGCAAGCTTCTGGAAAAGTTCCGCCGGGTGGCGGCTGGTTTCGTCGATTTCCACGGCAATGGGATCCACGTGCTTTTCCGTGAATTCCCGCATGTTCTTCCGGATAAGTTCCTGTTCTTCCGACAACTTAAAGTCCATAATCACCCTCCTTTGATCTGTGACATCTCGGCACCACGTCTGTTATCCGAAGCGGAACTGAACACCCGCGCCGCCTTCGGGATAATTCCAATCCAGGACCTCCGGCCCGCAGGCGATGCGGCAGGTTCCGCACTCGAGGCAGCCGTCAATGGTGAGCGTAACGGAACCGTCTTCGTTCAGGGCATACAGCCCGGCGGGACAGACCAAAACGGCTTTTTTCACCCGGGTGTCCCGCTCCATTCCCGCCCGGATCCGGATGTGGGGCTCCCGGGCGGGCTTGAAGACGTCCAGTCCTAATTTGGCTTTCAGGTTTCCGTCCGGGCTCATAGTTTCGACACCTTGATCAGGTCTTTTGCGAGGGGCATCCAGGCCGACACGGGCAGATGCCGCCTCAGGGTGCGGTAAATTCCCTCTTTCGGTCCGGCGGGTATCGTGTACAGATCCCGGAAGAGGCCCCCGATCCATTCGGGATAGTGGCCGAAAATTCTCGGGTTTTCGAGAATTTCCGGAGCGTTTCTGAAGGTTTCGAAATCCTTGAGAACGAAACTTTCTTCCAGGAACCGGCGGTAGAGGGAGAGGTTCTCTTTCGAATAGCCCCCGGCTTCCCGCGCCTTCAGGATGGTCCGGGCGGCCAGGACGCCCGAGGCCATCGCATACTCCATGCCGCGGACGGTGAGGCCCAGGTTCAGGGCAAAGCCGGCGGCGTCCCCGGCAACGAGGAGACCGTCTCCATGGAGGGGGCCGAGGCCTCCGTATCCGCCTTCGGGGATGACATGGGCGGAATATTCCACCGTTTCCCCGCCCCGGATAAGCCGCTTGATCTCGGGCCGGTTCTTGAAGTCCTCGAGGATTCCGGGGGCCTCCAGGGACGGGGTTCCCTCCATGAGGTCATGGATCCCGAGGACGACGCCCAGGCTCAGGCTTTCCCGGTTGGTGTAAAGAAAACCGCCGCCGAACCGTCCTTTCGTGGCTTCCCCGACGAACAGGCGGGCCGCCCCGTCGTCCTTGTCCAGGCTGAAGCGGTCTTCGATCTTATCCGGCGGGAGGGCGATGACTTCCTTGAGACCCACGGCATACCCCCGGGGCCTGCCGGGTCCCCGAAGCCCCGCCTTTTCCGGGATGAGCGAAAGGACCCCGTCGCATGCGACGACGACGCCGGCCTGAAGAGGGTCTCCCCCGGCCACGACGCCGGAGACGGCGCCGTTTTCCCGAAGGATGTCGGACACCAGGGTCTTGCTCAGGATCATGGCTCCGGCGGCCTCCGCCTGCTCGGCGAACCAGCGGTCGAACCGGGAACGGAGAATGCTGAAGCTCGGCCGGGGGTCTTCGGAAAGTTCCCGGCCCCCGTAAGTGAAGGTCAGGGACCGTTCCCGGGCCATGAGGGTGACGCCCTCGCTCACGATGGGCCGTTCGAGGGGGGCCTTTTCGAAAAGCCCCGGGAAAAGTTCCCGGATCGGGTTGAGATAGATTCTGCCGCCGGTGACATTCTTGGCCCCGGCGTAGTCTCCTCTTTCAAGGACGAGGACTTCGACCCCTTCCCCGGCGAGGACGTAAGCGCAGGAGAGACCGGCCAGACCGCCGCCGACGACGACAACTTCGAACTTCTCCACGGCGATGCCTTCCCCCTTTTCCCGTGGTCTGATTGATGGAACTCCCGGGTAACTTCCCCCAAGAACGGGGGTCCTGTCAAGGAAAAACAGCGCCTGCCCATGGCCGTAGTCTTGCCGGATGCGGTATCGGCAAGACCCGTCCGCACAAAAAAAACGGCCGCTTGCGCGGCCGTTTCACAATCCATAAATCTGATGGTGTGCCTAAGCCTTTTTGGGAGGCTTTGAAAGAAAGGAAAGAACCACGCCGGCGAGGCAGGCGACGGCGGCGATGGTGAAGGGCGTGATCCAGACAGCCGGATCGGGGTTGCCCTTGGCGGCGTCCTTGAAGTACGCGGCAACCTGGGGACCGACGACGCCGGCGAGTCCGTAGGCCACGAAGATATACCCGTAGTTGAGCCCCACGTTCTTGTTGCCGAAGTAGTCCGCCGTGGCCGCCGGGAAGAGGGCGAAGTTCCCGCCGAAGTTGAAGCCGATGATGCAGGCTCCGGCGGTGAGGGTGGCGGCGACGCTCCCCATCTTGTAGAACATGAACATGATGATGCTCTGGAAGAGGCACATGAGAAGGAGGGCCATTTTCCGGCCGATCTTGTCGGACAGGGTCCCCCAGACGATCCGTCCGAGACCGTTGAAGATGGCGAGGAAGGCGAGGGCCGTGCCCGTGACGGCCGACGCCTCGGCGGCGGTGACACCGACCGACTGAAGGATGTCCATGCCGAAGAGCTTGATGTTCCCGATGACCATGAGGCCGGCGATAGCGGAGAAGTGGAAGGTGAGCCACATCATGTAGAACTGGGGGGTCTTCACCATTTCACCGGGCGTGAAGTTGGTCATGCCGAGAGCGGAGGCTCCCGTTGCCGTGGGTGCCGGCGGCGTCCATCCCTCGGGAAGCCATCCCGCGGGGGGGTCGATCATGACGAAACTGCCGGCGAAAACCAGGAGGAAGAACAGAAAGCCGTAAAGGAAAAAGGTGCTCTGAACACCGCCGAGACCGAAGAAATTCAATGTATCCAGAAGGTTGAACCATGTTCCGGCGGATTTGACCCAGATCATGGCGCCGAAGCCGAATCCCGCCACGGCGAGCCCCGTCACCATGCCTTTTTTGTCGGGAAACCACTTGACCCCGACGGCGATGGGCACGGCGTATCCCAGGCCGATTCCGAATCCGCCGACGATGCCGATGAAAAGCAACTGGGAGAAGAAGGAGCTACCGAAAAGACCTCCCAGCATATAGCCGGCCCCGAGGACGATGGCGCTGGCCACGGCGAGTTTCCGGGGGCCCGTTTTCCCCATGATTCTCCCGGCCAGGATGATGGTGAATGAAAAAACAAGAAGGCCGATAGAAAAAATCCAGTTTGCCTGGGAGGCGGAAAACCCGTAAGCGCCCCCGTCAGCGATGGGCTTGATGAGCTTGGGGGTGAAGACCGACCAGGCGTAGATCGCCCCGAGGCAGAGCTGAATAAGGACAGCTCCGATGACAACAAGCCAACGATTCATTACTTTCTCTTGAGCCATGCTCCCTCCTTCATTAAGTTGTTCAAAAAATTCAAGGATCCCGAACTGCCCAAGCGGGCAAATCGCACGTTCGATTATCCAAAAAACGGGGAATTGTCAATTGAAAAAAAGGAGGGTCACGTCAGGTGGAGCATGGCCAGGTCCATTTCGGTGTTGATGTTTATGAACATCCGGCCGCCGGGGTCGAAGGCGGCGATGGCTTCCGGCGATATCACGCAGGTCCTGGCCTTCTTGAAGAGGAAAGCGATCTTCAGGTGATCCTCTCCGATCATCCGTTCCATGACCGGAATCAAACGCCGGGAGTAAACGGCATGGAGGGGTTGGAAACCGTCGGGAGAGCGGGGCACCACGATGTCGTGAGCCCGGGCCCGGTCCGTCATGAACCGTATGAAGGTCCTGTCGAGAAAGGGCATGTCGCAGGCCGTGACGAAGGAATACTCGCAGGAGGCGAAGGACAGTCCCGAGTAAATACCGCCGAGGGATCCCTTGCCCTTGATGATGTCCGTCACGATACGGCAGTCGTAGGCAAGGTAGTCCAGGGGATTGTTGGTGACGATCAGGATCTCCCGGAAAAGTTCCCGGTACGCCTCCAGGATGCGTTCGATGAGGGGTTTTCCGTCCACCGTCAGAAAGGCCTTGTTCTTTCCTCCCATGCGGTAGCCCTTCCCGCCGGCGAGGATGATTCCCGTCATGTCCATTCGTCGCGGCAGTGGATCGTGCATCGCGCAAGAACCTCTAAAATAACGTCTTTAGTGTATTCTTCGAGCTTCCAGACCCCGGCGAGGGCGAGGGCGTGCTCCGCAAGGGATTCCATGCCCCCCTCGGGAATGCCGCCTTCCTGCAGCGTGGTGGGGGCTCCGATCATCCGGAACCAGGCTTTCAGGAACCGGGCCCCCCGGAGGGCGGCGGTCCGGTCTTCTCTGTCTTCCACCCCGAAGATTTCCCTCCCGAAGCGGGCGAACTTTTCCGGCTCCCGGAATGCCTGAAAGGCCATCCAGGCAGGCAGAAGGATGGAAAGGCCGGCACCGTGGGGAATGTCGTAAAGGGCGCTCAGGGAATGCTCGATCATGTGAACGGGAAGGGTCACCCGCCCGAGACCGGCCGTGGTAAGGCCGTTGAAGGCCAGAACGGCGGACCACATCATGGAGGCCCGGGCATTGTAGTTTCGGGGTTCCCGGAGAATGACCTCCGTGTTTTCCATGATCGTGCGGATCAGGGCCTCGATAAGCCTGTTCTGAAGGGCACTGTCCGCCGCCCTGTTGTTGAAATACCCCTCCAGGGCGTGGGTGATGGCGTCGACGGCGCTGTAGGCGCTGTAAGAAGAGCTGAGGGAAAAGAGGACCGAGGGGTCGAGAATGGAGGTCCTGGGGTTGAGAAAGGGGGATCGGGCGCTGAACTTGCGGGCTCCGTCTTCATTCGTGATGACCGCTGCCCCGTTCATTTCCGAGGCGCTGGCGGAAACGGTGGGGACGGCGAACACGGGAAGGGCCCGTTCAATCGCTTTCCGGAACAGAAAAAAATCCCACACGTCATGGTCCGCCGGGACCCCGGCGGCGATGGCCTTCGCCGTGTCCATGACGCTTCCTCCCCCTACGGCGAGGAGGACGTCCACCTGCTCCCTCCGGGCCTGTTCGATCCCCCGGTAAACCGTGGACAGCACCGGGTTGGACCGGATGCCCGGCAATTCCACCGGATGAATGCCCTGGCTGTTCAGGGACCGGATGACCTGATCGTAGACGCCGTTTTCCCGGATGCTGCCCTGACCGTAGACCAGAAGGACCCGTTTTCCGAAGGGCCGTATCTCCTTTCCCAGTTCGGCGATTTTGCCGCGGCCGAAAATGATTTTCGTCGGGTTGTGAAAAATGAAATCTTCCAAAAGGTCTCCTTTCCTCCCTGTTCCTTCCCGGGAATCCTGACGACTCAGGAAAGAACGGACTGCCATCGGGAGGCTTATTTCCCCGTTTCCCTCCCCTATACCGGAGATTTTTCCGGCCTGTCAAGAAATGACGGCATCGAAAAAAAGTCCATAGGCTGTGTTGTCCTTCATTCCCGTCCCTGCGGCGTAAGGTCAAGTACGCCTCGGTTCTCGGGGTTCTGGCGCCCTGCCTCCGGGTTTTTTTTACAAAGCCGTCGGTAACTGAATATTTTTCGACTTTTTGCGACTTCATCAAGAAATGAGGCTTCGCAAAAAGTCCAAAGGCCTTGCCGCCCTTATTCCCTCTTTGACATCGCCCTTTTTCCTGTAGTATGAAGGCAGAACGCGTCGCGCACATTTCCGAGGTCTTATGACAGCATTGAATTCCCGAAGTCCCTCCATCCACGACCCTCTCTCCCGGATTTTCGAGGACGGGGTCCGGGCGGCCTGGCCCATCTGCCTGGGCTATCTCCCCATCGGGCTTGCATTCGGTGTCATCGCCCAGAAGGGCGGCCTGACCCCTTTCGAAATCGGCATCATGTCCCTTCTGGTTTTTGCCGGGAGTTCCCAGTTCATAGCCGTTTCCATGATGGGGGCCGGTGCCGGGCTGCCCGCCATCGTCATGACCACCTTCATGGTGAATTTCAGACATTTCCTCATGAGTTCGACCATGGCCGCCTATCTCCGGGGAGTGAAAAAGACGTGGCTTTCATTGTATGCCTATGGAATTACCGATGAAAGCTTTGCTCTCAATCTGACCCGCTTTCAGGAAGAACCCTGGGACTGGAAACGGGCTTTCGTGGTGAATCAGACGGCCAACATCGCCTGGATCGGGAGTACCGTCCTGGGGGGAGTGGGAGGCACCCTTCTTCCCGCAGGCGCCTTCGGCATGGATTTCGCTCTTCTTGGCATGTTTCTCTGTCTTCTGGTGTTTCAGCTCAAGGGGATCTTCCATGGGGTGACGGCCTTTCTCTCCGGGGTTTCGGCGGTGGCCTTCTCCCTTCTTTTCGGAGGGAACGGACACATTGTCGCGGCGTCCCTCCTGGGGGCGACCCTGGGACTTGCCCTGAAAAAAATATTTTTCAGAAGAAAAGGAGGAGAGAAGTCATGCTGACGGATCACCTCCTCATTTTCCTGGCCATGGGCATCGTGACCTACCTTCCCCGATGGGTTCCCCTTTACGTCCTGGCGGGCCGGGATCTTCCGGGGATCTGGGTGGCGTGGCTCGAGCTCATCCCCCCGGCCATCCTGAGCGCCCTGATCGCCCCAGCCCTGGTCACCACCGGGAGTCCCAAACATTTTGATCTTCTGACCCCGGAGTTCCTGGTGGCCGTGCCGACCTTCCTGATTGCCTGGAAAACCCGTTCCCTGGCGGCGACCGTCCTGTCCGGCATGTTTCTCTACTGGCTCGCGGGCCTTTTCCTTTTTCCGGGTTGACGGCCGTGACGGAAAAGAACCGCCCGGTCCCGGCACCCCCGGACTCAATGGTCTATATCAAGCTCCTTCTCACCGCTTTTTTCTGGGGCGGCACGTTCATCGCCGGGAGATTTCTGTCCCAGGAAACGGGGGCGTTTTCCGCCGCCTTTCTGCGGTTTGTCATGGCCTCTTTCTTTCTGGTCTCCATGACCTTTCATCGGGACGGCGGCCTGCCCGTGCCGGGAAAAACCTCCCTGTTTCCCCTCTTTCTCCTCGGGATGACGGGCGTTTTTTTCTACAATTTTTTCTTCTTTTCAGGGCTGAAATATGTCCCCGCCGGCCGGGCCTCCCTCATCGTCGCCACGAATCCCGTCTTTATCGCCCTTCTGGCCGCCGTTTTTTTCAGGGAAAAGCTCTCGGGCCTCAGGGTTTTCGGCATTTTTCTTTGCGTCGCCGGGGCCGCGACCGTCATATCGAAAGGAAACCCGCAATCCCTTTTCACCGGCGGCGTCGGCCGGGGCGAACTTCTGATCATCGGCTGCGTCGTCAGCTGGGTTCTCTATTCCATTATCGGAAAATGGGTCATGGGAAGCCTCTCCGCCATGGCGGCCGTCACCTGGTCCTGCATCATCGGAGCGGCGGCCCTTCTGCCCGCCGCCGCGGCGGAAGGCCTGATTCACGCCGTCCAGGGCATATCACTGAAAGGCTGGGGGAGCCTGTTTTATCTCGGCTTTTTCGGATCGGCCCTCGGATTCACCTGGTATTACGAAGGAATCCTGAGGATCGGGCCCTCCCGGGCGGGGATTTTCATCAATTTCGTTCCCCTTTTTGCCGTTGTCCTTTCCTTCTTCATTTTTCACGAAACCGTGGATTTGAGCCTCCTGACAGGAGCGTTTCTCGTCCTATCGGGGGCCTACCTTACAAACAGGAGAACCGGCGGATAATGGGTCCGGTCGAAGTATAAAGATATCCCTTGACCGGCGTGAAAATTGCTTTATATTAATGAGAGAATATGGCGAAATCCGAAGGAGTACCGTGAAACAGAAGATATTGGTTCTTTTGCTGTTCATGCTTTTTCCATTTTTCCTTTCCGGCGACGGGGTGGAGGGCAGAAACGCCGTGACTCCCATTGATCACGCCGGTCTTCAGGGAATACTCGAAAACACGCCCTGTCCCGTAATGGTCATCGCCATGGCCGCCTGGTGCGGACCGTGCCGGGCGGAACTGCCCACGCTGGCCACCCTTTACCGCAAGTATCAGGACAAGGGGCTCAACATGATCGGACTCAGTCTCGATGTGGGGGGCCCGGGGGCGATTCAGCCTCTCGTGGACAAGCTGCAGGTTCCCTTTCCCGTCTACTGGGGGGGCGACAGGATGGCTTTCCGATATCGTATTACGGCCATTCCCCTGATCATGATCGTCAAGAACGGGGAAGTGACGGAGAAGATCCTCGGCCGGCGCTCCGAGTCCTTTCTGGAAGACAAGGTGACGTCTCTGCTGACGGCCTGCAAACCCCTGTGAAGTCACTCATCGGCCCGTGAAAGGGTATTTGACGGATGAACAGACTGCCTTTCCTGGTCATTCTCCTTTTCCTCTTTCTTTTTCTTGCGGGATTGAATCTGGGGGAGCCGGCTTTTGTCTGGGAGAGGGCCGTGCGGATCTGTCTCAGCTGTATCGGGATCGGTTGACATGGAGATCCTCCGCAGGTGGATCCAGTCCGTTGCCACGGCCCTGAGCAACGGGTACCTTCTCTTTCCCCAGACGAAAATGATCTACCAGGGAAGGCTGAAATCCTTCTGCGTTCCCGGTCTGAACTGCTATTCCTGCCCGGCTGCGACCGGGGCCTGTCCTCTCGGGGCCCTTCAGAACTTCTTCGCCTACCTCCGGGCCGGGTGGCGGGAGGGAATCCTCCTTCCCGGCCTCTATGTCATCGGGTTTTTAGGGCTCCTTGGCGGGTTTGTCGGCCGGATGCCCTGCGCCTGGCTGTGCCCCTTCGGCTTTTTTCAGGAACTTCTCCATAAGATACCGTCCCCGAAGAAAGAAATCCCGCGCTTTTTCACCTCCGTCAAGTACGGGTTCCTCCTTCTCTTTATTTTTCTGTTTCCCCTTCTTTTTGTGGACGAGTTCGGTTACGGAGTTACCTGGTTCTGCAAATTCGTCTGCCCCGCGGGCACTCTCGAGGCCGGTCTTCCGTTGATGGTTCTCCAGCCCGAATTGAGGGAACTCGCGGGGGTTCTCTTTGCCCACAAGGTTTCGATTCTTGTCCTGATTGTGGCGGCCGCCGTTCTGTATCGACGCCCGTTCTGCCGCGTGATCTGCCCCTTGGGGGCCTTTTATTCCCTCTTCAACCGGGTCAGTCTGTTCCGGATGGCCTATCACCCCGACCGCTGCCTCCACTGCGAGGCCTGCGCCCGGAATTGCCCCATGGGAGTGAAGCCTTACGAGGCGGTCAACCAGACGGACTGCATCCGGTGCCTCCGGTGCGTCTATGAATCCTGTCCCCAGGGAGCCCTGTCCTGGGGAAGGATGGCTTTGTCGGAACGGAAAATGCCGCTAAAAAAGGGCGTCCATGAGGTCTTTCACATGACCGACGGGAAGGAGATGGAGCCCCTCCCTGGACAGGATCTCCCCCGGGACGTTCCTGGGGAGAAGGACCCGGGAAAACCCCATCTTGGATGACTCCCTGACCCGGGCGTCGATCCGGCCGACCCCCCGGATCTCCCCCGTCAGTCCCACTTCGCCGCACACCACCGTGTTCCGGTCGATGGGCCGGTTCAGAAAGCTGGACAGAAGAGAGGACACGATTCCCAGGTCGACGGCCGGCTCGTTCAACCGCACCCCCCCCGCCACGTTCATGTAAATGTCGTGATTGTTCAGGTTGAATCCGCAGATCCGGTCCATGACGGCCGCGAGAAGGGACACCCGGTTGTGGTCCACGCCGATGGTTGTTCTCCGGGGCATCCCGAACTGGGTTTCGCTGGTGAGGGCCTGAATTTCCACGAGAATGGGTCTGGTACCCTCCATGCTGGGAACAACGACGGAACCGGGGGCCCCCTCCGGTCTTTCCGAAAGAAAAAGGGCGGAAGGATTGGCCACTTCGGAAAGCCCCGCCTCTCCCATTTCGAAGACGCCGATTTCGTTGCTCGGGCCGTAACGGTTTTTCACACTCCGGATGATGCGGAACGGGTGGCCCGAATCCCCCTGGAAATAGAGGACGGCATCCACCATGTGCTCCAGGACCCTGGGACCGGCGATGGCCCCGTCCTTGGTGACATGCCCGATGAGAAAGATCGGGATGCCCGTCTTCTTGGCCAGGAGGATGAGTTGTTCCGATGATTCCCTGACCTGTCCCACGCTTCCCGGGGCGGAGGACAGATCGGCGGAATAAAGAGTCTGGATGGAATCGACCACCACGGCCTCAGGGATCATGGCCTTGATTTCCTTAATTATTTCTTCCAGGGATATTTCCACATAGACAAACAGATTTTCAGAAGAGGCCCCGATCCGGCTTCCCCGGAGCTTGATCTGCCTGGCCGACTCTTCTCCCGAGATATAGAGGCCTTTCTTACCTCCCCGGGCAAGCGCCTCCAGGACCTGGAGCATGAGGGTGGATTTCCCGATGCCCGGATCTCCGCCCACCAGGATGGAGGATCCCGGGACAATGCCTCCTCCCAGGACCCGGTCCATCTCGGCGATCCCGGTGGCTATCCGTTGCCGGTCGTCCGTATCGATCCGGTTGATGGGAACAGGGGCCTCGTCCTGTCCGGGGCCGGTATAACGATTGCCTTCCGAAAGGCTCCGGGTCCCCCTTTCTTCCGCAAACCGGTTCCATTCATTGCAGGCGGGACACTTGCCCAACCATTTCGGAGATTCATAACCGCAATTCTGGCAGAGAAAGAGGAGCTTTTCTTTTTTCACGGGAGGGGACTTCTTTCGTTAAAAAGAATGTTTTTTCCCACTATAGGGACGTTTGGATTTTCCGTCAACTGAAAGGAAATCCCTTGTTTAATGGTGGAATTTCTGATATCTCAATTCACTTGGAAAGACTTAAGGGAGAGATCCGGGGGCGTTGGTAAAGGAGGCTCGTAACGGGTAAGGTTCATGGACGGGTGACGATCCACGGCCCCCTATCATTTTAGAAAGGTTCTGAAGAAAGATGAACAACCCCAATTTCAGCTCCGGACCCTGCAGCAAGCGACCGGGATGGAACCTCGGTCTTCTGGAAGAAGCGGCCGTGGGCCGCTCGCATCGAAGTGCCCTCGGGAAGGAAAAACTGGCAAAAGCTATCCGGGAAAGCAAGATCCTGTTGAATGTTCCCGGGGATTATCTCCTGGGCATCCTGCCCGGTTCCGACACGGGGGCCTTTGAGGCGGCCCTGTGGTCGACCCTCGGGCCGAGACCGGTCACCATCCTCGTCTGGGAAAGTTTCAGCGAGGGGTGGGCCACCGATGTGGAGAAGCAGCTGAAACTGACGCCGTCGATTCTCCGGGCCGATTATGGAAAGATTCCGGACCTTGGTCAGGTGGATTGGACGACCGATGTCGTTTTCGTAGCCAACGGCACCACAAGCGGTGTGAAGATCCCGCACTGGGACTGGATTCCCGCCGACCGGCAGGGACTCACCCTCTGTGACGCCACCAGCGCCGCCTTCGCCATGCCCATCGATTGGTCCAAGGTGGATGTGCTGACCTATTCATGGCAGAAGTGCCTGGGCGGAGAGGCGGCCCACGGGGTGCTCGTTCTCGGTCCCCGGGCCGTGGAGCGCATCGAATCCTACAATCCGCCCTGGCCCATGCCCAAGGTGTTCCGCATGAAGAAAGGCGGGAAGCTGAACCGGGCCATTTTTGATGGAGATACCATCAACACGCCCTCCATGCTCTGCGTGGAAGACTGCCTGGACGGCCTCCGGTGGGCGAAGAAAATCGGCCTCGAGGGGCTTTTCGGTCGTTCCCTGAAGAACCTCCGGGTCGTGGAGGAATGGGTGGCCGAAACGGACTGGGTCGATTTCCTGGCCGAAAGCCCGGAGATCCGCTCCAATACGTCCGTCTGCCTGAAGGTGACCCATCCCCGCTTCACCGACATGAGCCGGGATGAACAGTCCCGGTTTGTCAAGGATGTCTCCGGCAGGCTCAGCCGGGAAGGGGCGGCCCACGATATCGCATCCTACAAGGACGCCCCTCCCGGTTTTCGAATCTGGTGCGGGCCGACCATCGAATCCGGGGATGTGAAGCAGGCCGTCGAGGCCCTGGACCGGGTGTTCCGGGAAAAAATGAATCTTTAAACGCGAAGGAGCTCTGAAATATGATTCAAAAAGTATTGATCAGCGATACCCTGTCCAAGGAAGGCATCGAGATCCTGAAAAAGGCTCCGGGGATCGAAGCGGATGTCATGACCAACCTGACCAAGGAAGAACTCAAGGGCGTCATAAAGGATTACGATGGACTGGTCATCCGGAGTGCCACGAAGGTCACGGCGGAAATCATCGAAGCGGCCGGAAAACTCAAGGTCATCGGCCGGGCGGGCATCGGGCTTGACAATGTCGATGCCGCCGCCGCCAGCAAGCGCGGAATCGTTGTCATGAACACCCCCGGCGGAAACACCATCACGACGGCGGAACACGCCATTGCCATGATGCTGTCCCTCGCCCGGAAAATTCCCCAGGCCACCGGATCCATGAAAGCGGGGAAATGGGAAAAGAACAAGTTCATGGGTTCGGAAGTCTACAACAAGACCCTGGGTGTCGTCGGTATCGGGCGGGTCGGCTCCATCGTGGCCAATCGGGCGCAGGGGCTCCGGATGAACGTCCTGGCCTTTGACCCCTTCCTGTCGCCCGATGCGGCGGAGAAAATGGGCATCACCCTGGCATCCTTCGACAGACTCCTTGAAGAGTCGGACTTCATCACCATTCATACCCCCCTGACGGCGGAGACCCGGAACCTCATCAATAAAGAGACCATCGGGAAAATGAAGAAGGGCGTCTACATCATCAATTGCGCCCGGGGGGGGATCGTCGCCGAGAAGGATCTGCAGGAAGCCCTCGTTTCCGGCAAGATCGCCGGCGCGGCCCTCGACGTCTTCGAGGAGGAACCGACGAAGAACAAGGACCTTCTCGCCATGGACAACCTGATCGCCACCCCCCACCTCGGAGCCTCCACCGATGAGGCGCAACGGAACGTGGCCATCGCCATCGCCCAGCAGGTGGCCGACTATTTCACCAAGGGTGAAATCCGGAATGCCGTAAATTTCCCCTCCGTGAGCGGAGAAATCCTGAACCTCATCCGCCCCTACCTGACCCTGGCGGAAAAAATGGGTCTTTTCCTGGCCCAGACGGTCAAAGGGGGGATCGAAGTGGTGGAAGTGAAGTACAGCGGCGACATCCTGGACTACAGCCTGGAACCGATCACCATTGCCTTTCTCAAAGGGCTTCTCACGCCCATTCTGAAGGAAAACGTGAACTTCATCAATGCCCCGATCATTGCCCGGGACCGGGGAATACGGGTCATCGAATCGAAAAGCACCGAAGCGAAAGACTATAAGAGCATGATTTCCATCCGGGTGAAAACGACCCAGGAAGAAGGGTTTACCGCCGGGACGATTTTCGGCCAGAGCGATTACCGCATTGTCCGAATCAACAAGTTCACCCTGGACGTGATTCCCGAGGGGAACATGCTCATTCTGTATAACTATGACAAACCGGGTGTCATCGGGAACATCGGCACCACCCTGGGAGTAAACAACGTGAACATCGCCCGCCTCCATCTGAGCCGCCAGCAGGTGGACGGCCAGGCGCTCGTCGTTCTGACGACGGACGGAAATGTCGCGGAAGATGTGATGCAGAAGCTTCGGGCGCTTCCGAACCTGATTTCCGTCACCCAACTCGAATTGTAGACTTTCGCAGGGAGGAAGGCCATGGGATGCGTTGTGGTTGTTGGAACCCAGTGGGGGGATGAAGGAAAGGGGAAGGTCGTTGACCTTTATTCCCACGAAGCGGACGTGATCGTTCGATTCCAGGGGGGGAACAACGCCGGTCACACCCTGGTGGTGGAAGGGAAGAAGACCATCCTTCACCTGGTTCCCTCCGGGATCCTCCACAACAACAAGGTCTGTATCCTCGGGAACGGAATGGTGGTGGATCCGAAGGTCCTTCTTCAGGAAATCGGTGAACTGCGCTCCCAGGGGGTCTTTCCGCAGGATACGAAGCTTTACGTGAGCGGCAATGCCCATCTCATCATGCCCTATCACCGGAGGCTGGACGCCGCCCGGGAGAACCGGAAGGGAAAGTCGAAAATCGGTACGACCGGTCGGGGCATCGGGCCCGCCTATGAAGACAAGGTGGCCCGGACGGGAATCCGGTTCTGCGACCTTCTCGATGAGGAGGCCTTCTCCCGGTGTCTCCTGAAGAACGTGGAGGAAAAGAACTTTCTACTGGAGAAATACTTCGGAGAGGCTCCCGTCGCTTTCGACGAGATTCTTGAGGAGTACCGCGGATATGCCGAGAGACTGCGGGAGTACGTCACCGACACGTCCCTTGTTCTCTCCCGGGCCGTCAAGCAGGGCAAGCACATCCTGTTCGAGGGGGCTCAGGGGTGCCATCTCGACATCGATCACGGCACCTATCCCTATGTCACGTCCTCCAATACGGTGGCGGGAAACGCCTGCTGCGGAGCCGGAATCGGGCCCCGGCAGATCGACGGTGTGGTCGGGATCTGCAAGGCCTACACCACCCGGGTGGGCGGGGGGCCTTTCGTGACGGAACTGACCGATGAAACAGGCGAGCGGATCCAGCAGGTCGGGCAGGAATTCGGCGCCACCACGGGAAGGAAGCGGCGGTGCGGGTGGCTCGATATGGTTCTGGTCCGGCATTCCGTCCGGGTATCGGGTGTCACGGGACTGGCCATCACGAAACTCGATGTCCTGAACGGCATCGAAAAAGTTAAAATCTGCATCGGCTATCGGTCGAAGGATGGTGAATTCAGCGATGCCGTTCCCTCGAATATGAAAGTTCTGGAATCCTGCGAAGCCGTGTACGAGGTGCTCGACGGGTGGACCGAGGATATCGGGGACGTCAGGACCTTTGAGGAACTGCCGGTGAATACCCGGCGATACATCCAGAGACTGGAGGAAATGGCGGGCGTGGAGGTGATCCTCGTGTCCGTCGGTCCCGGGCGAAACGAAACGATCATCAAAAAAAGGCCTTTTTCCATCTCCCGGGGTTAAGGCCGCATGAGGGAGGCAACAGACTGAAAGAAAAAGAAAAAGCAGAACAGACGCCGGCCCCGGTGGAAAAGGCGCGAAGCCTCGTCCTGATCTGTGCCGGGGCCGCCCTGGAGAGAAAGGCGGGGAATCTTGTCATCCTCAAGGTCCGGGAGCTTTCCTCGTTCACGGACTATTTTGTCATCTGCAGCGGCACATCGGACCGGCAGGTGCGGTCCATCGCCGATCACGTCGAGGAGCGATTGAAGAAGGAAGGGATTCTTCCCCTGGGCGTCGAGGGACGGCAGGGAGGCAACTGGATCCTCATGGATTATGGAGAAGTTGTTCTTCACATCTTTTTTGAGGCCACCCGGGAGTTTTATGACATCGAGCGTCTCTGGGCGGAAGCTCCTGCCTTGACCGTACCCGATTCCGTACAGAAAATCGAATACCTGGATGAGGAAATGGAGTGATCCGCTCTTCCCTGGCTTCTCTTTTCCGCCTGGTCCTTCAGGAAGCCTGTTCCCTCTGCGGCGCCCTCCTGGAGGTGCCCCGGGAAAAAAGCTTCTGTTCTTCCTGCATGAGCGATTTTCCGATCATCCGCTCGCCTCTTTGCGTCCGGTGCGGGCTCCCCTTTTCCTCCCCCGAAGGAGAAGACCATCTCTGCGGGGAGTGCCTTCTTTCCCCGCCTCCCTTCTCCCTGTCCCGGTCCCTGGGCCGGTATGAAGGCCTGCTCCTCGATGCCGTCCACCGTTTCAAATACCGCCGGACGATCCCCATAGGCGAAGGGCTGGGGAGGCTCATGGCGACTCTGCCCCTGCCGGGAATCTCCTTTTCTTCCTTCGACCTGGTCCTTCCTGTTCCGCTCCACCGGAAGAAACTTCAGGAACGGGGATTCAACCAGTCGGCCGTCCTGGCGAAGGCCATTTCCAGGTTCACGTCCCTCCCCCTGGATCTTTTCTCTTTTCGAAGATCGGGAGAAACGAAACCTCAGGCCTCCCTGAGCGGCAGGGATCGGGCGGAGAACGTACGCGGGGCTTTTGCGGTGTCGAATCCCCCGTCGGTCGAGGGGAAACGGCTCCTTCTGGTGGACGATGTCTTTACGACGGGAAGCACCCTCCGGGAAGGGGTCCGGGAACTCCTCCGGATGGGGGCGGCGGACGTGGCCGTACTGACGGCCGCCCGGGCCGTGCCCCGTTTCATGGGAGGTTAGCCATGGGTGAAGAGAAGATCGTTTCCCGGAAAGCCCTCCGGGATATCCTGGAAAGGGAAAGACAACGGGGCAAACGGATCGTTTTCACGAACGGCTGCTTCGACATCCTCCATGCGGGGCATGTCCGGTACCTCGCCCAGGCCCGCCGGCTCGGCGACCTCCTCGTTCTGGCCCTCAATACCGACCGGTCCGTCCGGGCCCTCAAGGGGCCGCAGCGGCCCGTCGTTTCCCAGGACGAGCGGGCCTTCGTCATGGCGGCCCTCGAATCGGTGGACTACGTGATCTTTTTCGATGAGGAAACCCCCCTTTCCCTCATCGGAGAACTCGGGCCGGACATCCTCGTCAAGGGCGGCGACTGGGACGCCGGCCGGGTCGCGGGGGGCGATCTGGTTCGAGCCCGGGGCGGAAAGGTGGTCATCCTTCCCTACCTGGAGGGGGCCTCGACGACGAACATCATTGAAAAAATCAGGCGGCTGTCATGAAGACGGCGCAGCCCGGCCTCCGTCTTTTTCAGAGAAGAGTTTCCGTTTCGGAGAGATCTTGCCGTGATTAACGTTGCCAAGAGAGAAGAGGATCAGAGGAAAAACGATCTCTGCCTGGCCTGCGGACTGTGCTGCAGAGGTCTTCTGCACGGCCGTGCCGCTCTGGGCGACGATGAGATTTCCCGCGCGTCGGGGCTGGGCCTGCATGTTCTGGAAAAGAAGGGGACGTACTGTTTCACCCTTCCATGTCCTCTCCATGTCCGGGGCCGCTGCGGGATTTATGACAGGCGTTTAAGGGTCTGCCGCGCTTACGAATGCAGGCTTCTTAAAAAATGGTCGAACCGGGAAATACCGTTGGAAACCGCCCGGGAAATTATCGACAGGGTCCGGGATCAATTCCGGCGTATTGAAAGATATTTTTCAGGGGATGAAGGGGCGGCCACGCTTCACGGCTGCACGGAAATAGTGCGGCGCATCGAGGAGGATGACGGCACCCCGTCGCTCCGTGAATCGTACCGGGAGTTTCTGTTGGAATTCACGGTCCTCAGATTGCATCTCGATCGGTATTTCTACCGGTCTTCGGAGGATTCCCGGCCGGGGTCGGATCGGACTTCGGCCATCCGCGCAAGGGGGACGGAAGACCCAGAAGAAGAAGACGGGTGAAGGGGCTTCAGAATAATGTCAAGATAAATGAATTAGTTGCGTTCGAAGTGTCTTTTTTGTTGATGATTTGGATGAGATTGTATATATGGGAGTCGCGAACGGGGCCAAGAAATAAAAAAAGGCAGGGATCGGATTGAATGAACCGGGAACAGCTTGAATACTTCAGAAATTTGCTGACCCATAAGATCGATCAGCTCCTGGTGGATGCGGAGAAAACCCTGTCGGGTATGACCGATGACAACGAAAACCTGCCCGACATCACCGATCGCGCATCCCTGGAGTCCGACCGTAATTTCGAGCTTCGAATCAGGGACCGGGAGAGAAAACTCATCAACAAGATGAGGGAAGCCCTTTCCCGGATTGATGACGGGACCTATGGGATCTGCGAAACGTGCGGCGGCGATATCTCGGAAAAGCGCCTCATGGCCCGTCCCGTCACGACGCTCTGTTTCGACTGCAAGACGAAGCAGGAAAAGCTCGAGAAACAGCGGGGGGATTAAATCCCGTCACACCGGGGCGATTCCCCTCGGGCATCCGTACCGGGTGCCCTGAAAGGCGTTTCTTCGTTCCAATTCCCCGTCGATGGCGTTCAAAACCCGCATCTTGTTCCGCCCCCATTCCGGGGCCAGGTAGATGTCCCGGTAACCGTCGGCTGTCAGGCGCTGGATGGTCATGTCCGGCGGAAGAATTTCCAGGACATTGCAGACGGTCTTCACGTATTGTTCCATCGTCATGAGTGCAATCTCACCCCGTTCGTAGAGTGCGCCCAGGGGGGTGCCCCGAAGGGCCAGGAGAAGATGGATCTTGATCCCCTGGATGGGGAGAGAGGCGATCTGCGCTGCCGTTTCCAGGATGTCCTCTTCCGTTTCTCCGGGCAGACCGACGATGATGTGAACGCAGAGGAGGATATTTTTCCCCGCCGTGCGGGATACGGCGTCCAGAAAGGCGGCCCGGTCATGCCCCCGGTTGAGAAAGCGCAGCGTCCGGTCGTGCATGGACTGGAGTCCGTACTCGATCCAGACATGCCGGTCCCGGGCCAGGCCGGCCAAAAGGTCGATGACGGGATCGGGCACGCAATCCGGGCGCGTTCCGATGGAAAGGCCGACGACATCTTCCTCCCGGAGGGCCTCCCCGTAAAGGGCTTCCAGCTTTTCAGGCGGACCGTAAGTATTGGTGAACGTTTGGAAATAAGCGATGAATTTTTTCGCTCCCCGGCGGTTCCGGTAGAAGGCCTTCCCGGTCCGGATCTGCTCCGTCACGGAAGGCAGGGGACCTTCCCGGCGCAGCCTGGAACCCCGGCCGTCGCAATAGATGCAGCCCCCCGAGGCGACAAAGCCGTCCCGGTTCGGGCAGGTGAACCCGGCGTCGATGGGGAGCTTGTAGACGGGGCAGCCGAAGCGGTTTCGGAAAAAACTCTTCAGATCGTAATACCTTTTTTCGTTATTCCAGAAGGGCGGTTTTTCGTGCCCGAACCGTTTCAAGGGAAGTCCCCTCCCGTTTCATTCTAAAGAAGTCTTGTTTTTCACCCTCATTATTATTAAACTTACCCGACATGCGCAAGAGGTCGAGACGTAAAATTTATGCATGCTTATGATGTCATCGTCGTGGGAGCGGGACACGGGGGCTGTGAAGCCGCCCTCGCCGCCGCCCGGATGGGGTGCCGGACCCTTCTTTTCAACATCAACCTGGACAGCATTGCCCTCATGTCCTGCAATCCGGCCATCGGCGGCCTGGCGAAAGGACAGCTCGTCAAGGAAGTGGACGCCCTGGGCGGAGAGATGGGAAAAATAGCCGACCGGACGGCGATCCATTTCCGGGTGCTGAACCGCTCCAAGGGCCCGGCGGTACAGTCCTCCCGGGTGCAGTGCGACAAGCAGCTCTACCGGCTGGCCATGAAGGCCGTGGTGGAAAAGGAAAAAAATCTTCACGTCCGCCAGGCCCTGGTGGAAAAGATCGTCGTGGAGGGGGGGCGGGTCGCCGGGGTCCAGGATACCACGGAATTTTTCTATGCCGGGAAGACGGTGGTGATCACGACGGGAACCTTCCTGAACGGCCTTGTTCATGTCGGGATCTCCCGCCAGTCTGCGGGAAGGGCGGGAGAAATCGCGTCGGTCACCCTGGCCCGGTGCCTCCGGGACCTGGGATTCGAAATGGGGCGGATGAAAACGGGGACCCCTCCCCGGCTGAAGGCCTCCACCATCGATTTTTCCGTCCTTGCCCGGCAGGACAGCGATCCCCTGTTCGAACCTTTTTCCTACAGGACGGAAACGTTGCGGCCCGAGAGGCTTCCTTCCTATTTCGGCCACACCACGGCGGAAACCCACCGGCTGATCCGGGAGAATATCGGGTACTCCCCCCTGTACTCCGGGGTGATCAAAGGAGTGAGCGCCCGGTACTGTCCCTCCCTGGAGGACAAGGTCATGCGGTTTTCCGACAGGGAAACCCATCCCGTGGTTCTCGAGTTCGAGGGGCTCGATACGGAAGAAGTCTATGCCAAGGGCCTGGGAAACTGCCTTCCCCTGGAGATTCAGGAGAGGATTGTTCATACCGTTCCGGGGCTGGAAGAAGGGGAAATCATGCGGAGCGCCTATGCCGTCGAGTACGATTTCGTCCAGCCCAGCCAGCTCCATAATACCCTGGAGACAAAGAACCTCCGCGGCTTGTACCTGGCGGGACAGATCAACGGCACCTCGGGGTATGAGGAAGCCGCCGCCCAGGGGCTCTGGGCGGGCATCAACGCCGCCCTGGCGGTGCAGAAAAGGCGGCTTTTCGTTCTGGACCGCTCCGAGGCCTACATGGGGGTCATGGTGGACGACCTGATCACCCGCGGGGTGGATGAGCCCTACCGGATGTTCACCTCCCGGGCGGAATACCGGCTGCTTCTCCGGGAAGACAACGCCCTCATACGCCTCATGGGAAAAGGCCATGAACTGGGACTCGTTTCCCGGGGGGCCTATGAGGATCTCAGGGAAAAGGTGAAGGAAATCGACCGCCGGATCGGCAGACTTTCCCGGGCGAGGGTTTTTCCCGGAGCGGTCGTGAACGATACCCTGGCCCGCGCCGGATCGGCCCCCGTCAAACAGCCGACGACCCTCCATCAGCTCCTGAAGCGGCCCGGTCTGTATTATGAGGATCTTCGGGACCTGGAGGGTTTTGAGCCCATCGACGATCCCTTCGTGAAAAAGCAGGTGGAGATCGAGGCCAAATACGAGGGATACATTCTCCGGCAGCGGGAAATGGTGGAAAAGTTCAAGCAGATGGAAGGAAGGAAACTCCCCCGGGATATCGATTATTCCGCTATTCCCGGGCTTTCCAATGAAATGAGGAAAAAGCTTGCCACGGTGCGGCCCGACTCGGTGGGACAGGCCCTGCGGATCCCGGGCGTGACCCAGGCGGCCCTGACGGCCATTTTGATCCATTTGAAAAAAAAGGAGATTCAGGAGAAAGAGGACAGTGGGAAACGGGACGATTCGGCGGGATGAGGATGGCCGTCGGGAAAAGAAAATGAGGATGACACGGTCGCCGGCCCTTCCGGAAAGGATCCGGGAACTCCTGGAACGGGGCGTTTCCATGCCGAATCCCGCCTCCGTGGAGGTGGGGGGGGAGGTTTCGGCGGACCGGATTTCTCCCCGGGGCGTGGTGCTCCACGGGGGAACGAGGCTCCACGGGGAAAAAACGCTGATTTGCGCCGGGGCTTCCCTGGGTTATGAAGGACCGGCGACGGTGGACAACTGCCGGATCGGTCCCGGCGTGGAGCTCCGGGGCGGGTTTTTCCGGGAATCGGTGTTCCTTGAAAAATCATCCCTGGGAAGCGGGGCCCAGGTCCGGGAGGGGTGCCTTCTCGAGGAAGGAGCCCGGGGGGGGCACACGGTGGGGCTGAAGCAGTCCATTCTCTTTCCTTTCGTAACCCTGGGCAGCCTCGTCAACTTCTGCGACTGTCTCATGGCCGGCGGGACCGGCCGCCGGAACCACAGCGAGGTGGGAAGCTCTTACATTCACTTCAACTTTACGCCCAATCAGGACAAGGCCACGCCGTCCCTCATCGGGGACGTTCCAAGGGGGGTCATGCTGAACCAGCCCCCTGTTTTTTTAGGGGGACAGGGAGGCCTGGTCGGTCCGCTCCGGATCGGATACGGCACGGTGATCGCCGCCGGGGTGGTCTGCCGGACGGACTGCCCCGAGGGCGGAGTCATCCTGAGGGATAAGAGGACCGCCGGGAAAACGGTTGCTTATCATGAAGGTTTTTACGGGGATATACGAAGAAGGGTCCTGAACAATCTTTTCTACGTGGCCAACCTGATCGCCCTCCAGGAATGGTATCGCCATGTGCGGGAACCATTTTTCGAGGCGGATTTTTTTGGAAAAGCCCTTTACGAGGGAGCCCGGGCCGTCCTGGCCCTGATTCTGGAGGAACGGGTCCGCCGTCTCGGGGAACTCGCCGGAAAAATGGAAAAATCCATTTCCGTGGGGAGAACGATCACCCGGAGACGGAAAGACGGCGCTCTTCTCCTCCGGCAGAAGGGGGAATTTCAACGGTCCTGGCCGGATATCCGGGACCGTCTGGAACAGGCCGCCACGGACGGGGGGTGTTCCAGGGAACGGGAGGCCTTTCTCGAAGCATTCAAAGCAAGATCCTGCGAATCCCCGGAATACCTGGAGGCCGTCCAGAGCCTCCAGGGGGATGCGGTCCGCCTCGGGACCCTCTGGCTCCAGACGCTTGTAGCGAGGATCGTCCGGGACGCCGTTTACCTCATGCCCTCCTTCAAGGTGGAACCGGACGGTCTCTCCCCGGAGAAGGCCTGAAACAGAACGAATAATCGTGAAAGGGGAAACCCATGGAAAGCCGGATCAAAGGAAAATGGATTTTAATCACCGGGGCGAGCTCCGGCATCGGGGAGGGCTGTGCCCGGAAGTGTGCCGCCCTGGGGGCGAATCTCCTTCTTGCGGCGCGCAGGAAGGATCGCCTTCTCGCCCTTGGCGGGGAACTGACCGGGGCCTGCGGCGTCAGAATCCTCAGCAGGCAGCTCGACGTCCGGGACCGGGAAGACGTTTTCCGGTATGTGGAGGAACTGAAGGAAGAGGGCATCATCCCGGACATCCTCATCAACAATGCCGGTCTGGCGGCAGGGCTGGGGAAACTCCACGAGGGAAGTTTCGAGGACTGGGACCGGATGATGGACACCAACGTCAAGGGTCTCCTGAATGTGTCCCGGGCGGTCATCCCTCTCATGGTGGAGCGAAACCGCGGCCACGTGGTGAACGTTGGAAGCATCGCCGGTCACCAGGTCTATCCCGGCGGAAATGTATACAACGCCTCCAAGTTCGCCGTCCGGGCCCTGTCGGAAGGGATGAACGCGGACCTCCTGGGAACGGACATCCGGGTGTCCACGGTGAGCCCCGGGGCCGTGCGGACCGAATTTTCCGACATCCGGTTCCACGGGGACCGGGAGAAGGCGGACCGGGTCTACGACGGATACACGCCTCTTTCCGGGGAGGATGTGGCCGAGTGCATCCTGTTCATCATCAATGCACCGGAACATGTGAATATCCAGAACCTCATCGTCACCCCGACAGCCCAGAGAAACGTCTATTGCGTTCATCGGAAGGACAAGAGGGATTAAGGTCCGGATCTAAGGTTTTCCCATGTCGTCGTCCCGGGTTTCCCGGTAGCGGGCGGCGACGCATCGCACCATTTTCCCGATGACCACGAGGCCGAAAAAAAGCCCGATGGCGATGGCGAGCGGGACGGCGATGAGAAAGCTGATCTGGAAGGCGAACCAGAGAAAAGGGACAAGAAGGAGAATGACAAGGACCGTCAGGGCCCCGGTAATGAAATCAATAAACATGGCGCGCTCCTTGTAATGCCGGTGATGGGAATGAACTTGTCCCGGATTTTATCATAAATTGTTAAAATACGTAAATTACATCCGCCGGGAAACGACCCTGAAGGGTCTGAGCGGATCCTGTTCCGTGTTGTGCCCCTGAAGGGGGTCTGAAGGTTTGTCGATGTAAAACGCTTCCAGGGAGGAAAGGAGGACGTCCCCGGCAGGGGCCCCCATGACAAAGAGGAAGGTATACACACTCATTGATCCCGAGAAATGCATCGGATGCGGCCTGTGCGTTTCCGTCTGTCCCTCGGGAACGATTTCCATGGAGGGGGACAAGGCGGTGGTTACGGGAGATCGCTCCCTGGCCTGCGGCCACTGTGTCGCCGTCTGCCCCGTCGATGCCGTCCAGGTGACCGCCCTCAGCGAAGCAACGCTGGCCTTCATGAACTTTTCCCTGGACCGGCGCTGGCTGCCTCCCGGGGAATTCGACACGGCGGCCCTGGCGCGGCTCATGGCTTCCCGGCGATCCTGCCGAAATTTCAAGGACCGCCCCGTGGAAAGGACTTTCCTGGACGATCTCGCCAGGATCGGAGTGACCGCCCCGTCGGCCACGAACAGCCAGGTGTGGACCTTCACCCTCCTCTCCTCCCGGGAGACCCTCCTCGACCTGGGGGAACGGGTCCTCCGCTTTTACCGGGGACTGAACCGGATGGCGGAAAGCCCTGTTCTGCGGAGCCTGCTCAAGATCATGGGGAAAAACGCCCTGGACACCTATTACCGGGAATACTACGGGACGGTGAAAGAGGCCATCGCGGACTGGGAACAGCGGCTGAAAGACCGCCTTTTCCACGGGGCGACGGCGGCCATCGTCGTGGGTTCGCGGCCGGGAGGGATGAGCCCCCGGGAGGACGCCTTCCTGGCGATCCAGAACATCCTTCTGGCCGCCCACGCCATGGGGCTCGGTTCCTGCCTCATCGGTTTTGTCGTGGAAGCCATGAAGCGCGACCGGAGCATCCAGCGGTCCCTGGGAATCCCCGACGAGGAAATGGTGCACGGCGTCATCGCCCTCGGATACGCCGATGAAAGGTACCAGAAAATCGTCGGGAGAAAGGGGTTCGTGAAGCGCTACGTCTGATGCCGGAAGGGCGACGCCGTAAGGACGACGCCGTAAGAGGGGCTGCCGGGAAACCTCTCCCCGGCGGCAACTCTCACAAGGCCGGTTCTGAAGACCCGGCCCGGACATCGATAACGGACGCAGCTTCTATGAGAGATCCTTCAGCCGCATCCGGTTTCGGCCTTCCTCCTTGGCCCTGTACAGCATCTTGTCCGCTTCCTTGATCAGGACGACGGGAGAGAGAAGATCCTTTTGAGGTTTAATGGTGGCGACACCCAGGCTGACGGTCACATGAGCGGCGACTTGTGAACGGGCGTGGGGAATCCGGAGGGTCTCGATATCTTTGCGCATGTTTTCCGCCACGTGCCCGGCGCCGGCGAGGTCGGTGCCGGGAAGAATGACGGCAAACTCCTCACCTCCATAGCGGGCGAGAAAATCCGATGCCCTCTTGATGCCCGTCTTGAGGGTATTGGCCACACGCCGCAGGCAGTCATCACCGGCCGCATGTCCGTAGTGGTCGTTGTAGCTTTTGAATTGATCCACATCGATCAGAATGAGGGACAGGGGGTTCTCGTCGCGGATGGCCCGGTTCCACTCGCTGTCGAGCATTTCGTTGAATTTCCTCCGGTTGAAGATATTTGTCAGACCGTCCAGGGACACGAGCTGTTCCAGCATATCCGTTTTCATCTTGAGGTCCAGGCAGGTTTTGATCCTGGCCCGGACGATGGGGAGGTAAAAGGGCTTCTTGATGTAATCGACGGAGCCCAGGAGAAGCCCCCTCGCTTCATCCTCGTCCTCGCTCATGGCGCTGATAAAAATGACGGGGATATGTCTGGTCGTATCCTGTGCTTTCAGGCGCCGGCAGACCTCATACCCATCCATGTCCGGCATCATGATATCCAGGAGAACCAGGTCGATCCGGCTTTTCTCCATCCGCTTGAGGGCCTGCTCGCCGCTTTTGGCCAGGACAATATTGTAGTCCCTGCTGAACTCGCCGGAGAGGATGTTGAGGTTGATGCTATCGTCGTCGACAATAAGAATGGTTTGTTTACAGGCAGCCATCATCGCAACTCGATTTTCAGGGCTTCGGCAACCGTGGGCAGATACTCCCGGGCGTCGTCAAATTCGCAATCCTCGATCAGGGACTCCATTTTGTGTAAATGGTCCCGCGTCCCTTCGTCTTCCGCCCACTGGAAAAGGGATCGCACCTTCTCCTTGGCGGTATAGTTCCCCATGTCAAGCATTTCATTCAACTCGGCGAGAAGGTTGTTCAATGTCTTCCCGTCGAATTCCCTTTTTCCGTCCCATGCCTTTTCCGGCTGGTCCGGTGCCGTTTCCGACGGGAGCCTGTCGATGGACTCCAGGACCTGATCGAGGGCGCTCCGGTATTCGTCGAAAATGGCATCTTTTCTCTTCAGATGCCGATTCTTCGCCGTGTATTCGATTTCTCTCGCCGCATCGTACAAAGCCGAAGCCCCCAGGTTGCCCGCCAGACCTTTAATAGTATGTCCCATCCGTTCCAGCAATTCAACGTCGCCGTCCGTGTCCGCCTGACGAAGTACGCGGTAGCTGTCAAGGTATTTCTTGCGAAACTCCACAACCAGCCGCTGATAAAGGCCGCTGTTCCCTCCGAGTTTTTTCAGGGCCATCCCGATGTTCAGTCCGGGAAGTTGTTCGGGGAGAGCGATGGCCGCCATGGGAGGCATCGCCGGAGATGCCGGCGGAACGGCCGTTCTTTCCCCGGGCCTGATCCACCGGATCAATGCCGCAAAAAGCTCCTGCTGGTCGATGGGTTTTGGGACGTAGTCGTTCATACCCGCCTCGATGCATCGCTCTCTTTCCCCTTTCATGGCATGAGCGGTCATGGCGATGATCGGAATGTCCCTGACCGGGGAGGGGAGTTTCCGGATCTCCCGGGTCGCCGTGTAGCCATCCATGACAGGCATCTGGACATCCATCAGAACGGCGTCGTACACGGCCTGCTGGACGGCCCGAAGGCCCTCTTCCCCGTGGCCGGCGACGGTGACCGCGAAACCCGCCTGTTCCAGCAATTCCATCGCCACACGCTGATTGATCTCGTTGTCCTCGACGAGAAGGAGATTCGAACCCTTGATTGAATTGAGTCTGTCGGCCTTCCTGCGCTCCAGTTCCCGGTGCCGCGGTTCTCCTTCGACCTCCCGGCCCAGGACCTCCATGATCGAATTGAAGAGCAATGACGGGTTGACGGGTTTCGTGAGGAAGCCATCCACCCAGGCCTCGCTGGCCTTCTTCATCACGTCTTCCCGCCCATAGGCGCTGACCATGAGAATGGCCGGCACCTTGCTCATCTGCATCTCTTTCTTCAGCTTTCTCGTCGCTTCGATCCCGTCCATTTCCGGCATCTTCCAGTCCATGAGGACCAGTTCGAAGGGTTTCCCCTCCCCTTCGGCGTCCTTGATTTTAGACAGGGCCTCTTTTCCCGAGCGTGCCTGAGAAACCCGGAATGTCAAGGAGGTGCAGATGTCGGTAAGGATCTGCCTTGCCGTGGGGTTGTCGTCGACCACGAGGACACGCAGCCTCCTGAGGTCGGAAGGAGGGGTGTTTTTCGTCTCCTGCAGGCCCTTCGCAGTTTCCAGGCGGACCGTGAAGTAAAAGGTGCTTCCAACGCCGGGTTGACTCTCCACCCAGATCTTCCCGCCCATCAACTCCGTCAGATATTTTGAAATCGCGAGCCCTAAACCCGTGCCGCCGTATCTCCGCGTAATGGATCCGTCGACCTGACTGAACGATTTGAACAGCTTTCCGATCTGCTCTTCCGTCATTCCGATCCCCGTATCCTGCACCGAGAACCGGAGGCAGACGGTTTCCGCCGACTGCCCGGTATCCGAAGGCCGGACCTCCGTCCTGATGACGATCTCCCCTTCCTGGGTGAACTTCGCGGCGTTGGTGGCCAGGTTGGTCAATACCTGACCAAGGCGGAGCGGGTCTCCGATCAGGTGGAGGGGGACATCATTCGCCGTATCGAAAAGGAGTTCCAGGCCCTTTTCCTCCGACTTGACGGAGATGATGTTCCCGACATTGTTGAGGACATCATCGAGATTGAACGCCACCGATTCAATATCCAGCTTCCCCGCCTCGATCTTGGAAAAATCAAGGATATCGTTGATGATTCCCAGGAGTGAACGGGCTGAAGACTCGATCTTGCGGAGGTAGTCCCGCTGTTTGGCGCTGAGATCCGTCCTCAAGGCCAGTTCGGAAAGACCGATCACCGCATTCATGGGGGTCCGGATCTCATGGGACATGTTCGCCAGAAATTCGCTCTTGGCCCTGTTGGCGACGTCTGCCGCCTCCTTGGCGGCATGAAGATCTTCAAGGGTTTTGTTGAGTTCCCGCGTCCGCTTGTCGACGATGTCCTCGAGGAGGATCTGACGCTCGAAGAGGAAAAAGGCGCTTCCCGCCGAGTCGGTGCTGCGCTCCACCCTTTTCATGAGGGTCGATACGATCTTGTCCCGGGCGGCAAGTTCCCGTTCGAGATCCCCGATCCGCTTCAGGAGGTTTTCGGTGGTTTCCGGGGGGGGGGTCGTCGTTGCCGTCTCATCAGCCATGGAGAATGACTCCCGTCAGGGTCTGGTTGACATGGATGGAATTGAACTGCTCGCCGTAGGTACTGAATCCGACGACGGTCAGGCCGGAGAGGATCCTGCCGAATACCGCCTTCAGAGATTTGTCCTCCACTTCGAGTTTTCTCAGGATGCAGTCGCAGAAAATGGCAAGGTGGTTTTCCCGGGGGTCCTTCAGGAGTCCATGGATCACCTGCCTCAGATTCTCCGCCATGTCCGAGCCCTTTCCGATCGTCAGGACGAGCCCCTCTTCGATGGCGCAATAGAGGCTCAGGCTCATGTCGGGATTGACCTTCTGGATGGAACGGACGTAATAATCTCCGCCTATGCGGATCATCACCGGATTTTCCGAAAACACGGTGGGGTTGAGGTCCCCGACTTGAAGTCCCAGGACCCTTGCGTATTCCGTCGCCGCGGGGTGGCCGTTGATCTCGTGGATGATCCTGTTTCTGGCGTCCGCCTCCGTCACCACGATCTTCAGGTCCGTCGGTTCAAAATGCTGGGTCTTGAAGGTGAAAAAAGGCAGGGTGGTTTCGAACAGGACCAGGACGGCGGCGTCCTGATGAAAACCGCCATCGGCATAGACGAAGGTTTCCTGGAAGCGGAGGTCGTCCCCCGCCGATCCCCCGATAATGGGAACCCCCTCAAGGTTGGAGAAGAGGGAGGCAATCACCTCGTCTTCCAGTTTCGAGAGCCCGTCTATGAGGAGGAGTCCGAACATGCGACTCTTGTCGAAGGAGGTTCCCGGAGAGAGGTTTTTCTTCAGATCCAGGGATAGGGTCATGAAATCGGAGGCCTTCCATTGAGACAGAGGAGACAGGAGGTGGATATGGGGCTTCAGCTCGGGAGACGTAACGGATGCCGCGACGATTCCCCCTTCCTGGTATCCCGCGGGGGAAATCTCTCCGGCCGTCGTGCAGCCGATGGCCGGACATCGGAAACGGGCTGCCAGCGCCTTCGATAATTCGGTCCGGTCATATGCGGCGGAGCAGAAAAAGATCAGGAGATCGGGATTCGGCGTCTCCATGGCCTGATGAAGTTCGAGGACGGCTGCCTCCGCTTCCTTCCGCAGGGATCTCCCCAAGCGGACATGAAGACGGCCCTGCCCCGCCGCCTTCTCATGGGTATGGTTCATAACCCCTCCCTGTTGGCATGGATGGAAATCTTTATGCATCGAAGGATCGGATCAGAGATCGACACGGTCATCGTGATGTCCATTCTCAAGTTTATTGAGACTCGGGATCAACTACACCACGATCATGGAAGGTCCCCGGTCATCGTGATGTCCATTCTCAAGTTTGTTGAGACAGGGCTTTTCAGCGGGGCCAAGTATAAGCAGAACCGTTTTGTATGTCAATAAGATATCTGTCGCTGTCACGCCGACCAATGCCGTCGGCAAGAGGGAAGAAACACTTTGCCTCAGGGGCAGGTTTCAGATCAGCCGATGAGGGCCTCCGTTAATTCCTCTTGATTCCCAACGACCTGTTCCCGGTTCGGGAAATTGCTTCACGAAAGGATCCTCTCCAGGCCGTTGAGAACGGTTCCCACGGTCATCTCTTCGACAGGTTTATGAAGCACCCGGACATGGTCTCCCAGGGGCCGCCATATCCGGGGCTCGGTGGTCATGAAAAGAACCACGGAGGGGACCCGGAGAGCCGCCGCCATGTGAGAGATTCCAGAGTCGTTTCCCACGTAAGCGATCGCATTTTTCAAAACGGCCGCGACCGACGGGAGAGAAAGGTCTCGGAGAAGCACCCTTTCCATCCCCGCTGCCCGGAACAGCGGATCTTCAAGAATCCATCGGTCCGCTTCCCCGATGAGAAACCGGCAGGACCGGTTCCGGAGGTGTTCCATCCCTTCCGCCAGGCGGGCGAAGTTCCCCGGGGCCCAGCATTTTTTCGGGGAACCGCTCCCCGGGTGAATGATCACCATGGATCGGGCATCCTCCGGAAGGAGGTCCCGAACGGGAGGGGCTTCCAGGGAGGGGATTTCCCGGATCTGAGGAATGTCGAGGGATCTCAGGGTGTCGAGAAAGAAATCGGAGGCATGGACCTTCAGGGTGGACGGGTGAAAGGGATGGAAAAGAAGGGTGCCCCGTACCAGGGAATGAAGATTTTTTTCAAAGGCGGCGTTCCCGTGCCAGCTGATGACGAGATGCTGCTCCCGGAAAAGGGTGGCCAGGGCGGGGGGGATATCGCCGGAGAGAATAAAGAGCCGTTGCAGGGACATCTGTTCCAGGGGGAGAATCTTTTCGAAGGGGGACGGGTGGATCCAGCGCCAGCGTTCGGGGTGACCGATGAGGGTGATTGTCGCCTCCGGAAAGGCGGATCGGATGGAATAAACGGCGGGCAGGCTCAGAATACCGTCCCCCAGTCCCCCGCTGTGAAGGAAGAGGATTCTTCTCGGTTCGGAGGGGATCATCGGTTCTCCCGGCGTCTTTTTCCGGAGAATACAGGAGGCGCCCCGGGAAAAAAAGCAAATTCTTTTCTTCGGAAGGACCGGCCCGGGGAGAGCCCGCCGGAAGTAATTCTTGATTTTTCCGGCGTCTCCGTTTACATCATGCAAGGAACAACCGGAAGGAGGGTCTTATGGAAATTACGAAGAGCAAAGAGGGGAAGGGACTCGTCATTTCCGTCAAGGGACGGCTCGACGCTGTGACTTCTCCCTCTTTTGACAAGGAAATGGAAGAAACCCTTGCGGAAGGGGAAACGGCCCTCGTCGTGGATTTCGAGCACCTGGACTATATCAGCAGCGCCGGTCTCCGAAGCATCCTGGCGGTCACGAAACAGCTGAAGGCGAGAGACGGCAGGATCGTTCTGGCCTCTCTGAAGGACATCGTCCGGGAGGTCTTTGAAATTTCCGGCTTCAACAAAATTATCCCCATCTATGCCTCCCGGGAGGAGGCTGTTTCGAACCTGTAAAACAGACCCGGGCCTTCCGGCGGCCCATGATGCGGGATTCGAGGTGAGGTTCATGCGGGCGGTGACCCTGCCGGCCAGTCTGGAACATTTGAAAGAGGCGCTTGATTTCCTTGAGGCCCGGGCCCGTGAGGCCGGCCTCGACGGGAAAAGGATCCTCGAAATGCAACTGGCCCTGGAAGAAGTTCTGGCAAATGTTTTCACCTATGCCTATCCCGATGGCGGGGGAGTTGTCGAGATCCGGTGTTTCCCCGAGGGAAGCGGCCGATTGGCAATAGAAGTCCGGGACCGGGGTATTCCTTTCGACTGCCTGTCCCGCAAGGATCCCGACCTGGAGGCGGTACTCGATGACCGTCCCATCGGCGGGCTGGGGATTTTTCTTTTCAAGCGCCTGTCTTCCCGGGTGGAATACCGCCGGGAGGACGATACCAATATCCTTTCCCTTCTTTTCTGAGTCATGGCCTTTTTTATCCGCATATTCGGGGTGATTTTTCTTTCCCTGTCTCTGATCGTTCAGGCCGCGGGGGCGACGGCCGGAGAACCGCCTCTGAAAAAGGCCCGGTTCATTCCCCAGTGGACGCCACAGGCCCAGTTCGCCGGGTACTATATCGCCTTCCATAAGGGGATCTACAGGAAGCACGGCATCGATCTTTTCATTCTTCCCGGCGGCCCCGGTCAATCTCCACGGGAGGGCCTGGAAAAAGGAGCAGCCCATTTCGCGACCCTTTGGCTTGCCACGGGGATTCAAATGCGGGCCCAGGGGAGCCCGGTCCTCAACTTGGCTCAGATACTCCAGCGGTCCTCTCTCATGCTCGTGGCGAAAAAAGCGAGCGGCATTGAGCGCGTCGAGGATATGAACGGCCGCAAGGTGGGACTGTGGGGGGCGGTTTTCCAGATTCAGCCGAGGGCCTTTTTCAAAAAATTCAACCTTGAAGTCACGGTGGTTCCCCAGTCCTATTCGGTGGATCTCTTCCTCCGGGACGGCGTGGCGGTGGCTTCGGCCATGTGGTACAACGAATACCACACCATCCTCAGCTGCGGCATCGACCCCGGAGAGCTGACGACCTTCTTTTTCCAGGATTACGGTCTCAACTATCCGGAAGACGGGATCTATGCCCTCGAGACGACCTGGGCGGAAGATCCCGCCTTGTGCCGGGCCTTCGTCAGGGCTTCGATGGAAGGGTGGCGGTATGCCTTCGATCATCCGGAAGAGGCCGTGGATATCATCCTCACGGAACTGGAAAGGGCCCATGTGCCGGCGACCCGGGTTCATCAGCGATGGATGCTCGACCGCATGAAGGATCTCATGATGCCCCGGGAGGCCCCCGATCTCCCCCCCGGGAGCCTCCTTTCCGAGGATTATCACCGGGTGGCTTCCGGTCTCAAGGGCTTCGGCCTCATCGAAACGGTTCCCGATTTCGCCTCTTTTTGCCGGGTATGCACCGATGATGACCCGTAGGAGACTGGCATTCAGGCTGGCGGTGCTCATCCTGACGAGCGTGACGGCCGTCTTCCTTTGCATTTTTGTTTATAATTATATCTACTCCCGTGAGATTCTTCTCCGGGAGGTCGAGGAAAGCGCCCATAACCTGGCGGCGGCGACGGTGAACCGGATCGATACCGTCCTGGCCTCCGTGGAGAAAATTCCCCAGAACCTGGCCTGTTTTCTCGAAACGACGACCTTTACGAAAGACGGCCTTCTGAATACGCTTAAAACGGTTGTGGAAAGCAACCGGGACATCTATGGAGCGGCCGTCGCCTTTGAACCGGACATGTTCAAGTCCGGGGTTGCCCGGTTCGCCCCCTACATTTATAAAAGCGACCGGTATATCCGCTATGCCAACCTCGCTTCCGGATCCTATGAATACTTTTACCGGGACTGGTATCAGATCCCCAAGGAACTCGGCCGTCCCGTCTGGACGGAACCCTATTTCGATGAAGGGGCGGGGAACATCGTCATGTCCACCTATTCCGTTCCCTTTTACAAAGAGGTGGAGGGGGAGCGGAAGCTTGCCGGCATCGTGACGGCGGATGTCTCCCTTTCCTGGCTCCAGGGTCTTGTCAACGCCATCCGGATCAAGGAAACAGGGTACGGCTTCCTCCTGTCGAAGAACGGGACCTTCGTGACCCACCCCCTTGCCAACCTGGTGATGAACGAGACGATTTTCACCATTGCCGAAGCCCGGAAGGACCCGGAACTGAGGCGGATCGGCCGGGAAATGATCCAGGGGAAGACGGGGTTCGTCCCTTACCGGAGCCTTTTCACGGGAAAGGAATGCTGGATGGTCTTCGCGCCCCTCGCCACGAACGGCTGGTCCCTGGGAGTGCTTTTCCCCCTGGAGGAACTCATGGCGCCGGTGGATTCCCTGAACCGGACGGTTCTCATCCTCGGGGCCGTGGGATTCGCCGTTCTTTTCACCGTCATTGTCCTCATCTCCGGGACCATCACGGGGCCTCTGCGGGGCTTGGCCGTTGCAGCGGCCGATATAGCCAGGGGCCGGCTGGACGCCCCCCTCCCCCCCATCGCCGCCCGGGACGAAGTGGGAGAACTGACCCTTTCCTTCCGGTTTATGCAGAGATCCCTGAAACAGTATATCGCCGATCTCACGGAGACCACGGCGGCCAAAGAGAGAATCGAGAGCGAACTCAAGATTGCCCATGACATTCAGATGGGAATGCTCCCGAAAGTCTTTCCTCCTTTCCCGGACCGGCGGGAGTTGGATATTTTCGCCGCCCTGGAACCGGCCAGGGAAGTGGGAGGAGACCTCTATGATTTCTTTTTTCTCGACGACAACCACCTGTGCTTTCATGTGGGGGATGTTTCCGGTAAGGGTGTCCCGGCGTCCCTCTTCATGGCCATCACGAATACCCTCATCAAGACGAAGGCCGCCCGGGGGCTGGAACCCCATGTCGTACTCGAGATGGTCAATGAAGATCTTTCCGTGGACAATCCTTCCTGTCTTTTCGTCACCCTGTTTCTCGGAATCCTCGATGTGACCACCGGATTTCTCCGGTATGCCAACGGCGGCCACAATCCGCCCTTTCTCCTCCCGGCGGGGGGACCTCCGGAGACCCTCCCCGGGACGGACGGGATCGCCCTGGGGGTCGAGGAGAGCTTCCCTTACCGGTCCGGTGGGATTGCCCTGAAGCCGGGGGATCTCCTTTTCCTTTACACCGACGGGGTGACGGAGGCGATGAATCCCGAAAAGGCGTTCTTCACCGAGGGCCGGCTGAAAGAAGATCTCTCGGCGGTGAAAGATCTCCCCGTGAAGGACGTCGTCCGGACCGTCAGGGAAAGAATAAAGGTATTCGCGGGAGAGGAACCCCAGGCGGACGACATCACCATGCTCGCCATCCGCTTCAACGGGTCGGAAGGCTGAGTCTCGAGGGTTTTATTTTAAGGTTTGGTATTGTTTCATCGGTTCTTGAGACGGGAGAGGAAGTCGCCGATTTTTTCGAGAAAGGGTTTCCGAATGTGGACCCGTAGATACAAATCGCCCGGTTTCCCGCCGTTTTTCCCCGGTTTCCCCAGGCCGGTCAGGCGGATTCTCTGGCCTTCCCGGACCCCCGGGGGGATTTTCACCAGAAGTTTTTTCCCCGTTCTTTTTTCCTCATAGGGAAGGGATCCTCCCTGTTTTGCCTCTTCGGGGTGCAGTGCCAGCGTGTCCTCCCCGTCCCTCCCTTCTTCCGGAAGGTGGATGCCTCCCATTTTCTCGAGAAGAAAGCGGGAGATTTTTCCGAGGGCCGCCCCGCCGGCCAGGTCCTTCATGTGCTGCCTGTCGAAGGGTCCCGTAAAGACGAACCCCCGCGCGTTGAGTCCCTCTTTCTGGAATTGAAAGGTCCGGAATCCGTTTCCGTACTGTTCCCGGAACACCTCTTCGAATCCCCGAAGCCCGAAGGAACGGGCCACTTCCTCGAAGATCCTGTGGATGTCCGAATCCCGGAAAATGTCCTCCCTCGTGTAGGATGTCCGGAAACGGTCGGCGGCGCCGGTTCCGTACTGCCGCCGGAGGAGATCGTAGGCCTTCTTTTTTTCGACGTTGGAGAGAACGGCATAGGCCTCGTTGAGGCTTTTCATCCTTTCCGCCGCTTCCGGGTTTCCACCGTTCCGGTCGGGGTGGTATTTCAGGGCAAGACGGCGATAGCCGTCCTTGATCTCTTTTTCCGATGCGTCTTCCCGGATTTCCAGGATTTCGTAATAGTCTATGGTGTCACCTCATCCATACGGTTTTTCCCGGGCGAACACCGGGTGAAATATTTTCCCGCCCTTTTGTATGATAATCATCCTTTGGCAAATGACAAGATGGGCGGACCGGTTTCACCGGGTTTTTCCCAGGGTCCCCTTTTCGGGGAGAAAGAAGACAAGCCCCGTCGTGAGGAGGGGAATCCAGGCAACGGCGGAAAGGACGGCGGATATGGAAAAACGGTCCGCGAGGGCCCCCACGAGAGGGGTCATCATGCCCCCCAGTCCGAAGGCGAACCCCATCATCAGGCTCGAAACCAGAGACCTTCCCCGGGGGGCGAGTTCCTGGGCCATGGTCACCCCGAGGGGCAGCGTTGCCATGATGAGAAAGCCGGAGAGAAACGCCATGAGATAGACGCCCGCCCCCGTGGAAAAGAGGAGAAGAAAAAGGATGGGAGAGGCCGTCACGTGGGCGAAGAGAAATATCTTCCGGTAGCCCATGTGGTCGGAAAGAGACCCGGCGATCAGCCCGCTTGCCGTTCCCGCGAGGGTGAAGAGGGAAACGACGGTCCCGATGGACAGGAGGCTGAAACCCGCCCCGTCCAGGAGAAGGGGATAAAACGTACGGAAGGCATGGGCGACGAAGGCCCGGAGAACCATGATGACCCAGATGAGGAGAACGGCCCGCCAGACCTCCCCGAAGGCTTCCCGGAGAGACCCGAAAAAACCGTATTTCCCCAGCCCCTCTCCCTGAGGGCTGGGAACGGCGAAAAAGATTAAAAGTAAAAGGAAAAGTCCGGGTATCATGGTCAGGGGGGCCGAGGGAAGACCGTATTTCCCCACGAACCAGGCGATGGCGATGGGGCCCGCGGCGAAAGCGAAGGTCCCTCCCGTGTTGAAAAAAGACATGGAGAGACCGGGCCGGAGGCCGGAATACAGGGGGACCATCCCGGCGACGGAGGGATGGAACATGGACGAACCGATGGATCCGAGAGCGATGCACCCGAGAAGGGTTGCGAAAGAGGGCGCGATACCGGTGAGGGGGATGAAGACGACGGAGAGGAAAACGCCGCCCAAAATGAAAAACCGGGTCTGGTAACGGTCGGCGAGGTAGCCCACGGAGGGCTGGACAACGAAGGCAAGAAACCGCCCCAGTCCGCTCAGGAGGCCCACCTGGGTCAGGGTGAGGGAGAACCGGTCGGTGAAGGCCGGCAGCAGGGGCGTAATGAAGGAACTGTAAAAATCGCCCGTGAAATGAACCAGGGTGAGGGCCAGGATGATTTTTCCCTGGAAGCGCAGGTCCGCGGTTTTCATAGGGCCGGTCTCCGAAAGCAAAAAGCGATAGTAGAGGAAAAAGCTGTTTTTTGTCAAGAGAGGTCTAATTCAATGTCAGGAGCAAATAGAATTGTCCGGTTTTGCAGCAAATGAATTGACCCCTTTTTCTGTTCTTCAAGAGGGATCTCTTTTGAGAGCGGGAGGTGAGCGGCGGAGGTTCGGTGAAAAACCCCGGTGAATGCCCTTCTGTCCTCGGGGAAAAACTGCTATAAGAAAACCTATATTCGCGAAAGGAAGGATGCTTGATGGACCACAAAGTGAACAGAACCTCCCCGATTTACCGGGGACGTGTTTTTTCGCTGAACCGGGAGAACGTCACCCTTCCAAACGGTGAGACGGTGGACCTGGACGTGATCCGCCATCCCGGGGCGGCGGCCATCGTCCCTCTGGTGGAGGCGGATACGGTTCTGCTGCTCCGGCAGTTCCGGTATGCCTCAGGGGGAGATCTGTGGGAGATTCCGGCGGGGACCCTGGCGCCGGGGGAGGCCCCGCTCGACTGCGCCCGGAGGGAACTGGCGGAGGAAACGGGATATTCCGCCCATGCCTGGCGGACCCTCGGGGATATCGTTCCCGTTCCGGGGTATTCGGATGAGCGGATCCTTCTTTTTCTCGCCGCCGGACTGGAACCGTCCACACAAAGGCTGGACCGGGACGAAGTCATCGAGGTTCACCCCTTTCCTTTCCGGAAAACCCTGGATATGGTGGAAAAGGGGATCATCCGGGACGGAAAGACGATCTGCGGCCTCTTCCTCGCCCGGGTCTGGATTGAAAGGACGGATTGCGGTTCCATGGCCTGGAAAAAAGGCTGAAGCACGACGCCCATCGATGAACCCATTTTTTTCTTTTCCCGGATGAGGCGGGAGACATCTTTCTGCCGTCTCGTGATTCTTTCCTTTCCCATGTAAAGGTTCTCCTTTCTTTGTTTCTGTATCATCTCCGCCGGGGGAAGGAAAGGGTCGCCTGTTCCTTTCCCGTTGCGTACACCGCTCCGGTATGCTAAGGAATTCAAAATTCTGTCCTTTTGAAGGGACAGGCGTCACCTGCCTGGATCGGGACGGAAAAAGCGCAGATCGGTCAATATCCTGTGAGGAGGTCTTTAAATGATTTACAATGAAGAATTCGAAACCCTGCCCCGCGAAGTCCTGGAGGCCCTTCAGCTGAAACGGCTGCAACAGGTGGCGGAGCGGGTCTACCATACCGTCGGCTTTTATCGGAAGGCCTTCGACCAGGCGGGCGTGAAGCCCGATGACATCCGGCGGCTCGAGGATCTTCGGCGGCTCCCCTTTACGAATAAGCAGGATCTTCGGGACAACTACCCTTTCGGTCTTTTCGCAGCGCCCATGTCGAGCATTGTGCGCCTCCATGCCTCTTCGGGAACGACGGGAAAGGCGACGGTGGTGGGATACACAAAGCGGGATATCGACACCTGGGCGGAACTCATGGCCCGATCCTTCGTCGCCGCCGGCCTGACAAAAAATGACATGATCCATAATGCTTACGGGTATGGCCTTTTCACGGGAGGCCTGGGTGCCCATTACGGAGCGGAGAAGCTCGGGGCGAGCGTCATTCCCATATCGGGCGGGAACACCCGCAGGCAGCTTATGATCCTTCAGGATTTCGGTCCGACGGCCATCTGCTGCACCCCTTCCTATGCCCTGTATCTGGCCGAGCAGGGAAAAGAGATGGGCGTGGACATGGGGTCCCTGAAGCTTCGGGTCGGCGTCCTCGGCGCCGAACCGTGGACGGAGCGGATGCGGGAGGAAATCGAGGAAAAACTCAACATCACGGCCATGGATATCTATGGTCTTTCCGAGGTGATGGGTCCGGGCGTATCCATCGAATGCACCGAGGGACGCCGGGGGCTTCATGTATTCGAGGATCATTTTATCGTGGAGGTGATCAATCCGGTGACTGGTGAAACCCTTCCGAACGGGGAGCAGGGGGAACTCGTGTTCACCACGCTCACCAAGGAAGCCTTCCCCCTCATCCGGTACCGGACCCGGGATCTTTCCCGGCTGATGAAGGAGCCCTGCCGGTGCGGCAGGACCCTCCTCCGGATGGAACGGGTTTCCGGCCGGAGCGATGACATGCTCATCATCCGCGGCGTCAATGTCTTTCCTTCCCAGATCGAGAGCATCCTCCTCGGCATCGAAGGCCTGGAGCCTCATTATGAACTCATCGTGGACCGGGAAGGATCCCTGGACACCCTGGAGATCCGGGTGGAGGTGGGCGAATCGCTCTTTTCCGACGAAGTCCGGAAAATGCAGGAGATCGAGCGGCGCATCTCGAAGGACATCAAGGAATATTTAGGTGTGACGGCGGCGGTGAAGCTGGTGGAGACGAAATCCCTGAAACGCTTCGAGGGGAAGGCCCAGCGGGTCGTGGATCGAAGAAAACTGTAAAAAGGAGAGAAGGCATGAAGGTGGAACAGATCTCCATTTTTCTGGAAAACAAACCCGGCGGGCTCGAGAATATCACGCGGGTCCTCAAGGACGCCCAGATCAACATCCGGGCCCTTTCCCTGGCCGATACGTCCGATTTCGGGATTCTCCGCCTCATCGTGAACCATGTCGGCGAGGCGGAAAAGGCCCTCCAGGCGCACGGCTTCACCGTTCGCCGGACCCCCGTGGTGGCCGTCGAAGTACCCGACCGGCCCGGCGGGCTCCACGGCATCCTGGCGGTTCTTCTGAAAAAGAGCATCAACGTGGAATATATGTATGCCTTCGTGGATCGGAGCGGTGAGAATGCCCTGATCATTTTCCGGTTCGACCGGACGGACGAGGCCATCGAAGTCCTGAGAGAAAACGGGATCACCGTCCTTCCCGGGGAAAGGGTGTACAAGCTGTAACCTCTTTTCAATTTTCCGGTGGACAAACGAAAAGAGGTTTGATAGGAAATCGCGAAACGGAGATAAACAGCCTTCCGGACTCTTCTTTTTCGCTGTATCGCAGGGAGGGGTCAGGATCGGGGAAAGACGTTCCCGATCCTGACCCCCCCTTCTATTTTGCGGCGTCTCCTGTCCGGGGAAAGGGTTCGGTCCCTTTTTCCCGGCCATCCACCCGGAAAGGCTGAGGGGAATTTCCGGAGCGGCCGATCCGTTCCTCCGGGAATCCCGTTGAAAATCCATGGAGGATAGCATATGCAGAAAATCCCCATCACCAGGGCCGGTTTTGATAAGTTAATGAAGGAACTCGATCAGTTGAAACGGATCGAAGTGCCGGCCAACATCCGCGATATCGAGGAAGCCCGCTCCCACGGCGATATCTCGGAAAACGCCGAGTACGCCGCCGCAAAGGAACGCCAGTCATTCATCCAGGGGAAGATCCAAGAGCTGGAGAACAACCTCGCCCAGTCCGTGATCGTCGATCCCGGAGAACTGGCGGGCGACCGGGCGGTTTTCGGTACCCTGGTCACCCTGGAAGACCAGAACAGTTCCGAGGTCATCAGCTATCGCCTGGTCGGTCCCTTCGAATCGGATATCGGAAAGTCCCAGATCTCCATCACCTCGCCCATCGGGAAGGCCCTGGTCGGAAAACGAGTCGGGGACGAGGTGACGGTGAAGACGCCCGGGGGGGTCCGCCAGTTTGAAATTCTCGACATTTCGATTCAGTGACGGGAACCCGCTCCTTTTAGAGATACCGGCCGAAATCGAGGGTTTTCTTGTGAACGGCCAGCGAAAGCCGGTCCTGAACGAAGTCGTGGGGGCCCTCCCGGAAGGGAACATGGACCAGCCGGGTGTCCGTCACCACGGTGCGGATCCCCGGAAGGTGCGGAAAGAGGATCTTTTTTGCGAGGGTGGCGTGGGCCAGAACCACGGGGATTCCCTGGACGGCTTCTTCCGCCGGCAGGGTGACGGGGTGAAGCCGCCCCCGCGCGGGGCCCGTCTCCAGAGGGGCCGGATCCTGATGAAGGGTCATATGCCGGGACAGCCGGAGGAAATCGTCCGGCCGGATCTTGAAGGCCGGAATCCAGAATGACAGGGGGCCGTCCCGCCATTCCGGACGGAGGGCCACAGGCTGGTTGGTCGCCCGGATGAAATCCGCGAAGGAGGAAAGGGTCAGGGGACCTTCGATCTTTGCGGCGATTTTCCAGAAAGGCAGGTAAAGAGGCGTCCCCCTTTCCATCGGTGCCGTTTCCGCCGTGACCTCCCGGAAGGCGGCATCCGACGCCGACCATGCCCGCCGGCAGTTTTCGCAGAAAAGAACGACGCTTTCCCGATCGCCTGAGAGATTCCACCCGCATTCAGGGCAGATCGTGGCGAGGAAACGGGGCGTCCAGGGCGTTTCTTCCCCCGGAGGCGCCGGCAGGTCGGTCTCTTCCCCTCCCGCCAGGCACACCGTTTCCCCTGTGATCCCGTCAGCGAGGGCCCCGTTTTCCCGCCGCTCCAGGGGAAGGTACAGGAGGCTTACCGTCTCCCCGATGGACGCCTGGAGGAAAATGTTTCGCCTTTGCAGCGGGAGGGCGGTTTCTTCCGCCCTTCCGATGATCCGGGAAACATCCACGATGTTTTTCAGAAACCGTCCCGGGAGGGCGGGAGTCCTGAACGCCAGTTTCAGGGCCTGGGGCCGGAGTCCCAGGGAAAAGGGAAGTCCCGGCCCGGAAAAGCCGTGGCCTGTCATATCCACGACCCTCCCCTCGACGGATTCCCCGGCACAGACGAACACGCTCCCCCGGAAGCGGACATAGGGGACCCACAGAAGGGGCCGGTCCATCCGGGCGGGAGGCAGGACATAGCGGATGGGCCCGTCGCTGTGCAGAAAGTTTTGGACACCGCAAAACGGACAGGGGAGGATCCGGTGAGTCTCCTGGAAATCGAAAGGCCCCCCGCACTGGGGGCACTCATGGCGGATCGTCAGGGCCATTCAGCGTAATTTCTCGCCGCACTGGTTGCAGAAAAGGGATCCGGGAAGGTTTTCCCCGTGACACTTGGGGCAGGAGGGGGGCTCCCTCCGGAGGTCCACGGGTTTACCGCAGCGGGGACAGAACCGCCCGTTGGGGGGAAGGTTCTTTCCGCAGTCCCGGCACTGATCGAAAACGATCTGCTGGTGGCCGCAGTGCGGACAGAAGCGGGATTCGGGGGAAAGGGGATGCCGGCAGTCCGGGCAGACCCCCTGGAGGGGCGGTCCGGCGGCATTCTCTCTTCCCTGGAAGACCCCGGAGAAGAGGGCGGGCATCATGAAGCCCATCCCCAGCCCCAGTCCCGATCCCGCCTCTCCCCCTGACTCGGCGGCTTTCTCCATGGCCATGGCGGCTTTCATCCGGACCAGCCGGTCCAGATCCTGGATGACGCCCAGCCGGCTTTTGTCGTCGATCGCTTTCTGGACGTCCGGGGGCGGGGTGATGGAACCGATATACAGCTGCCGGAGAGCGAGGCCGAAATGGCTGAGATCCTCCCGCAGGCGGGTCTGGAGGCCGGCGGAGAGTTCATCGTACCGGCCGGGGAGATTGAAAAGGGTGTCCAGGTGTTCCCCCAGGTGGTCGTTGAACCGGGAGACGATCACCCGCCGGAGGTACTCCTCGATTTCACCGGTGGTGTAGATGCCCATGGTTCCCACCAGGGTATTGATGAAGAGGACGGGCTGAACGATCTGGAGGTTGAAAACCCCATGGGCTCTCAGGCGAATGAGGCCAAGCTCGGAATCCCGGAAAGCCACGGGATCCCGGGTTCCCCATTTCAGGTTGGCGAATATCTTCATGTTCACCATGTAGACTTCCGCCCGCAGCGGGCTCGTCATGGCCCAGGGGATGGCGAGGATTTTCGTGAGGATGGGAATGTTTCCCGTGGTCAGGGTGTGCCGGCCGGGTCCGAAAGCGTCATACGACTTTCCCTTGTAGAACAGGACGGCCGCCTGGCTTTCCCGGACGATGAGCTGGGCCCCGAGTTTGACTTCGCCGGAACCCCCTTCGGGGATCCGATGCACCATTTCCTTTCCCGTTTCGTCGAACCACTCGATGACTTCGAGAAAAACCAGATTGTCCTTTCCCATGGATGTTCCCTCCCGCCGATAGACCCTTTATTTATATGACAAGCCTCCGGGAGAGTGCAAGGGGAAATCGGCCCATGGCCGCTTTCCCCTTGATTCACGGGGCCGAATTACGTTGACACCTCCCGGAACGGATGGTACTTTGAGACCACTTTCATGTCCCGTCAGGGGGAAAAGGAGAACCATGGTCCGGAGCCGTTTTTTTCACGCCGGAAGCCCTAAAGATAAAGACCGGATGAAAGGGAATCCGGCGGCGGCGGAAATCGACCAGGGATTTTATTACATGTATCTCGTCCTGGGCATCCAGGTCCTCTTTCTTTTCGCCCTCCTCACCATCATGATGCTGGTCGGCAAGGTGCTCTCCATGCCCTGGTGGGTCTTTCTCCTCCTGTTCTTCGGAGCCATCGGGGGCTGCGTTTTTCTCTATATGAGAATCAAGAAGAAATTCAAGGACCTGAAGAGGTCGATCAAGGAAACGCTGGAAGATGTGGACCTTTCCGGCAAAAACTATGAAATCAGAATCATGGGGGGCGTTCTCACCCTGCGGGTGGAGCAGAATTCCCAGAGGATGATTGAATCCAGACCCGTTCAGCCGCTCCTGGAAGACAAAACCTTCGATCTTACCCCGGAAGAGAAGGGTGAGGGCGGATCGGGAGGGGACAACAAAAAATCCGGGAACGGAAAGACCTGACCTGCCGGCCATGACGCTCAGGCTTTTCAGCGGGAACCGCCTGGAACGGCTTTCCGAGGCCCTTGCGGAAATCCTTCGGGACCCTTTGCCCTCTCCCCTGGAAGAGGAGCGATTTGTCGTCCAGAGCGGCGGGATGTCCCGATGGGTTTCCATGGAACTCGCCCGTCTTCGGGGAGTCGCCGCCAACCTTCGTTTTTTCTATCCCAACGAGTTTTTCGACTTCCTGCACCGGCGGATGTTCCCCGATGTTTCCGACCCGGCCGGCCTGGACCGGGAAATTCTCCCCTGGCGGGTTCTCGGTCTTCTGGCCTCCCTTTCCCGGGAGGAGGCTTTCCGGCCCATCCGCAACTATTTAGCCGATGACGGAGACCCGCTGAAAAATCTTCAACTGGCCGACCGGATCGCCGACACCTTCGACCAATACCTGCTCTACCGTCCCGACTGGATCTTCCGCTGGGAGGAGGGGGAGGAGGATCACTGGCAGGCGAAGCTCTGGCGGGCCCTTGTCGGAAGCGGCGGGGCGGAACACCGGGCCGGGCGGGGCCGGGCCCTTCTGAAAGCCCTTCGGAATCGTCCCGTTCCCTTGGACCGGCTGCCTCAAAGAGTGTCCGTTTTCGGGATTTCCACCCTGCCCCCCTTTCACCTCGAAATCCTCGCCGCCCTTGGGGAGTTCCTGGAAGTGAATCTTTTTCTCCTCAATCCCTGCCGGGAATACTGGGGGGGGATCCTTTCCGAAGCCGAAATGGGAAGGCTTGCCGGAAAAGCCGGCCATGCCGTTTCCGAGGAAGACCTTCACCTGGAAAAAGGAAACAGCCTCCTCGCTTCCTTCGGTACCCTGGGGAGGGATTTCTTCGACAGGATTTATCAATACGCCGTTGAAGACATCCCCCTTCACGAAGATCCGGGGGAGGAAACGCTCCTCAGGTGCCTCCAGTCGGACATCCTTGGCCTCCGGGAAAGAGAGGGAAAGGAAAAGAAGACGCTTCTTCCCGGTGACCGATCCCTTTCCATTCATTCGCTCCACGGGCCCATGCGGGAGATGGAGGCGCTTCGGGACATTCTTCTCGATGGTTTCGACGGCGATCCGGGGCTTCTGCCCCGGGATATCCTCGTCATGACCCCGGACATTGAAAAATACACTCCTTACATCCAGGTTGTCTTCGGCCGGCCGGGAGAGGCCCCCGCCATCCCCTATGCCATCGCCGACCGCACCCTGGGGAAGGAATGCAGGCTCGCCGATCATTTTTTCGCCCTTCTGGATCTGCCGGACAACCGGTTTGCCGTGACCGGGGTCCTTCCTCTTCTCGAATTCCCCATGGTCCAGAGGCGGTTTCAGCTCGGTCCGGAGGACGTGGAGCGGATCGGCGAATGGATTCTGGAGACGCGGATTGCCTGGGGGATGGATGAAAAGGACAAGGGATCGAGAGGATTGCCCCCGTTTCGGGAAAACACCTGGCGGGCCGGCCTGGATCGGCTTCTTTTGGGCTATGCCCTGCCGGGACAGGGGGACAGGATCTTTGCCGGTATTCTGCCCTGCGATTCCGTGGAAGGCCGGGAGGCGGCCGTCCTCGGTCAATGGATGGAGTTCATGGAATGTCTCGCCCGGTCCGCGGCCGGCCTGGAAGAGCCGAAGCCGCTGGCGGCCTGGGGCCGTTTTCTCGAAGATCTCCTGGAAGGGTTCTTTCTTCCCCGGGAAGAAGAGGAACGGGACTACCGGGTCCTCACGGACATCTTTCGCGGACTGGAAAAGATTGAAGAGGCGTCGCGGTACGGGGGCCTTCTCGATCTTCGCGCCCTCCGATGGCTCCTGTCCCGCGCCCTGGAATCGAGGGGCTTCGGGTTCGGGTTTCTCACCGGGGCCGTGACCTTCTGCGCCATGGTGCCCATGAGAAGCATCCCTTTCAAAGTCGTCTGTCTGGCCGGCATGGACGGCGAGTCCTTTCCGAGGGAATCCCATCCGCCGGGTTTCGATCTCATGAGCCGCCGTCCCCGTCCCGGGGACCGGTCGAGGCGGATGGACGACCGGTACCTCTTCCTGGAGGCCCTGTTGTCCGCCCGGGACCGTCTCATCATCACTTACGGGGGGCGGGACCTCCGGGACAACGCGAAACTGCCGCCTTCCGTCGCGGTGAGCGAGCTTCTCGATTACATAGAAGGAAATTTCGTCCTGGCAAAGGGGAAGATTCCGGAAAACATCGTGACGGAGCACCGCCTTCAAGGGTTCAATCCCGCCTATTTCAGGGAAAAGGGCAAACTGTTCAGTTACTCCGAAACGGCCTGCCTCGCCGCCTCGCGGCTTCTCGGGAAGAAAACGGCGCCGGAATCCTTTTTTACCGGGAGGCTTCCCGAACCCGGTCCCGAGTGGCGGGAGGTCTCCCTGGAGGACCTGGCCCGGTTTTTTGCCCACCCCGTCCGGTTTCTCCTGACCCGGCGGCTGGGCATTCATCTCGGCGGCCGGGAGACGGCGCCGAGCGACCGGGAGCCCATGGAACTGGAAAACGGCCTGCCCCGGTATCTTTTCGAAAGCGACCTCGCCCGCCGGAAGGACGGCGGAGAAGATCTGTCCCGGCTGTATCCCGTTTTAAGGGCTGCCGGTGTCCTGCCCCACGGGACCCCCGGGATCTGGACCTACGGAAAAAGCTGCCGGACCGTTGAAAAATTTTTCCGGACGCTTTTGACATACCGGAAGGGGGAACGGACCGAAGCCCTGAACGTCGATCTTACCCTGGGGGGCTTTCACATGACCGGCCGGGTCGACGGGCTTTTCCGGGACCGGGCCCTCCGGTACCGGTTCGGCCGGGTCCGGATGGCGGACCGCCTGTCCGCCTGGATTTACCATCTGGCCCTGAACGCCCGGGAAAATGAAGGGTTTCCGGGCGAGACTCTCCTCGCGGGAAGAAAGGAAGGGAAAAAAGAGGAGGTGGCCCTTTACGTTTTCCGGGCCGTTCCCGACCCTTTTCCCCTCCTGGAAGACCTGCTGTCTCTTTACTGGCAGGGCCTTCAGGCCCCCCTGCTTTTCTTTCCCGAAACATCCGGAGCTTACGGAAACCTTCTTTTCCGGAAAGGCGGGTCTTCCGGGGAAGCCCTCGGGGCGGCGCGCAGGGCCTGGGAACCTCGTGAATACGGCTCCCCGGGAGAAGGGGAGGACCCTTACCTGGATTTCTGCTTCCGAGGCACCCTGCCCTTCGGGGATCCCTTCCGCGCCACGGCGGAGAAAATCCTCGAACCCTTTCTTTTTTACGAAGAGGAGAGAAAATCATGACGGAACCGGAGATTTTCTCCCTCAACGAATGTCCCCTTGAGGGATCCACCCTCATCGAAGCCAGTGCGGGAACGGGGAAAACCTACGCCATCGCCGGGCTCTTCATCCGCCTCCTTCTCGAAAAGCGCCTCGAGGTGAGCCAGATTCTCGTCATGACCTTTACGGAAGCCGCCACGGCGGAACTGAGGGACCGGGTCCGTTCAAAGATCCGGGAGGCTCTCGCCGCCTTTTCCGGAGGACCGGCGGAGGATTCCTTTATTCGGGATATCGTCGCCTCCCGGACGGATCCGGCGGAAGCCCGGAACCGCCTTCTCCGGGCGTTGCGGACCTTCGACCAGGCGGCCATCTTCACCATCCACGGGTTCTGTCGCCGGGTCCTCCGGGACCGGGCCTTTGAAAGCGGCGGCCTCTTCGACACGGAACTCATCACCGATCAGGAGGATCTGAAACGGGAGATCGTCGAGGATTTCTGGAGAAAGACCCTTTCCGGCGCGTCCCCCCTCCTCGTACATTTCGCCCTGAATCGAAAATTTTTTCCCGGTGACCTTCTGTCCCTTCTCCCCGGCGACACGGCGCGGTGGAATCTCGAGGTTCTTCCCCGGGAGGCGGTTCCCGAAACGGCCGGGGCGGAACAGGCTTACGGGGACGCCTTCCGGGATGTCGCCCGGTCCTGGGGCACGGACCGGGAGGAGGTCAGCCGGCTCCTGGGCCATGAGGGCCTGAAGAAAAATATGTATTCCGAGTCCAGGGTTCGGGCCTGGCTCTCGGCCCTGCAGGCGTTCCTGGACTCGGACGGAAACGATCCCGATGCCGCCTCGGCGGTCGGCCCCTTCACGACGACCCGGATCGAAGCCGCCCTGAAGAAGGGCGCCGCCTTTCCGGGACACCCCTTCTTTTCCCTCTGCGACGGGCTTCGGGAGAGGGCGGAGGCCCTCCTCGAGGCCTTCGGGGGCGTTTTACTGGGGTGGAAGCGGGCCCTCATTCTCGGAGTGGACGATGGGTTGATGAAAAGGAAGGCGGAAAGAAACGTCCAGTCCTTCGACGATCTTCTGACACGCTTCCTTGCCGCCCTCGGCGCGTCCGGCGGGGAATCCCTGGCCCGGCCGGTCCGGGAGCGTTTCCGGGCGGCCCTCATCGACGAGTTCCAGGACACCGATCCCATTCAATACGGCATCTTCCGGACCCTTTTCGGAGAGGGGCGAAGCACCCTCTTTCTCATCGGGGACCCCAAGCAGGCCATCTACGGGTTCCGGGGAGCGGACATTTTCACCTATCTGGCCGCCGCGTCGGAGGTGGACAGGCGGTACACCCTTGACCGGAACTGGCGGTCCACGCCCCGCCTCGTCCGGGCCGTCAACACCCTGTTTTCCCGGGCCGCACGCCCTTTTCTCTTCGAAGGCATCGCCTTTCATCCCGTAAAGCCCGGGAGGGCCGGCGAGGAGGGCCCCGGGACGGCCGGGGGACCCCTCCGGATCTGGTTCCTGCCCGCCTCGGACTACCGGGAGGACGGCCGCGCCATGGCGAAGGAGGACGCCCGGCGGATCGTTTCCCGGGGGGTGGCCCTGGAAATCCGGCGGCTTTTGCGGGAAGAAGCGCCTCGGGACGGAAAGGCGGGCTTTCGGGAGGGGGACGTGGCGGTCCTCGTCCGGACAAACCGGGAGGCCCGGATCGTCCAGGAGGAATTGAGGCGGCTGGGACTCCGGGGGATTCTGTACAGCACGGGAAACATTTTCGAGACCCGGGAGGCCCTGGAGATGGAACGGATTCTCCGGGCCGTGGCGGATCCCGAACGGGAAGGGGCGATCCGGGTGGCCCTGGCCACCGACGTCTTCGGTTTTTCGGCGGGGTCCCTCTGGGCGGCCCTGGAAGACGAAGAGGCCTGGAACGGGTGGACCGTCCGGTTCCGGGAATACCGGGACCGCTGGTATGACCGGGGCTTCATGGCCATGTTCCGCCAGGTCCTCGATCGGGAGGGGGGGATCCTCCGGCTCATGGCTTTCCCGGACGGGGAAAGGCGGGTGACCAACCTGTTGCACCTTTCGGAAATCCTCCACGGGGAGGAGGCGGCGTCCCGGCGGTCCCCTTCCCAGTTGATCAAATGGTTTTCCGGGAAAAGGGCTCCCGGGACCCCGGACCGGGAGGAGGACCTCATGCGCCTCGAAAGCGACGAGGACGCCGTTCGCATCGTGACCATCCACAAGAGCAAGGGGCTCCAGTATCCCGTCGTGTTCTGCCCCTTTCACTGGGAGGGGCTCCGGGACCGGAAAACGGGCGGGCCCGTTTTTTTCCATGACCGGGGAAAGGGGTTCCGCCCCGTCCTGGACCTCGGGTCGGCGGCGTGGCACGATCACGGGATCCTGGCGGAAGAGGAGGAACGGGCGGAGCTTCTCCGCCTTTTCTACGTGGCCGTCACCCGGGCCCGGGAGCGCTGTTACGTGGTCTGGGGTTCCTTCAGGAGCGGGGACACGTCGGCGCCGTCCTGGCTGCTTCATGGCGGCCGTCCCGCTTCCGACGAGGAGCTCCGCGGGGAACTGGAACGGCTTCAATCCCGGGCTCCCGATGCCATCGCCCTTTCCGGCATGCCCGCGGAGGAAGGAAACGCCGTCGGCGAGGTTCCGGGGGGGCCGCCCCGCCTCGCCTGGCGGACCTTCACGGGGACCGTCGATGCCACCTGGCGGCTTGCGAGCTTCTCTTCCCTCGTGTCCGACGATCCGCATGGACCGGAGACGGCGGACCGCGACGGAACGCCGGCGGAAAACAGGCCGGAGGGCCTCCCCGTTGCGGAACGGGGCGTCGACATGGCGGCGTCCTTCCCCCGGGGAACGAAAGGGGGCGTCTTTTTTCACGATCTTTTGGAACATTATGATTTTAAATGGGAAAATGAAGATGAACCGGAAAGGCTCGTGGCGGAGAAACTCCGGGACCACGGCTTCGATCTTTCCTGGAAGGGGGAGGTTCTGGCCATGATGCGCCGTGTTCTCGCCCTTCCCATGGATCCCCGCCGGGAGGACTTCACCCTTGCCCGGATTCCCGTCGAAAACCGGTTGAACGAACTGGAATTTTATTTCCCTCTGAAGAAAATCACGGCGCCGTCGCTGAGGCGGCTTTTTCAGACCCGGGTCGATTTTCCCGGCCCGGCGGGGCTGGAGGAGTCCCTGGGCCGTCTCCGTTTTTCCGTCACCCGGGGTTTTCTCAAGGGATTCATGGATCTCGTCTTTCTTTTCGAAGGAAAATACTATCTCGTGGACTGGAAATCCAATTTTTTGGGTCAGCGCACGGAGGATTACGGATTGGGTCCCCTGACCCGGGCCATGGTGGAAAACCGCTACGTCCTCCAGTACACCCTCTATACCGTGGCCCTGCACCGGTACCTGGCTCTGAGGCTTCCCGGGTATGATTACGGGACCCATTTCGGCGGGATCCGGTACATTTTCCTCCGCGGGGTGGATCCGGCGAAAGGAAGCGACTACGGGATCTTCAGGGACAAACCTCCGGGGATGTGGATTGAAACGCTCTGCGATGCCCTCCTGGATTTCCCGGGAGGAGGCCCGTCATGACCGGCCGGCTCATGGAGGAAGGGGATGTCCGGCTGCTCCGGGACCAGGGCTTTTTCGATTCCCTGGACATTCATTTCGCCCGGCTCATGGAACGCCTTTGCGGCGGCGCCTCCCTTGAAGTGTTTATCGCCGCGTCCCTGGCGAGCCGGGCGACCCGGCTGGGAAACATCTGCTTTCCCCTTTTCGAGGCGGCCGGCCGGCCCCTTCCCGGGGCCGGGAACCTTCCGGGAGGTCCCGTGGCCTGTCCCCCCCTGGAGCTCTGGACGACCCGTCTCTGGGAAACTCCGGTGGTGGGACGTCCCGGGGAGGAGGGTAAACCCCTCGTCCTGGATTCGAAGGGCCGCCTTTACCTCTATCGTTACTGGCGTTATGAGAAGGATCTCGCATCGGCGATCCTGGGACGGGTTTCGCGGGGGAGGGAGGAGGCGGATCTCCTTCGATGGAAGGAGCCCCTGGAACGCCTGTTTCCGCCCGTGGCGGGCGAACCGGTGGACTGGCAGAAGGTGGCCGCCCTCATGGCCGTTTCGGGGGCTTTCACCGTCCTGACGGGAGGTCCGGGAACGGGGAAAACCACGGTGGTGGCGAAGATTATCGCCCTGCTCCTGGAATCCGGGGGAAGAGGGCTCCGGATCGCCCTGACCGCTCCCACGGGCAAGGGGGCGGTGCGGATGGAGGAGTCGATCCTTCAGTCTCTGGAAAAGCTGGACCTCCCCCCGAACCTGAAAGAGGTTTTTCCCCGGGAAGCGGCAACCCTTCACCGGCTCCTGGGGGCTTCCCGGGGGACGGCCCGATTCCGGCACCATGAAGGGAACCCCCTGCCCTTCGACGCCGTCGTCGTCGATGAGGCCTCCATGGTGGACCTGCCCCTCCTCTCGCGGCTTGTGGGGGCCCTCAAGGCCGACGCCCGGATCATTCTTCTGGGAGACAAGGATCAGCTCGCTTCCGTGGAGGCGGGGGCCGTCCTGGGGGACATCTGCGATACCGGCCGGCTCCACGGGTATGCCCCGGATTTCCGGAAAGCCGTGGGGCGCGTCGCCCGCTGCGTTCCCGAAGCCCTTCCCGGGGAGACCGATCCCCCCCCCATGGCCCATGCCGTGGCGGAACTCCGGAAGAACTGGCGCTTTCATGAACAAAGCGGCATCGGAATGGCCAGCCGGGCCATTCGGGAAGGAGAGGGCGACCGGGCGGTTTCCCTTTTTAAAAGCGGGAACCATGGGGATCTTCTGTGGAAGGCGCCGCCCCGGCCGCGGGAACTCCGGGCTTTCCTGAAACCGCTTGTCCTGGCCCGTTACGGCCGTATGCCCGGTTCGAGAGATGTGGGGGAGATCTTCGGATTGTTCAATGCGTTCCGGATCCTCTGCGCCGTCAGGGAGGGGCCTTACGGGGTGGATTCCGTGAACGCCCTGGTGGAGGGGATCCTCCGGGAGGAAGGTGCCATCGGGGCCGGGGGTCGATGGTACGAGGGACGGCCCGTCATGGTGACGGTAAACGATTATCGACTCGGCCTGTACAACGGGGACGTGGGGATCGTTCTTCCCGACGGAGGCGGCCCGGGAGACCGGAAGGCATACTTCCTTCTTCCCGGCGGCGCCCTTCGGAAGGTTCACCCCCTGCGCCTGCCGGAGCATGAGACGGCTTTCGCCATGACCGTTCACAAGAGTCAGGGCTCCGAGTTCGACGAGGTCGCCCTGGTTCTTCCCGACCGCCCCCTCCCCCTTCTGACCCGGGAACTTCTGTATACGGCGGTGACCCGGGCGAAAAAGCGGATCACCATCCTCGGGACGGACCCCGTTTTACGGGAAGCCGTCTCCCGCCGCACCAGGAGGGATTCCGGACTCCGGGATCTCCTCTGGGATCGAGACGGCGTTTAAGACGCGGGGCTTTCCTTCTCGAGGAAGACCGCGGGGATGCGCCAGATATTCCAGCCGAGACCCCGGGAAGACCTGAAATAGATGAATTTTCCGTCCCGGGACCACCGGGGCATATCGTCCCGGGAAAGGTTCGTTGTGAGCTGCCGGGTGAGATAATCCCTTAAACCCAGGACATAAACATCCGCCGTTTCCGGTTTTCCGGGGACCTGCTTGGTGAAGGCGATGTATCGACCCGACGGGTCTGCGCAGGGCTGGAGGCAGTCCTTCTCCGTGTCGGAGGCGATTTCGGTGAGGAGAGAGCCGTCGGTTCTGCAGGTCCACAGGGCGAATCTTCCCGTGTCGTCATCGGGAGAGGAAAAGAGAATCGTTTCATTGTCGATCCAGCCCCCGTCCCCCCCCCTTGTCAGGCGGGTGGGCAGTGCCCCGTTGGCTTCCGAGTACCAGAGGGACGGGACCTCCTCGTAGACTTCCCGTTCCGAGAAAAGTAGTTTTTCCCCGTCGGGAGATTCCACGGGCCCCCGGTAGGCAAAAGCGGGCGAACCGATGCGGGTGATTCCTCCCGGAGAAAGGCTGGGAATGCGCCAGATATGGCATTTCTGCTCGTCCGTCTTTTCAGCGGCGGCCCCTCTGCGGGATGCGAAATAGATGAAATCGCCCCCGGAGGAAAAACTCGGATCGATATGAAGAAAGGCTGTTTTCGTGAGCCGGATATTGCCGGAAGAACGGAAAATCCACAAGTCCGACCCTCTGAAGGGGACGCTTCCCTTTTCATTCTCGTCCGCCCTGTTTGGAAGGGACAAAACGATCATGTTCTCCGGCCCCAGGGCATAGGAAAAGAAGAACCGGCCTACCTGAGCGTATTTCTGCGGTGTCAGAAGCGCTTCCATGCCCCCGTCGGCCGTCCCTTTTTCCGCTTCCTCTTCCCGGGAGGCCGGAAGCAGCGTCAGGGCGCCCTTTTCCAGGTTCACCTTTTCTTCTTCGTGAAACACCGGGACCGTTCCCTTCGGGATCTCCGTCCGGACGGAGGCGGCGCACGCGGAAAGTCCTGCGACAAGGATCAGGACAAGACACTTCACCTTCATCATGTCATCCCCCTTTTCTCATATCTGATATTCGTTCATTACAGGATTTTCTTTTATTCCTGCAAGCGGAAACTCACGATCCCGCCGGCCCGACCTCGATGGTCACTTCCACGGACGGCGGGGTCGTCTCGGTGAATCGGGTATCGGGAGGCAGCACAAGACGGGGTTTCACGGTCATCGTTTCCTTGATCTCGCCGAGATTGACCGGTTCCGTCAGGAGACGGATGGATTTCTTCCCGTTGACCGGGGACAGAACGGGCACGACTTCCGGCCGGACGGTGATCTGTTTCAGTTGAAGCCCGCCTGGAAGGTCGCCGGCCGTCTGAACCTTGACGATCCCGTCCATGAGACCGAGCTTCTTGGCCGACAGGGGGATCCGCGAGGGATCGAAGCGGACCAGGGACAGGTTGGAGGGAAGCTTGATCTGGCTTTCGTGAAGAGCGGCATACTGCTTTCCTTCCTTCAGGTCCGTCATGTCGAGGATGATTTTCAGCGAATCGGGATTGATGAGGGAAAAAGCCTGGGCGCTGCCTTCCAGGGTGACTTTGGATTCCTTCGGCACGGGCTCTTCGAGGATCCAGTCGGCGGGAATACTCCGGTATACCAGGGGCACGGTGAAATCCTTCCGGATGCTTTCCCCGGGCGTGGTGAAAACGACCCACAGGCCGAAGGCCAGGACGACGGCCATGACTTTCTGCCAGGTGTTTTGACGGATCCACTGGCGGAAGGACCATTCCTCTTTTTCCGGCGCCGGCCTCCGGTAGAACTGGCGGACGGTGTCTTTCAAGTCGTCCATATTATTGATTTTCCGGAGAAGTCCCTCCCGGGCGAGAGAAACCGCTTCCCTTTCCTCCGAAACGACGACGCACAGGGCGTCGGAACGCTCGGTAAGGCCGATGGCCGCCGTGTGCCTGAGACCGTAGTTTCCGATTTTTTCCCCGTCCAGGGAAAGGGGGAGGTGGCAGCCGAATTTGCTCACCCGGCCGTCCTCGATGACGACGGCCCCGTCATGTCCGTCCGAGTGGGGATCGAAAAGGCTCTCCAGAAGGGGGCCGCTCAGCCTCCCGTCCAGGGGGACCCCCCCCTTCAGGTGGCGGTCCAGATGATCGTTGCCCCTGAGAACGATGAGGGCGCCGTAGCGCTTTTTCATCAGGACGGGAACGGTCTGGCCGAGGACGTCCATGACCTGGTAGGCATAGACGGCTTGTCGTCGCTTCTTCATGAAACCCCAGGTGGCCAGCCTCTCGAAGAAAAGACGGAGGTCTTCCTGAAAGATGACCACCAGGGCGATGAGGAGAATGGCGAAAAACCCCTGGAGAAGATACACCGTCAGATAGAGCTGGAACTGCCTGGCCAGGATATAGACGAGCCCCAGCATGGTGATGCCGATGAAAACAAACCGGGAAGTGGTTTTCCAGAACCAGATGAGGACCGTGTAGATGAAAACGGAAATGATCAGGATGTCGACCAGGTCCCGAATCCCGAAATTGGAGAGAAGTTCGATGAGATGAAACCGCTGAGCCGAGTCGATGAAGAGGTTCATTTTGTTATTTCCCTGTATCGAGGGTGGCTTCGAAGCCGCCTGGAGGTTCGAGGGTTTACAGCACCCCCGGAAGGGGGGACCATGATCCTGAGAGGCCTCACCGGAGAAGGTCCCCTCGGGGATGAAAAAGTCGGGCGTGAGAAAAAAAAGGCCATCCGTGGCTTTTTTACCATAACGGGAAAAATATTACCACTCCGGCGGCCGATAAGAATTGAAGATTCCTGGACGATTGAAGATCTGATCCTTGACAGAAGACGGCCCCTTTGGTTATGTTGAGTCACTTTACCGAGATGAACGGGACGGAAGGCTTCGATGAATACCTTTGAATCCATGAAGAACGATCTCCTGACTTTGAACCGGAACATCCATTCGCTGTTCGTGAATGCAAAAATGATACCGGGCATAACGGCCTTTCCCTTCGAAGACGGAGATAAAATCAGCCGGACCGTGGAGGAGCAGATCCGGGAGGACGTCCTTCGCGTGGCTGTCGTGGGGGCCATCAAGTCGGGAAAGAGCACTTTCGTGAATGCTTTCCTGGGGGGGGACTACCTCAAACGGGGGGCGGGGGTCGTCACGTCCATCGTCACCCGGGTCCGGAAGGGGGAGGAATTGGAGGCCCGTCTCGACTTCAAGTCCTTCCAGGAAGTGAACGGGGAGATCAACGAGGCCCTTGTTCTTTTTCCCGCCCTCGATGACGGGGCGGAGAGACAGGAGATCGATATTCGCCGGGAAAAAGACCGGGAGAGCCTGGCGGCCCTTCTGGCCTCTCTGAACTCGGACCGGCTTCTTGACGAGGATTCCCTCGATTCCAACGTTGTCCTCCTCTCCTCTTGCCTCAAGGGGTATGACCGGGTGAAGGACATCCTGGCCTGGGACGAGAAAATTCAGCATTTTAAAGGGGATGAATTCGAACAGCACCGGGATTTCGTCGGGGATGACAGCCTTTCCGTCTATCTCCGGGACGTGGAACTCCGGATCCCCCGCCCGGGGAACCTGGACGACAACATGGAAATTGCCGACTGCCAGGGCAGTGATTCCACCAATCCCCTTCATCTCGCCATGATTCAGGACTACCTCCTGCGGACCCATCTCATCCTTTATCTGGTGAGCAGCCGGACGGGGATCCGCCAGGCGGACCTCAAGTTCCTTTCCATGATCCGGAAAATGGGGCTTCTGGAGAACATTTTTTTCGTCGTCAACGTGGATTTCAATGAACACGAAAGCGTGAATGATCTTCGAAATCTCATCGACCGGGTCCGGGAGGATCTGGCGGTGATCCGGGAAAAACCGGACGTCTTTGCCTATTCCACCCTCTACGACCTTCTCCGCAAGGAGGAAAAAAGCCTTTCGGCAAAAGAAACGGCCCGGTTGAAACAGTGGGATGACGACGGGGAGATGGCGTCTTATTCGGAAGGGGGACGGCGCCGTTTTGAAACCCTCTTCCGGGAAAAGCTGACCCGGGACCGGGTTCTCCTTTTATTGAACAACCATGTGGAACGGCTTGGGGTGGCCGTCACGGGGCTTTCCGACTGGGTGAATTTCACCAGGGACCTCCTGACGGCGAACCGGGGGAATGTTCGTGACATTGTGGACAGGATACGGAAGGAACAGGATCAGGTGAATCGCATGACCGCCATGATCCGGGATACCCTGGACGGGACTTCCCAGAAGATCAAGGGAGAACTCCAGAGGGATATTGACGGATTCCTCGATCCCCATTTCGGAGAAATCGTCAAAGGGATTCAGGCCTTCATCCGGAAGGAATCGACACCCTACGGGGGAATGAATGACGACATCGAAGGCATGGGCTTTTCCGCCACCCTTTATAAATCCTTTCAACATTTCAAGCGTTCCCTGGATCTTTACATGGCGGAAACGGTCAATCCCCGGCTCGTTCAGTTCATCCGCCAGGAGGAGAAAAAAGCGGCGGACCGTCTCGCGGAGATCGCCGGCCCCTATCAGTCCATGGTCCGGGACACCCTGGAGCGGTATGAGGAAACCCTGAAAAAAGCGGGCGGCACACCGGCCGGCCACCCGCCGCTGGAGAACTTCTCTTTGAATCCGGAGGTCATCCGCCGCCAGTCCGGTCTCACCGTCCCCCCCCTGGCGACGTCCCTCCACTATTCGGCGCGGATCCGCACGGAGGCTATTGTCAGACTCGGTTTTTACAATGTCCTGAGTACGCTGAAACGATGGTTTCGCAGGCAGGACGGAGAGGACGGGGAAGGGGCCCGCCATGCCCTGGACGACAGCCTGAAACGGATCCGGCGGGAAACGGAGCGGTCGGTCGTCTTTCACATGGGCAGTTACCGGGAAAACCTGAAGTACCAGTACATCTTCAAGCTGGTGGACCTGACGACGAATTTTCTCTATGACCGGATCCGGGATCGATTCCGGGGGCTGACGGCGGACCTTTCGGATATCGAAAAGCTTGTGGATCAGGAAAAGGACGCGAAGGAAAAAACCCTTGGAGCCCTGGCCTCCCTGGAGGCGGAGGCCCGGGGTATTCTCGGGCATCTTCAGGAAATAAGGACTCGAATGACGACTTCGTAGGAAGTCCCGTTTCAGTTCAATTCCGGCACGGGATCCCCCGGGACGCCCGGATCAGCACAAGGATCCAGGCGAGGAGAAAAACAACCAGGCCGCCCGCGGCAACGTAAACGGACTCAAGCCCCCAGGTTTTTTCCAGCCATCCCACCAGGTAGACGGAGAAGGATCCCACACCGAAAACGAGGATGAACTTGATCCCGTAGCTGGTGCTCCGCCACCGGCCCGGGGTGAAGCGGGCGACGAGGCTGTTCTCCACGGGCTGCATCCCCAGGGCGAAAAGGATGTAGAGGGACGCCGCCACGACGAGGGGAATGTTCGTCAACAGGCTCATGAGAAAAACGAAGGGAAGGCTCAGGGCATGGAAGGCGAAATAGAGCCACCTCAGGTCAAAACGGTCCGCCAGCCGGCCGCCGATGAGCTGGCCGATGATCCCGATGAAATAGATGAAAGAGGCCAGGAGCGTGGCGGCCAGTGTTTTCACCCCCGCCGTGTTTTCGGGCTGGAATTGCCGGAAAAGGTCCCAGAGGAAGCCGGCCCTGTATTCCAGGTAGGCGGGTAAAATAAGGCTGTTCCCCCGGTAAACGAGGCCGGCGAGGGTCATGACGACGCAGAGAATGAGAAAATATCTTCCATGGTGGTTTGAGGTTCCGCCGTCGGCGGGCGTTTCATTTTCCTCGGGCCGGACGGGCCGCTCGTCGATGGGGACGAACCGGAGGAAGAGCCCCCAGAGAAGACAGATCCCCCCGATGACGACATAGGTGAGCCTCCAGCCGAAGAGCCAGTTGAGAAGGCCGGCGGTGAAGGGGGCGCTCACCATCCCGATGTTGCCGAAGGCGCCGTTGATGCCCAGGGCGGTGCCCCGGTTCCGGATGCCCATGGAAATCATTCCCATCCCGGCGGCGTGGTAGATACTGTTGAAAAAACCGATGACCCCCAGGGAAACCATCACCATCGTCGCCGACGAAGAGGCCGCCGTCAGCAGGGATCCGGCCCCGCAGCCCACGAAGAAAATGACGAGGCTCCTCCGGTTGCCGAAGCGGTCCGAGATCATGCCCCAGGGGAGGGCGGCCAGGCCGAAGAGAAGATACATGGGGAATCCCAGCTTCAGGATATCGGGCAGGTCTTTGTGAAAAGCGGCCATGAGGGGGATGGCGAGGGCCGGGAACAGGAGTTCGTAAAAGTGGGAAAAGAAATGGGCGGCACAGGTGAATAGAAGGATCTTTCGTTCGTTGGACAGGGATACTTTCAAGCCGATGGCCTCCTCTTCCGGAAGAAAGGGTTTATCGGCCCGCGGTTACAGGGAATCCATTTCATACTGGAACCGGGCGACGACGTTCAGCCGGGCGAGTTGATACGCCCGGGGCAGGGGCTGATAGGGGGCGGCCGCCCGGATCACCCGGAGGGCTTCCCGGTCCAGGATCTCTTCCCCGGAGGATTCCAGCACCCCGCTGTCGGCGAGATTTCCATCGGCGGCGATGGCGAACTGAAGCACCACCGTTCCCGCGGCACTTCTCTCCAGGGCCTCCGTGGGGTATGCCCAGTGCTCCTCGATTTCGTGTTTGACCGCCAGGAGGTAATCCCGGTATTTTGATTCGCCCCCGGTGAGGGTGACCGTATCCTCCCGGGCGGGCGGGCCGTCCTTCCCCCCGTCGGCATTCCGGGCGGGCGGGCTGTTTTCATTTTTCTGCGGCAGAGCCGGAGTCTCCTCGGCGAGGTCAAGAATCAGGGGGCCTTCTCCCGCGCCGGGACCGGACAGATCGATGAACCCGGAAAGACCTAAAAGGAGCAGATGGCCGGTGAGGGACAGGGCGATGGCCGCCATGAGAAGTTTCTTCGTCATTATGGTCCCGATGAGGATTTTTCGCTCAATATAACGGTCCGGAGAGGATTTGTACAGGGGGGATCCGTCATCATCAATCTCCAGTCATAAATAATTAATTCAAGGGGTTGCTTTTTTAACCACGGATGTTATTTTCTTGAAAAAGGAGGCGGGCCGGTGGAAACGGGCGAAGGGCGGGATGAATTCTACATGAGAATGGCCATCGAGGAGGCCCATCGGGCCCGTGAGGAGGACGAGGTCCCTGTGGGGGCCGTCCTGGTTGACGGGGAAGAGGTCCTCGCCAGGGCCCATAACCGTGCTATTTTTATGAAAGATCCCACCGCCCACGCGGAAATCCTGGCCATTCGCCGGGCGGCGGAGGTCCGGAAAAACTACCGGCTTCCGGGAACCACCCTCTATGTGACCCTCGAACCCTGCATCATGTGCGCCGGCGCCATCCTTCAGGCCCGGGTCGACCGGCTGGTCTATGGATCCCGGGATGCCAGGGGAGGGGGGGTGGCGTCCCTGTATCGCCTCCTGGAGGACAAGAGGCTGAACCACGCGGTGCTTCTCACGGGCGGTGTTCTGGAGGGGCCCTGCCGTGAAATTTTGAGTGGATTTTTTCAAAAAAAGAGGATAAGGTGACCGTCTGTTTCGAGAGGGTGCGGAGAGGTACCGAAGTGGTCGTAACGGGGTCGACTCGAAATCGACTTGGGGGTCAAAAGCCCCCACGCGGGTTCGAATCCCGCCCTCTCCGCCATAATACGGCTCGAGGGCCGTCCTCGGGTGGATGATCGTGCGGAGGGATGTCCGAGTTGGCTGAAGGAGCACGATTGGAAATCGTGTGTACACCCTAAAAGGTGTACCGGGGGTTCGAATCCCCCTCTCTCCGCCATTAATAAAAACAAGTCTTTCGGTTGGATAGCCGGGTCCCGTGCAACAGAGGATTGTGAACCCCGTCAGATCCGGGAGGAAGCAGCGGTAGCAAGACCCTCTGTGTGCTGCGGATAAGCCTGGCTATCTTTAATTACCCGTATACTCCGGAATACCGCTCGTCTTTCCCCTTTTTACGAGTTTGCCATGGAATATCTCGTACTCGCCCGAAAATGGAGACCCCAGGTTTTTGAAGACGTGGTCGGTCAGGATCCTGTCGTCCGGACCCTGAAAAACGCCATCCGTTTCGGCCGGATCGGCCATGCCTATCTTTTCAGCGGCCCCCGGGGGATCGGAAAAACCTCCGTGGCCCGTATCCTGGCCAAGGCGGTGAACTGCCTTGAGGGCCCCGCGGAGATTCCCTGCAACGTATGCGCCAACTGCCGGGAAATAAGGGACGGCATGTCCCTGGACGTCCGGGAGATCGACGGCGCCTCCAACCGGGGGATCGACGAGATCCGGGAGCTTCGGGAAAACATAAAATTCTCTCCCGCCTCCTCCCGATACAAGGTCTATATCATCGACGAAGTACACATGCTCACCAAGGAGGCCTTCAACGCCCTTCTCAAGACCCTGGAAGAGCCTCCCCACCATGTCATCTTCCTGTTCGCCACCACGGAATATCACAAGATCCCGGCCACCATTCTTTCCCGGTGCCAGCATTTCGATTTCCGGCGGGTGTCTATCGGCCAGATGGCCGGCCAGCTGCGAAAAATCGCCGAAAGCGAAAAAATCGCCGTGAGCGACCGGGGGCTTGTCTGGATCGCCCGGGCGGCCGAGGGAAGCATGCGGGACGCCCTCAGCATTTTCGACCAGGTGATCTCTTACGGCGGTTTTGAAATTTCCGACGAAGACGTGGAAGCCCTTCTCCATCTCCAGGACCGGCGGTTTCTGTTCCGTCTCACCGAATCCGTTCTGGACCGCGATGCCGGCATATCCCTCGGAATCGTACAGGAGGCGTATTACGCCGGCGTGGATATGAAGAACTTCTACCAGCTGTTCCTCGAGGCCTTCATGCACCTTCTCCGGGTGAAGGTCACGGGAGGACAGGAAGACCTCGACCTTCCCGAGGACGAGATCCGGGATTTGAGGAGAATGGCGGAGAAATCTTCGAGGGGTCACATCCAGAGGCTGGTCGATCTCCTCCTTGGCGAGGAGGAGGGGATGCGCCGGGCCCCGGATCCCAAGCTGAACCTCGAATGTGCCGTGGTCCGCATGGCTTACCTGGAACCCCTCGTCCCCATCGGCGAGATCCTCGAGAAAGTGGCGGCCCTGGAAAGCCGGCTCCTTCAGGCCGGTGTTCCGTCCCCGCCCTCTCCGGAAAGGGAGGCCCGGACCGCTCCCCCCCCGCCGGTTCCCCGGTGCCGGGAAGAGCAGGCGCCGTGGGCCGGGACGGGCAAGGAAGCGTGGGAAACCCTCAAGGCCCATGTGAAAGGTTCGAGCCAGCCCCTCTGGTGCCGGATCGAACCGGGCGAGTTTCTCGGGTTCGAAGACGATACGTTCCGGATCGGTTTCCCCGCGAACTACGTCTTTTTCGAAGATCTCTCAACGGAGGGAAACCGGCGGCGCCTGGAAGAGATGGGCCGGGAATGTTTCGGAAAAAAGGTGAACATGTCCCTGGAACGGCTCGCCGGGGACCGGGAAAGAACATCCGACACCTCTTCCAACGGGGCCGGCCGGGGCCGTCGGGCCCAGGAGGTTCGAGCGGAAGCCCTGAACCACCCGGCGGTCCAGAAAGTCATAGATCTTTTCGAAGGCGCCTCGATTTGCGAAGTCATCCCGAAAAACGGAAATTGAAGAGGAGGTACGTCCCTTGACGAATTTTGGAAAAATCATGAAGCAGGCCCAGCAGGTCCAGGCCAGGATGATGAAGCTTCAGGAGGAACTGGCCCTGAAAACCGTGGAAGCCTCCGCCGGCGGCGGCATGGTGACGGCGGTGGTGAACGGCCGGTTCGAGGTCCTTTCCCTGAAAATTGAAAAGGATGTCGTCACGCCCGACGATATCGAGATGCTCCAGGATCTCGTCATGGCGGCGGTGAACGAGGGCCTCCGCAAGGCCCAGGAAATGGCCCAGGCCGAAATGTCCAAGATCACCGGGGGATTGCAGATCCCCGGGATGATGTAGCGGGTCGCTTTTATGACGGGATATGCACCCCCTATCCGGAGACTCATCGCGGAATTGAGCCGCCTTCCCGGGGTCGGCGAAAAGACGGCGACCCGTCTGGCCCTCCATCTTCTCAACACCTCAAAAGAAGAGGCCCTGAGGCTGGCCGAAGGCATCCGGGACGTGAAGGAAAAGATCCGTTTCTGCAAGGTCTGTTTCAATCTGACCGATGAAGAGACCTGCGCCATCTGCCGGGATGCCTCCAGGGACCGGGAAACGCTCTGCGTCGTCGAGGAGCCGGATGCCCTCATGTCCATCGAAGAAAGCGGGAGCTACCGGGGGATCTTCCATGTTCTTCACGGCGCCCTCTCCCCCCTCGACGGGGTCGGCCCCGAACAGCTCCGCCTCCGGGAGCTGGTGGATCGGATCGAAAAGGAGAACATCCGGGAAATTATCGTCGCCACGAACCCCAGCGTCCAGGGGGAAGCGACGGCGCTGCTCGTGGCCAAGCTTCTCAGGGCCAAGAATGTCTCCGTGACCCGGATCGCCCAGGGAATCCCCGTGGGAGGCGATTTGAAGTACACGGACAGGATGACCATGGCCAAGGCCATGGAATATCGGAGAACCCTTTAGGAAAACGGCCCATGCCCCCTCTTCGGGAGATTCCCGCCAAGATGATTACGGAGACGGTCCGGAAACTCTTCCTCGGGGCCAACGTCGTCCTGGGAGAGGATGTCCGGGAGGCTTTTCGGGAAGCCCTCGGGAGGGAAATTTCACCCGCCGGCCGGGAAGCTCTGGAAAAAATCCTCGAAAATTCTACGCTGGCGCAGGAGACGGGAACTCCCATCTGCCAGGATACGGGCCTTGCCATTGTTTTTCTCGAATTGGGGCAGGACGCCCACGTCGCCGGCGGCGATCTTTACGAGGCCGTCCAGGAAGGGGTGCGCCGGGCCTACCGGGACGGGTATTTCCGGAAATCCCTGTGTGACCCCCTCTCCCGGGAGAACACGGGGGACAATACCCCGGCGGTGATCCATGTGGAAATCGTTCCGGGGGAACGCCTCCGGATCATCGTCATGCCCAAGGGCGGGGGAAGCGAAAACATGAGTTCCGTGGAGATGATGGTTCCCGCCGCGGGGCGGGAGGGGATCCGGGAACTCGTGGTCGAACGGGTGCGGAAGGCCGGCCCGAATCCCTGTCCCCCCGTGATTGTCGGGGTGGGGATCGGCGGATCCCAGGAGCAGGCGGTCCTCCTGGCCAAGAAGGCTCTTCTCAGGCCTGTGGGGCGGTCGAATCCATGGGACGAACGGCTCGCCCGCCTGGAGGGGGAAATTCTTCAGGAAGTCAACGGGCTCGGCATCGGCCCCCAGGGGTACGGGGGAACCGTGACGGCCCTGGCGGTTCATGTGGAAATGCGTCCCTGCCACATCGCGACCCTCCCCGTGGCGGTGGCCCTCCAGTGTCATGCCGTCCGGCACCGGGAAGAAACGCTGTGAACGACTTCAGAAAGATCAGAAGCCCTCTCGCGGAGGATGAGGTGTCCCGCCTGCATTGCGGGGACCGGGTCCTTCTGAGCGGGGTGGTCTACACGGCCCGGGACCAGGCCCACCGGCGGATGTTCGAGGCCCTGTCCCGGGGGGAGCCCCTTCCCTTCCCCCTGAAGGGCCAGGTCCTTTTTTATGCGGGACCGACCCCGGTCGCCCCCGGCGCCGTCATCGGGGCCATCGGCCCGACGACAAGTTCCCGGATGGACCGGTACACGCCCGCCCTCCTCGAAAGAGGTCTCAAGGGAATGATCGGCAAGGGAAAGCGGAGTCCGGAAGTGATCGAGGCGGTCCGGCGCTTCGGGGCCGTCTACTTCGGAGCCATGGGCGGGGTGGCCGCCCTCCTCTCCCGGCGTGTCCGGGAGGCTTCCGTCGTCGCTTACGAGGATCTGGGGCCGGAAGCGGTCCGGAGACTGGTGGTGGAGGATTTTCCTCTCATCGTGATCAACGACCGGGAGGGCCGGGACCTTTACGAGGAGGCCGTCCGGATATACGGAAAAGCCCGTTCGTCATCCCCCGTGCCCTGAAATATCTTTCTTTTTCAGTCGAAATTTAAGGTTGACAAACCACGGTCTTTTGAATAATAAAGTTTTTTTATCGATGAAGTGCCAGCAATAATGATGGGGAGAAGTCAACCATGATCGAAATCAGGTGGCATGGAAGAGGCGGCCAGGGGGCTGTTACCACGGTGGAAATGCTGGCCCAGGCGGCCATCGCCGAGGGAAAGTACGCCCAGGGATTCCCGAGCTTCGGCCCGGAAAGACGGGGGGCGCCGGTGGCGGCGTTCAACCGCGTCGATGATAAGCAGATCAAGATCCGTTCCGGTATTTATAAACCCGATGTGGTCGTTGTCCTCGATCCCACGCTGATCGGCCTGGTCAATGTCACCGACGGCCTCAAGCCCGAGGGGACCCTGATCGTGAATACGCCGAAAACTCCGGAAGAAATCCGGGGAAGCACGGGTTTCCAGGGAATGGTGGCCACGGTGGACGCCACGAAGATCGCCCGGGAGGAACTGGGGGTTCCCATTACGAACACCACCATGCTCGGCGCCATCATCAAAGCGGTGAATCCCGTAAAAGTCGATTCCCTGTCCGGACTGCTCAAAAACCGGTTCGGACGGCTGGCCCAGAGGAACATGACCGCCCTGAAACGGGCTTTCAGTGAATTGAATATCTTAAAAGCAGCGTGATTCGAGGTTGCCCATGAAGAAGAGGAAATGGCCTGAAACGTGGCAGGAAGTCAGTCCCGGGTGCGTTGTCTTCGCCCCCGCGAATGCCCGGGAGTACTTGACGGGGAGCTGGAAGGCCCAGCACCCGGTGTGGGACGATGCGAAATGCATCAAATGCGGTCTCTGTTATATCTTCTGCCCGGAGGGATGTGTTCAGGAGACGGAGAAAGGCTTCTTCCGAGGGGACCTGGATTACTGCAAGGGCTGCGGGATCTGTGCCCATGAGTGCTGGCCCGGCGCCATAACGATGGTTCAGGAGGGATAGGCATGGCAAAGCGAGTTGGAATGGAAGTAGCCATCGCGGCGTCGGAAGCCGTAGCGCTCTGCGATATCGACATGGCGGCGGTGTATCCCATCACCCCCCAGTCCCACATTGCCGAACATCTCTCCGATATCGTCGCCGACGGAAGAATCGATGCGGAATTCGTCACGGTGGAGTCGGAGCATTCGGCCATCAGCTGCGTGGCCGGGGCCTGCGGCACCGGCGCCCGGGTCTACACGGCGACGAGTTCCCAGGGTCTCATGCTCATGCATGAAATCCTGCCCATCGTTTCGGCCATGCGCCTTCCCGTCGTCATGGGAATCGCCAACCGGGCCGTATCGGGACCGCTCAACATCCTGAACGACCACACGGACATCATGAACCAGAGGGATGCCGGCTGGGTCGTCCTCTTTACGGAAAACGGCCAGGAAGTGGTGGATCTGACCATCCAGTCCTTCAAGATCGCCGAGCATAAGGATGTGAGGCTTCCCACCTGCGTGAACATCGACGGATTCCAGCTGACCCACGTGGTGGAACCGGTGGAATTTCCGGAACAGAAGCTGGTGAACAAGTTCCTGCCCCCCCGGAAGCCCTTTGCCACCCTCCACCCCGACAAGCCGGCCACCATGGGGACCTTCGCCATGTCGGACATCTTTCCCGAGGTTATGAAGGCCAAGGATGAAGCCCTCAAGAATTCAAAGAAGGTCATCCTGGAGGTTTTCGCCGAATGGAAGAAGCTGTTCGGGCGGGAATACAAGGTCGTGGAGACCTATCTGGCGGACGACGCGGAATATCTCTTCGTCACCATGGGATCCATGGGGGAGACGGCGGAAGTGGCGGTGAACGAACTCCGGAAGGAAGGCATCGCCGCCGGCCTCGTCAAGATCCGCCTCTGGCGGCCTTTCCCCTTCGATGAACTCAGGGCGGCGGTGAAAAAAGCGAAGATCCTCATGGTCATGGACCGGGCCATCGTTCATGGCGGCCTGGGCGGACCCGTGGGCGTGGAGATCAGAAGCGCCCTCTATGATGAAAAGGATCGTCCCGCCGTTCATGATTATATCATGGGACTCGGCGGCCGGGATGTGGCCGTGACGGACTTCGTCAAGATGGCGAAGGACAGCGTGGAAGCTTTAAAGAAAGGCGTCCGGAAAGACTATGAATTTTATGGAGTGAGGGGATAAATGAGCCTGATACAGAATTTTGACCTATATGCCCCGAAGTTGGTCGACAAGAAGGAGTACATCTGCTCGGGCCACCGGGCCTGCCAGGGGTGCGGTGAAGTCCTGGGCGTCCGGCAGGTCTGTAAAGGGCTGGGAGATGACGTGGTCATCGCCAATGCCACGGGCTGCATGGAAATCATCTCCAGCATGTATCCCTTCACGGCCTGGGAGGTTCCCTGGATTCACGTGGCCTTCGAAAATGCCGCCGCCGTGGCCTCCGGTGTCGAGGCGGGTCTCAAGGCCCTCCGGCGAAAAGGCAAAATTGCCGACCGGGATGTGAAAGTCGTGGGCATGGCCGGCGACGGCGGGACCATGGACATCGGCCTTCAGGCCCTTTCCGGGGCCATGGAGCGGGGCCATGACATGATCTTCGTCTGCTTCGACAACGAAGCCTACATGAACACGGGCATCCAGCGGTCCAGCGGGACCCCCATGGGGGCTTCCACGACGACCTCTCCGGCAGGGAAGGTCAGCATGGGCCAGAAGACCTGGAAGAAAAACGTCGCCGAAATCATGGTGGCCCATGGCGTGCCCTACGTGGCGACGGTCTGTCCGAGCTATCCCCTGGATCTCATCCGGAAGATCGAAAAAGCCAAGAAAGTCAAGGGACCGTCCTATATTCACTGCTTCACCGTCTGTCCCACGGGATGGCGAAGCGCCTCGGAACTCACCGTGGCCCTGGGACGCCTGGCCGTGGAAACTCTCATCTTCCCCCTGTACGAGGTGGAAGACGGCAAGTACCGGTTGACCGTCGATGTGGACAACCCGAGACCGGTCGAGGATTACCTCAAACACCAGGGCCGGTTCCGGCATCTCACGCCGGACCAGACCAGGATGATCCAGGAACGGGTTTACCAGGAATACAACAAGCTCCTGGACAAGGTGGAAAACCTCCAGGCCTGGTCGGACCTCAAATACGACCTGGGAATGACGGATTAACAGATCCTTTCTCATCAAAAAACAGGGTAAGGTGGCGAAAGCATGGATAGAGTGGAATTTTGCAGCTGGAACGGAAAGGTGGTCGACAACAGGAAGGGAAAGGCGAAAAAGGCCTCCCGGGCGGCGGCTGTCCCGTTTCCCGTGCCGGTGGACGGTGAGAAGGCCGCTGCCGTCATGGGATGGAACGGGCTTGTCGTCCGCGATTCCGGAGCCGATGTGCCCTCCCTGACCGTCCAATATCTGAAGGAAATCCGGAAGATCTCCTGCGGGGAATGCTCGGTCTGCATGATCGGGATCGACATGCTTCTCGACATTTTCGAGGATATGGCGGAGGGGGACGGCTTTGAGAGCGACCTTGCCGAAGTGGAAAAGATCGTCCTGGATGTGGCGGCGAACGGCAAATGCAGCTTCGGACAGTCCGCCCTTTTTCCCGTTCTCGATGCGGTGAAATATTACAAGGCCGACTTTGTCGCCGTCGTCAAGGGAGACCGGAAGCTCGACGGCAAGACTTACGGCACCGCCGTAACAGCCCCCTGCATGGAAGCCTGCCCCGCCACCCTGGATATCCCGGGATACATCGAATACATCAAGAACAACCGGTTCGCCGACAGCCTCGACCTCATCCGGAAAAACTGCATTCTGCCCGGCGTGGTGGGACGGACCTGCACCCATCCCTGTGAGGCGGCCTGCGTCCGCAAGGACATGGACGGTTCGCTGGCCATCCGTCTTCTCAAACGGGCGGCGGCGGACTTTGAAGTAAAGGAGAAAGGGGCTTCTCTGAAGGCCCCGGCAGGATCCAGGGAGCAGAAAGTCGCTGTCATCGGGTCCGGTCCCGCCGGTCTGGCGGCGGCCTACAATCTCCGTCGCAAGGGATACGGGGTGACGGTCTTCGAGGCCTTCCCCGAGGCGGGCGGCATGGCCGCCGTGGGGATTCCCGACTACCGGCTTCCCCTGGACATCCTCCGTCATGAAATCGGTCTCATCGGAGACGCAGGCGTGGAAATTGTCCTCGATTCGAAGATCGATGAAATCGACATGGACGATTTACGGAAGAAAGGCTACGGGGCCGTTTTCCTGGCCGTGGGGGCCCACGTGGGGAACAAGATGGGCGTCAAGGGCGAGGAAACGGAATGCGACGGCGTCGTCGACGGCGTCGAGTTCCTCCGGGACGTGAACCTCGGGAGGAAGATCGAGCCGAGGAAAAAGGTCCTCATCATCGGCGGCGGGAACGTGGCCATCGACTGCGCGAGGAGCTGTGTCCGTCTCGGCTTCAAGGATGTGGAAATCCTGTACCGCCGGTCCCGGGCCGAAATGCCCGCCCGGGCGGAAGAGGTCGAAGGTGCCGAGGAGGAAGGGGTCAAAATCCGCTATCTCACGGCCCCCCTCGAGATCGTGGCGGACAAGGGGAAATTCTCCTGCCTCAGCTGCGTCCGGATGAAACTCGGCAAGCCCGACGAGAGCGGGCGGAAGCGGCCCGAACCGGTGAAGGGCTCGGATCACACCGTGGAGGCCGATCTCGTCATCAGCGCCATCGGCCAGAGCACGGACATCCCCGTGGTCTCCCTGAAGAAGAACCTGGCGGTGAACAAAAACGGGACGGTGAAGATCGATCCGAAAACCATGATGACCGGCGTGGATGGCCTCTTCGCCGGCGGGGACTGCGTCACCGGACCGGCGACGCTGATCGAAGCCATCGCCGCGGGCAACAAGGCGGCGGAAAGCATGAATTCTTATCTTCAGGGGTCGGCGGCGACCGGCGGCGGTCTTTCCTTCGGGGGTGTCGATCTCAAGTTCCAGCGTTCAGCGGGATACGTCACGAAGAAAGGACCCGAAAAGGTGCCTTTCCTGGAAATGAAGAAAAGGACCGCGAGTTTCGGCGAGGTGGAGGGCGGTCTCTCCCCGGCTGACGCGATGAATGAAGCGAAGCGCTGCCTGCGGTGCTACCGGGTGGCCGTCTGGGAAAAAGGAAAGTAATTCATAAAATAAGGGGTTCTTGGATCATGGTGAATATCGTCATCAATGGGCGTAAGGCAAAAGCGAAGGAAGGGGCGACCATCCTGGAAGTGGCCCAGGAAATGAAACTCGGCATACCCACCCTGTGTCATCACAAGGACCTGAGCCCGTTCGGAGCCTGCCGTCTCTGTACGGTGCAAGTGAAGGCGAACGGGAAATGGCAGATGGTTACTTCCTGCAACACCCCGGTGGAAAGCGGCATGGAAATCGTGACCGATTCGGAGAACATCCGGGAGAACCGGAAAACGGTCGCAGAAATGCTCTACTACCGATATCCCGAGACGGAAGCGGTCCGGGAACTGGCGGAAAAGTTAGGCGTCGAGGTTTTTTCCGAAAAAGGGGAGGAGCACGACTGCATCCTCTGCGGCCTTTGCGTGCGGACCTGCAGCGAAATCGTCGGCGTGAAAGCCCTCAACTTCGAGGACCGGGGACCGGAGAGGGACCTGGAAGAGCCGAGGATCGGGTTCAACCCCAATGCCTGCATCGGCTGCGGCTCCTGCGCCTTCGTCTGCCCCACGGGGTTCGTCACCATGGAGGCGGTGGACGACAAGCGGATCATCTGGAACAAGGTCTTCCAGATGGTCGAATGCGCCGTCTGCGGGAAATATTTCGCCCCCGAGGACCAGCTGAAGTACATCAGCAAAACCACCGGCGTTCCCTACTCGAAACTGACCACCTGCAGCAACTGCCGGTAACGGTCGGGTTCAAAAAAGGGGATTGTCAAAAGAGAAAAGTTCTGCTATACAAGGCACCCTGCACCCTTACAGGGTGCCTTTTCCGTTCATTAAAACGATGCTCCTCAGTAGCTCAGTCGGTAGAGCAGCTGGCTGTTAACCAGCGGGTCCGTGGTTCGAGTCCGCGCTGAGGAGCCAGAATTCAATGCAACCACTTTCAACCGGTTGCTTAACGGATAAAGCCCCGCATCAGTGATGCGGGGCTTCGTTTTTCTAATGGTCGTAATTTCAAAAGGTTACACCCCTACCGTCATTCCCTTCCAAGTTCTCCATTCTCCAAAGAAACACGCTTTTTTATGTACATCGCCGCTTTTCAAGTTCGAAAATGGGTTTAGGACCCCGAAACGAACGCTGAATTCTCCCGTTCTCCGTTTTTCGAGTCGCCTTGCTTAACAGCCTGGTTGCATCCGGGTGCCCGCTTCGATGTTTCGAACACCCTTCCGGTAGATATCCGCCGGAAGCCGTTCAGGACAATCCCTTGTGACGCTTCACGTTGAGAGCCTTCCATTCGAGAAGCGGCTGAGAGCGTATGCGCTGCTTAAGAGAGGTGTCGGCGGTCAAAAGGATGGGGTCGATTTCCCCCAGGTCCAAAAGCAGATCCAGGAAGGCTCTCTCGGCTTCCGTGAAAGGCAGCACCATGGACAGACCTTCGCGGCATTCCCTTACAAGACGCGTCCCATATTCGGACGGAGAGACCAGCTCCTTCGTTTCGCGAACGTGTAAAGTAGGAATGAGTAACCTTGTCAATTCCGCCGTATCGAAATCCACGTCCCCGATTGAAACGGTTCTCCAGTCCTTACGGTTCATCCCTCCGCAAATGACGAACGCCAAGCTTAGCCGGTCCTTTTCCAGATCGTCCATGCCGAGAATACCGTGACAGTCGAACAAATCCCTTGCTTGCCCGCGCGCCAGCAGCGCCGCGAGCTTGCCCGCCGCCAGTTCGTGGATATCGAGAACTGGAATACTCTTCGACTTGAACTCCCCGAGCGGCTGAGAATCGGCGGGCTGACTATCCCAGAGCGCCTGCCTGAACATGAAATTCATGTCGACCTCGAGGTTGCCGGATTGTCCTGTGTAGCTTTGGTAGCTCAATCTCCATTTCCGCCCGCGTGTTCGTCCGGGACTCTCTTGGTGGTGAACCCTTCTCGGGAAAACACCGCCTGCGCCGCCTGTTCGATCTTGGGCCTTTCCGCCAGCATTTCCTCACGATCCAGCGCCCCGATGTAATTGAGATCGATATCTACGGACAATCCGGGGAGGTCGAGCTTAAACATGTTCAAGGCCGTGCCACCCTTCAAGACCCATTTGCCTTTGAGAAATGGGTGGGAGTTCAGAGCGTTCAGTAGATTTTGCAGATGGAGTACTTTCTCGACCATATCGGCTTTGAAGCCGGTGGCTACGGCTGCCTGCAATACTTCCGACGACGAGAATTTCACAGCACCTCCCCCCATGATCTGTTCAGAATTTCGACCGGAATCAGCAGGTTCCAGTCCTTGACCCACTGACAGTTCTTTCGCTTGCCGCGTACAAAATAGTGAGGTTGGCGGGGGCGCAGGCTTCGCAGCGGATTCAAATGGGCATCGTCGGCCATCAAGGTTTCTTTGTGCTGTTCCAGAAAGAAGCCCACTTTTGCGGCGGTAGTCGCATTCTCCAAGAGCAGAACGTACTCGACGACCTGATCCAAGTCGAAGAACTCCACCGATTCCAGGGACCGCCATATCTCTTCCCAGCTTCCAGTCAAATCCGGCCGGTCCAGCACGTCGACGAAGGTTTTTTCAAGGTTGGCCACCCTGATTTCCACACCGGAACGTTTGCGGCTGGCGACACCGAACATCTCTTTGCCCTTCTCCCGAAGTAGATGCGGTACGGGAACGCGTGCGAACTCATGAGATTGAAACTTCAACGGAAGCGATTTGCGCGCGGATACATAATGCAACCTCGTGTAGACCGAGTATGCCTTTCCGTGGAATTCCAAAGCCGTGTGGTACGCAAGGACAGCATCCTCGCTTATTTTCGCCGCTACGAGATAAGGATCGACCGGACTCGATGCCGGATCGCCGCCCAACGGGACGGTCGCATATAGCCCGCGGCGGACAGGTATTATCCTCCCCTGGTGGCGGTAGTAAGTCAGGAGTGACTTGCGGGTGTTCGGGTTGCCGGATCCTCTGGCGGACAAGAAGCGATCCAACTCATCCAACGTGAACACGGCATGCTGGGACAGGAACTCATTCAGTTTCATTGGCGCATCCTTTTGACGATTGATAGACATAGTAGCAATATATTTGGGTCTAATTCGATTTTATGTCAAGTAACTATTGCGAGCAACCCCATGGATTGGCGATATAGAACTAATAAATTTGCTACTCTCTCGTTTTCTGCTGAATCTCCGATTACGGCGCTGGAAGCTGCGGCGTTTTGTCGAGGTAGACAGCGAAATCCCGTTCCGCCTGGCTGCGAACGCTGCGCGGGATGGGGCTATGGATATCGAGCGGTTCAAGGAGCGGCTCCGCCGCTGCCGCGGGCAGATCACCGCCGTCATCGCCTGCCGGACCGACCCGGGCACCGTCTTTGTGCTCAAGGGGAACAGGCCGTTGGAACTGCGCTGGCATCCCCGCCGCAAGGCGGTTCTCTATGCATCAGACCCCGCATACCTCGACGCCGTGCTGGCGGATGAAAAAGGCTGGCGTGAGATTGCGGTCCCACCCATGAGCCTGGTGGTGTTCCGACGCGAGGACCTGGCCGCGTATTCGGTGGAGCCCTTCGAGTTCGTCACCCAAGAGAGAAAGGGTGCGGAACAGTGACAGACACCCCAATGAATCAGGCAATGAACCCAACAGAACCCTTGAACGGGAACACAAGCGGAATGCTGAGGTTCTTCGTCTACGGGACCCTGAAACGCAGTTTCTGGAACCACGACTGCTTTTGCCGGGGCGTCCTGATGGTGGAGGACGCCGTGGTCTTCGGCCGCCTCTTCGAGACATCCTCCGGAATCCCCGTCCTGCAGGTTCCGGAAGAGGATATCCTCGCCGTTGGGACCACCAATCCACTTGCCGACGTGGCCACACAAGCGCACTTGACGGTCCGCATGTCCAATCCCGAGCCCCAACCCCCGACCGGCACCAAGAAAACGCCACGGGCGCGCCATGGGGCCCCGTGTACGGGGAGCTTCTGACCTTCGACGATCCCGAAACCCGACTTCCAGCCATCGACCGGCTGGAAGGGTTTCACCCCGGCGGTCCCTGCTTCTACCGCCGTGTTCTGGTACCGGTCCAGGTCAACGGAGGTGTCCTCCACGCTTGGCTCTATGTTGTTGATGTGACAGGAAATCGAGGGTTGACGCTGCTTCCGTCCGGCAAGTGGCGATCCTGAAATCGGGTTCGATCAAGCCGCGGATTTATCTTGTTTTCTCTTGCCAACGATATAACATACGCTATTATATTCGGGCAAGGGCCGTGGTCTGCCATTCGGACAAGAGGTGCACCAAATGGACACAGAGGGTCGAAGTTTTTCGGCATTGGTGAAAGAGATGCGGCGTCAGCTTGCCTTGAGCCAGGAGGATCTGGCTCGGCAGCTCGGCGTCAGCTACGCAACCGTCAACAGGTGGGAAAACGGACAATCCGTGCCATCAAAGCTCGCCAAGGTCCAACTGAAAGCCTTCTGCGAAAAGATGATCGAACGAGGCAAGTTGACGCTGTCTGCCGACATGATTGATTTCGCAGACCTGGGCCCTGATCAGGATTAGGAGCAGCCATGAACAATTTCGGCGAAAAAGTCAGCTTCATTTGGTCGGTTGCCGACCTCATTCGCGGACCCTACCGGCCAAACCAGTACAAGGACGTCATGCTCCCCATGACCGTTCTTCGCCGTCTCGACTGCGTCCTGGAGCCCACTAAGGACAAGGTTCTCGAACAGCAGAAGAAACTCTCGGGCGGTAAGGTCAAAAACGTCGATCCTATTCTCTGCCGCGTCACGGGCGTGCCTTTCTACAATACAAGCCGCTACACCTTCGACAAGCTCAAAGGCGATCCGAACAACATCGCCGCAAATCTGACCAACTACATCAAGGGTTTCTCCTCGCGGGCCCGAGAGATCATCGAGCACTTCGGGTTCGAGGAACATATCGCCAAGCTCGAAAAAGCCGACCGGCTTTATCTGGTAGTGTCCAAGTTCTGCAATATCGACTTGCATCCGCATGCCGTCTCGAACATCGAGATGGGTTATATCTTCGAAGAGCTGATCCGGCGATTTAATGAGGCATCGAACGAAGAGGCCGGCGATCACTTCACCCCCCGTGAGGTCATTCGCCTCATGGTGAACCTCCTCTTTTTGCCTGACGGTGACATCCTAACCACCAAAGGAATCGTGAAGACCCTATACGACCCGGCCTGCGGGACAGGCGGCATGTTGTCTGTGGCTGAGGACTACGTGCGCGAGCTCAATCCCGACGCCCGCCTGGAGGTCTTCGGACAGGACTACAACGCCCAGGCCTACGCCATCTGCGGCTCTGACATGATGATCAAGGGGCAGGATATTGAGCACATTGCCTTTGGCGACAGTTTTACCGACGACCGGTTCCCGCGCCACAAGTTCGATTACATGCTGGCCAATCCGCCTTTCGGCGTCGAATGGAAGCCGGAAGCCGACTTTGTCACACGCGAACATGAAGAACGGGGTTTTGGAGGACGTTTCGGTGCGGGACTGCCCCGCATCAATGACGGCTCCCTTCTCTTTATCATGCACATGATCAGCAAGATGAAGGATCCAAAGGAGGGCGGCACCCGCCTTGGAATCGTCTTCAACGGTTCGCCGCTGTTTAATGGTGCGGCCGGATCGGGAGAGAGCGAGATCCGCCGCTGGATCATCGAGAACGATTGGCTGGAGGCCATTATCGCCCTGCCGGATCAGCTCTTCTACAATACTGGCATCTACACCTACCTCTGGATCGTCACCAACCGGAAGAAACCGAGCCGCAGGGGCAAGATTCAACTGGTGGACGGAACGAAGTTCTTCAAAAAGATGCGCAAATCCCTCGGCAATAAGCGGAATGAGGTCTGTGACGATCAGCGCGACGAGATAACCCGACGCTACGGGAATTTAGAAGATGCGGATCATGTCCGCATTTTCGATAACGATGACTTCGGCTACCACCGCATCACCGTAGAACGTCCCCTGCGGCTCAACTTCGCGGTGGACGAGACTCGAATCGCCCGCCTCATGGAGACAACGGCCTTCGCCAACCTGGCTGCCAGCAAGAAACGCAAGGATACAAAGGCCGCTCAGGCCGAGATCGAAGAAGGCCGCAAGCTGCAGAAAGGCATTTTGTCTGCCCTACGGCCGCTTGCCAGTAAAGGCATCGTCATGAACCGGGAACAGTTCTCGGAGATGGTGAAGACGGCGTTCAAGAAGGCGGGTCTCAAGATTCCCGCCGTCCTGTTGAAGGCCATCCTCATGGTTCTGGCGGAACGGGACGAAACAGCGGATATCTGCACCGACGCCAAGGGCAACCCGGAGCCAGATCCGGAACTGCGCGACTATGAGAACATACCTCTGAAGGAAGACGCGGATGAATACATGAAGCGGGAAGTTCTGCCACATATGCCCGATGCCTGGCTGGAAGACTCAAAAACCAAGATTGGCTACGAAATCAACATCAACCGCTATTTCTATCAGTACGCGCCGCCAAGACCACTTGAAAAGATTGAGGCCGATCTCAAGAGAATCGAGAAGGAAATCGCGGACATGCTAGCGGAGGTGACCGAATGAACGAGATGGAGACCCCGCGCCCCGGTGGTGAGATCATTGTCTATCAGGCTGAGGATGGCGGCAACCGCATCCGCGTGCTTCTGGAGGGCGAGACCGTCTGGCTGACCCAAGCCATGATCGCCGAGCTGTACCAAACCACCGTGCCGAACGTAAACATCCACTTGAAAAACATTTACGACACCGGGGAACTCACCGAGGCGGCAACTATTAAGGAATACTTAATAGTTCGCCAGGAAGGCTCCCGGCAGGTCTCCCGCAAGGTGCTTCATTATAACCTCGAAGCTATTCTTGCCGTCGGCTACCGGGTCCAAAGTCCCCGCGGCGTGCAGTTCCGCCAATGGGCCACCGCCCGCCTGCATGAGTACCTCGTCAAGGGATTCACCCTCGACGACGAGCGCCTCAAGGGCGGCGGCGGGCTGGTGGACTACTTCGACGAGTTGCTGGCCCGCATCCGCGAGATTCGCGCCAGCGAAGCGCGGGTATACCAGCGGATTCGGGAGATCTTCGCGCTGGCCTGCGACTACCGGGAAGGCGAGGAGGAAACCCAGCGGTTCTTCGCCACCATGCAGAACAAGATGCACCATGCCGCCACCGGCATGACCGCCGCCGAGATCGTCCGGCGGCGCGCGGACGCAGACAAGGCCAACATGGGCCTGACCGCATGGAAGGGCGGCCGGGTGCTGAAACGCGACGTGGGCACCGCCAAGAACTACCTCGACGCCAAGGAGATCGACACGCTCAACCGCATCACCGTGATGTTCCTCGACCAAGCCGAGTTCCGCGCCCAGCGGCGGCAGGACATCCGGATGAGCGACTGGGAGGCATTCCTCGACAAGTTTCTGCGCGACACCGAATTGCCCGTGCTCATCGGTCCCGGAACGGTCAGCCGCGAAGACGCTCTCTCCTGGGCGCAGGAACAGTACGACGCCTTTGCCGAGCGGAGACGGCTGGAAACGGAGACCGAAGTCGAAGCACGGTACGTGGAAGACTTGCGGACGTCCGCGAAAATGCTGGAGACGCGGCGCAAGAAACTGCCTGCGAAGAAAACGAAATCCCCGAAAAGCCAGAAAAAGGACGGGGGAAAAGGGCCTCGCAAAGGAGCCAAATCATGAGCCGGCCAGCAACTCAACACAAACGAGCGACTTACCCGGCGTACAGGCCGTCGAGAATGGACTGGGTCGGTGACATCCCAGAGCATTGGGAGATTCATCGACTCAAGCACGTTGCGTCAGTCCAGTTTAGCAGTGTAGACAAGCACACACTTGAAGGCGAAGAACCGGTTCGTCTTTGTAACTATGTGGATGTGTACTACAACGACTTCATAACAGCGGGTATCGAGTTCATGTCGGCCAGCGCAACGCAAAGCGAGGTTGCCAGGTTCCAGCTTTGTCGCGGCGATGTGCTGGTAACCAAAGACTCTGAATCTTGGGATGACATAGCCGTACCATCATATGTCGCGGAGAAGCTCGAAGGTGTGTTGTGTGGCTACCATTTAGCGCACATTCGGCCGCATCCACGCAAGCTCCTCGGCGAGTATCTGTTTCGTGCCTTCCGTTCGTGTGGGATCAATGACCAGTTCACCATCGCCGCCAACGGCATTACACGATTCGGGCTGGGCAAGTACTGGCTCGATAACGGTCTGTTTCCCATTCCCTCACTCGATGAGCAACGTTCCATCGCCGCATTTCTAGACCGCGAGACGGCGCGGATCGATGCGCTGATCGAAAAAAAGCAGCGGCAGATCGAACTCCTCCAGGAGAAGCGTTCCGCCCTCATCAGCCACGCCGTCACCAAAGGACTTGATCCCAACGCCAAGATGAAGGATTCTGGCATTGAATGGCTGGGCAAGATTCCGGCGCATTGGGATATTCCTCCCCTCTACGCACGATACAGCGTTGAGCTGGGGAAAATGCTCGACGCCAAACGCATCACGGGGGAGTATCTCTTGCCTTACCTGCGGAATATCGATGTCCAATGGAATCGCGTGAACGTCGAGAATCTCCCGGAAATGGATATAGCGCCTGGAGAGTATGATCGCTATACCGTCAAGGAGGGCGATCTTCTGGTGTGCGAGGGTGGCGAAGTTGGTCGAACAGCCATCTGGCGCGGCGAACTATCGCAGTGCGCTTTCCAAAAAGCCATTCACCGGTTACGGTCCCGAGGCGAGCGGGACTTGCCTCGCTTCTTCTACTACGTCATGCGAGCGGCCGCTTACACTGGCATCTTCGTGGCATACGGCAATCCCAATACGATACCGCACCTTACCGCTGAAAAGTTGCGAGTCTACCGCTTCGCATTCCCACCACTCCGCGAACAGTGCGCAATTGTGGAGCGCCTTGACGCCGAGATCGGGCGGATCGACGCTCTGGACGCCAAGGTTTGTCACAGCATCGACAAGCTCCGCGAGTACCGAACGGCCCTTATTTCCGCCGCCGTCACGGGAAAGATCGACGTGCGCAAGGAGGTCGACTGATGCCGGGCCAACACACCGAACACGCATTCGAGACCGCCATCGAACACCACCTGACCACGGCAGGCGGGTACGAGAAAGGCGACCGGGAGGCGTTCGACCCCGAACGCGGCCTCTTCCCCCAGGATGTGATCTCTTTCGTCCAGGCAACCCAGCCCAAGGAATGGGAATACCTTTTGAACCTCCAAAAGGATAAGGCCGAAGACACTCTGCTGGACGACCTCTGCCGGGCGCTCAATTCCGACCACGAAGGGTGTCTTTCCGTCCTGCGACACGGATTCAAATGCTTTGGAAAGCTGTTTCGCGTGGCCTACTTCGCCCCGGCGAGCGGAATGAACCCGGATACTCAGAAGCTCTATGCGGCCAATCGACTCACGGTGACCCGTCAGCTTCGCTATTCGGTCAAGCACGGCAGCACCCTCGATGTGACCTTGGCCTTGAATGGCATACCCGTATCCACACTGGAGTTCAAGAACCCCATGACCGCCCAGAGCTGGCGGCATGCGATCACCCAATATAAAAATGATCGCGACCCGGCGGACCCGATCTTCCAGTTCAAGAAGCGCACGCTGGTCCATTTCGCCGTGGACACAGACGAAGTTTACATGGCCACGCGACTGTCCGGCCGCAGCACCTATTTTTTGCCTTTCAACAGGGGCTGCGGAGGCGGTGCAGGCAACCCGGAGAATCCCGACGGCTACAGAACCGCCTACCTATGGGAAGAGGTCCTGGAGCGGCACAGCTTTCTCGACATCCTGGCGAGGTTCATTCATCTCCAGGTCGAGGAGAAGCAGCTCGGCGGCAGGAAGGTGAAACGGGAGGCGATGATTTTCCCACGCTATCACCAGCTCGATTGCGTAAGGAAGCTCGTGGCCGCCGCCCGCGTGCGGGGGGCCGGGACCAATTACCTTGTCCAGCACTCCGCCGGCAGCGGCAAGTCCAACTCCATCGCCTGGCTGGCTCATCGGCTCGCCAGCCTCTACACCGAAAAAGACGAAAAGGTCTTCGACTCGATCATCGTGGTTACCGACCGGGTAGTCCTCGACCAGCAGCTTCAGAACACCATCTATCAGTTCGAGCACAAGCAGGGCGTGGTCCAGAAGATCGACATCAACTCGACCCAGTTGGCCGAGGCCCTCGGGTCTGGTGTGCCGGTGGTGATCACGACGCTCCAGAAGTTCCCTTTTGTCACCGAGAAGATGGGCGATTTGCCCATGCGCCGGTATGCGGTGGTGGTTGATGAGGCGCACAGTTCGCAGGGCGGCGAGACGGCGACCGAACTTAAGGGTGTGCTCTCCGGAGCGGCCATCAAGGAAGAGGCCAGGGCGAAGGCCGAGGAGGAAGGGCTGCCCGATTATGAAGAGGAAATCCTCAAGACCATGGCCAAGCGCGGCCACCAGCCCAATATCAGCTTCTTCGCCTTCACCGCGACACCCAAGTACAAGACGCTGGAGGTTTTCGGTACGCCCGGCGCGGATGGTAAGCCGCAACCCTTTCATCTGTATAGCATGCGTCAGGCCATCGACGAGGGTTTCATCCTCGATGTGCTCCAAAATTACACGACGTACAAGACGTATTACCGGCTGATCAAGTCCATCGAAGACGATCCCAAGGTGGACAAACGCAAGGCAGCAAGGGCGCTCGCCCGCTTCATGAGTCTTCACCCCCACAACATCGCCCAGAAGACTGAGGTCATGGTCGAGCATTTCCGCCACTTCACCATGCACAAGATTGGCGGAAAGGCCAAGGCGATGGTGGTTACCTCCAGCCGATTGCACGCGGTGAAGTACAAGCAGGCATTCGATAAGTACATCGCCGAGAAGGGGTACACGGGAATCAAGACGCTGGTTGCATTCTCCGGCACGGTGATCGATCCGGATGCGCCAGGCGTGGAGTATACGGAAGTCGGTATGAACAAAGGCATCCGGGAAAAGGAACTCCCGGAACACTTCGGGACAGAAGAGTACCAGGTGTTGCTCGTGGCGGAGAAATACCAGACCGGATTCGACCAGCCGCTTCTTCACACCATGTACGTGGACAAAAGGCTCGCAGGAATCCAGGCGGTCCAAACCCTCTCACGGCTTAACCGCACCAATCCGGGCAAGGAAGATACCTTTGTTCTCGACTTCGTCAACGAACCAGAAGAGATACTGAAGGCCTTCCAGCCCTACTACGAGCAAACGATCATCGGCGAAAGGGCGGAGCCGAAGCAGCTTTACGAGCTTCAGGCCAAATTGGACGGACACCAGGTCTACTACAAGGCCGAGGTCGAGGAGTTCTGCAAGGTATTCTACAAACCACGACAGAATCAAACACCCGCCGACCACGCCAGGATGAACGCATGCATTGATCCGGCCGTGAATCGTTACAACGGACTTGAGGAAGAGGTCCGGGAGGAGTTCCGGAAGACGCTGGTCGCTTTCAGAAACCTTTATTCTTTCATGTCGCAGGTGATCCCCTTCCAGGACTCCGATTTGGAAAAGCTGTACTCATACGTCCGGTTTCTGCTTACCAAACTGCCGAGAAATAACCGGGGACCGATCTACAACTTTGATGATGACGTGGCGCTCAAGTTTTACCGTTTGCAAAAGATCGGTGAGGGCTCCATCGTCATGGAGCCGGGAGCCCGATACGAGGTATCGGGGCCAACGTCTGTGGGCACCGGCGTCGCTCGAGGTGATGAGATCGAGCTGTCCAAGCTCATCGACCTTCTCAACGAGCGGTTCGGAACGGAGTTCAAGCCGGGCGACCAATTGTTCTTCGAATCGATACGCGAGGACGCCGTGGCCGACAGCAGCCTCCGTCAAGCCGCGCTCGCTAACACAAGGGAGAACTTCGGCTACGTCTTCCGCAAGGCATTGGAGGGCCTTTTTATCGACCGCATGGAGCAGAACGAGGAGATCACGGCAAAATTCATGAACGAGGATCAATTCCGCGAGGCTGTCAGCCAACACCTCCTCAAGGAGGTCTACGAGAAGATCCGGGAGGAGGCCGAAGCCGCAAATGACAAATGAAGAAATAGCACGGTTTTTCAACGATACCCGAGCGATCATCCAGGGCAACCCCGACCTGCGTGATCCCCAGGTCGAGGGATGGTTTCGCACGCGCCAGCACTTCCGGGCCGCCATGCAGGTCAGAGGAACAGAAATAGCTCTCGGAACTTTGCCGCAAGCTCAAGACTGCTCGTTAGGTCCAAGACTTCGCGTCCGACCAGTTGAACATCATGCCCACCCTCATCGACCGAGATCGGGATATTTATGAGAGGAAGCGGAGATATGCCCCAACCCGATGACCAAGCACGCAAGCGCTCGAAACAGCGCAGGTCGGTTTCATCCTTGTCGAGCAAGAAGCTCTATCAAGAAGCCGACAATCGCTGCCCATTCTGTGGCTTCGCGGATGTGGCTGTACTGGAGATTCATCATATCGATGGAGACCCCTCGAACAACAAGATCGAAAACCTAATCGTCGTGTGCGGGAACTGCCACTCCAAGATCACGCGCGGGGAGATTTCACCGGCGGATGTCCACGCGAAGAAGATGGAACTGTTCTGGACGCACAGGGCGGCACCCCGGCGGGCAGAAAAGAGCCCTGTGCAGTCAGTGAGCGTGAATGCCGCGAGTGTCAGCGACAGCATTATCGCCAACACCGTGACCTTCGGCCGTAAACGGTCGCCCCGGATGCAATACCCGGTGGATTCCATCGGCGCGGACATCATCAAGAAGGGGTACATCGACTATCTGATCAAGCGCTACTACGATTATCGTCAAGCCGACGCCAGCTACGGCAGCTTCCGCCCCTTCAGCCATGCCGAAATTCACACCACCATTCAGCGCAAGTTCAAGGCGAAGACATTCTTCATCCATGTTTCTCGCTTCGCAGAGCTTTGCGACTACGTCAAAAGCCGGGTGGACCAGACCGTTCAAGGCAAACGCAATCGCTCGCGAGACGTTCCGAACTATGACTCATTTGAAGAATACGAGGCGGAGCAACTGCGGCATGAATAATGAGCGACACATACAGATCCACCTGTCCGCCACGCCTGAACGTGCGGCAATGAGGAAATCATTATGCCCGCGCGAGGCCACCAGGGAGCAGGTCTTTAAGGCGTTCCCGGCCATCGCGAACTTGGCCGACAAATCCGACGGAGCCAGAGTGCGAATCCGGATCGAGGGTTCGTCGACTGCCGGCTTCGATCCATCCTGGCTGCGCAATGCCGTGGACGAACCGCTCGACGAAGCAGACATCGAGCGGACTGCGGAGGAATGAACGAAGAGAGGGAAACCATGGCTCTCACGAAAGGCGAAAGAACCTATCGACTCAGGGCATTGACGGATTTATGGACCGGCGACCTCAATGGAAAATCGGACCGTCTGATTACTACCGGCCTGCTTGGTTCCATCCGCTGGTGGTTGGAGGTATTGGTGCGCGGTCTGGACGGCAATGCCTGCGACCCAACCGATACGAAATGTGAAGATCGAAACCATTGTGTTGTCTGCGAACTATTCGGCTGCACCGGCTGGGCACGGAAGTTCAGATTTGAAGTTCTGGATGAGAATAGCGGTACCAAGACAGATCAGATCAAACAAAACCAGATTTTCAGTCTTTGCTTCACACCCCTCCGTCCGATCCGCGTTGAAGAGTGGACCCTCCTCGACGCTACTCTTCGCCTGATCGTTGAATACGGGGCCATCGGCGGCAAGACGGTATTCAAGCCAACGGACGAATCCAGTCGGGCAAGCAAGCTGCACCACAAAGACTACGGCTTGGTGCAGATGGTCTCGTCACAGCAATTCGATGGGACAGATCGTGATGACTTGGGAAAATATCTTTCTAAATGGCGGAAGCTCAATCACGGTGAGTTCGCCTGGGCTTCATTGCATCACTTCTGGTGCGTGAATGGAAAGTATCTTGGGCGTGGAGACAACAACAAGAGCACTTTCAACCAGGTGCTCGGACGTCAAGAGGCAAAAAACCAAGGGCAACAGTTGGCCACCCGTAACGATGGAATAGCCAGATGGCTTGCCGGTTCGCAACAGGAAAGCAAGAAAGTCTTCAGCTTCAAAGACCCCGCGAGGACCTTTGGCTTCGTGAAACCCGGACTGATCGATTTCAACGCCGTGAAGAGACGTCTCACGAATGCTTTGGGACAGAATGGGTGGGATTTTCTCACCGGAGACAAGATCATCGATCAACTATTCGCCGGGAAAGGGGACCGCTCATGATCTTCGATTATTACGCCTCCCTGGCCGAAAACAGGGCGTGTCCGAAACGGGTGAACGAGGCTGGTCTCGCTACGGGCTTTGGGGATGGATGCGTGGTCTGGTCCTGCCGTGACGGGGAGAAGAACAATGCACGTCAATGCTACATGAAACGGGCGGCTGAACTGGAGCTCAATCTCCCTCCGGACCTTCACTTTGAGCCAGACCGTGCTTCCCTGCCGGATTCGACCTGGTTCGGCATCGACGTTTCTTTCACACTGGCATCACCCTGGTACTCGAAGGACGACCGTCCCTTTCACGTGCTGGATAACCCGGTTCGCAAGGATCGGGTCTTCGGAGTGCCGTTCATGTCAGCGGCCTCCTGGAAAGGACTTCTTCGCTGGGCCTGCCGGATGCAGGCGGGCTTGTCCGATCATCTTGAAAAGCACGATATGAAAATGGATGGCTGGAAGGACCCTTCCTGGATCGTCCATCTCTTCGGTAATGAAAAAGGAGAGGATAAGGGTTTTCGATCCGGGACCCTTGCCTGTTATCCCACTTGGTTTAACAAAGTCGGCTTTGAGGTGATCAATCCCCACAGCCGTACCCGCCGGGCCGGGACTCAGCCCATTTACTATGAGGTCGTCCCGGCAGGGACAAAAGGTAGGTTACGGTTGCTCTACGCGCCCCTGCCGGGGGAAATCGAACGCGACAAAGTAACGCCAGCCGACTTCATCGACAGCATCATCGACAGTATAACGGCGCTTCTCGAAACGTATGGCATTTCCGCCAAACGCACCGCCGGATGGGGCACTGCTCGGATCGAAACATGGACAAGACCCTCCGATGAACCCGCAAAGGCTGAGCCGCGATCCACAAAGAAGACTCTCCACAGCCTCCAAGACCTTGGCACTCTGGTACGTGAGCAAATCCCGCCAGGTTCCTTCACTCACAAGGACGCGGAAAAATTCAAGGCGGAGATGAAAAGCCGAATTGCCTGGAAGGGAGGAGACCAATGACGGGATTTCAACTTCCAGACACGTTGCGGCAACATCGCCCTTTGCTTCTGGCGCTCGAAGCAATCGGTTGGCTTCATATGACCGGCAAGGCCAGAATCGATTTCCTGCTGGAGCACGGTGGCCAGAAGAACAATTATGACTACAAGAATTGGAATGAGCAGGAGAACCCACCCTTTCCCTGGGATAACCTGCTGCAATGGGTGAAGGGCAAATTCGGCCTGGGGAATAACGCGTGGCCCGGAACTTTCTCAGACTTTGTCTCCAAACATCCGGGCCGAGATGGCGGGATGCTTGGCTTACTCCAGGCTGGCCACGCTATGGCGTCGGGGATCGAGAAGCAGAGTTTCCCGCAAAGGGCAGTTGAATACCTGGGCCAGGACGTCACCCACATGTGGTTGTCCACGGCCTTCGGCCATCCGGTCCGCAATCTGCTGAACGACCCGCCTGAATTGCTCACCGATGTTGGCTGGAAACGCCTGCTTGAGCAGATTGAGCAGCTCCTCACCGTGCTGAAGCAGCTTGGCGTTAACAGTTCCCCAAACGACATTGATGGCTGGTGGTGTTGGCGCGATGGGACGGTGGGTCCCGAAGGATGGCTACGCAAGGCGTTTACCGGCACCCTGGCCGAAACCAGATTGCCGAACAATGATGTCACGCTGTTTGACCAGTCCTATGTCGCGGCCGTCTTGTTCAAAAGCGCCGCGGCCGGTGCGATTCTGGAAGGCAGCTCGTTCCCCTGGCCCAGCAATGGACTCAAACAACAGACCCGTTGGCGGCTCTTGACCATCGGGATCGGTGTGGACCACTACGAAGCCCGGGCGGTGAAGATCGGTGACTGGACCGGGGCGCGGCTGGCGCTGGACGAGTTTTTCACCAGAGTCTGCAAGCTCGTTGAGGTCGATCTGGCTGTAGGCTCCCTGCTGTATAGGGACGGCGAGACCTGTGTCTTTTCGTTCCCAGGGGAGCGATTCGGCCATGACAAGCAAGGGTACCGAGGCGGTGATTTACAGATCGCCGATTGGCAAAGCTGGCTGTCTGAACAGATGGACGGCTATGCTCGTGACGCCAACCTCGAGATGCCTCCCTATTGCCATATCAGTGAGCCATCCCGCTCTCTTGTCGGGATGACGGCGGAAATCCGGAAGGCGCGGGAGACGGTGATCGTGCCACTGCACCGCAATTGGCAAATTCCTGGCCAGGATGTGTCGGATGGCCATGTCTGCCCGGTATGTCTTGTGCGCAGAACCCGCTCAGGGACAGACAAGCAAATGCCTTGCGACCCTTGCAAGGCGCGGCGGACTCACCGTCTGGACATGTGGCTTGAGGGGAAGTTCGGATCAGACTCCATCTGGATCAGCGAGGTAGCCGATGCGAATGATCGCGTCGCCCTTGTCACGATGAGCTTGGACATCGAGCCCTGGCTTGACGGAACCCGCCTGGATGCGCTCAGGACCCAGGCCATTCCGGAATGGCGGAAGTTCAATCCTGTCTTAAAAAACCAGCCAAACCCCATCGACCCCTCCACCTGTTTCAGCAGCCTCTTTCAGCACATCAAAGGAAAACTCCAGTCCTTTGACAAGGCAGACCTCGTGCTGAGCAACCTCCAGGAGGGGTACCAGCACGAGACAGATTGGCCATCTTTTTTCTCCAAAATCGTCGAGGATCGCACTGACTCGCCTCAATGGGACGCCATCGACGAGAGCGGCCGTGCCGGATGGCTCACTTATCAGTTGTTCCGTAAACTCGCCTCACCTGGTCGCATCTATCGCTTTGAGCGGCAGGCCGAGGATTTCTTCAAGGCATTGCTTGCTGAATTCCGTGAGATAGCGGCCGCAGACCAGAACCGCTGGCGCGTGCGCCGTTTGGTTATCAAGCCCGATAACGGTTCTTCCGGTTCGTGGGAAGGCCGGCAGCCCTATGGCGGACGTTATGGGGATGCTCCCGTAAGCCTGTTGTATCGAGCACAGACCAAGGACTTCCTCACCATCTGCAACCTGGCCCGACTTTTGAAACCGGAGCAAGACAAGAACAGCCCGAGCGGAATCACGTTGGAGTTGAAAGCGGACGACAGCGTGAGGGCGAAACAACTCGTTGTGCAATCGGCTACGGACGACGTGGGCGCTCTGGGCGTTTATCACCCGGTGATCCTCCTTGACCTTTCCCCGGTGCGCTTTCGGGTCCTTCTGCCGCTTGAAGCCGTGTCCGGCTGTGTGGATCGGACGATTGAAGCATGGAGAGATCAATTTGCCCGTGTTTGGGACCGGCTACCGCTCCAGATTGGCGTCGTGGCCTTTCCCAGGATGACGCCGTTTCAGGCCGTGATAGACGCGGCGCGGACCATCGAAGATGATCTGGACAGGATCAAGAAACCCGAAACCTGGCGGGTGGCGGGATGCGAAACACGGGAAGGCGTCACCGCCCTCAGCATCAAGTCTCTTGATCATCCGCATGAGCTTCTTAAAACCATACCCATCAGACTCCCCGATGGACGGGATGACGTGTTTTATCCGTACCTTGCTGTGGAAGACAAGCAGGTCCGTTTTCCTCTGGATTTCCAGCATCCCAACGGCCAGGTCTTACGGCACGCGAAGGACTTGCGAAGCGGGGACGGGGTTCTCGTTTATCCCTCGCTTATTGCCACAGTCTTCATGGATAGCACGGCCAGGCGGTTCGAACCTTTGAGCCGTAGACAGCTTACGGAATGGCTGAGGATGCGCGATCTCTGGCGGCTGATGGACCGGCATGCACAAAGCCAGACCGCGCTCCGCGGAGCATGGTCGGAGCTTGTCGATCGGCGCGGGGCCTGGCAAGGACCGGATGGGAAATGGTTCGAAGGGGGGAAGATAGCTTGGCTCGATCTCGCCCGCGCGGTGTTCCATGAACGTCTGGGCGTTCGAGGCGCATGCCTTGAGACTTTGGTGCAAGCCGCCGGGGACGAGCTCTTGGACTGGAGCCTGGAATGGCACATGAGCGTATTAAAAAAGCAAGTATCCGGAGGTGACCGATGACAACAAATAATCGGAGTTTTGTGACATTTTCGTTTGCCGGTGTGGCGCTCGATCCCATCCATGTGGGCACCGGCGGAACTCGGCTGGGCAGGGTGGATAACACCATCGTGCGCGACCCGGTTACGCGGATACCGAAGATTCCGGGTTCGAGCATCGCGGGAGTCATGCGAGCCTACACAGCTATGGCAAAGGGGAAATACCCCAAGTGCGCCGGCCTTGGCCAGCCGGAGCGCGATGGTGCAGGCGGCCATTGTGGAAAGGCCGATTGTCCTGTGTGCACCGTGTTCGGTTCTGCCAAAGGCATAGGCGCAAGCGGTGGGTTCGCGGGACTGGCCGCATTCAGCGATATACAGGTGCTGATCTTTCCCGTGGCGTCGCAATTGGGGCCGCAATGGATCACGTGCCCAATGGCATTGCGGCAAACCAACATGGCGGAATTCTCAGAAATGGGTGACCTGCCTGAGCAGCAGGTCGTTTACCGCAAAGCGGACGGGGCGGCAGCTCAGCCATCATTGAATCTCGGCTGGCTTCTTCTGCCGGTCAAGACGGATTGGCAGCCACTGCCCGAGATTGCTCAAAAGATCGAAGCACTGGGTATACCGGGTTATATCATCAGCCGCTTGGGTGTCGTTTCGGACAAGCTGTTCACCCATATCGTGAACAGCAACCTCGAAGTACGGACCTCGGTCGCCATCGATCCGGCCACTGGAGCGGCCGAGGAAGGGGCGCTGTTCACCTATGAAGCCCTGCCTCGAGGCACAGTGCTTTTCTGGGAGGTAACATGCAGGAATCCCAAACACTTTAAGATCAATCAAGATGATGTGAAGGCGGTCGGCTCACCGGAGAAAGTCAGAGATGTTGTTACTGATGCCTATTCTTATCTGGAGCATCTCGGCATCGGCGGCATGGGAAGCCGGGGCATGGGACGGTTGCGCGTGCTGGCAACAAAGGAGCTTACCCATTCGGATAAGCCAGGAAAGGAGGTCTCGTAATGGACGCTCCGACCTTCGAAAACATGGACCTTGCTTGTGCCAAGGTGGGTAAGACCATCGCGGAGAGACCGTCAAAGGAGCTTGAGAACCTCGTTACGAGCGCGCTCGCTGTTCTGGAAGAGCAAGGAATTTATGCCATGTTTCTTTTTCTAAAAACGCGAGGCGGCAGTGGGGCCGAAAATGTCAACCAGAAGATTTATGAGTTTCTGAAAGTGACGCCACAGCAGGTTCCTTTACTTTCTGACAATGCCGACGTCTTTACATCGTTTCAGCAGATGGCCAAGGACCTTGACAAGCTACTGCTGGCACGTGATCTGGTCCGGCAAACACTCGTCTATGCCCGCTATCACGCGCGAGTGCCACAGAAGAGTGAGGTGCGAACATGACCTGGACGGCACTTCGATGGGTCTGGCGACTGGAAGCGCCGCTTTTCGTCGGCATGCCTCCGGCAGGGGCATTGAACCGCTGTAGACCCTATGTCCCGGCGCGTGTGCTTTGGGGAGCTGTGACCGCTGAGATATCTCGATCAAGAAACGGTGAAAGCTTTCCGGATTACGGCAAACTTGGATGGGAAGTCGCTCTCAACTGCCGTTTCACCTACCTCTTTCCGGCCGAAAAACGGGGCGACAAGTTCCTGGCTTGGATGCCGACATTCGAGAAGATGAGAGGCGTCCAATGGTACTGCCACGGCGGCAAGGAAAGTTTGTCGGATCGTGACTTCAGACGTCGTCTGCTGGACTCCCGGCCCGGCACCGCAATCGCTCCCGAATCGGACTCAGTGTCTGAAGGCACTCTCCGGGAGACAGAATGTATCAATCCCTGGTGGCGTGATTCCAACTGTCAGGGGGAAGCGAATGCCATGCTGCTTTTAGGGTACGTCTTCTTGAGAAATAATGGCTTTCGGAGGCAGTTGGACAATATCGATACCCTCTTTGTCGGAGGTGACACCAGATACGGTCTTGGAAAAATATGCCGTTTGGGGTGGCACGAGGTATCCGGTGACTTGTCCGTCTTCGGGAAACGAGTTCATCTGGATAGAGAGCAACCCGAAATACAGAGCGACATCGTTTGGGGACATGCCTTGGAAGGTGGTCAGCATCAAATCCAGGGAATTCGAGGAGTAAAAGAGCTTCTTGGCGGCTGGGACCAAGGTAGCCCGTGGAGAGGAGCGCTTACGTGGGCTCCCGGATCATTTTTGGAACGTTCAACGGCCTGGTCGATAGACAACTATGGATACTGGATGCATCAGGACAATAAATAGCCGATGTTCGCGACAGGTTTGCGACACAACTTGCGACAGGCCCTTTGGGTAGAGTTGTTGGGAAATCATAATCAACGCCGCTTCCGGCCCGCCGGAACGGCGCGCTCTTTGATAACTCGTTGAATGATAAGCGCTTTCGGATTGACATCCGAACGGAGAACGGTTATAAAGAGGGTTGCACACGGGGAGCCAAAATTCAATCCGCTGATTTCAGCGGTTCTTGTTTAACGCAAGACCCCGTGGGGTGACTCCCTCGGGTCTTGTCGTTTCTGCTGCACTCACGCCCGGTTATGCCACCCTTCACATCCTTCCCGATTCTTCGTTTCGAAGCCCGCCGTCCGGGGTCCAGGTGAAACCCTGGGGATTGCGGGCGCTCACCAAAAATGTCCTTTCCGAATTCTCCCGTTCTTCGTTTTTCGAGTCGCCTTGTTTAACGGCCCGGTTGTATCCGGGCACCCGCTTCGACATTTCGAACTCCCCTCCGGTAGGTATCCGACGAAAGCCGGACCAGTGGGTCCGGCGAAAGCGGATTACCAGACAGCGGAAACGGCCGTGAGAACGGAGACCGTTGTGGGTGCCGGCGGCATCGCCTTCGGGTGGTGTCGGATGGGTTCCAACGGTTCCTGACCAAGGTTGTTCATGCCGCGGCATCCACAACGGTCCTTCCAGCGGCTTTCCGCGAAGGAGGACCTGACACTTGAAGGGCGACTACCAAATCATCGATGCCGTGCGCTTTGCAATGCAGACGCGGCAACAAGCCGACCTCGAACTCGCGGGCGATGAGCCTGTGTCTTTGTCGCCCCTGGTCAAGGAGCCGATGTTCCCGTGATCTTCAGAATTTCCCCTTGCTTTTTCGGCGGGAATCAGACATGCTGTTGCCATTTAACAACAAGTGGATACGTTTTGTCTGGATCTTGAAATGAAAGAACGACCTGAAGAAATCTTCCGCAAGCACGGTGGCCGGCTTCGAATGAGTGAAGCTATCGAGGAAGGCATCACCCGCTACATGCTCTATTCGCTCAGAGATAGGGGTGTTATCGACCAGGTGAGCAGAGGTATCTATCGACTGGTGGACCTGCCTCCGATCAGCAATCCCGATCTGGTGACGGTCAGCCTTCGTTTCCCAAATGCAGTCATCTGTCTTGTCTCCGCACTGGCCTATCATGACATCACGACCCAGATACCACATTTTGTTTTCGTTGCGGTGTCAAGAGACTCACGGATGCCTTCCCTTGACCATCCTCCCCTCCAGGCCCACAGATTCTCGCACGAAGCATACAAGTCCGGCATCGAAGAGCATCCGATTGATGAAGTGCCGGTCAAGGTCTACAGTCCCGAGAAAACCCTGGCCGACTGCTTCAAGTTCCGCAACAAAATCGGAATGGACGTGGTCCTGGAAGCACTGAAACTCTATAAGACACGAAAGAAGTTCAACCTCGGCGAACTGCTCAGATACGCCGAGATCTGCCGGGTCGAAAAGGTGATGCGACCGTATCTGGAGGCGACGGTATGACGCCTCCCAAGAACATACCAGCCTCCGTCCGGCAACGTCTCCTCAATCGTGCCAAAACGACCGACGGCCATTTAACGAGTTGCTTCAATACTATGCCATGGAGCGATTCCTATACCGGCTATCCCAATCGGTACATGCGGACCGATTCATTCTCAAAGGGGCTCTGATGTTGAGAGTTTGGCGCTCCCCGGAACTTCGCCCGACCATGGACATTGATATGCTGGGAAGGACGAGCAACGTGGAGGCTGACATCGTCGCACAAGTCCAAAACGTATTGACTATGGATGTGGAAGCGGACGGGCTCGCCTTCGATCCTGCTTCCATTCAGGCCGAACGGATCACCGAAGAGGCGGATTACGAGGGGATCAGGATTCGGTTCCGGGGCGTATTGGGCTCAGCGAGAATCAATTGTTACTGATCGGTGCTATGGAGCCAATAGTTGATCGCCGTAATGAGGCCACTTGCTGATCGGCGCAATGGAGCCACTTCATGATCGCCGTAATGGAGCCAGTGCCTGGATTCTTCGTTTACGGCCCAGGGTTTGGAAAAGTATCTCGGACCACGGTGTGAACTCCGGTATACTTCCTGTATTTTTGTATGGGAGGTTCCGGCATGAGCAACAGGAGGTTCGAGATGTACGAGTATCGTCAAGTGATTCACCGGATGCGCATGGGAGAAACGGATCGAGCCATTGCCAGGACGGGGGTGATGGGCCGGGTAAAATGCAAGGATGTTCGTGCCATTGCCGGCGAGAACGGCTGGCTGGACCCCGGCCGGCCTCTTCCCGACGACGAGGCGCTGGCGGTGTTTTTTGAAAAGCCACGGGATGACAATCCCACCCATGAGTCGTTGAGCCTTGTCCATGAGGAACGGATCCGAAAGTGGGCCGAACAGAAGATCAACATAACGACGATCTACCGGACCCTGGTGGACCAGTACGGGTTCACGGGGAGCTACTCCTCCGTCCGCCGGCTGGTTCAAAAGCTGGGCCTCAAAAAACCCGAGGCGACCTGTGTTCTCGACTTCGAGCCCGGCGAGGCGGCCCAGGTGGATTTCGGGAAAGGCCCCACCATCACCGACGTGTTCACCGGTGAGGTGATGAAGACCTGGATCTTCGTGACGACCCTTTGCTTCAGCCGCCACATGTACGCCGAGATCGTCCGGGACCAGACGGTGTCCACCTGGCTTTCCTGCCACCGGAGGGCCTTCGAGTCCTTCAACGGCGTTCCCGGAAAGGCGATCATCGACAACGCCAAGTGCGCCATCACGAAGGCCTGTTTCCGTGACCCCGAGGTGCAGCGCTCCTACGGGGAGCTGGCGGAAGGGTATGGTTTCCTCATCTCTCCCTGCCCGCCCCGGGATCCCAAGAAAAAGGGACGGGTGGAATCGGGGGTCAAGTACGTCAAGAACAGCTTTGTTCCCCTGAGAGAGTTCCGCTCCCTGGCCGACGCCAACGAGCAGCTTACCCGCTGGGTGATGGAGACGGCGGGGAACCGCGTCCACGGAACGACGAGGGAAAAGCCTCTCACCCTTTTTGCCGAGACGGAAAAACCCCTGCTCAGGCCCCTGCCGGACGTCCCCGTGGAGATCGCTGCCTGGTGCCAGGTGAAACTCCATGGGAACTGTCATGTTCAGTTCCAGAAGGCGTATTACTCGGCGCCCCACCCCCTGATTCATCGAAGCCTGTGGCTCAAGGCCGGGGATAACACCGTCAAG
>ENA-ORXD01000077-ORXD01000077.1-sediment-metagenome-genome-assembly--contig:-NODE-77-length-167159-cov-12.936079_pt1 | contig 167159 bp, 155 predicted proteins | sample MGYA00237862_ERZ511471 | MGnify/ENA metagenome assembly ERZ511471
CAGATCGTGCCCTGGGCGTGGCCGCCGCATTTCAACGTCTCATCCACCGCCACCTGGATGTTGCGGAAATCATTGAGTGCGTCGAAAATGCGCAGGATATCGATGCCGTTCTGGATCGAGTGGCGGACGAACAGCCGGACCACCTCGTCCGGGTAATGGCGGTAGCCCAGGATGTTCTGGCCTCTGAGCAGCATCTGGAGCTTGGCATTCGGAATGTGCTTCTTGATCAGGCGCAGGCGCTCCCAGGGATCCTCATCCAGGAAACGCAGGCAGGAGTCAAATGTCGCGCCGCCCCAGCACTCGACCGAGTAGTAGCCAGCCTGGTTGATGGTGTCCAGGATGTTAATGAAATCTTTCTGCGGCATGCGGGTCGCCACCAGCGACTGGTTGGCATCACGCAGGACAGTTTCGGTGAATTTGATCTGCATCGGTAACCTCCATGCAAATGTTTTGTGCGACAATACTGGTATTCATTGAATTTTTCGCTAAATCCTAGCCAAACATTGCAAGCAGGAATCCGGCTGCCACAGCCGAGCCGATAACACCGGCCACATTTGGGCCCATGGCATGCATCAGGAGGTAGTTCTTCGGATTGGCCCGCTGGCCTTCGACTTGGGAGACCCGGGCGGCCATCGGCACGGCCGAGACACCGGCCGAACCGATCAACGGATTAACCTTGCCACTGGTCACAACGTACATCAGCTTGCCGAACAGCATGCCACCGATCGTGCTGAAGACGAAGGCGAACAGACCCAGGCCAATGATCTTGAACGTTTCCCACTGCAGGAAGCGGTCGGCATTGGCCGTTGCACCGACCGTGACACCGAGGAAAATCGTGACGATGTTGATCAGTTCATTCTGGGCGGTCTGGGAGATGCGGTCGACCACGCCCGATTCACGGAACAGGTTGCCCAGCATCAGCATGCCGATCAAAGGCGCGACCGAGGGCAGAAGCAGCACGGCGACGATCGTGACGATGACCGGGAAGACGATCTTTTCGGTCTTGGACACTGGGCGCAGCTGCGACATCTCGGTCTTGCGCTCCTTTTCGGTGGTCAGGGCGCGCATGATCGGCGGCTGGATCAGCGGAATCAGCGCCATGTACGAGTAGGCCGCAATCGCAATGGCTGGTAACAGCTCCGGCGCCAGGCGGGTGGTCAGAAAGATCGCCGTCGGGCCATCGGCGCCGCCGATGATGCCGATCGAGGCAGCCTCCTGGACCGTGAAGCCCAGCATCCGGGCCACGGTGAAGGCGACATAGATGCCAAACTGGGCCGCGGCACCGAGGAGCAGGCTCGAGGGACGGGCGATCAGGGGGCCAAAGTCGGTCATCGCCCCGATCCCGAGAAAAATCAGCGACGGATAAATGCCCAGCTTGACGCCCTGGTACAGGTAGTACAAAAGACCACCCGGGCCGCTGTGATCAGCTGGAGGGGCGTCCATCAGGCCGGTGATCGGCAAATTGGCCAGCAGCATGCCAAAGGCAATCGGCAGCAGCAAGAGGGGTTCGAATTTCTTGACGATAGCCAGGTAGATCAGGACACCGGCAACCACGATCATGAGCAGGTGCGGCAGGTCGAGGGCGGCAAATCCGGAGTCTCCCCAGAGTTTGCCCAGGGTGTCGGTCAACATGCTGATCCCCCGTTAATGGACCATGACCAGCGGATCGCCGGTCTTGACCATGGATCCTTTGGCGACAAGGACTTGGCCGACGGTGCCGGCAATCGCCGCCACCACTTCGTTTTCCATCTTCATGGCCTCGAGGATGCAGACGACTTCGCCCTCAGCGACTTTGTCGCCGACTTTTTTCATAACATTGATGATCGTGCCCGGCATCGGGGCCGTGAGCGCTTCGCCAGCCACCGCCTGGACGTGCGGTGCTGCCGGAGCAGCAGCCTGAGCCGGGGCGGCGGCGACTGGGGCGGCTGTCACAGGAGCAACTGGCGTGGCCGGTGCAATTGCTTCGAATTCTGCAAGGATCTTGGCTGCACCTTGCTCCACTTCTACTTCATAGGTGGTTTGATTGATCGTGATCTGGTATTTCATGCTCGATTCTCCGTTGTTTGATGGATGATGCGGATGGATTTGAAAATCAGTTCATTGGCGGGGATTTTGCTTTCATCACAGATGATTGCCATGATCAGTGCTGCAGTAGGTTCATCGACTTGATGGAGTTCCAAACCTTGACGTGTGAATTGAATCGGTGTATCGGCCATGTCTGTGGCTTCCTGCAGCAAAGGGTTGACCGGAGCAGGATTGTCTGCTGCCGGCTGAGTTTTGGAATGGGCATTCTGAGAATTCTCCTTGTGGAAATATTTCAGAATATGGGATTGAAAGTAGATGAGCAGGATGAGGCTCACCAGAACGGCAAAAACCACACTTATGCCAAATACACTGGTCAAGAGACTGCTTTGCAGGGTCATGAAATCCTCCTGAGCTTCAATTGGAATTATTACGCTGACTGTTGGTGAGATGTCAGGAAATGCGCCGGATGCTGTACTTGATCCGTGACGAAGGAGCCTGGTCAAGGAAGGTCCGTCCCTCCTTGGGGAACATGGCATAAGTCAGGATATCTTCATCGGATTTCGCCAGATCTCCGATTTCTGCCTTGGCCTTTTCAAAATAGGGCTCCAGATTGTCGCCAGGCCGATTGGTCACTACTTCAGACTTGCCAAGCGCTTTTTCCATCAATTCCTGGGCAATGGGACCGGGAGGTGTGCCATACATGCCCTGGCAATAGGCTTTCATTTCATTGCTGATGACCTGATAGCGCTTGCCGGTCATGACATTGACCGTCGCTTGAGCGCCGCACATCTGGCTGGTCGGGGTGGCCAGCGGCGGATAACCCATGTCTGCCCGGACACGGACGACCTCCTCCATCACCTCAGGCAGCCGGTGCAACTGGCCCAAACCCTTGAGCTGGCTCTCCATATTGGACATCATGCCGCCAGGAATCTGGTGCTGGAGACAACCAACATCGACGCCTACCAGCTGTGATTCGAAATCAGAATATTTTTTCCGGATCGGCAGCAAATCCTTGTTGATCGAGCTGAGGATTGACAAGTCCATTTTCGGGTCTCGTGAGGTGCCTTTCAGGGCCGCCACAAAACTTTCCACCGGGGGATGGGCCGTGCCAAGTGATAGCGCCGACGTGCAGACATCGATTCCATCGATTCCAGCACGAATGGCCTCCCAATAGGTATTCTGGGCCATTCCACCCGTGCAGTGCGATTGAATGCTGACCGGGATGCTGAGACTGGATTTCAGAGCCATGGTGAGCTCATAAGCTACCGAGGGTGTCATCAAGCCTGCCATGTCCTCGATATGGATCGAAGAGGCGCCCATTTCTTGTTGTCTGACGGCCGAATCGACAAAGGTCTGGATGGTGTGATAAGGACTGATATTGTATTGCAGGGATCCCTCGACGATTTTTCCTGCTTTCAGAACAGCCTTGAAAGCAGTCTCGCAGTTGCGCAGGTCCTGCAAAGCGTCAAAGATTGTGAAGATGTCGATCCCGTTGGCCGCGGCCCGTTCGATGAACTTCTCGACAATATCATCAGGATAAGCCTTGTACCCAACCAGGTTTTGGCCGCGCAACACCATTTTCAGCGGGGTCTTGGTGATCTTCTTTTTAAAAACTCTCAACCGCTCCCATGGATCTTCGTTCAAATAGCGGATGCAGACGTCAAAAGTGGCACCGCCCCACATTTCGATGCTGTCGAAGCCGAGCTGGTCAAATCGTTCGAGCAGAGGCAGCATGTCCTCTGTCGTCATGCGGGTGGCGATCAATGATTGCTGGCCATCCCGGAAATCAACACTGTTCATAAGAAGCGGCTTATCAGCACCCGGAAAAAACTCGCGTTCCGAAAGGCTTTGCTGCAAATGTGTCATAACTGGACCTCCCTGTGAAATGATCAAGTATAACGATATACTTTATCGTTACCCTTATCATATTGAATCACAAATGGATTGTCAAGCGCGTGTATTCATGATTTTGCGAGACAGCCACAATGTCCGCATCAAAAAAGCACGGACTGTGCCGTGCTTTTTTGATAATGGTTCAGGATGAGCTACTATCTTAGACTAAAAGAGGCTCTCAAATGAATCTCAGGTTCGATGGAGATGTGTTCAACATAAGGATCTTTGCTCGACATGGCCTTGATCATCGTGGCAATCACTTCCTTGGATATTTTCTGGATGGGCATGGCAATCACACTCAGCGATGGATTGCTGAACTCGGAGTGCTCTTTGCCGAGCATTCCGATCGCCAAAATTTCTACTTCAGCAGGTATCTTCACGTCTGCTTCATAAAAGGCGTGCAGAGCGCCCAAAGCCAGGGAATCTGATTCGCAATAGATGGCTTTCGGCACGCCTGATGTTGCGAGATAATTCTTGGCTGCCTCATAGCCACCTTCAAACGAGTTGCTGCCCCGGAATATGTGTTCGACATTGACATCGATTCCGGAATTGGCACACGCATAGAGAAAGGCCTGGGTTCGCTGCCCGGTCGCGATGTAAGGCCTTTGTGCTGTTATGACTGCCACGTTCCCATGTTTCTTTTGTTTGAACAGCTGCGCTGCCTTCTCACCTATGGCCTGCGTATCCGTTTCAATGGTGGAGAAACGCGCAGATTTTCGATTGATCAGGATGATCGGTGTCTGAGTCTGAATGGATTCCAAATGGTCGATGTCTTGTTGAGATGCTGCACCGATGATGATCGCATTGTAACTGTTTTTTACAATAGCCTGAGTTTGATCGGATAGCCGGTCATTTTGGTAGGGCTGGATGATCAGTTCACAGTCAAAATTCTGCTCCGTCAATTGGTTTTGAAATCCGAGCAGGAGATCCGCGAGCATATTGGCGCGATAGTCAATCGGCCAGTAGAAGGCAACCGTCGGTTTAGCCTGCTCGTTGGACCGCAAGCGTCGAGCGCTGGTGTTCGGCTGGTAATCAAGCTTGAACATTGCTTGCAGCACACGATCGGTTGTCGAGTCTGGAATTTTCCGTTCTTTCGCCTTGCCATTGATGATGATCGAAACAGTCGTGACGGAAACGCCTGCCAGCTTGGCAACATCTTTGATGGTAGCCATGTTATCTCACTTTCGATGCTGTGATGATTGTTTAGTATATCGTTTAGTATAATGTTATACGATTGCTTGAAGAAATGAAAGAGTTTTTGCATGCAATTAATAATGAATAGGAAATATCTGATCAGAAAGCGATCAATTTTCGTTGACACGAAAAATTCTTTGGACTATAGTAAAAAATATCGGTCAGTAAAACGATAAACTCACAGTGTTCGATGGAGGATAGTGATATGACAAAGATCGAGTCTATGCTGGGGGCTCCGGCAGGACAAAAGGTGAGAGTGAAACCGGATTTCATTGTTTTGAATGATGGCGATGCGCATCAGGCGATTGATTTTGTTGAGGTCGGACTGGCCAACCCGGAAAAGGTCAGGATTTTCATTGATCATGATGTACCGTCCGGTGATCCCAAGGGATCCTTCATCTACCAGAAACTGGCCCGGCTTTCAAAATCACATGGAATCTCTTTTGTCTACGGTCAGGGGATCGATTATCAGCTCATGCTGGACAAGGAAGTCAAAGCAGGTCATGTCATCCTGTCTGGTGGCCGTCATGCGTCTTACTACGGCGCTGTCGGCGCTTTGGGGCTGAATCTCGATCCTCAGGAGTTGGCAAATGCCCTGGTCAGCGGTGAAGTTGACCTGATCGTACCTGGAACGGTCCGCGTGAACTTGACTGGACGCCTTTCCGCTGAGGCCTCTGCGATCGATCTTGCTATCCAGCTCATGTGCCAGTTTGCCAATGAGTTCTGGAAGGACCTGGTAGTCGAATTTTCCGGACCCGCCCTTTCCAGCATGAGCCAGAAAGAAAAGGCAATCTTGTGCGCGATGGCTACCGGCTCCGGTGCCATTGCAGCCTTGGTTTCAGATGAGACTGTGGACGCCCGGCAGAACACCTTGAATTTCGACCTGGACCAAGTTGTCCGCGTATCCGCACTTCCTGGTTCGCAGGGAAAGTCTTTTGCCAATTATCATTGCCGGAAAGTCCAGGATTTGAATGACGTAGAACTGGACGCGGGCTATCTGGGCGGCTTGCTGGGCGGTCATCTGGATGACTTGCGCCAGGCGGCAGCTCTGTTTAAGGGCAAACGGATCGCGCTTGGCTTTCGCCTGACCATCTGCCCAGCCACCATGGCCGTATACCTGCAGGCGATGGAAGAAGGGTTGATTGATATTTTCATTGACTTTGGGGCCCAGATGGTCAGTCCCAGCGAGCGATCATACAACAAGCAGGGCGTAGGCGTGATTGGTCACGGTGAGAAACTCGTAACCAACGGTTTGTACAATGATTCGGGCTGCCAGGGTGTCAACGATGCGGATATTTACCTGGGCTCGGTTGAAACTGTTGCCAGAGCTGCACTCACGAAAAAATTCAATTGAGGGATTGGAGAAAACTGCGATGGATAGGACTTTCAGTGGAAAAATATGGAAAATGCCGGATGATGTCGATACGGACACGATCATTCCGGGCAAGCGCGGCACCATCCCCAACATCAAGGAAATGTCAAATTTCGCATTCGAGCACTTGCGACCGGAGTTTGCCGCGACGGTCCAGCCGGGCGACATCATTGTCGCAGGCAAGAATTTCGGCTGCGGCTCGTCCCGGGAACAAGCTGCCGGGGTCATCGCAGCTAAGGGTGTTACTTGCATTATTGCCAAGTCATTCGCCCGGATTTTCTTCCGCAATGGATTCAACTCCGGCATTCTCCTGATCGAATGTGACAAAATCCAGGATCTTTGCTCAGATGGTGATGTCGTCACGGTCGAAGTGAATCAATGTGTCCGTGTAAATGGCCACGAATTTCCTGTTAAAAAAATTCCGGACAATTTGTTCGAAATCGTCCAGGATGGCGGCCTGGTCAACAACTGCCGGAAAAGACTTGGCCTTGCGAAGGAAGTGAAATGATATGGGTTACACGATTGTCGAAAAAATCCTCAAGAAAAACGCTGGCGTTGACCATGTAGTCCCAGGAGACATTGTCATCACAAAACCAAATATGTTCATGATCCATGACATCTACACGTGCTATCTGAAGGATGTCCTGGAGGAGATCGGTGCTGAGAACATCGATGATCCTGACCGGGTCACGATCGTCTTTGACCATTGCATGCCGACCGCTGTAGCCACCAATGACTCCGTTCATTACCAGGCTGGACTGGACCTGGCCAAAAAGTACGGCATTGAAAAACTGCATATTGGCGAGGGTATCTGCCACACCCTGATGCACGAGAAACGCTATGCCCGGCCGGGTGAAATCGCAACTGCGACCGATTCCCACACGACAACCTATGGCGGTGCCGGTTGCTTTTCGACTGGGATTGGCACGACCGAAATGGCCGTTGCCTTGATTACTGGTGAACTGTGGTTCAAAGTGCCGGAGGCAATCAAAGTCGTCCTCAAGGGCACCCTCAAAGATCATACACTGGCGAAAGACATCATCATCAAGATCCTGGGTGATATCCGTGCCGACGGAGCCCAGTACAAGTCCATTGAGTTCACGGGCAGCGGTGCTCATCAGCTGAGCATGGATTCCCGTTTCACAATTGCCAACATGGCGCTGGAAGCAGGCGCCAAATGTGCGTTGTTCGAGGTCGATGAGAAAACAGCTGCCTATTACGATATACCCTTGTCGACCATTGACTGGGTCAAGGCCGATCAAGACGCCGTCTACTCCCAGGTCCTGGAATACAACCTCGAAGACCTGATCCCGCAGTTGTCCTGCCCGCAAGGTGTCGACAATGTCCATGACATTGTCGAGATCAAAGGGCAAAAGGTGGATGAGGTCTACCTCGGGTCGTGCACCAACGGCTCGATCGAAGACATGGCAATCGCTGCCAGTATCCTGCAGGGCAGGAAAGTGGCTGATTATGTCCGTTTCATCGTGGCCCCGGCGTCCAACCATGTGTTCAAGGAATCCATCCGGCTTGGCTACATGAAGACATTTATCGAGGCGGGGGCTGTGATCATCCATCCTTGCTGCGGCCTGTGCTGCGGCATGCCCTATGGTCTCCTGCACGATGATGAGGTGATCCTGAGTACGGCTAATCGCAACTTCATCGGCCGGATGGGTACAAAGAAGACCTTGATCTACCTGGCATCACCAGCGGTTGCAGCAGCTTCGGCTGTGCTGGGCTGCGTCGCCGAACCTTCAGATTTATACATGGCCTGATTCCAAACATCATGGCCTGCTGGCTGGCCCAGTTGAAGATGCCCCCAAGACAAAGAAGGAAAAGCCAACTGTCAGATCGTGACGGACTTTTCCTTCTTTTTATTTGGCTCGCTGGGGCCGTTGCAGGTTATTCAGGCTTCAAACGGCAGGATTCCCGCTGGATGAGTTCAGGTTTGAAAACAAGGTGAGCTACCTCGGAGGATTGATTCTGCAGGTGGTTGTAAATGATGTTCATTCCCGCCTGGGCCATGTCTTCGGTCGGGACATAGGCAATGGTAATAGGCGGGATGGAATACTCGGTGATGGCTGATTCGGCAAGTCCAAAGGCAGCCAGTTCGATGTCAGCAGGGATCCGGACACCTGACTGGTGAAACACATAGGCGGCCCCAAGAGCCAGCAGTTCTGAATCACAATAAATGGCTGTGGGCCGATTTTCTTTGCCCAGGAACTGGCTGGCCGAGGCTGCTCCGCCGGGATAGGAGTTATCTGCAGAATAGATGAAGGAGTCATCGATCTCAATATTGATCGCACGGCACGCCTGAATGAAGGCCTGGCTGCGGATGCTCAGGATCGATTCTGGATAGATCGAGTTGAAGACGGCGACCCGCTGATGGCCATTGGCTTTGAACAGACCGGCAATTTGTGCAGCTCCGGTTTGATGGTCACTCATGACCGTGGAATAGTTTTCAAGGTATCGGTTGAACAAGACGATGGGCAGAGTTGTGTCCAGTGAATCGAGAAATTTCAAATCATCTGGGGCAGCCGCCCCAATGATGGCTGCATCATATTTGCTGGCCAGTTTGGAATCGAATTCAGCCTGGATCTTGCCGCTTTCAAACGTGCTGACCACGATCTCACAGCTGAAATTCAATCGCCGTGCTTCATTCTGCATGCCAAGGAGTAACCGGGTCAAATAATAGGTCCGGAAATCGAGGGGCCAGAACAAGGCGATGGTTGGGCGGTATTCTTCGGCATTTTGCAAACGGCGGGCGATCAAATTGGGTTTGTAATCCAAAGCCTTGATGGTATCCAGCACTTTTTGGCAGGTTTTCGCAGCAACTTTCCGTTCTTTAGCCTTGCCATTGATCACAATCGAAACAGTCGAAGTGGAGACACCAGCGATTCTGGCGACATCTTTTATGGTGACCATTTTACAAACACCTCTTTGGATTCATTTATAACGTTCTATCAAAGCGTATTCAAATCATTTCCATCTGTCAAGCAATTTTGATTTTATGTGGTTGACATCCGAAAAGAGATGTGATAAATTCAAGTAAATCGATATACTATAAGGTTATAACAAGCAGTTATTGATCGATGAATGTTTGATAAAGAAATGAGAGGTGCAAATCATGAAACAGACAGATCCGGAGATGCTGGCCAGGGCAGCGACGCTGCTGGAAGAACTCAAAATCAAACGTGGGGGAGCCGTGCTCGAATTTCACCGCCAGATGGCCAATGATCCGGCGATTTTACAGGGCTTCAGTCATATGTATGACATGGCCAATACGGAAATGAAGCATATTCCACGTAAGTATGCAGAGTTGATTGTTTATGCGGTTGGCTGTGCGATCAACGCACCCACAACCATCGACGTGCACTCGAAACTGGCCCTGAAATACGGCGCAACCATTGATGAACTGGGCGAGGCTTTGCGCATTGTCTTTTTCCTGTGCGGTGTTGGTGGCCTGACCCCGGGTCTCAAGCCTTTCGAAGCCCTCGAGGAAACGAAGTAATCCCATGTTCACAAACAATCTGGACACATTCCTCCAGACCCAGATCGACCAGAAGAAACGCAATTTTATCCTCCTGGGAGAGACTGGCTCTGGCAAATCGGAAATCGCCCTGAACATTGCTCTGGAATTGGCACGATCCGGCCAGAACGTCCATTTTTTCGACATGGATCAAACCAAGCCGATTTTCCGGTCCCGGGAATTGTCAGATCACCTGAAAGAGAACCATGTGACAGTGGATGCTATCCCGCAATTGCTTGACTCGCCCACGGTTCCACCGGGGATTGCGACCAGCCTTGCAGATCGTGAGACCTGCACGGTTCTCGACATTGGCGGCAATGTGGTCGGTGCCAGAACGATTGGCCAGTATGTTGAATCATGGGGCCAGGATACTGTTGCCTTCATGGTTGTCAACGTTTTCCGGCCAGGCTCCAGTCCGCTTTCGAATCTGGAAGACGCACTTTCGGCCATCGCCGGTGCAGCCAGGATCCCCTGCGAAACGGTCGTCTGCAATCCCAATTTCGGGGCTGATACTACTGTTGATGATGTCATGGCAGGTTGGAAGCACCTTCGTGAGCTGCTGGATACCAGTCGATTCAAGATCCGATGGATTGTTGCTGAACAATCCATTGCCGAAAAAGTCCGGGAATGTCTGCCCGGTCACGATGTCTTTGGCATTCGGCGTTTCATTCGCATGCCATGGGAAATATCATCTTATCCAATCAAGTAAAGGAGAATCCAATGGCCAAAATTGTTGTTGACAAAGTCCTGTGCAAAAGCTGCCGCTTTTGTGTCCGTTCCTGCCCGCAGAAAATCATCCGCATTGGGGAGTACACCAATGCAAAAGGATACAAAGTGGCTGAGCAATTCGACGAAGAAAAATGTACCGCGTGCAAGCTCTGCGGTATCGTGTGCCCTGAATCGGCCATTGAAGTTTACAAATAAGCGAAGAAACAAGGGTCTTTGGAGGTAGCAAAGAGTGGAAAAGATATTCATGAAGGGAAATGAAGCCATTGCGGAAGCCGCAGTTCGAGCCGGATGCAAATTTTTTGCCGGTTATCCGATCACACCGCAAAGTGAAATTCCCGAATACTTGTCAAAACGTCTTCCTGAAGTGGATGGTGTCTTCATCCAGGGCGAGAGCGAAATTGCCTCGATCAACATGGTGATTGGCGCTGCTGCTGCAGGTGTTCGCGCCATGACATCGTCATCAAGCCCTGGCGTTGCATTGAAAGCGGAGGGTATTTCAACCTTGGCTGGTGCGGCCCTGCCGGCATTGATCGTCGATGTGGCCCGTACCGGAGCTGGCACCGGCCAGATCTATCCGGGCCAAAACCAGTACAATGTGGCCACCAGAGCCCCCGGTCACGGTGGTTTCAAAGTCATCGCCTTGGCGCCGGCGACCGTCCAGGAAGCCGTGGACCTGACCTACAAGGCCTTCGACTATGCCGACCGTGATCGCAATCCGGTCATCCTGCTGGCCGATGGTGTCATTGGCAGCATGATGGAGGCTGTGACGTTGCCTGAATTCAAGACAGAATTCCCTGACAAGAGCAGCTGGGTGATCGATGGCTGCAAAGACCGCGAATTCCGGATCAACATGTCTCTGGACAATGATTTGAACAGTCTGGAAGCATTCCAGCGCGACCGTGCTGCCCTATATGAGAAGTGGCAGAAAGAAGACACCTTGTATGAAAACTACCTGACCGATGATGCCGAATTCATCATTGCAGCCTATGGCACCAGCGCCCGTGTCGCCAAGACGGCTATTCGTGAATTGCGCAGTGAAGGTCTCAAGGTGGGTCTGGTTCGTCCGATCACGGTGTCCCCATATCCGGAAGAAGCATTCGAGGAACTGGATTATTCGAAGATCAAGCATGTCCTGGTTGTCGAGATGTGCATCCCATCCTTGATGGTTGACGATGTCCGCCGGTGTGTGGCGCGCCGGGCTCCGATCTCGACTTTTGGCCGCGGGGCCGGATTTGTCGTTTCGCCGGATGAATTGATTGAACAAGTCAGGAAAATTGTTGAAACGGAGGCTGGCATCTAATGGAAAGAATCTATGCCAAATCAAATTCCCTGCAAAAAACAGGCACCGGTTTTTGCCCGGGCTGCCTCCATGGTGTGGTAACCAAGCTGATCGCAGAAACTGCCGACAAGTTCGATATCCGGGAGAAAATGATCGGGATCCTGCCGATCGGCTGCGCAACTCTGTCTATCGGTGCGTTCAATTTCGACATGGTTGTTTCAGCTCACGGTCGTGCCCCTGCAGTAGCCACAGGCTACAAACGTTCGCAGCCCGACAACATCGTCTTCACCTACCAGGGTGATGGTGACCTGGCAGCGATCGGTCTGGCCGAAATCATGCATGCAGCCAACCGCGGTGAAAATTTCACCACCATTTTTGTCAACAATGGCATTTATGGCATGACAGGCGGCCAGATGGCCCCGACCACGCTGATCGGCCAGAAATCCACCACCACTGTCGGTGGCCGTGATCCGGCAACTACCGGCTATCCGATGAAGATGGCGGAGATCATCGCCGGACTGGAAGCCCCGGTCTATGTGGCCCGTTTTGCCCTGAACACACCTGCCGGAATCATCAAGGCCAAAAAGGGCATTGAAAAAGCCTTCCAGAACCAGATTGAGAAGAAGGGCTATTCTTTCATCGAACTGCTGTCCAATTGCCCGACCAACTGGGGCTGCACGGCAGAAGAAAGCTATGACTGGATCACCGAAAAAACAATCCCGCAGTTCCCGCTCGGTGAACTGAAAAACAAGTAAGAGGTGCAGGATGGAAAACAGTGTATTGATCGCAGGTTTTGGCGGCCAGGGGGTTATCTTGATTGGCCAGCTGCTCGGGTATTCCGCAACCTCTGCTGGCAAGAGTGCAACTTTCTATCCGTCGTACGGGGCTGAACAGCGCGGCGGCACCGCCAATTGCACGGTTGTCATTGCTGATGAAGAAATTGGTTCACCCGTTGTCAGCAAGCCGAATGTCTTGATTGCCATGAATGACCCCTCGCTGGTCAAATTTGAAAACTGGGTCCGTCCCGGTGGAACCATTATTGTCAACAGTTCGCTTTGCACAACTGAAGTCAGCCGCGATGATATCAAAGTGGTTAAAGTTGCTGCCAGCGAAATAGCCGACCAGATCGGTTCGCCCAAAGCTCTCAACATGGTTCTTCTGGGCAGCTACCTGGAAGTCAGTGCAGCGTTGCCGGTGGAATCTGTCATTGAAACCATGAAGATCAAGCTGGCCCGCAAAGCGAAATTTTTGCCCCTGAACGAAATGGCGATCAAGGCTGGTTTCGAAGCTGCTGCCCAAGGTGCTTGAGACGAGGAGAAAATTGTTCCATGAAAAATTTTGCAGAGCTTGTCGAGCGCCTTCGGGGCGGAGAGAGCATCAAGAAAGTGGCGGTCGTTGCTGCTGAGGATCATCACACTCTGGAAGCGGTCATGATGGCGGTCAAAGATGGCTTGGTTGCGCCGGTCCTCATCGGCAATCGCGACCTGATCGAGTCCTATCTGGTCGAATTAGGCTATAACTCATCTGATTTCACTGTGATCGCCACAAAAAATGAGGAAGCTTCCGCCAAACGGGCGATTGAAGCTATCAATAACGGCGAAGCCGATTTCATCATGAAGGGCAAGCTGGAAACGCCTGTGCTGATGAAGGCCATTGTCAATAAGGAAAGCAACATGCGGACAGGCCGGATCATGTCCCATGTCGCATTTCTCGAAATCCCTACCTATCACAAGATGCTGGCCTTGACGGACGTTGCAATGAACACCTATCCCGATCTGGACCAGAAGAAGCAGATGATAGAAAACGCCGTCCAGGTTCTGCACAAAATGGGTGTTGAAAGGCCTAAAGTGGCAGTTGTCTCTGCGACCGAAACGATCAACCCCAAGTTGGTTGAAAGCATCGACGCAGACAAACTGAAGCAGATGAACCTGGCCGGTGAGATCCCTGGCTGTGTCATCGAAGGCCCCATTTCCTATGACCTGGCCATCGACCAGGAATCCGTAGACATCAAAGGGTATGAGAGCCCGGTCGCAGCGGACACGGATCTGATGGTGGTGCCAAACCTCACCGCAGGCAATCTTCTGATTAAATCGCTCGTTTTCTCAGGCGGCTGCAAGTCCGCAGGGTTTGTCGTAGGCGCCAAAGTGCCGATCGTCCTGACCTCCCGCGCTTCGTCAACCGAAGACAAATACATGTCCGTCGTGCTGGCGGCATCCGCCAGCTGAAAAGAAGGAGAGGATATCACGATGAGTTACAAAATCCTGGCCATCAACCCCGGCTCGACCACGACCAAAATTGGTGTGTTCGAAAACGGTCAAGAACGGTTCAAGACCAACATCGAACACCCGGCGGCCGAACTGGAGAAATACCACAATGTCGCCGCTCAGTATGACATGCGCAAAGACGCCATTCTGTCCTACCTGCGTGAGCAAAATTATGACGTCGCTCAGCTCGATGCGATTGCAGCTCGCGGTGCTCCGATTGCACCTCTCAAAGGCGGTGCCTACCGCATCAACCAGAGCATGGTCGACCGGCTGAAATCCAGCCAGATGATCGAGCACGCATCGAACCTCGCTGCCCTGATCGCTTACGAAATTGGCGAACCGCTGGGAATTCCGTCCTATATCTATGATGCCATCAGCACCGATGAGCTCACCGATATTGCCCGGATCTCCGGCATGCCGGCCATCCCGCGGCCGAGCCTGGTTCACACGCTCAACATGCGCGCGGTCTGCCACAAACTTGCCGACAAGCAGGGCAAAAAGTACCAGGACATGACGATCATCGCTGCCCATCTGGGTGGTGGGATCACCATCAGCATCCACCATCAAGGCACAATGATCGACATTGTATCCGATGATGAAGGTCCGTTTTCTCCGGAGCGGGCAGGGAAGGTGCCCTGCCGGGCCCTGATCGACTTGTGTTATTCAGGGACCTACGATCATGGCACCATGCGCAAAATGCTGCGCGGCCGCGGCGGACTGGTTGCCTATCTGGGCACCAGCAATGCCATCGAAGTCGAAAAAATGATTGAACAGGGTGATGAAAAGGCCCGACTGGTCTATGAGGCCATGGGCTACCAGATCGCCAAAGGTATCGGTGAATTGGCCACGGTCGTCAACGGCAAAGTGGATGCAATCATCCTGACTGGCGGGATCGCTTATTCAAAAATGCTGACTGAATGGATCCAGAAACGGGTTGCATTCATCGCGCCGGTCGAAATCTTCCCTGGTGAAAACGAACTCGAATCTTTATCGAATGGCGTCACCCGCGTCCTTTCTGGTGAAGAAACCTTCCACGAATTTTCCTTGAACTGAGGTGTCTATGAAATTAGCTGATTTTCTCTGGATCTTGCTGCTTGGCCTGATCACATCCATTTTTGTCACGCCGGCAACCCATGTCCTGTTTGTTGCCGCTACCAATGCTCATCCCTATCTGATGGCATTTGTCAAATTCTCGATCCTTTCTACCATGGGTGAACTGCTGGCTGTCCGCCTCAGCACGGGCGACTGGAAAAAGCCTCATGGCGCAGTCTACAAGTTCATTGTCTGGGGCTTCATCGGCATGATGGTCACATTGATGTTTCAAGTGTTTGGCCAGGGTGTCAGCGGCGCAATGACCAACAACATGCTGCCTTCTTTTGGAGGCATGGCTGGCAAATTCTATACGGCTTTTATGATCAGTCTCATCATGAACGTAGCCTTTGCGCCGTTTTTCATGGTGCTGCACCGATTCACAGACACTTACATTGACATGTTCACCGGCGAAAAGATACCGGTCCGCTCGATCCGGTTGCCTGATGTCATCGCCCGGATCGACTGGCAGGGCCTCATCGGATTTGTCGTGGTCAAGACGATCCCCTTTTTCTGGATACCGGCACACACCGTCACCTTCCTGGTCCCGCCAGCCTATCGCGTCCTGTTTGCCGCTTATCTGTCGATTGTCCTGGGGATCATCCTCGGATACGCTAAAATGCGGGCGGGCAAAAAGCAAGTTGTCACACAGGTCGTGAAAGCAGCCGTCTAATCTTAAGACCGGGATGAATTCATTTGAATAGCTTTGTTGCTAATACAGGCGAGGTGTCAGAAACACTTCGCCTGTACTTTTTATGTTCCTTCACAAGAACCCCCTTTGTTTCACAAGACGCTCTTGACAGAGTGACAAGGTCTTGATACGATGCTTAAAACGATCTATTAAAACGTTATAATTTTATTTTATATGAAACATGCAACTGATTATATTTTTGAAAATGCTGCTGCGACTTTAATTTGAATTAAGGGAACCATGAAAATAGCTGAATTATTGGATACCGGCGCATACCATCAATTCTCTTGTTGCATCGGTGTATCGAGTTCTGTTTGCTTCCTATCTGTCGATTGTCCTTGGATCATCCTCGGCTGCGCCAAAATGCGAGCAAGCAATAAACAGGAGAATAGGCATATTGTCTATGCCTGATCTAAATCCTTCCCGAACCTGCTGTAAGTTTTGCATAAAATACTATTGACGTAAAACGTATTACTTGATATGATGCATATAACGATATACTAAATCCATATAAGTGAGGTTTAGAGTCGAAAATTTGAAATATTGGATGCGCTTTTGCGTAAGATCAGATGTGTATCCGATGTTATAAAAACGGAGGTTGAACTATGAAAAAGAACCTGATCACCAAAGTTCTCGCACTCGGTCTCAGTTTGTCGCTCGGTCTGGTCATGAGTGGCTGCGCGGCCAAGGCCACCACAACAGCAGCTCCGGCTGCGACAACCGCTGCAGCTGCTGGTGAAACAACAGCCGCTCAGGCAAGTGTTGAATTTGAGAAGATGACACTCACCCTGGGCCACTCGGGATCCCCGGAACACCACTACCAGAAATCAGCTGAGAAGCTGGCCGCGATCGTCTCTGAAAAGACAGGCGGTGCTGTGACCATCGACATTTTTCCTTCTGACCAGCTCGGCACCGGCCCAGAAGAACTGGAAGCTGTCATGGGCGGCACCCAAGACATGGTCATCACCCCGGACGCCTTTATTGCCAACCACGAGCCTCTGTTCAATGCCCTCGGCATGCCCTACCAGTTTGCATCTTTTGACCAGGTCAAGAAAATTCCGGAAACTGAGTTTGCAAAAACTCTGGAAGAAAAGGCCACGGCCAAGAACATTGTCATCCTGGGCTGGATGTCCAACGGCTTCCGCCTGATGACCACCAACACGCCGATCAACACGCCAGAAGATATGAAAGGCCTGAAGATCCGTATTGGTTCTGCCAAACTGATCTCTGACCTGCTGGCTGACCTGGGTGCCAACCCGACTCCGATCTCCATGTCTGAAACCTACACGGCGATCCAGACTGGCACCGTTGATGGCCAGGAAAACCCGACCACCAACATCCTCAACAACAAACTGTACGAAGTCCAGAAATACCTCGCCATCACCCGTCATCAGTACGTCACCCAGCCGCTGGTCATCAACAAGGACCTCTTTGACAGCATGTCCCCTGAATTGCAGGCCATCATGCTGGATGCCGGTAAACAGGTTGCTGCTGAAGACGTCGCCATGGTCGAAGCCAACGAAGCGGGTCAGCTGGAACAGCTCGTTGCCAATGGCATGACCGTCACAGAGCCGGATCAGGCTGCTTTCAAAGCTGCCCTGGCTGGACTCTATGACCAGTATGCCCAAGAGTTCGGTGCCGAGTTCAAGGCACTGACTGATAAAATCGCTGAAGAAATGAAATAACATCTGCCTGGTAACTTAAATGGCTGGGGATTTAGGAAAAATCCCCAGCCTTCTGCAAGTATCTGAAACGAGGTTTTTTATGAACCGGAATGTGTTCAAAAAATTCATGGCCGGCCTTGCGAAGATCAATGAAATATTGTTGTTCGTCGTCGTGCTCGTCATGTTTGTCATCCTGCTGGCACAGATTTTTGTCCGTTTCCTCTTTTTCGTCCCTCTGCCGGCATCACAAGATTTGCTTCTCTTCACCATGGTGACCAGTGTTTTCCTCGGCTCAGGACTTGCTGTCCGAAACAACAAGCAGATTGCTCTGGATTTCATTGTCGAAGCACTGCCAAAACGTTTTCATGACTACATCTCTGGTTTGACAGATTTGATTGCCATTTTTTTCCTGAGTATTCTCGTCAACCAGTCCTTTCAAAAAATCGGGGAAACTATGGAAACCGTGGTCGGGGCATCCCCCCTGAAGGTTGGCCATTTCTATATCGTTGTCTTCATTGGCTGCATTTTGATGAGCGTCTACTACTTCGCCCAGTTCCTGACTCGCTTCTTCCGGGTGACTGGTCTGGAAAGTCATCTGTTCAGCGATGTTGAGAAGGAGGATTAATTCACTATGACTGCACTTTTATTAACTGTATCAGCAGTCCTTCTCCTGCTGTCTGTCCCGATCGGCATCGGATTGGGCCTGGCGTCCTGGATCACCCTGTATGTCGGTCAGCCGTCGCGCATCATGATCGTTGTCCAACAGCTCTATTCCGGTGTCAATCGATTTTCGATGATCGCGGTCGTATTCTTTATCCTCGCTGGTGAAGTCATGACCGAGGGCGGCGTATCCCGCAAACTGATCGTCCTGGCCAACAGCTTGGTTGGCAAACTCTCCGGTGGCTTGGCGATTGTCGCCACTTTGTCCGCCATGTTCTTCGGCGCGATCTCCGGTTCATCCGCGGCTACAACTGCAGCCATCGGCGGCATGATGATCCCGACCATGGATAAAGCTGGTTACAAACGTGACTTCTCGGCCGCTGTCATTGCTGCCTCTGGGTATTTGGGCCTGCTGATTCCGCCTAGCGGCACGATGCTCTTGTATGCCGTCATCGCCGACACGTCCGTTCTCGAGATGTTCATCGGCGGCATCATTCCTGGTCTCGCGGTAGGTCTCGTTTTCATGGTCATTTCTTTCTTCATTTCCAAGAGGCGCGGCTATGGCTTGACGCCGCTGGAACTGACAGCAGCTGACCAGGGCAGCCGTGGCAAAATGATTTTTCACAGCATCATGGCCCTGCTTTCCCCAGTCATCATTCTCGGCGGCATCTACTCAGGTGTTTTTACGGCGACAGAAGCCTCTGGCGTTGCCACCCTCTACGGCATCGTCGTCGGTGTCTTTGTCTTCCGCCAATTGACCCTGAAGAACATGTTCAACTCCTTTGTCAAATCAGGCATTGCTTCTGCGGTCATCCTGTTCCTGATCGGTGCCTCGGCTGTTTTCGGCTGGCTGTTGACCGTGCAGAAAATCCCGCAGCAGATCACGACCTTTATCCAGGGCTACACCGACAGCCCTTATGTCGTCTTGCTCCTGATCAACCTCGCCTTGCTGGTTGCTGGTGCCTTGCTCGACAATGTCGCGGCTATCACCTTGCTGACCCCGGTTCTGGTGCCGCTGGTCAAAGCTTACGGCATTGATCCGACCTTCTTCGGCCTGATCATGATCATGAATCTGGCCATTGGGCAGATCACCCCGCCAATAGGCATGAACCTCTTTGTCGCAGCCAATATCTCAGGCGTCAAGGTTGAAAAGATCGTCAAACAGGTGATCCCCTACCTGATTGCCAGTTTGATACTCCTGTTTTTCTTTACCTACAACGAAGGCCTGGTCATGTTCCTGCCAGACCTTGTGATGAAGAAATAAATCTCGCTCGTATCTGAGCTGCGCCCCCTCACTCAGATTTCCTGAGAGGCGAACGGCATTGTGTTCGCCTCTCCTTTTACCCCTTTTAGTTAGAACGTTGTAAATATTAGATTTTATGGTATTTTGAGGTGCAAAATGGCAAATCTAGCTTTGGAAGGTATCCGGGTCCTCGACATGACCCAATTTCTCGCTGGTCCTTATTGTGGAATGACCCTGGCCGACATGGGCGCAGAGGTCATCAAGATCGAAAATCCACCGGTGGGTGATTTTGTCCGGACCTCAACGCCTCATATTCAGGGCGTCAGCATGTATTTCAATAACATGAACCGAAATAAGAAAAGTGTCACCATCAACATGAAATCCCCAGAAGGGAAAAAGCTCTTTGCCAAACTCATTCAATCAGCAGATGTTCTGGTTGAAAACAACCGTCCAGGTGTCATGGATCGCCTGGGCTTTGGGTACGAAGATTGCCATAAAATCAATCCGCGCCTGATCTATGCTTCTATCTCAGGTTTCGGCCAGACCGGACCTAACAAGTCCTACCCGGGCTATGACTTGATTGCCCAGGCTTATGCTGGTGCCATGAGCATCACCGGCATGCCAGGCAGCATTCCGTTGAAATCGGGCATACCGATCGCCGATGTGCTGGGTGGCATGAATGCAGCCATTGGCATCCTCGGTGCCTTGCAGTATCGCGAACGGACTGGCATGGGCCAGCAAATCGATGTCGCACTGATCGACAGCATTGTGTCCAGCCTGATCACAAACACGATGCCTTACATTGTCACGAACAAGATGCCAGGCCGCAGTGGCAACCGCTATTTCAACGCCTATCCGTATGATTCTTTCAGCGCCAGCGATGATGAGTATGTCATTGCCTGTGGCACAGATCCTCATTTCGTAGCCTTGGCTAATGTCATGGGCATGCCGGAACTTTTAACCGATGAGCGCTTTGCCGACTTCTTCGCTCGCCGCGAAAACGCCGCCCAGTTGAAAGCGATCATCGACCACTGGAGCAGCACCCGCACCGCCAAGGAGTGTGTCGAGCTGATTCGCAAAGCTGAAATTCCGGTCAGTGAGATCCATGATTTCGAACGGGTCGTCCAGGATAAGCACATTTTGGCTCGTGGCATGTTTGTTGATATCGAGGATCCGGTGGCAGGTCCCGTCAAATTGACCGGCTGTCCGATCAAGATGTCTGAGACTCCGACTGAAATTCGCCACACGGCTCCTTCACTGGGCCAGCACAATGTGGAGATCTTCGCTGAATTTGGTTATGACCAGTCAGCTGTCGAGAAGCTCAAGCAAGAGAAGGCGATCTGACATCGCAGGATGAAAGATCCATGAAACAGGAGGATGATGCAATGGCAATACCTGCACAAATACGCATCACAGAAGTCAGTACCCGGGATGGCATCCAGAATCTGGCCAAGTTCATTGAGACTCCAGTCAAGGTGGACCTGATCAAGCGCATCATCGACGCCGGTGCGGATGAAGTCGAGTTTTCAGCCTTCGTCCACCCCAAGTGGGTGCCTCAGATGGCCGATGTGGTTGATGTCTTTGCTGGTATCAAAGATTATGCACAAGACAAGGGCGTCAACTTGATTGCTCTGGTCCCAAACAAGAAAGGGGCCGAGCGAGCCAAAGCGATTGGGGTCCAATCGGTCAACCTGGTCTTGTCGGCCAGTGAAATTCACAATCAGAAAAACGTCAATAAAACGATCGCTGAGTCCATGGCCGATCTGAAAGAGACCATGCAGGAATTGGGTGATCTCGATGTCCGTCTGGCCCTGGCCTGTACATTCGGCAGCCCTTTTGGCGACGAAGTCCCTGCAGACCGGGTCCTGGACTTGATCGACCAGGCCAATGCCATGGGTATCCAAAGCATTGGCCTGGCCGATTCGGCTGGCCTCAGCACCCCGCTCAACACCCGTTGCTTGCTGGAGAAAATTGCCCGGCAATTCGACCTTGGCAGCATGAGCATTCATCTGCATGACACGCGAGGCATGGGGATAGCCAATGCGTTTGTGGCTCTGGAAGCAGGAATCACACGGTTTGATTCATCCCTTGGTGCTTTGGGCGGATGTCCCTTCATTCCGGGAGCCAAGGGCAACATTGCCTCGGAAGACCTGGTCAACATGGTCAATGGCATGGGTCTCAAAACCCAATATGACCTGAAGCAGATGATGCCGATCGTTTACGACATCGAAACCCTGCTGGAGCAGAAGATGACCAGCAGCCTGGCGAGCTGCATGCGGCAGTCATAAAGAGTTCGATCGATGAAAAACATAGTAAAAGTGCTCACATCAGACAAAACGAATTTCATTTTTCTCGGTGAGGCCGGGAGCGGCAAGAGTGAGATTGCCATCAACATTGCCAAAGGACTGGTTGAGCTGGGCGAGAAACCTGTCCATTTTTTCGATCTGGACATGACCAAGCCACTCTTTCGTTCCCGGGATGTTCGCAACCGGATCGAGAATCTGGGGATTGTTTTCCACCATCAGGAACAGTTCTATGATGCGCCAACCTTGGTTGGCGGGGTCAGCAAACTGCTCAAGGATCCGGGCTGCTTCGTCGTCATGGATGTGGGCGGGAACGATATCGGTGCGAGAGCGATCGGGGGATTCGCCCCGCTGGTCAAGACAGACACGACCGATGTTTTTTATGTCATGAATCCATACCGTCCCTGGTCGGATCATCTTGAACACGTGGATGGGACCTTGTCCGCCATCTTGAGAACGTCTCACATTCCGGTCAGCAAGCTGAAACTGGTCAGCAATCCCAACAACGGGGTCACAACAACAGTGGAGGAAATCATTGAAGGACATGCCAGGCTTGGCGATATGCTGGGATCGCTCAAGGAAATCGAATTTCTTTGCGCCGGTGAAGGTGTCTATGAGGACGTGCAAAAAAGTTCGGATATTCAAGTGTTCCCCCTGCATTTGTTTTTGCGGTACGAATGGAATGGCGACCGCCATGAAGTCTGATGCCAAAGGGCCAGTGAGTCAGTGTCAAACAAGATCCATTTACTATAGTCAAAGGAGGAACCAATCCAATGGGAAAAATTGAAATCAGGTCTGACCTGTGCAAGAGTTGCCGCTACTGTGTGAAGTATTGCCCGAAAAGTGTCATTGAGATCGGCGATAACGTCAATGAAAAAGGGTATGAATACGCTGTTCCAGTCAGGATGGCAGACTGCATTGCCTGCCAGATCTGCGCGAGAATGTGCCCTGAGGGAGCGATTGAAGTCTATAGATAACTCTGATGAACAAAGCTGAGTCGAGAAGGAGTATTAAAATGGCAAGAACTTTCATGAAAGGCTGCGAAGCGATCGCCGAAGCTGCTGTCAGGGCAGGATGCAGATTCTTCGCAGGTTATCCGATCACGCCACAGAATGAAATCCCCGAATACTTTGCGCGGAGAATGCCAGAAGTAGGGGGGGTGTTCATGCAGGGAGAAAGCGAAATCGCTTCCATCAACATGGTGTATGGTGCTGCTTCCATGGGCACTCGTTCCATGACCTCGTCATCAAGCCCCGGTATCTCATTGAAGAGTGAAGGCATTTCCTATTGCGCAGCTGCACGCATCCCCATGGTTTATGCCAACATTTCCCGCGGCGGCCCGGGGGTTGGTTCGATTTTCCCTGCCCAGATGGATTATCTCCAGGCCACCAAAGCTTCCGGAAACGGCGGTTTCGAGATGATGGTGCTTGCTCCGGCCAGCGTGCAGGAAGCAGCTGATTTGACTTACCAGGCCTTTGACTTGGCCGACAGAGACCGAAATCCTGTCCTGATTCTGGCAGATGGCGTCATCGGCAATCTGATGGAACCCGTGATCTTGCCGGAAGCAAAATCAGATGAGCAAATTGCCTCGATGAAAGCAACCAAGAAGGAATGGGCTTGCGTCGGTCATCCGCTGGACGTTTCCAAGAGATCCTGGATTCAGCCTGGACAATGGCAAACTGCCAAGATGCAGCAGGTCAATGAAGAAGCCGCTGAGCTTTACGCCAGCTGGGAAAAAGAGGCGAGGGCAGAAGAATATCTGGTCGAAGATGCAGAGATTGTCATTGCTGCCTACGGAATTTCGGCTCGCATCGCCAAATTCGCTGTTGAGTCATTACGGGAACAGGGCATCAAGGTCGGCTTGATCCGGCCAATCACCTTGAATCCGTTCCCTTACAAATCATTCGACAAAATCAATTACATAATCTGCAAAGCCGTTCTTGATGTTGAGATGTCCATACCTGCTCAATTTGTCCACGATGTGGCTGCCGGTGTGAAAGAGCGTTGCCCAATCGAAACCTGTCTGGCTTCAGGTGGCAATATCATCTCTTTGAAGGCTGTCATCGATGCCGTTATGAAAATTAACGAAAAATAGGAGAGACGAGAATGGAAAAAATCTATGCAAGGACAAAGACACTCCAGGACAAAGTGTCTGGCTTTTGCCCCGGATGCATGCACGGGACGGTGATCAAATTGATCGGGGAAGTTCTGGAAGAGCTGAACATGACGGACAAGGCTGCCTGTGTGCTGGGTATCGGTTGTTGCGGGCTGCACATGGACTATATTGCCTATGACAACACCACCGCTCCGCACGGAAGAGCCACAGCGGTAGCGGCGGGTATGAAAAAGGCCAATCCTGATACGCTTGTCTTTACTTACCAGGGAGATGGTGATTTCGCATCCATCGGACTGGGAGAATCGATCTCATCCGCCAACCGTGGGGACAATATCTCTGTTATCTTCATCAATAATGCGACTTATGGCATGACCGGTGGACAATTGGCCCCGACGACCTTGATGGGGATGAAGGCATCCACTGCACCAAAAGGCCGCATCGCTGAGGAACATGGCTATCCGATGCATATGTGCGAGATCATGAACCAGTTGACGGCCCCTGCCTACCTGGAAAGAACCAGCTGCAACACACCTGGCAATGTTGTCAAGACAAAGAAAGCGATCAAGAAGGCATTTGAAAACCAGATCAACGGCAAAGGTTTTTCAATGGTTGAAATTGTGACCAGCTGCCCCACCAACTGGGGACTGGATACACTCGATTCGCTGCAGTACATCGAAGAGAAGATGATCCCTGAATACCCGCTTGGCGTAATCAGGGATCGATAAGGGGAGGAAAGATGGAAAAGAACTTGTGCATCGCCGGATTCGGCGGACAAGGCGTGATGACAATCGGGAAATTCCTGGCGTCGGCGACTTGTGATTTTACTGACAAGGAAGTGACTTTCTTTCCCTCCTATGGCGCAGAACAGCGCGGAGGGACAGCCAATTGCTTTGTTGTGATTTCCGACAAGACGATTGGTGTGCCCGTAGGCAATTTGAACGACGATCTGATCGTGTTGAATGAACCATCCCTGTCCCGCTTCCTGGATACCCTGAAGCCCGGTGGCAATTTGTTTGTCAACAATTCAATTGTCAAAGCCAGCATTGACAGAAGCGATATTCATGTCATTTATGCCCCGGTCACGGAATTGGCTCTGGAACTCGGCAATGCCAAAGTGCTCAATGTCATCATGCTCGGTGTTTACATCGGTTATACGGATATTTTGCCTTCTGAAATTGTCTGGGGTACCATAGAAAAGAAACTCGGCAAGAAACCCGGTCTCCTGGGCATGAACAAAGCAGCATTCGAAAAAGGTCTTGAAATCGGGAAGTCGCAGAAAAAATAAGCGCTGGCAATTCCACGGGTTGAGCTCAACCTGTCCGTGACAGGCATGAGCCGGACTGTGAAAACTGATGACAAGCAATCTGTGAAAAAGGCAGGTCATTTCAATGGCAGACTCTTCCAGTCAGGATCAGGCTATGAAAGCCCGCGTCCTGGAATCCTTGCAATTCCGGGCGACGCAGACGGACACGATCAACACGAGTCTGCCATTGGAATTTGTCCGAGCCAGCCATGAGCAAAAAATCCTTGAGATGTCTGTAGAGGCATCGCCATGGACCAGAAACGTATCCGGGATCATGCATGGTGGTGCGATTGCCACAGCTTTTGACATCACCATGGGCCTCTTGTGCAAAGCCTTTGCCGACACACTGTTTTCACCGACCATATCCTTGCAGGTCAATTTCTGCAAACCCGTTCCGATCGGAGCAAACTTGCACATCCAGGCTAAGCTCAGCAGCGTCAACCGGAAATTCTTCCAAGTCCAGGCCGAAGCCTGGGCAGAAGACCAGCCAGGCACCATCCTCGCCACCGCATCCGCCATCTTCTACCGCGCAGACTGACAGAGCAGGGGCCGGGAACCATCCGGCCCCTGTTTTGCGAAATAAAACATTATCAAACTGAAGGATACTTTGTTTCATTTTTACGCAAAGGATGTGCTTGGATCATGGCAATCCTTGTGACCAGGCTGATTATTGCGACTTTGATGATTGCAGGCTTTACCGGATCATTGAGCCAGAGCCTTTTGACCTCGGCCTTGCCGGTGATCATGGCTGATTTCGGGATCGGTGCCGCCGTAGCCCTGTGGTTGACGACTGTGTACATTCTGGTCCTGGGTGTCATCACCGCTGTCAGCGCCTACATGTTCGATCGTTTTTCGACCAGAAAGTTGATGCAGACCTCCTTGCTGGTATTCCTCGCAGGCTGCATCCTGTCGATCTTCGCGCAGGATTTCTATCTATTAATCTTTGCCCGCGTTATCCAGGCGATCGGGGCCGGCTTTTTAATCCCCACCATGCAGATTATCCTGCTCCATCTTTATCCACCGGAAAAGCAAGGTCAGGCATTTGGTTTGATCGGGATCATTGTGGGCTTCGCGCCAGCCATTGGGCCCACCCTGTCGGGCATTCTAGTGGATGCATTTGGCTGGCGCAGCCTTTTCGTACTCTTGTCCATCATCACAGTCCTGGTTCTTTTCTCCTGTCAGCTTGTCTTGAAGGATTATGGTGATCGAAAGCACAGTCCACTGGATTTCGCAGGATTGTCGCTGTACAGTGCGGGTTTCATCTCGGTCATGTTCGCGATTACAGCGATGAAAAGTGGTTCGGTCTTTAATGCTGAAATATTGGGCTTGCTGGTCTTGGGAATCGGTTGCTTGATTGTCTTTTCACGACGTCAGCTCCAGTCACCCGCACCGCTGCTGAAATTGTCGTTAATGAAGCAGCGGTCATTGGTCAATGGAATGATCTTGCTATGCCTGACCTATGTCATCATGATGGCTGGAACTATTCTTGTCCCGATCTATACCCAGACGGTTGGCGGCAAGAGCACGACCGTCTCTGGACTTGTCATGCTCCCGGGCTCCTTGCTGATCGCAATCCTCAGCCCTGTAGTCGGACGTCTGACTGACCGCTTCGGAGCTGAGTTGATGTGTATCATCGGGATGATCTGGCTCATTGTGGGGAATGAACTCTTTTTGTTTTTTTATGAACAGACAGCGGCCTCTGTCATCGGCCTGGCTTTTCTGCTCACAGCCTCCACGACCCAGGGCTTGAAGATGCTGCCAGTGACTGATCAAGCACAGGGTACAGCGATCTTGAATTCACTGCGGCAGATGAGTGGCTCTTTGTTTTCAGCAGTCATTGTCGTCACAGCGAGCCTCGTGTCAGCATCCCGGTCAATCGACATGACCGGTGTCCATGCCGCATTCCTGGTGATGACCGGCCTGTCCCTGGCGGGGATGATGTTCTCCATGACCAGTCACCGGAAGCCGGCAACCACTTAACAGCCCTGTCCACCAAGTCCCAATCAAGCGATTTGAACTTCCTTTGGTGATAGCCGGCGGTGAGTTCCGCAGCCGGCCACGGCCGGCGAGGATGTCTGAACAAGCCGGCTATCACCAAAGGAACCTCTTGACTTTCCCCCTGACCCCGTGTAAACTACCCACGTTAGCAAGCAGAAGTATCCGCTTCTCACCTCCAGCTTAGCGAAGAGGTTCATCGAGTTCAAAGTCAGGCAGCAGCCTGTTTTCGATGGAGTGGATGCAGAAGCATCCGCTCCATTTTGATTTTTCCGGGAGGTGTATTCGTATCGCCAAGGCAAGTAGTGGTCAGATGATCAATGATGAAATCCGTTTCCAGAGGGTCCGCCTGATTGAAAGCGATGGCAGCATGATCGGTGTTGTTCCGATCAGTGAAGCCAGAAAACGCGCAGAGGACCAGAGCCTTGATCTCGTTTTGATCTCAGCTCAGGCTGACAATCCGGTTTGCAAGATTATGGACTACAACAAGTTCAAGTTCGAGCAGGCCAAGAAAGACAAAGAAGCCAAGAAGAACCAGAGAATCACCGAAATCAAGGAAGTCGGCCTCAAACTGACGACCGAGGAACACGATTTATCGTACAAGACCAAGAATGCCTGCCGCTTCCTTGAGGAAGGTGACCGCGTCAAAGTTGTCCTCAAGTTCCGCGGCCGCGAAATGACTTACACATCCAGGGGTTTCGAAGTCATGAGGCAGTTTGCCAAGGCTTGCGAAGCGGTCGGCCAGGTTGACCGCGAACCCAAGGTCGAGGGCCGGAACATGGTGATGTTCCTCGCTCCGCTCAAGAAATAATTCGCCCATCCGGGCAACCACAAGGGAGGAAAAGCATATGCCGAAACAAAAAACACACAGTGCTTCCAAGAAAAGATTCAAGGTGACTGGCACTGGCAAAGTCATGCGCAGCCAGGCTTTCAAGAAGCACATCCTGACCAAGAAGACCACCAAGCGTAAACGCAACCTCAGGAAGTCCGTTGTGGCCGCCGCTTCCAACCAGCACAACATCAAGCAGCTGATTCCTTACAAATAAGCCGCAACTCACGCTCACACCACCCTGATTTGAAACAACGCGTTTACCGGAGGTAATAGAGATGACACGTGTAAAAAGATCTGTCCGGGCCAGAGCCCGCCATAGAAAAATCCTCAAGCTGGCCAAGGGTTATTTCGGCCACAAGAGCAAGCTGTTCAAGGTCGCCAACCAGCAGGTCATGAAGTCCCTGAGCTATGCTTATCGTGACCGCAAGGCCAAGAAGCGCGACTTCCGCCGCCTGTGGATCACCCGCATCAATGCTGCGGCCCGTATCAATGGCCTATCCTACAGCAAGTTCATGAATGGCCTCTCCAAGGCTAACATCCTCCTCGACCGCAAGGTCCTGGCTGACATCGCCGTCAAAGATCCGGCTGCTTTCGCTTCGCTTTGCGGCAAGGCCAAAGCTGCCCTCTGATCCAAGACCACGGATCAGACCACCAGATAAACACTCACCAGGGACGGGATTTACTGTAAATCCCGTCCCTGATCCATTCCGGGGTGCAAAAAGTATCATGGATTTGCCTTTCAAGACCATTTCCAGCCGGGAAAATGCCACGTATAAAGGCCTGAAGACCTTGCGCCAGGCCAAAAAGGCCCATGAAGCGGGCCTGATCCTGGTTGAGGGCTTTCGCCAAGTCGAGGAGGCCCTGTCCGCTGGCATCCAGCCACAGTGGCTGATTGCCAGTCCGTCTGCGCTGGCGCATGAGCGCTGGCCTGTGTTGCAAGCTCTGGCTGTCGCCAGCCTCGAGACGTCTGCGTTTGAATGCCTCCTGCTCGAACCCCGTCTGTTTGAGAGTCTTTCAGCCACCCCATCCCCTCAGGGTGTGGCCATCGTCGCCCCAAGCCCCCTTGTTTCATCCCCTGCAGTCAACCCCGTGGATCACGGACTCTACCTGGTGCTCGAAGGCATCCAGGACCCTGGCAACATGGGGACCATGATCCGGACGGCCGATGCATTTGCTTTCAACGGCGTCATCCTTGCCGGGCCAACTGTCGATCCTTTTGGCGATAAAGCCTTGCGTTCGGCGATGGGTTCCGCCTTCCACATCCCGGTTTACCAGTTCCCCTCGATCCGTGAAGCCAAACAGTGGCTCTCGACCTGTCAAATCCCGCTCGTTGCAGCCGAATTGTCCGGTGAAACCATTACCCGCTGCACCGAGCTCATGCCGCCAGCTGCCCTGGCGATCGGCAATGAGGGTGCTGGCTTGAGCAGCGAGGCGCTGTCCCTTGCCGACCGGCACCTGAAAATTGCCATGCCGGGTCAGGCCGAGTCCCTGAATGCCGCTGCCGCTGCCGCGATTTTGTGCCATTTATTTGCCCTTGGGCGTCCAGAATAGAAATAAAAGATTATAATGGAATAAAGCTTGCACTTTGCTGTGAAAGTGCTACGATCAGAAGAATGTTTCAGCTTGGTTGCCCGCCGGCAACCGATTGCATAAGCTGAAAAGGTGGATAGCCATGCAAATCATCATCATCGGCTGTGGCAAAGTGGGTTCATCCCTCGCCCGCCAGCTGGTAGCTCTGGAACATGACGTCGTCATCATCGAAAGTGACAGCAAGCTGATGTTGCAGGCTGACGACATCGACTGTATTAAAATCACAGGTGTGCCGATCGACCGCGATGTCCTTCGCCAGGCCGGTATTGAAACAGCCGACGTCGTCTGTTGCGTCACCCAGGTGGACAACATCAACATCATGACCTCCCAGATCGCCCAGGATGTCTTTCGCGTCCCCAAGATCATCACCCGGATTTTCAACCCGGTCAACAAAGACGTTTTTGATGAATTCGGCCTGAACACGATCTGTTCGACCGAGCTGACCGTCGATGCCTTTTTGCGCGAAATCGAGGGCGAGCAGAATACCCAGGTTCACCAGCTCTATGGTACGCCAGTCGTCTATTCAACCGTCGCCACAGACCGGGAAATTTATGGTGACAATGTCTGCGACCTGAGTACGGACACAGGTAAAATGGTCATAGGCCTGATTCGCAATGGTCGCCTGATGCTGGCCATCCCCGGTCTAAAAGTCCAGGAAGGTGACCAGCTCGTGCTGGCCGACCTGCAGTAATCCACCTCCGCGAGGGAAAACAGTATGCGTATTGTGATTGTGGGCGGCGGCAAGCTGGCCTACTACCTGATCAAGACCCTGCGTCCGTACCGGCACCAGATCTCAGTCATCGAACTGCAAAAGGAAGTCAGTGCCAAGATCGCCACCGACTTTGACGAGGTCGATGTCTACAACGGCGATGGCACCAGCATCCGCATGATGAGCGAGGTCGATTGCCAGAATGCTGATTTCTACATTGCCGTCACAGGCAAAGATGAAAACAACCTCGTCGGCTGCCAGATTGCCAAGAAGAAGTTCAATGTCCGGCACACTGTAGCCCGGGTCAACAATCCCAAGAACGCCGAGATGTTCACCCGCATGGGTGTGGACAAAGTCTATTCCGGTACTCAGATCCTGGCCGACATCATCGAACAGGAAGTCGATTTCGAGGGCCTGCGGGTTATCTTGAAAATAGATCGTTCGAACAAGTCGATCATTGAGTTCAAATTGTCACCCCGGTCCGCGGCCTGCGGTAAAACGCTGGAAGCCTATGATTTTCCCGGAGACAGCAAAGTGGTCATGGTCACGCGAGCGGATGGCTCTGTTGAGACCCCGCGCGGTAACCTGGTCATGCAATCTGAAGACACCTTCCTGATGATTGCCGAAATTTCCGAGTACAATGCGATTCTGAAAACCATGGTCCGGAAATAGGGCAGGGGAACAGCATGGCTATTGTCAACCGCTCCAAATCCTCCTCGCCGCTACGCCTGCTCAGCATCAATCCGCTGCGCCTGATCGTCTCGTCCTTTGCCCTGGTGATCCTGACAGGGACATTGCTGCTGCTGCTGCCGATTGCGACGAAGGCGGGTGGCAGCCCTGGCCTGCTCCGGGCCTTGTTTACAGCAACCTCTGCAGTCTGTGTCACCGGCCTCGTTCTCGAGGACACGGCGACTTATTGGAGCACCTTTGGCAAATCAGTCATCCTCCTGCTGATCCAGATTGGTGGTCTGGGTATTGTGACGATCACCAGCTTCTTCTACAGTTTCATGCGCCGCAAGGCCAGCCTGAAGACCCTTGTTGTGACGAAGGAATCAACAGCCAGCTTTAATTTTGATGATGTTTTAGCTCTCGTGCGAAAAATCATCGTGATCACACTGGTCACAGAAGGCATCGGCGCTGTCATCTTTTCCTGGCGCTTTGCCCTGCGCTACGGCCTGCGCGATGGTATCGCTAAAGGCATCTTCCAGGCCGTGTCTGCCTACTGCAATGCTGGATTTGACCTGCATGGCGACACCATAGCCCCCGGTATGACGGCCATGGGTGCCACCGATGGCAGATTCTCGAGCCTGATCGCCTGGAACAACGATCCGATTGTCATTCTGACGACTGCCTTGCTTTTCATCAGTGGCGGACTTGGCTTTTTTGTCTGGTCGGAGATTCTCAACCTGAAAAAAGAAGGCAAACTGCATTTCCATTCGCGCGTGGTGCTGGCCATCACCGGTATCCTGATCGTGACTGGTATGATTGCCTTCCTGGCAACCGAATGGCACAATACTCAGCACCCCTATTCGATGGGTTCGCTGCCGGCCTGGCAACGTCCGCTGGCTGCCTTTTTCCAATCCGTCACGCCACGTACCGCTGGATTCAACACGATCGACCAGACGTCTCTTTACGACACCTCGAAATTTATCACGGTCATTCTGATGTTTATCGGAGCAGCCCCGGGCTCGACCGGCGGCGGTATCAAGATCACCACATTTGCTGTCGTGGTGGCAACGATCCTGTCTGACATCACCAACCATGACGAGATCGTCCTCTCGCGCCACCGCCTGTCGCGGGAAACCTTCACCCGGGCCCTGGCGGTCATGGGCCTTGGCATGCTGATCGTCCTGACCACAACCATCTCCTTGGGCTATTTCGAAGTCCAGGCACTCGAATCCGGCCGCTTCAGCTTCCTGGACCTGTTTTTTGAAGCCACCTCTGCTTTTGCCACCGTAGGCCTTTCATCTGCCGGAACCCCTAACTTGACAACTGGCAGCCAGATCATCCTGATCCCCGCGATGTACCTGGGCCGTGTCGGTCCGGCCTCCTTTGCCATCAGTCTGGCCCTGCGCGCTGCCAAAAAGCGCGAAATCGTCCATCCCGAAGGGAAAATCCTGGTTGGCTAATTGTAAAATGCAGGAAAAGAATTAGAAAATTTCATAAATTCACAGTAAGTTTCAATATGACCGCGGTCTGGATCGTTAATTACGGTTGACAGGCTGCGGTTTCTTGCATGATAATAGGAAAATATTGTATACAATCTTCAGGAGGCCAAAGCCATGGGATTAACCACTGCACAAAAAATTATCCGTGACCACCTCGTCAGCGGTGAACTGGTCGCTGGACGCGAAGTCGCGATCCGCATCGACCAGACCCTGACTCAGGACTCGACAGGGACGATGGCCTATCTCCAGTTCGAAGCGATCAATATCCCGCGGGTCAAAACAGATCTCTCCGTCGCCTATATTGACCACAATACTCTGCAGACCGGTTTTGAAAATGCCGACGACCATATGTACATCCAGTCGGTCGCCAGCAAATACGGCATCCGTTTTTCCAAGCCGGGCAATGGCGTTTGCCATCAAGTCCACATCGAGCGCTTCGGTGTCCCGGGAAAAACCCTGCTCGGCTCGGACAGCCATACCCCGACCTGTGGCGGCATCGGCATGCTGGCGATTGGTGCCGGCGGCCTGGACGTCGCCGTGGCCATGGGTGGCGGCGCCTACTACCTGACCATGCCGAAAATGGTCAAGGTCGAGCTGCTGGGCACCCTCAAGCCGTGGGTCACCGCCAAGGACATCATCCTCGAGGTCCTCAGGATCCTGACCGTCAAGGGCGGCGTGGGCAAGATCGTCGAATATGGCGGTCCCGGCATTGCCAGCCTGACTGTGCCAGAACGGGCCACGATCACCAACATGGGCGCCGAGCTGGGGGCCACCACCTCTATCTTCCCCAGTGATGACGTGACGCTGGCCTTCCTCAAGGCCCAGGGCCGGCCCCAGGATTTCGTCGCAGTCGGACCAGATGCCGATGCCGCCTACGATGAAACCTACACCATCGATCTCGACCAGCTCGAGCCACTGGTGGCCCGTCCCCACAGCCCGGACAATGTTGCCCCCGTCCGTGAAGTCGGTCCGATCGCCGTCGACCAGGTGGCCATTGGCAGCTGCACGAATTCCTCTTTGTTTGACATGCTCAAGGTTGCGGCCGTGCTCAAGGGCAAGACCGTCCATCCCAATGTCTCGCTGGTCATCGCCCCTGGTTCACGCCAGGTTCTGACCATGCTGTCCCGCCTGGGAGCCCTGACCGACATGATCGATGCCGGTGCCCGCATCCTCGAGTCTGCCTGCGGTCCCTGCATCGGCATGGGCCAGTCGCCACGCACGAATGCCGTCTCCCTGCGCACCATCAACCGCAATTTCTATGGCCGCTCCGGTACCGCTTCCGCCCAGGTCTACCTGGTCAGTCCGGAAGTCGCCGCTGCCAGTGCCATCGCCGGTGTCCTGACCGATCCGCGCGATCTCGGTGAGATGCCCAAGGTTGACATGCCTGCTGCGTTTGATGTCAACGACAACCTTGTTATCCTGCCGGCTCCGGAAGGTAACACCGTCGAGGTCGTGCGCGGCCCGAACATCCAGCCCTTCCCGGTCAATACCGAAGTCCCGGCCGTAATTGGCGGCAAGGCTCTGATCAAGGTCGAGGACAACATCACCACCGACCACATCATGCCATCCAATGCCAAGTTGCTGCCCTACCGGTCCAATGTCCCTTACCTGGCCGATTATTGCCTGACGCCCTGTGATCCGGAATTCCCGGCCCGGGCCAAGGCCAACAATGGCGGTTTCATCATTGCCGGTGCCAACTATGGCCAGGGGTCCAGCCGTGAGCATGCTGCCCTGGCACCCCTCCAGCTGGGTGTCAAAGCCGTCCTGGCTAAATCCTTTGCCCGCATCCACATGGCTAACCTGATCAACAATGGGATCCTGCCCCTGACCTTTGTCCAGCCGGAAGATTACGACACCATCGACTTGCTCGATGAATTGACCATTGCCGATGCCCCGGATCAGATCCAGGCCTTGGTCAAAGGTGAGAATCTGGTTGTCCTGAACAAGACCAAAGGCCGCACCATTGAACTGAGCCTGCCGTTATCCGAGCGCCAGGCCAAGATCCTTCTGGCCGGTGGCCTCTTGAACTTCACCCGCCAGGAAGGCTAATGGCCATGCCCACCCAAGTCCCGCCCCTGCATGGCAGCCTGCGTCACCGCGTCTACACCCAGTTGCGGGACCGGATCCTGAGTGGTACCTACGCGAGAGGCACGGCGTTGACCGAAATCCGCGTCAGCAGAGACCTCGGAGTCAGCCGGACACCGATCCGCGAGGCTTTCAGCCAGCTCTTGCTCGATGGCCTGGTCAAAGCCACCCCCAACAAAGGCATCGTCGTGGAGGGGCTGGACCAGAATGACTTGCTCGACTGGTATGACCTGCGAATCCGCATGGAAGGCATGGCAGCCGAAAAAGCCACCGCTCACCTGACCGCTGTTGTTGTGGCCGATCTAGAACAAACCATTGCCCAGGCTCGCCAGCTACTTGCCTCTGGCCAGCTGGAAGCGCTCCTGCAGCAGGATGCCCATTTTCATGACCTGATCTTCAGGACAAGTGGCAGCAAGGTCCTGCAGAATTTCCTCAATCCGATTGCCCATTACACCCGGCAATCCAGAAAAATCAGCCTGGCCAACCCGGAGCGAGCCCGCGCCGTGCTGGAAGAACATACCCAGATCCTCAATGCCATGAAAACTGGCGACAGCCAGCTAGCCCGCCAAGCGATGGAGAAGCACATCGGCAATGCTGCCCAGAGCTACCGCAACATGATTGAAAACCGAACAGGAGGACTCCATGATCACTGATAGTGAAAAGAAGCGAATCATCCACGAGATGGCCGAAAACTCAGCCGCCACTGCCCGGATCGATCCGACTCTCTATGAGAAATACAGCGTCAAGCGTGGCTTGCGCAACGAAGACGGAACCGGCGTCCTTGTCGGCCTGACAGAGGTCGGTGATGTCTTTTCCTACATCATCGATGGTGGTGACCGGGTTCCTGTCGAAGGCCGCCTGTTCTACCGCGGTATTTCGATCGACGATCTCGTCAATGGTTTTTACAGCAAAAAGCGTTACGGCTTCGAAGAAACCATCTACCTGCTGCTGTTTGGTGAATTACCGACCCAGGACCAGCTTGACCAATTGGAAGCCATCTTGTCTGCCTCGCGTGAGCTGCCGCCGAGCTTTACCGAAGACATGATTCTCAAGGCCCCCAGCCCGGACATCATGAACAAGCTGGCCCGGTCTGTCCTGGCCTTGTATTCCTACGACAAGAATCCGGACGCGATTGACATCAACAATGTCATGCGTCAGTCCATGGAGTTGATCGCCCGCTTCCCGGTCATGGCTGCCTATGGGTTCATGGCCAAACGGCATTATGTGGACAAGGAGAGCCTGTTCCTGCACGCGCCGCGTCCGGATTACAACACCGCCCAGAATCTTCTCTACATGATCCGTCCGGATGGCCAGTTCACCGAACTGGAAGCCCGGATTCTTGACCTGGCACTGGTCTTGCATGCCGAGCATGGTGGTGGCAACAACTCGACCTTTGTCACCCACACGGTTACTTCGACGGGGTCTGACACCTATTCCACCATCGCAGCGGCCATCGGATCACTCAAGGGCCCACAGCACGGTGGTGCCAGCGGCAAGGCTTATGACATGCTGCAGGATCTTTCCACTAACGTCAAAAACTGGCGCAATGAGGTGGAGATCAGCGACTATCTGGCCAAGATCCTGCGTAAGGAAGCCTTTGACAAGAGCGGCCTGATCTATGGCATTGGACACGCGGTCTACACCGTTTCCGATCCGCGCACCAAGCTGCTGCGTGACTATGCCCGTGCCTTGGCCTATGAAGCCGGCAGGGAAGAGGAATACGAACTGTACACCCTGGCAGAGAGACTGGCCCCGCAGGTCTTCCATGATGTCAAGAAAAATGACAAGATCGTTTGTGCCAATGTCGACTTCTACTCCGGTTTCATCTATGACATGCTTGGCATTGCGCCCGAGTTGTTCACGCCCATCTTCGCCGTCGCCCGTATCGCCGGCTGGAGTGCCCACCGGATCGAGGAATTGGTCAGTGGCGGTCGCATCATCCGTCCTGCCTACAAGTGCGTTCAGAAGCGGCGCTCCTATGTGCCGATGGAGCAGCGTCAGAACCAGGAAGTCTGAGCCAGTATTTTGTAATCCTGACACCGTCCGCATGACCTGACTTTCCGACCCGGGTGAAGCAAAACCTGCTTTGCCCGGGCGGACTTTTTTATCTATAAACAAAGGCCGCGATTCAGTGTGGACCAATGATCGTTCCGTTCATTGAAAAAGCCAGTTATCGTTGCTGTCGGCTGCGATAACTGGCTTTTCAATTTCTGGTGACCCTAAGGAGAATCGAACTCCTGATTCCGCCGTGAGAGGGCGGCGTCTTGACCGCTTGACCATAGGGCCGTGCACCGACGGTGATTATAGCATATCGTAAGGATCGCTTGCAAGGTGCAATCTAGGGTACCTTGAACCATCTACAAAAAAGGTAGGATTCTGCCCTGATCTTTGGTAAACTAACCATAGAGACTATAAAAGAGACTATAAATCATAAAACTGCACATAAGATATTTACGAAAATCACCTACAAAAAGTACAATATAGATGGATATAAACTCAAGAATGAATTCAAAAGTGCTCACAAACTGACAAGGCAAGTCCATCGCTTCGGGACAAGCTTTAAGAGTAACCGATTAACCGATTGTTTACAATATGACCACAGTATTCACTTTATAGCCATGTTTATTAGGTAAAACAAACAGTAAAATCAACCAATCATTGTCGACCTGCACAACCGAAAAGCTTTCGCTGAATATTATTTGCGAATTTTCACAAAGTCTATTGACAGTGAATTTGAGCAAAACTATAATGACAATTGTCAACGAGCTCGAGCAATCTAACAAACAAGTACCAATAACTTAACCAATATTTCCACAGCTGCACGAAATGGCATTTGGCAGATTTGATCCAGATCGAGGGCCACCACCCGAGATCAGGGGCCACCACCCCGGATTCATCCAAGTAGCACATTCCATATCGGTATAAACCGACCGGTCCAAAAACTGGACCGGCGGATTATATAAACAAACATTTTTGAGGAGGAGTCTATCATGTCCAAGAAAATTGTTGCCCTGGTCCTGATGGTTGCGATGATGGCCGCGTTGCTCGCTGGCTGTGCATCCACATCGACGACCGCCGCTACCACCGCCGCCCCGGCTGGAACCACTGCTGCTGCAGAAACCACCGCTGCACCTTCAGGTGAAACAGTCAAAATCGGTTTCGCCATGTCCGCCTTTGACGACAAATGGCTGACCTACCTGCGTGAAGCTGCTGAAAAGAAAGCAACTGAACTCGGTGTTGAACTGACCATGGTCGACGGCAAGGATGATCCTTCTGTCCAGCTCGGTCAGGTTGAGAACTTCGTTGCCCAGGGCATGGATGCTGTCATCATTGTCCCGGTCAACACCGACGCAACCGAAGCTCTGACCAAAGCCTGCTTTGACGCCAACATCCCGCTGATCGCTGTCAACCGTAACTTCAAGAGCGAAGACGACTATACCGCCTATGTTGGTTCGAACTCCATCGACGCTGGTATCTTCCAGATGGAATACATCGGTGAGAAGCTCGGCGGCAAAGGCAATATCATCATCATGCGTGGTGCTGACGGCCATGAAGCTGCTACCATGCGTACCGAAGGTGTTAAGAAAGTCATCACTGAAAAGTATCCGGACATCAAGATCCTTGCCGAAGACACTGGCAAATGGGATCGCGCCCTCGGCATGTCCCTGGCTGAGAACTGGATCCAGCAGTATGGCGAAGAAATCAACGCCTTCATCTGCAACAACGACGAAATGGCCATCGGCGCTGTCAAAGCGATCGAAAATGCTGGCTTGACTGGCAAAATCCTCACCGCTGGTGTTGACTGCACTCCTGACGCTCTTGTCGAGCTGAAGAAGGGCGCCCTCAACTTCACCGTCTTCCAGGATCCGGCCGGCCAGGGTGCTGGCGGCGTCCAAGCTGCTTATGACATCGTCATGGGCAAAACAGTCGACAAGATCGTCTGGATCCCCTACGTACCGGTTCCGCCGGAAGAATACGACACATACGCTGCTTTCTGGGGTATGTAATCGTCTCTTTTCCGAAAACCTGCTTGCTTAGTTCATGAATTGGTTATTTTGATCGGAATCAAGGGAAATAAGGAAATCTTGTTCGAACTGACAGCCGATTATGGAAGGAAGGGCGTTCGACAATGAGTCGGACGCCCTTTTTCTCCTGACTGAAAGCTCGATGCTTCGGAGGTGCGCTTTGAGTAACAACACAGAATATATCTTGGAACTGGAAAATGTTTCCAAGTCTTTCCCGGGTGTTCAAGCCTTGAAGGACGTTTCACTGAAAGTCCGCAAGGGTACAGTCCACGCACTGATGGGAGAAAACGGCGCCGGCAAGTCGACGCTGATGAAAATCGTCGTCGGTGTCTATACCGCTGACCCCGGCGGTACCATCAAAATCGATGGGGAACCAGCCAATTACAAGAACATTGGTGCGTCGATCAAACATGGCGTCTCAATGATCTTCCAGGAATTGAACCCCATCCCCTACATGACCGTAGCCGAAAACATCTACCTGAATCGCGAACCCCGCAAAGGCCTTTTCGTCGATTTCAAGCAAATGATCACTGACACACAGGCTTTGTTCGATTCACTGGGTATTCATAATATTTCACCGACCGAAAAGGTTTACCAGCTGACGGTCGCGAAAAAGCAAATGGTGGAAATTGCCAAGGCGATTTCTTATAACTCCAAGCTGATCATCATGGACGAACCGACCTCCGCCATCACGGACAAGGAAGTCGACCACCTGTTCCAGATGGTCCGAACTCTGAAAAAAGAGAAGAACGTGGCCTTTATCTTCATCACGCATAAGATGGACGAAGTCTTCCAGATCACCGATGAAATCACCGTCCTGCGCGACGGCCAGTATGTCGGTACCGACCTGGCCGCCAATTCTTCGCGTGACAAGCTGATCGCCTGGATGGTCGGTCGTGAAATCACCCAGATGTTCCCGAAGGAAGAGGCCGAGATTGGTGAGGTCATCATGAGCTGTCGCGGCCTGACCCGCAATGGCGTCTTCAAGGATGTCAGCTTCGACCTTAAACGCGGTGAAATCCTGGGTTTTGCCGGCCTGATGGGTGCCGGACGCACCGAAGTCATGGAAGCCATTTTCGGCTATACCAAGCTGGACGCGGGTGAAATTTTCATCCATGGCAAAAAGGTCAACATCGCCATGCCGCGTGATGCCCTGAAATACCGCATGGCCCTGCTGACAGAAGACCGCAAAGGCACGGGCTGCTTCTTGCCGCTTTCGATCCGGGACAATATGACGGTGGCCAGCATCGGTGATTACACCAAGAGTGGATTCATCCGCAAAAAGGCCATGGAAAAGGTCTGTCTGGAACAGAAGGAGAAGCTGGCGATCAAGACGCCGAGTATGAACCAGCTGATCAAGAACCTCTCTGGTGGCAACCAGCAGAAGGTGCTCGTTGCCCGCTGGCTGATGACCAATCCGGAGATCCTGATTGTCGACGAGCCGACCCGCGGCATCGACGTCGGGGCCAAGGCTGAAATCCACCGCCTCTTGAGCATGATGGCCAAGGAAGGCCGTGCCATTATCATGATCTCGTCCGAATTGCCGGAAGTCATGGGCATGAGCGATCGCATCATGGTTATGCATGAAGGTAAAATCACTGGTGAGGTTTCCCGCAAGGATGCCAACCAGACACTGATCATGAAGTTCGCTACAAACACATATGTTTCTTGAGCGGCAACGCGCGAAGAATTAATGGAGGTCAACCACAATGGCTAAAAACGACTCGGCTGAAGCCGTCAAGAAAACCAGCAAAGAGGTCTGGTCCGATATTTTCAACAAATACGGTATCATTATCATCCTGTTCCTGATCGCAGCTTTGATGTCCGTTGCCACCGGCGGCACATTCCTGAAACCGATCAACCTGATGAACGTCATCCGTCAGATTTCCTTCATCGGCCTGATCGGCATCGGCGTCACCGTCATCATCATCACAACCGGTATCGACCTGTCATCCGGCTCCGTCCTCGCCCTGGCATCCGTCGTGGCGGCAACTTTTGCCCATCCGGTCAAGGATGCTGCTGGCCAGTATATTGATGCCATCGGCCAATATCCCCTCATTGTCCCGATTTTCCTTGGTCTGGCAGTCGGTGCCATCGCTGGTATCATCAATGGTCTGATCATTGCCTATTTTGAACTGCCCCCCTTCATCGTGACCCTTGGCATGATGACCGCTGCCCGCGGTGCTGCCTTCCTCGTCACAGGCGGCAAGCCAATCGGCGACTTCTCAGATGGCTTCAACTTCCTGGGTGCAGGGTTTTTCCTGGGTGTACCAATGCCGATCCTGCTCCTTCTGATCATGACCATATTCAGCTACATCATCCTCAACCGGACCAAGTTCGGCCGCCATATCTATGCCCTGGGTGGCAATGAACAAGCTGCCATCATCTCCGGCGTCAACGTCAAGCTGATCAAGATCGTTGTGTATGGCTATGCTTCGATGCTCTCTGGTCTTGCTGGCATTTCCCTGGCAGCCCGTATCGAATCCGGCCAGCCCAGCGCCGGCCTCGGCTTCGAACTCGATGCCATCGCTGCAGCCGTCATCGGTGGTACCAGCCAGAGTACGGGTGGTATCGGCACGGTGCAAGGCACCATCGTCGGCGCCCTGATCATCGGCGTCATCAACAACGGCATGACCCTGATGGGTGTCAACTCCTACTGGCAGCAGATCGTCAAAGCCATCATCATCGTTGGTGCCGTTCTGCTCGACAAGAGACGCCGCAAAAGCTGATCTTGTCAGAGGATATAAATTGTTTTCTGAGACAGACACATAACACACGATTATGGCAATACTGCCCACAGGATGATCGATTATCGATTGTGAAAGTCGCTTTGAGATTTAGATTGTGTGTTTCCGACAATATTTCCGGTAAACTAGCGGAGTAATCCCCTCGGTTTTCTTGAATTTTTTGATGAAATAGCCCTCGTCTGAGAATCCCAGGTTTTCGCTGATTTGTGCAATGGACTGTTCCGAATGTTCGAGCAGCTCTTTGGACCATGTGATTTTCAAGGCTGACAAATAGCTGGAATAACTTTGCCCTTGTTCGATCGAGAACACCTTGCTGAAATAACTGGGGCTGAGCCGGCAGATTTTTGCCATGTCCTTCAAGGACGGCATGGTGGACTTGTTGTTGTACAGGTACTCGATGGCTGGCTTGATCAGAGGATGAATGTGCTCGGCAATCTCTCCCTTGTTTTGGCTGATATAGGAATTCGAGATCAGTCCTTCCATTTCTTTCTTGATCTGTTTGAAATGATCGAGCTTGAATGTATCGTAATCGCCAGATTTATTCGGGAGATATTCGAAGCTGGTTTGCTTGTTGAGCATGCCAACCAGAAAATCTTTATCAATAGCTTCTTCAATGATGTAGTTGCAAATGTGATTCAGTGAATCTGCGATCAGCTGAATCTCGGTGTAGGACATCTCGGGCAGCAAATTGTAATCAGCCGAAAATTGTTCGGGCGAAACCGTCTGGGGAATGATGTGTTCCAGTTTCTGGCTGCTGGCTGCTGGCAACCTGACCTGGCCAGCCATCAAGGCGCCAATATAGTTCCCATAGACGGTAAATGGAATGGCGACATCGACGATGCCAAAGTGGCAGAGATAAATGAACGGTTCGTTCGATCGGACGGCCTCGAGGCCGGCTCTGGAATCGCATTTCTGGCAGAGCGTGTGCAATTCAGGATCACTTCTGACTTTGGTGCAAAATGAATTGCAGCAGCTGTGGGTCGTAATGGGAACCCCTTTGTAGTCAACCGTGATAATGGCCAATTTCGTTGCCTTGGACAGGCTGTCTTGAATCTGCTGCCATTTTTCCAAATTCAGGATTTTTTCGATGCTCAAAACCTTCATACGTAACACCTGGATTGTCGATTGTTGTCGCGGTGTGTTTAAACATTCGCGATGTACAACATGAAATCACCATTTTCCCGGATTGGATATCATTTTACCATACATTATTGCTTAATTGCGATTTTATTGTCTAATGTAACAAAAAATGCACAAGATATACTGGTTTTATAAAGAAATCTGACCGGATAGCGTTTGGATATTCAAAATGGAGGTGCTCGTTAACCATGAGAAAAGCATTTATCTCTCCCGCAAAGTACGTTCAAGGCGAAGACGAATTGATGAATCTTGGCTATTTCGTCAAGACGTTCGGCAGCTCAGCTTTGCTGATAGCCCATCGCGATGATGTCGCACGCATCCAGAACAAGCTAGCTGCGACGTCCGAGAAATTCGGGGTGACCTTCGTCGCTTGTGATTTTGTCGGTGAATGTTCCCGTCAGGAAGTCGTACGCCTGAAGCAGCTGTCGATCGAAAAGAAATGCGACTGCACGATCGGTCTGGGTGGCGGCAAAGCGATCGATACCGCTAAGTGCGTTGCCGAAGGCGATGCCCTGATCATCTGCCCGACGATTGCAGCGACTGACGCGCCGACGAGCCACTCCGCGGTTCTCTACACACCGGAGGGTGCCTTTGATGACTATGCCTATTTCAAGCAAAATCCCAGTGTTGTCCTGGTAGATACATCGGTTATAGCCAAGGCCCCGGTCCGCTTCCTGGTTTCCGGCATGGGTGATGCGCTCTCGACTTATTTTGAAGCTCGGGCCAATACCCAGTCCTATGCCAGCGTCAATGCAGGCTTGCCCTGCGGTGTCCGCGAAGGCCACACGGCTCCGGCCATGGGGACACAGGCAGCGTTTGCCCTGGCTACGCTGTGCTACCAGACCCTGCTGGCTGACGGACTGAAGGCCAAATTGTCCTGCCAGGCCAAGGTCGTCAGCCCGGCGCTGGAAAACATCATCGAAACCAATATTCTTTTGTCTGGTCTTGGCTTTGAAAGCGGCGGCCTGGCCGCGGCCCATGCCATCCACGACGGCCTGACCATCCTGGAAGGCACACACAAGTATTTCCATGGCGAGAAGGTGGCCTTTGGCACCCTGGCCCAACTCTGCCTCGAGAATGCACCGCTGGAAGAACTTGAAGAAGTGATCGACTTCTGCCTGTCCGTCGGCCTTCCGGTCTGCCTCGAGGATATCGGCGTTACCGAGCTGAGCGAAGAAGAGCTGATGGCTGTGGCCCGGAAGGCTTCGATTCCGGAAGAATCCGTCCATTCGATGCCGTTCCCGGTGTCAGCTGAGCAGGTGGCCGCAGCGATCCTGGCAGCTGATGCGATCGGCAAGCAGTTCAAGGCCGTGCGCCAGTAAGTTGCACAATGGAAGAAATTGAAACGATCGGGAGGCAATCATGAAAAAAATCATCAACCAGCCGGAATCCGTTGTCCTGGACATGCTCCACGGACTGGTCTATGCACATCCGGAACTGGCTCTGGACAGCAAATACAAGGTGATCACCCGCCGGAACAAGAATCCGGAGAAAGTGAACCTGATCAGCGGCGGTGGCAGCGGCCATGAACCGGCCCATGCCGGCTTTGTCGGCACGGGCATGCTCGATGCCGCGGTGTGCGGCGATGTTTTTGCCTCTCCGTCCCAGATCCAGATCTACCAGGCGATCAAGTCCTGTGCCAGCAGCAAAGGCGTGCTGCTGATCATCAAGAACTACAGCGGCGACATGATGAATTTCAAAAATGCAGCCTATCTGGCTTCGGAAGACGGTGTGGTGGTCGATTATGTCAAGGTCGACGATGACATCGCCGTCCAGGATAGCCTCTATACCGTGGGCCGCCGTGGCGTCGCCGGAACCGTGTTTGTCCACAAGATCGCCGGCGCAGCTGCAGAACGGGATATGGATCTGGCTGCAGTGAAAGCAGTGGCTGAAAAAGTGGTCCGCAATGTCCGGAGCCTGGGCTTTGCCTTTACCTCCTGCACCGTCCCTGCCAAGGGCACCCCAACCTTCACACTGGGTGCAGATGAAATGGAATATGGTGTTGGAATCCATGGCGAACCGGGGATCCAGCGTGAAAAAACACTCTCAGCTGACGACCTGGCCAGACGAATGACAGAAGCGCTGGTGCGCGACTTGCAGATTCAGGACCAGAAGGGTGCCGAGGTGGCGCTCCTGATGAATGGATTCGGTGCCACCCCATTGCAGGAACTCTATGTCCTGACCCAGTCGGTGGCGCGTGAACTCGAAGGTTTTGGCATCTCGGTCCCCAAGACCCTAGTCGGCAATTATATGACCAGCATTGACATGGCAGGTGCCTCCGTTTCGATCCTGCTGCTGGATGATGAGCTGAAACAGCTGTTGGCCGATACATGTGACACACCGGCTCTGAAACTCTCCGGACCGCTGGAATTGTGCCATTTCCAGGAACGCGTGCACGTTACGGGCAAGGGCTCTGCGGATCAGACGAGGGAACTGTCCGCTGCTGCAGGCGTCATCCAGAACAGCCAGCTCACCACAGAGAATGTGATCTTTGCGATTGAGCGGATGAGTGACTGCATCATCGATAACGAAGTGCCCTTCTGCGAGCTTGACTCCCACGCGGGCGACGGCGACTTCGGCATGAGCGTGGCCAAGGGATTCCGCCAGCTCCAACGGGAATGGAGCGATCTGCTGAGCAACCATAGCCAGTCGATCGGGGATTTCCTCGAGGCCTGTTCGCTGATCATCATGGAGCATTGTGGCGGTGCCTCGGGCCCGATCTGGGGCTCAGCCTTCCGGGCGGCGGGCAAATATGCCAGCACCCATACGAGCCTTTCCCTGGCTGAACTGGCCGCAATGATGCAGGCCGCTGTTGTGGGCATCCAGAAGACTGGCGAACGTTCCTTTGGCCGCGGCGCGGGCATCGGTGACAAGACCCTGATGGATGCGCTAATTCCCTGTGCCGACTCGCTGACGACCGATGCCGCAGCGGGCAGGTCCTTCCTCGAAGCGTTGCACAACGGTGCTGAGGCAGCCCGGACAGGCGCTGAATCCACCAAGGCAATTGTCGCACGGATGGGACGGGCCGGAACCGTCGGCGAACGCAGTCTCGGCTATCCAGATGCCGGCGCCCATGCCCTGGGCGTGATTTTCACAGCCATTGCCGACAGCTTCCAGTGAGCTCTGCACCAGACTTAAAATCAGAGTTGTCTCAGGAACGCTAAACCATACCATCAATTGAGATTCCATAAGCTAACTGGCCTTGTTAAAAGGGGTACAATCACCCTTTTCGACAAGGCCAGTTAGCTTATGGAATTGGACATAGACCTAGGCCCACTATTTCTAAGCCGTTGAGTCTAGGCAATGAACGTCATGAAGATTTATGCCACTTCGATTGTGAATGCCTGGCCGGGAAAGCCGTCTGATTCGACTTGGACGTTTATGACGCCAGGCTCACCAGAAGATTCAACGTAGAATCCAAACGACCCACCCTTGAGGGAGAATTGGCCCGGCCCTTGGATGCGTGCAGGCCCAGTTAGTGATACCTGGACAATAGTGTCTGCAAATGGCAGAACGTTCCCCTTCTGGTCGAGGACGCTGACCAGCACCCTCGTCACATCTTTACTACCCTGGTCGAGCTTGCGATCGTCTGGCTGCACCAATAGCTGTGCTGGCACTGGATTTTTGGCATACTGCTTCTCGATGACTTTCTGGTTATTGATGTAGCCGCTGATGATGCCATCTTCCCAGCACATGCCCCAGTCGCCAAGACTGTTTGGCGGGAAATCAGAAAAGTTGATCACGAAGGGTGGATAAGGGAGATCTTTGAATTCATCTGATTTCCTGGAGATGGTGAGGGGTGGATGCTCACCATATTGGATCGTCAAATAATCACAGTTGGACAGGACAATCAGCGGCAAAATTCCGCCAATGCTGCGTTCGCCTCGAGCCCAGAAAGTGACCGGCATCAGAACAGGCTCAATCTCAGGGCTGATTTGGGATTTGTAGACATAGGCTGCGAATTTTTTGATCCGGAACATATCCATGACGCCGTGGTGGCAAATCCGGTCGCCCGAGCCAAAATCCTTGTGTGTGTTGTAATCGAACAGACACCAGCCAATTGCACCGGATATCCAGGGATTGGCAAAGGCATCGCGCTGAACATTCAAATGGCAATTGACATGGCCCATCTGCCGTTCTTCACAATCTGTCTTCTTGGTGGGATACATGTGCCCGCCAAATTCAGTGATCAGATAGGGGACATCCACATCCAGGCCAGTGACTTGGCGAGGTTGGCGCAAAAAGGATGCGCCCTGATCCTCAGAAAAATCATTCATGGTGTAAACATCCTCGAGTAACTCGCTGTTTTCAATGCAGCGGGTGCCGCCGATCGCTCGTGACGGATCGAGTGTACGGGCGATGGAATTGGTCTGGGTGTAGAAATCGTGGTTGTCCGCAGATTCATTGATCCGGACTTGCCACATGATGATGGACGGATGATTCCAATCACGTTCAACCATTTCCCGGACATTTTCCTGGGCTACCTGCTGCCATTCCTCATTGCCGATGTGCTGCCAGCCGGGAATTTCTTCCAAGACCAGGAGACCGATTTCATCACAGCGGTTGAGGAAATGAATGGATTGAGGGTAATGGGACGTACGTACGAGGTTCACGTGAAGATCGAACTTGAGGATGTCGGCATCCTTGCACTGGGCTCTTTTGGGCATCGCATATCCCACGTACGGCCAGGATTGGTGTCGATTGAGTCCAACCAGCTGGGTTCTCTGACCATTCAGAAAAAAACCTTCCGGGCGGAATTCGGCTGACCTGAAGCCGATGCGCGTGGTAAACAGATCTGCTCTGTTGCCTGCGCGCAGCGTCAGCTGAGCGGTGTAAAGGGCTGGATTTTCAAGTGTCCAGAGCTGGATGGGGCCGCCGTTGCCATGTGGTTCGATTGCTTCGAATAGCATGATGACGTGAGACTGGCCACTGGGACAGACAAGTGCTCGCTCGGCTTGATAAACCGTATTCCCTGCTTCGTCCAGCAGTCGCATTTCAAGAGCGGCCTGGATCGTGATCGAACGATCGGTATTATCAACCCAGAAATCCACTTTCAGGCCTTTTTGCTTTTCCAGAACATGGATCGGTTCGATTCTGGCATTCTTGATATGGACGGGCTCGTAAATATCCAGATAGACTTCCCGGTAGATACCACCGTAGGTCAGATAGTCAATTTGTCCGCCGAACGGGGGGATGTCGTTTCGTTCTGTGGAATCAACCACGACCGTGATTTCGTTCTTTCCGTCCGGGATCAGGAGATTTGCGACTGAAAATGAGAATGGGGTGTAACCGCCTTTGTGCTCACCGAGACGCTTTCCGTTCAAATACACTTGGGCGTAGGTCATGACACCTTCAAACCGAAGCCATGCAACCTGACCTTTTTCCAGTCGGGGTGTCTGGAATTCATGCTTGTAGCAGGATATGAATTGAAAGGTCGTCTCATCCAAATATTGGTAGGGTAACTCAAGATTTGCATGGGGAAGGTTGATCTTGGAAAACCCTTCCAAGCTATGGGTTGCTTCCATTCCTGGTGTGTAGCAATCCCGATAATACCAGTCGTTGACCAATTCGAGTCGTTGTATCATTTATATCACCCATGTGCTTTCGTATTTTGTCAGTATCGCTTTCCAATTTCAGCCTGTACTATTTGACGGATCCGAGCATGCCCTCAACAAATTGCTTTTGCATCGTAAAGAACAGGATCAGGGTTGGAATGGTTGCGATGATGATCATCGTCATGATCACGCCAAAGTCCGGTGTATAGGACGATGCAAGAGATGAAATAACCAGGGTGATCGTCTTTTTGTCATTGGATTGCAGAACGATCAAAGGCCAGAGGAAACTGTTCCAGTAACTCATGAAAACAATAATGGCTGCTGCGGCATAGGTTGATTTCATGGAGGGGAAATAGATGTAGAAAAAAGACTGGAATTCTGTGAGTCCATCGACTCTGGCAGCCTGGATCAGTTCCTTGGCAAATGTTTTCGTGCTCTGCCTGAAGTAAAAGACAACGAAAACCGAGGCAACCGTTGGCAGGATGACCGCCGCATAAGAGTTCAACATTTTTGCTTTCGAGAACAACCGGAAGAGCGGGATCATCATGGCCGCAAAAGGAACCATCATGGTCAGCAGCATCAGGTTGTAGAATTTTTCACGAATTTTCGACCGGTACATTTCAAAACCATACCCTGCGAGGGAAGCAAACAGCAGAGTGAACAGAGTGCCTACAACCGTAATGATCAATGAATTGGACAGGACCCTTGGCAGGTCGACCAGCTCATTCAGTTTGCCTAGGTTCTTGAAGAGTTCTGAACCGATCGCCATTTTCCCCATGGTGATGTCCCGGGATGAACTTGTTGCCCCCAGTACCATCCAGATGAATGGGAAAATGCTGAACAAAGAAATGATGGACAGGATGATGTACTTGAGTGAGGATGATAGGCCAGCCATCAATTTTGGATGATTGGATTCTACGGACTGTCCGTTGAGGTTTTTCTGCTTAGTCATTTTTATCACCTGCCACTTTGTTTTGCATAATGGCCAAAATAGCTACGAAGAAGACGATGACATAGGAAATCGTGGCTGCATAACCGAAATTGGGTGTGAATCTGAAGAGGATGTTGTAGATGTAATGCGAGAGCGTAAGGGTGGCATTGGCAGGGCCGCCGTTGGTGATGTTGACGGATTCGTCAAAGAGCTGCAAGGTGCCAATGGTGGACATGACTGAGGTGAAGAGGATGACCGGCTTGAGGAGCGGTACAATGATGCTGGTAAACTGCCGGAATCGCGAAGCACCATCGATACGGGCTGCCTCATAGATCGATGGGTCGATGTTCTGCAGGGCCGAAAGGTAAAAAATCATGTTGTATCCTGTCCAGCGCCAAGTCAAAGCGATGATGATCAGGATTTTGGCCCAGAAAGGATCCAGGATCCACGGAATCGGGGTCGAAATCATGTGGAGATTGATCAGGATCTTGTTGATGAGTCCTTCTGTCGAGAACATGCTCTTGAACAAGACTGAATAGGCAACCAGCGACGTGACACAGGGCAGGAAGATCGCGGTGCGGAAAAAGCCTTTGAACTTGAGTTTCGGATCGTTCAGGAGGGTGGCGATCGCCAGTGCCAGAACAATCATCACGGGAACTTGGAAAATGAAATAGGTGAAGGTGTTGATCAGGGCTTGGACAAAGACTTTGTCTTTCGCCAGCCGGAATAAATTGCCTAAGCCATTGAAATGGTAAACGGCGCCTTTGCCGGTCTGAAACGATAATAGAAATGAGCTGACGACTGGATAAACATTGAAGATGCCTACCAGGATCAGAACGACAGAGATGAAGAGCCAGCCGTCACGATTTTGACTACTTTCGACCCCTCGAGTTCTATTTGCTTTCATACGTGAATTCCTTTCCTTTGCTGCCGATGAACTTGGGTAGACTCTCCTGTCTAAAAGGAGCGAGAGCCTGGAAAGACTCTCGCTCCATGTCGTGCTCAGAATGAAAATACCGAGAGGCTATTTGCTTGAATCAGCCTGATGGATTTACTGGATCGATGTTTCCAGCTGGGACTGAGCTTCTTTGAGCGCTTCGCCCACATCCTTGCCTTCGTAAACGGCTGGCAAGATGGCAGCGACAGCAGCATCAGCTTCATAAGTATAGGAACCGAAATCGATGCTGGGGATTTCATTCATGTACTTGGAGAATTCTTCAAAAACTTTCTGATTGCCAAAGAAGGGATCTTCCGTTGCATAGGCGGGACCGGACTGTGAAGGGATGAAGGAACCGACGGCACCCTGGTCGACCAGGATCTTCTGGTAGAAATCGATGTCTTTGGCATAGGTCTGGCTCAGGAAATCAATGGCGGTGTCTTTGGCCTTTGAAGCATCCAGGACGTACCAGCTGGAACCACCCAGATTGGAGGCGTTGACCGCACCAGGCATATCAAGACGCGGGATTGGGGCGAGGGCCCAGTTGCCAGACTGGTCTGGAGCTGCTTTGACAGAACCGGTGATCCAGACGCCCGTGCTGATGGAAGCAGCGCTGCCGCTGTTGATGGCGCCTACCCATTCGGCCCAGCCGGATGTCTTCATGGTCGCAGGAGAATTAATCAGCTTGGCATAGGTTTCGACGGCTTTCTGCATGGCGGCATTGCCATCCAGATAGGGGTTGCCATCTGTGTCAAAATACCAGGCACCGGCAGATTGCAGCATGACACGGACCAAGCCACCATCCGTGGGATCATAGGCACACATGGCAACGCCAGTTTTGGCTTTGACTTGTTCGCCTATTTCGATGAAACGGTCCCAAGTGATGTTTTCCAGATCTTTGGCGGTGAAGCCTGCTTGCTCCAGGATGTCTTTGCGGTAGTAAGTGCCGGCAACACCTGAATCAAAAGGTACGCCATATGTTTTTCCGTTATAAGATAGGGCTTTGACCTTGTAAGGAGCAAAATCATTGAAGTTCAGCTTGTCGGTCAAATCAGCAAAGCTGTCAGGATAAGCTGCGAGATATTTCTGGGCGTTGTAGTCTTCGATCAGGACGATGTCAGGCAAGCCCTCGCTCGTACCGGAGGAGAGGTTGATCAGCAATTTTTGCTCGACGTCTGCCTTGGCCATATCGACGACTTCGATCGAGACGTTCGGATTGATGGAGGTGTATCTAGACTTGGCTTCATTCATGATTGCAATGTTGAAGTTTGGATCCCAAGCCCAAATGGTCAATTTTTCGCCAGCGGCGGATGCAGTGGTTCCTGCCGTTGTTTCGGCGTTCGATGCAGCAGCAGTTGTGGTTGCCGAACTGCCACCACATGCAGCCAGAGACAAGACCAGGACGAGCGCGACGACGAGTGTCAAGATTCTCTTCATTGATTTTCCTCCTAAAATATTGGTGAATACCGGGGCGGGTTGTAGCTAAATCATACAATGACAAAGAAACCTCGTCAATATATTTTTACCAATATTTTAGGAAAATTTTACTGATCTATTTTTTACTGCGATTCGTCCTGGGATCCTTTGATTTGAGTTTCCTTGATCCGGCAACTGTCTCGAATGATCAACTGGCTGGGCAAGGTGACTTTTTTAGGAATGGTTCTCTGTTCGAATCGTTCTCTCAGCAAATCGACTGCGGTTTCGCCCATGTACTCTGATTGAAACTTGACTGTTGTCAAAGGTGGGAATGTATACCTGGAAATCGGAATATCATTCATACCAATAATTGAAATGTCTTCCGGGATCTTCAGACCAGAATCATGGATGGCTTTCATAATGCCGATGGCCTCCGAGTCATTTCCGGCGACGATCAGTTCAGGCATGTTGTCCTTGGCAAATGCTTCCATGAAAAGGTGGTAGCCCCCGCGGCTCTGCGAATAGGCTGCATCCAGGTAAACATAGTCTTGGCTAAAGAGGTTCTTTTCGGTCAAAAACTCCACAAAAGCGGTGTATCGCTTTTCCCCCAGATAGGTGCGATAGTCTGAATATTTCTCGTGCCAGCCAAAAAAACCGATTTTGCTGAATCCCTGCTGAAGAGCAAATGTCAGGACTTTTTTCATTGCAATGTCGACATCTACAACGACACTGTCAATTTCTTCCTCGAAAGGAGAGGAATCCACTGCGACGACATGTTTGCAGTTCGATTTGAACAGCCTGGCATCTTCCGTGCTGAATTTACCGATGGCGATGAGACCATCGATTTGCTTGAATTGGTTAAGAGGGTAACCGTCTTCTGATTTAAACAGTTTAACCAATTCGTAGTTCAGTTCCTGGCATTTTCTTTCAATACCAATCCGGATGGAGAGATAGTATGGATCGGCCAGTTCTTCCTCTACGGAAATAAAATGGATGATTCCGATCCGGAATGCCGGTGTTCTGGCCTTTTTGGAACTTGCAGATTTTTTCTTGTTCCTGGGGGTCATGTATTCAAGTTCTTCAGCCACCTCGAAAATCAGTTTTCGCTTTTCAGGTGTTACAGTCAAAGTCTCATCATAATTGAGCACTCTTGATACAGTCGCCACTGATACGCCAACTTTATCTGCTATCTCTTTCAGTGTCGCCATATTTGCACATCCTTTCACAGGTAAAAATATACTTCAATTCTATCGGACTCGCCTGTGATTACAAGTCAGTGAACGATAAAATCCCGACTATTGGTGTTGTTATATGGGGTACAATCCATCCGGATAAACGAAAAAACGATGAAAAGGGCTGGCAAATTGGTTGAATGAGGAAATATGATAGTAAAAATTTACCCAAATGATTATCTCGTGTTTATAGGCGGCCATGAAGTCGCCTTTGCCAGGAGGTGTTTGTCGTCGCTAGTGCACAGGATGATGCCGGGAAAACTGCACGGAGCGACTCGTTCGAGTTCGAATTCTGCAGGATCGCTGAGCCGTTTTGCGGAGAATAAAAGGGCCATTTTCTTTTCTGCCCAGCAAGTCAATGATCATTTGGCGCTGGAGCAATTCAGTGCCAAGGTGCTGGATTTTTTCGAGGAAAAAATGATCCGCCGTTTCGATGATTGGGTAATGGCGTTTGACTTTATTGGCCAGAAAGCGGCGAATGACCGGTTCATTTTGATTATCGACGAGTTTCCTTATTTAGCCAACGCCAATCCAGCTGCTGGCTTTCAATTACCGAGACGCTGCGCTGTTCTACCCCGGTTTAACCAGACAGGATCAGATGCGTGCGTATGCCATTTGGGGTGGTGTCCCCAATTACATCCATCTGATTGATGATCAGATGTCATTATCGGAAAATATGTCTGCGACGATCCTGCAACCCGATGCCTATTTGGCCGAGGAGCCCGTTTTGCTTTTAAAGCAGGAGTTTCGCGAGCCTGCCCTCTACAACTCGATCTTGCAGGCGATCGCGAGCGGCGCATCACGCATCAATGAAATCGCCACACGTGTGGGCGAGGATACCAGCAAATGCCTGAAGTATATCCAGCACCTGATTTCGATTGGCCTGATAGCCAGGGAAATCCCCTTTCTCGAACCGGAATCCAGCCGGCGATCTATTTACCGGATCATCGACCCATTCTTTCGTTTTTGGTACCGCTTTGTTTTCTCCAATCGGGACCTGATTGACCGGGGCATGGGAGATGTTCTTCTACATGAGAAAATCCTGCCAGGCTTGGATACCTTTGTGGGGACTGAATTTGAAAAAATCTGCCTCGACTACTTGTGGGAGCAAAATCGTCAAGGCCAGTTGCCATTCCTGTTTTCAAAAATCGGCCGATGGTGGGGCAACGACTCACAGTACAGGACCGAAGCGGAAATCGATCTCGTCGCTGTCGGCCAGGATGCTGCTTTGTTCTGTGAATGTAAATGGCGCAATGAACCATGCAACTCCGCTGTACTGAGTATTTTGGAACATCGCGCGACTTTGCTGAAGCCTTTCCCGAAGAACCACTTCGTCCTGTTTTCCAAAGCCGGATTCACTCCGGAGCTAATCCAAAAGGCCCAGATGAGGGAAGATGTGCGGTTGATCTCTATCGAAGCGATGTAAGGATTCTGTGGGCTGTCTCGACTAAAGTCCTGTTTGAAGACTGCTGCCTTACTTACCAGATAGCTTAGGGAAATGAAAATTGACTCGTGCTGCGGGAACTTTCTTGCCGCTTTCTCTGTCATACTGGGTAACGATTCCATTCAGGAAATTTTGTGACCGAAGAGGACTGACAGATGAGACAAGAAAAACTCGCACCCAAACTCATTGCCCCGTTCGTATGGCTGCCGGACAAGCATCCGCTGCAACGCCTGACTGCCGTTTGCTGTATATTCATCTTGCTGATCGGCCTGCTTGGCGGCTGCACTGCGAAAACGCCTGGGACGACCGCATCGTCCGTGGCTGAAACGAGTTCTGGGACGTCAACAACGACTGCAGCGGAGATCAATCCGACAATAGCGGCCGAAACGGCTGGCGGCCTGTATCCGGCGTATGTCCGGGCAAATGGTGCCAAACTGTGGGGTTACATCGATGCAGCTGGCGAATTCGCCCTGGCTCCTGCGTTTGGTATGGCTGATGATTTCCAGACGAATGGCCTGGCCAAGGTCCAGTTGGATGGACACATGGGGCTGATCGACCGGCAAGGCCAGTGGGTGGTAGAACCCACTTTTGATAACATCACGGATTTTTCTGAAGGAATTGCCACAGCCTATGTCTGGGACAATGCGACTGACAGCAGTCTGCTGGATGATACGGGCAAGGTCATTGCGCAGGTCAAGGGATCGGTCAGCGCCTTTAAGAATGGCCAGGCGCTGGTCTATGCAGCGGATGGCAGCCAGTACTACATCAATACCAAGGGCGAAAAGGTGGCTGATTACCAGTCCCCAGCGACCGAACCAGGCAACACGCTTCTGTACGACCAGGAATTCGCTGATGGATTGGCCATTGTCGGCAAATCAGTCGATTACAAAGATGTCTATGGTCTGTTTGCCGCAGATGGCCAGGCGATCTTGCCACAGGAATACGCTGGTATTGAGCGCCTGGGTGACAAGCTTTTCGCGGCAGCCAAGGAGACTGCGGACATTTTCTGGTACCGCGACCTGCCCAAGGCCTTGTTTGACCAGAACGGGAAGCGGCTGAGTGATTTTGTCTATTATGATTTGACCGCAATCGGTGATGGGTTGATCTCAGTCTCGGATTTGCACGACACGTATTTGCTCGATGAGGCAGGCAAGAGTGTCGCTTCGCTGGGTAAACTTCCTGGCAACGGGATGATAGAGCTGGACCAGGGACTTTTCAAGGCGACCATTGATCAGCAGCTCTCGTATTACACGCTGGCTGGGCAGCTGGTCTGGCAGGAAGATCCGGTGGACCAGCTGGCCAATGGCTGGCAGGTGACCCGGCAAAAGCTGAGTCCGGACCGGTTTACCGTGATCTATTATCCTGAAATTGCCGGACTGAGCGATCCGGCCGTGCAGACGACGATCAATGCTGGGCTGAAAGCGGCTTTCGACAGTGATGCCGCATCTGTCAATTTTGACGGCTCGCAGGCTGCCCCAGGCACGGTTTATTATTCGGCTGAGTTCAGCGCTGAGGCAGCCGGGGCCCTGCTGGTCGTCCAGCAGACTGGCTATCTGTACCCGATCGGGGCCGCCCACGGAATGCCGACACAAACTTACATCCACAGTGACAGCCGGACCGGGCAAGTGTATGCTCTGAAGGACCTGTTCCGAGCGGGCGAGGATTACAAAACCCAGCTTAAACGCAAGATCAGCCAGCAGATCCAGACGCAGGAAGCCGCAGGCAGCATGATGTTCGATACCAAAAACCCGCCGTTGAACGAGAAGGACTTCAGATTCACGGCAGATCATCTGGAATTGTATTTCGATCCTTATGAAATCGCCGCCTATGCCGCCGGCTTCCCGACCTTCTCGATTCCCTACACAGAAATCCAGGACCTGATCGACCCGGAAAGCTTACTCTGGCAAGCGATTCAAGGCAGTTGAACAAAAAAGGGACGGGGTCTCGATATCGAAATCCGATATCGAGACCCCGTCCCTTTTTTGTGCCATAATGGAAACGGGTGATGAAAAATGGCTGTGCAACAAGCGCCTTACCAACTTTTGGAACGAGACGGATCGTTTGAAGTCCGCTCCTATGAGCGCCTGATTCTGGCGGTCAGCCCGGAGAGTGATTTAAGTGGCTCTTCTGGATTTGGCCGTCTGTTCAATTTTATCAGCGGGCAAAATCGCGACCGCAAGAAAATCGCCATGACGGCGCCCGTGCTGAATGATTTGGACCAGGCGCAGATGACGATCGCCTTTGTCATGCCAGACGAGTATCGGGCTGGGACGGTCCCTCAGCCCGAAGACCCCTCGGTCCGGATCCGTGAAGTGCCAGCCCGGAGGGTAGCGGCGGTCGTTTTCAAGGGCAATCCCGCGCCACGGATGATCGCCCGACAGCGGGCTGCCCTGATCGAATGGCTGGAACGACGCCATCTAGAGACAATCGGCCCGATCGAACTGGCGCGCTACAATCCGCCATTCATCCCGGGCGTTTTCAAACGCAATGAACTGTGGGTCGAATTGAAGCCACTTTCGCAATAGATCAGTTCACTAGGATCAGGATCCAGAAGAAGAGCCGCTCTGAACTAGATCGACGCTGGTTTGCTGCGTGTCCTTGCGTCACATTCAGCGAAAATCATCATTCACATTTCTTTGATTTGGATCGGCGCACCAGTGATAAACCGCCAAAGCCGCTGATGATCGCCATGTAGAAGCCAAGATCATACCACCAGCCTGTGTTGTTAGTTTCATAGACACGCAAGCTTTTGTTGAAAATGCCACCGATCAGGGAAATGGGGGCGATCCAGCCGTGCCAGACTCCCCAGAAGAATCCAGCGGGCTTATCTTGGGTGGCCTTGCCATCGCCTGGAATGCAGGCGGTTAATACCAGGGTGGCGAGGAGGATGAACAGGACCAGGAGCAGGATTTTGCCGCGTTGGTAATTGTTCGAAACGGTGAGGAGCTTTTTCTGTGACATGAATCAGACACCTTCTTTCGCTTTTAAGCGATGACTCACCAGAGCCCCGGGATCAGGCGGTAGCGGACTTTTTCCCGGTACGCTTCGTAGCCGGGCAGTTCTTTGAGCAGGAGTTTCTCCTCGTTTCGGATCCGGATGACGAGGATGACCGGCAGCAGCAGGATCGGGATCAGGGTGTAAAAGGAGCCCAGAACGAAGGGGGAGGCCAGGTAGATCAGCATGGCTGCGGTATACATGGGGTGGCGAATGATCCCGTACAGCCCGGTGTCGATCAGCTTTTGGCCTTCCTGGATCTCGATGATGCGCGAGGCATAGGAATTTTCGCGCATGACTTCGACGAACATCGCATAGCCGAGGATCATGATGACTTCGGCCAGGATGACGAGCCAGAGCGGTACCTGCGACCAGCCGAAACGGTAGTCGAACCCTGGCAACGTATAGGCGAGCAGGAAGAAGACCGCAGTGAATTTCATCAGGCTATTCTGCTGTTTTTGCCGTTCTTTCAGCTGCAGACGCTTGCGCAGGAGCTCGGGATCTTTCTTGATCAGGTAGACCATGGTGACAGACATCAGCGCATAGAGCGTGATCAAAAAAAGCCAGCCATTGGGAAAACGCAGGGTCCCGGCGGGCAGAAAAATCAGCACGCCGAGAATAAGTACCGAGAGCAGGGCTTTGATCACGGCCTGGATCAGGATCGGGCGCACAGACATGGCTCGAGTTCACCCACTTTCGCTGATAAATACCTGAAAACGGCTCGTATAAGTTGATTATAGACCTTTTTGCCCAAAAAGAGACCGGGTCTCTATGCTGCAGGATGTTGCCATGATGATAGAATAATAGCTAGATCGCTTCGCTAATGTCATTTTGAATGCTCATCTTTGTAACTTAATGTGTTTTCTCCGGATTTGCAAAATGATTCAGGAGGATGATCATGAAAAAATCAATCGTCCGCATCGCTGCTCTCTTGCTTGTGTTGCTCATGATTTCTTATCTGGCTGGCTGCGGCCGGGACCAGTCAACTAGCCCGGAGAATTCAATTTCCGAATCTGTCCAGCCTGGTCAGACGAAGCGTTCGCAAGATCGTGATTCAGATGCTGGAGAAGCAGGTGGAAAGCGCTATACGATCGGCCAGCAGTTCACCGTCAACACCCTGAACTTCACGGTTGAAAAAGTTGAATGGATGTCGAATATCCGGAATACACTGGGCGGGGCTTCTTATAAGCCAGAAAATGGCCGTTTTCTTGTAGTCTACTACCGGTTCAGAGGCCGGGCGGATAATGAACAGGCAGGATATGACACGGCGGCGATCAAGGTTATGGACAGAGCGGGTCAATACTACGATGACCTTAACGGCCAAGATGCCCTGATGGATCTTTCCAGGCAGAAGTCGCTGGAAATGCTGGGATTCGCATTCGTCAACGATCCTGAAGAAAAATCGTTCATCGATGTTTACGATGTCCCTGCAGATGCCCAGAAGCTGGTCTGGCTGAGAACTGTGTCAGTCAGTCCGCTCAAACTCGAAGTTCTGGCTGAATTAGACATTACGGAAGCCAGGGATGCGACCGAATCCATTCAAACAGGATCGGCCAGGAACTGGTTTGATGCGGCGATGGCTGAAGCACAAGACTGGCAAGCGGATGCCAGGCTGTTTGAATTACATGCAGAAAATGCTGCCACAGGATTGAGACAAATCACTGACGAGGACGAACTTGCCAAGGCCATGCAGGAATTGCCAATGGATGGGACAGCTGAAACATGGGAATATTACTTCATATCGGAAAACAGCGATGTATCCTATGAGGTGGTCATAACCCAGGGCGAAATCATTCAAAGCAAAGAAGCGTCCCTTTTCATGACTCGTGAATATGAGGATCTGATAAGCCCTGAAAAGTGGCAGTTCGACAGTGATAAAGCATTAGAACTAGCCAGAAAACAAGTCAAGCTCGATCTTGGCTCTGGAGCCTTAGTCAGTTTTGATTTGTATAATGGTGGTCATCGCATCAGCGTTAATGGCCAGTATCAGACCGTGCCCATGTTGTGCTGGGAAATCAAGTTCCGAACCGCTAACGGAGAAAGGGAAGAGGTTGAAATCGATGCCACTTCTGGAGATATCCTGAAATAACTTCATGATCAGCTGGAATCGTACATTGACAGGAAATTGTCTTGTCCGGGAGGTTGGCTCATATGACACGAGGCTATTCAACATTTCTCGCTTGGCTCCTCACCTTTGCCGTTTCGCTCTCGATTGTCCTGTTTCCTCTGCCGTTTGGTCGGGCTGCTGCGCTGGTCAGTGCAGCGAGCAGAGAAGGCCTGACCACCATTCAATGGGATGAAGCGGTCAGACCGGATAAAACTTGGACCCTGACCTTTACATCGCCAGTTGATATCCAGACAATCATGCCAGGTCGGTTTGTGCTCAGCGACAGTTCCGGACAGATTATTCCAATCCATTTGATTACGGCGCTGGATGGCATGTCTGTCCGCATCCAGCCAGACGAAAATCTGACAGCCGGTGATTACACGCTGAAAACACTCGAGGGGATCAATGATCTTGAAGGCCGCGAGGTGCCAGACCAGGTTGAGATTGCATTTTCGGTTTCGGGCGAGCCGCTGCCGGACGGGATTGAGATCATTCCCCAGCACATTTCCCTCCAGCCTGGACAGACTACCCAATTTGCAGCCAGTCTGATTGGCTCAAATTCAGCTGCCGCCATCAGTTGGTCAGCGGCAGCACCCGGTAGCGAACTAACCAGGCAGCTTGCGGATTATCTGCCGAGCACTGGGACCGGGGCTGAATTCATTGGCAGCGTGTCCGGTTCAGGCGCTTACCAGGCGCCAATGCGGCCAGGTATTTACTATGTCCAGGCCAGGTGCGATGAATTCCCTGAGCTGTATGCGACTGCAGTTGTTACGGTTGAAAACCCGCCACCGGCTGAAATCGATTTCGAGCTGGACGAATCCAGCTTTGCAGGCATGGTCCAGTCCACCTTGCCTGGCAGCACGCTGGTGCTCAAGACCCGGGTATACAACCGTTCAGGTGATGCCTTGCACCCTGGCGGCAGCATTGTTCGGTTCTTGATCAATGACCGGGTGATCGACGAAGTGCCTTTCTATATCGCTGCTGACCAGCCATATGAAGATGTGCGGGCTTACTACTATATGCCAGTTGGCGAATACACAGACATGATCCGGGGTGAATCAGTTCCCGCTGTGGTCAAGGCAATTATCGATCCCTACGATCAGATCCCTGAAACCAGCGAGACCAACAACATGGCAGAGCACACCTTGTCTGTGCGTTACAAGGCATTTAGCAACCCGCGCGAGGATGGCCCGGCCTTTTCGATCGATGCCACGGGCCTGAATGCCTGGAGCATCAAGGATGATGCGGAAAGCGACCGGGTCCAGGCGGCCCAGCCTGGCCAGCGGTTGCGCCTGAAAGCCACCATCAACTACACCCCGACTGATCCACGACAGGATATCAACATCCAGTTTCTGGTCAATGGTGTTGTCACTCTGGACAGTACCCGGCAGATCTATAGCAGGACAGGGGGATCCTTTACGGTTGATTGTGACTACCAGGTTCCATTCAACCGGTCTGACCCGGTCGATTTCAGGGTTTTGCTCAGTAATGGGCAGACTGCTGGCATCCGGATTCCTGTCATGCCGCTAGACCTTGCGGTACGGCCGGGCGATCTCTACTGGTCCGGTGATGTGGTGGCTTCTCCGGGCGAACGGATTTTTGTGCATGCGATTTTGAAAAACATGGCCTCGATTTCTTTTGCCAATGAAAATCAACGGATTGCCTGGCGAGCCATGATCGACGGCGAGGCATTTGCTGAGGGCGATTTTGTCAACAAATTCAACACCCTCAATGTGGCATTGCCAGTGATCGATGTTCCCCTGGAGCAAACTGAACCGATCCAGTTGACCGTGATCACGGATGTTTACGACCAGATCAGTGAATCTGATGAAACCAACAATTTTGCCACGATTGAAATACCAATACAAAATACCGGGCTTGCATCCCCCAACTTCTCGGTTGGGCCTTATGACTTGGCTGCCATCGCCACACCAGTCCTGCCAGGTGCCCATATCGAACTGCAGGCATCCATCCACAACCAGGGGGCAACCTTCCCAGCGATTGGCGCGTCCCCTGAGGTCGCATTCCTGATTGATGGCCAGGAGGTTGGACGTGTTGCAGTCCACCGTGATCGTCTGCAGCCCATGCAATGTGAGCTGGTGTCCTTCAACTGGACTGCGCCTCTGGATTTGAATGGACAGCCGGTTTTTTCGATCGTGATCGACCCGGATGGATTGATCTCAGAAACGAATGAAAATGACAACACGGCTGAACTGATCCTGGATGTTGCACAGCCAGATCTGGATGTGACGGACAATCCGCTCTCCTGGCAGCCTGGACCACCAGTCACCGGGCAACCTGTCACGCTCGAGGCAATTGTCAAAAACAGTGGCATGGCCCCTGCCATACAGAGTGTCCTGCGTTTTTTTGCCGACGGCCAGGCCATCGGTGAAGCGACGGTTGAACGAATTAATGGCTCGAGTGCAACCGCGGCCTTGGTCACCTGGCAGATTCCAGCCGTGCCAGAAATCGAATTGCCCTACCAAAATCTCGAAGGTGTCTCGGGGCACATGGAGGAACCAGGTGACGTCACGAAGGATTTCCTGATTCAGGTCATAGCAGATCCCGACGAAAGCATCTCCGAGGTTCTCGAAACAAACAACTCTTCGAGCGAAATTACAATGACCGCGACGGTTCCGACCTTGACCAAGTTTGTCTATTTCCACCTCGTGGATGTTCTGGGAGATGTCAGTTCTGCAACGGTTGAGTTTACGGCGGAAAATGGCTCGATTGCCACTGTAGAAACCGATGATGCTGGCTGGTGCTGTTTTACCGGCGTTCCCCTGGGTGCCTTTACCTACAGGATCGCCAAGGACGGTTATTTCCAGTTGACCGGCCAGGGCATGACCCAGGACAATGTTGCTGTCTTGTACAAGAATCTCACGCTTGACCGGAAAAGTGATTTCGCCAGTCTAGGAGGACCTGACCGGGATGGTGACCTGATTCCAGACGATAATGAAACCAGGTATGGCACCAATCCGGACAATCCGGACACAGACGGCGATGGCGTCATCGACGGACTGGACTTGTCTCCGACTTGTGATCCGCTTGATCCAACGCCAGAGTACTTGCAGAAAGTCGGCATGATCCGTTTCGAGCAGGACATTGGCGCGCACGGTCTTGATGGCTGGGTGGATGTCTACGACATGGAATATCACTTGTTGACTGGCGATGACCTTGAATTCAGCTACACCTCTGAAAATGCCGGGACCCGGACCAGCGACATGTCTGCGGAAACCATAAAAAAGGCTGTGGACCGGCTTTTTGCTGATGCAAAATTCAAGTCTTATGCAATCGATGACATCCCTTCCCCGGATGACAAGCATCCGGAAAGAATAGCAGACCATGTCTTTAATGATCGCTATATCTTTGAAGCAGATTCACTCCATCGCACGGAATACCGGTTCAACTATGATTATCTGGTTGATTTCCAGAAGGTTTCCCTCAAAAACAGCGAGGAGATTCTCTTTCCCGACGCCGACTCCTTTTTCAACTATCTTCTTTTCCCGGTCCAGACCGCAATTGGCAAAACCCAGTCCTATAAATTCCAGTTTACCCAGAAAAATCTGGTGGACCAGATCTACTACCGGTCAGAAACGAACTACCATGACTTGGGATTCCAGTACACCTTCTATGTGAGCGATGATTTTGACGATGATGAATCAGCCCCGGATGAAACGATGCTCGCCCTAGTTGACTGTGATGGCAGTGAGCGACTGTCTTTCACCGTTCATTTGCCAGCCTCAAAAGCTCAGCTCGCCAGTTATTTCCTCAAAATCACACCTGTCTGGATCCATAAGAGCGGTGACAGTATCGATATCTCCCCGGTCACCAACATGAACTGGAACCTGACCGGGCTGAGCCGTGAAATCCAGTACGACGTCCAGCCTGACGGTAGCAGCAACACCCTGACTGAAAGCGTCTCTAGTCTGGCTGGATTCAACTCCCCCGTTCCTACGTTGCAGTCTGTTCTGGATCTGAAGTCATCATCTGCCTCGACATCCTGGAGCGAAGATATCAAGAGCTTGACCTATGATCCAGCAGCTGCAGCAGAAGAACAGCTGACTCTGGTTGAATTCCAGCTCGAAGTGGTCCGTTGTACCAATGTCGCTCTCAATAGTGTCAGTGGCGGCATGGAGCTGGTCCGTTGCCTTTCAGTCGTTACAACCAGATTTCCCCGTCGGATCGAGTCTTTCGATGAGATTCCACAAAGCCACTTCTACCAGCAAACTGACAAGCTTCTGGAGGGGTTTGGTGTGGCAACAGGTGTGGTTTCAATCTATTCCAATGGTCTGCAATTGTGGCGAGCCTGCCAGAAGGGCGAAAAGATCGAGATCGCCTATTACTCAGCCAAAACGGTTGGCAGTACAGCCTCAACCGGTCTGAGCCTGTACAAGATCAGTACAAACACAGTGGCAACAGCCAGCAAAACCGGACGTTTCGCGCTCACTCCGGTCAAAAAGGTCGGACTTGGCATTACTGTTGCAGTCGGTACGGTCGAAATCGCCTACAATATCACGAAATACAACACTGAAGATGACCCGATCCGCAAAGCTAGCTATGGTGAGAAAATTGGCAGCTCATCTATTGATCTCGGATTCGGAGTCGTCTCGGTATTTTTCCCGCCGCTGGCTGCATTTACAGTTACCTGGATGGTCATCATCGAGGTTTTCGGCTTTTTCACTGACTGGGGGTTGTCGTATCAGATTGCCCAAAATCCAGGTTCGGCTGCTGTGTTCCTTTTCGAGTATTGGGTGTCAGAGCAAATCCCATCCCAGCTGGCTGAAACAGCCTACACTCACATTGTCAACACTTTGCTTGAAGGCCTGCGCCTGATGAACGAAAACGGGGTACCCTTTGTACCGGTTTTTGTTGATCCGCAATTGTAAGGACATAGGTGAACCGTGATGAAGATTCCGACATTCCTTGCTGACAAACGCACCCGCCTGATTGTCTCTGGAGCGATTCTGCTGGTAGTTGCCTTTGCTATTGCAGCCGTCCTGCTTTTGAACAAATGTGGCCTTGAGGATCATGCTCGACCACCCCTGGTAGACCTGAATACATCGGATCCTGATTTTGATGCTGTCTCCGCCATGATCGGTTATGGTTTGCTTGAACTTGAACCAGATGGATCCATTCAGCCGGACCAGGCGATCAGTCGTGCTGAATTCGCCCGTATCACTTGTCGTGTTTTGCATATCTGGATCGATCGGCCAATTGAGATGACTTTTGCAGATGTTCTGCCCAATCACCCAGACTATGCTGCGGTCGAAGCACTCAGTGCCTTTTTCAAAGAAGAAGAGGCGTCTGCTATCCCGATTGACAAGCCGGAATTCAGGCCGGATGATCCGGTCCTGCGTCAGACTGCTACCATGATTGTGAATCAGGCCATAAAACAAAACCCCGCCATGTCTGATTTTTCATCTGTCTTGAGTTTGCCCGCCAAAGATCCCATTTTTACTTTTGCCGAGCAACCCCTCACCCGCAGAGATGCTGCCCGCTTGTTCTACCCCTTGATCCAGATTCAACTGCCAACCCCAGCCCCCATGTTTGAGATACGCGGGGTGCGATGAATCAGGAGGTGTCTACCATGTCAGTTTTGAGACCGTTACGTGCGACTGTCGTGCTCCCGCTTGCTGCCAGTTTGGTGCTGCTTGTTTCTTGCAGTCAGTCTGATGGTATTCCAGTGGGCGGCCAATCGGAGGTGACGCCTGCGGAAGTATCCAGCAAGACCGTCGCCACCACTTCGGCCCCCGCCACATCAGACAAGCCAGCCGAAACAAAGGCAGGTTCGATTGAATATGTTTCGAGATATGGCTTTTCCTTTTCCTACTACGACTTGATTCTCGACAGCGTTCCTGATGGGGATCGTTTTGCAGATCTAGCCATTGACGAAGAAGGAAACCAGGATTCTGTAGTGGTGGAGATCAAAAAGCCCGATAAACTGGAAGGAGATCCAGTTGAATTTATCAACCAGTACAATGGATCAGGGCATCTTGATCTGGTGAATGAGAAATTCACATTGGACGGGTACCCGGCTTTCCGCAATGAGTTCAGATGGAAAGTGATGAAAACAGAAATGCGCACCATTGTGTTGCGGGCCGCTAAGGACGGGTATTTCTATACGGCAATTGCGACCATGCATGAAGATCGAGCGACAGATGAGACCTACCGGGAACGTTTTTCCTATGTTCTTGACACCTTCCACCTGCTGCCGGAAAAGATCGACCTCGATCAGCTCGAACCTTGGAAAGAAGCCCTTCAGCCCGGTTACCCCATCGATCTGGTACCTCTTCTCAAGGTCGATAAGCTGGATTACGTCTCGAATTCGAAAACGAGCGGTTATTTCAGCGTCAGCTATTACACAACCGCCAGCCTCGACGAAGTTTCCGATTTCTATCACGACAAATTCGCTGGTTATGGCGCTCAGGATTATAGCAAGCGTCGTCTCGAGTGCGTTCAGGATGGTTATGAGATTGAAGTCAAAATCGAAGAAAGCGAGGTTCTTAAGACGGTTCGTGTTTCAATTGTCATGAAGAAAAAATAATGGGTGCCAGGCACCAAATCAGGAGGTATCTTAGCTATGAAGTCTGTTTGGATGGGTCACAAAGGTGTTGTATCTGTGGTCGTGGTTGTCTTTGTTATTCTTGGTGTGCTTGTTGTGGGCACCGTTGCTGCAGGTGCTTATGTTCTGACGGATGACTTAGTCATAACGGTCGAAAATAGGAGCTGTGGACCCTTGGATATTGCAAAAGGATCTGCTGCGCTCAATCTCAATTTCCTGCCCGGTATCGAGGTGCCGGCACAGATCAACACTGGTGAAACTGCCAAGATTCAGATTCCCAGAAAACTCATCGGATCGGTGTCTTTGACGTCTGGCAGTTTTGAGGTGCAAATATTCAACCAGTCCTTTTCCATCAGTACATCCAGTCTGGATATGGAGATGTCAACACTGGATGGATCACCCATGTCAAGTCTGACCGGAACGAGTATTGATCTGTCTCAGGACCATGTACTGGTGCTGGAATGCCGTTGAGTTGATGTCTGGATTTTTACCGTTAACAAATTATCTTAAATAGATCTACGATCGATTCGATCCAGCAATCCGCCTGGTCGAGCTCGCCCGGTGTGGCATAGCCGTAGGTGCAACCGATGGTGAGCATGGCGTTGGCGTGCCCAGCGGCGATGTCGGCGGCGCGGTCGCCGACCATGGCATAGGGCCCTGGATATAGGGGGCTGAGCTGGGCCAGGATCGTGGCCTTGTCCGGATAGCCGTAGCTTTCTGAGGCGACAAGCTGTCTGAAATAGCGCTCGAGCTGGAATTGTTTCGTGTGGGCGTCGAGATAAACGGTTTTGCAATGGCTGACCAGGATCAGGTTATAACCTGCACTGGCCAGTTTTTTTAGAACGGATTCAGCGCCCGGGTAAAGGGCAGCCAGCCCCTTTTGCACAGCGGCCAGCATGTGGTCCGTGATGATTTGCGAGGCCTGGCGGGCAATTGCCGGCGGCAGATCAGGCCGGAAACGCTGCCACATCTCTGTCGGCGGCAGACCGATCCAGGTCCGGATCTCATTGTCTGGCCAGTCACGTGGCTCAGCCAACCCTCGCGCTACCAGGAAATCCTGGGCGGCACGGAAGGCGGGGGCATAGATTTTCAGGCTGTCGTGGAGACAGCCATCATAGTCGAAGAAAAGGGTGCGCGGAAGCCGGGATGCTGATAACAAATCCCGGCTGTCCGCAGCTTTGGGCTCCAAGTCGCGCATGCTTGACGGGCAAGTCAGCTTACAGGGCGCCCATCAGGTTGCACATTTCAATCGCAGTGACAGCGGCATCGAAGCCTTTGTTGCCGGCCTTGGTGCCAGCCCGCTCAATGGCCTGGTCGATGTTGTCGGTGGTCAGGACGCCGAAGACGACGGGCAAGCCGGTCTGGAGCGAGACCTGGGCGACGCCTTTGGCGGCTTCATTGGCGACGTAGTCAAAATGGGGCGTCGAGCCGCGGATCACAGCGCCGAGGCAGATGACGGCATCGTATTTGCCGGACTGGGCCATTTTCTGGGCGGCCAGGGGGATCTCATAGGCGCCGGGCACCCAGACGAGGTCGATGTTGGACTCGGCGACGCCGTGGCGCTGCAGGCCATCGACGGCTCCGCCGATCAGCTTGCTGGTGATCAGTTCATTGAAGCGGCCGGCGACGATGCCGAAGCGCTGCTTGCTGGTGGCGATCAGGTTGCCTTCGATGACTTTGATGTTGATGGACATAAGGTGTTCCTCGCTTTCATAATGGCCAGCTGTGGCCTTTGACTGGTAATGGGGAAGGTGGGTTCAGCTGTTTTCAAACGCGGCAGTTTCTGTGCCGCTTTCTAGCTTAGTGGTGCCAGTGGCCGAACAAGTGGCCCATTTTTTCTTTTTTGGTCTGGAGATAGAATTCATTTTCCTCGTGAGCCGGGATCTCGATCGCAACACGCTCGACGATTTCAAGATCAAAGCCGGATAAGCCGCTGAGTTTGTGGGGATTGTTGGTCATCAGGCGGATCTGGCGGATACCGAGGTCGTGCAGGATTTGGGCGCCCACGCCGTATTCGCGCTCGTCAGCGGCAAATCCAAGATCAAGGTTGGCCTCGACCGTGTCTCGCCCCTGGTCTTGGAGGGCATAAGCGCGGATTTTGTTGACCAGGCCGATGCCGCGGCCTTCCTGGCGCAGGTACAGGACGGCGCCGCGGCCTTCCTGGGCGATTTTCTGCAGGGCAGCTTCAAGCTGCTCGCCGCAGTCGCAGCGCATGGAATGGAAGGCGTCGCCGGTCAGGCATTCGGAATGGACACGAACGAGCACCGGGGCCTCAGCAAAGGTCTCTTCGCCCACGGTGAGGGCAACGTGGTGCTCGCCGGTCAGGGCGTTTTCAAATGCGTGGATGGTGAAATCGCCAAATCTTGTCGGCAGCTTGGCCTGGGCGGCGTGGCAGACCATCCGTTTGTGGTCGTGCTTGAGGCGCCAGTCGATCAGGTCGGCGACCGTGATCAGGAGCAGGTTGTGTTTCTGGCAGAATTCGACGAGCTGGGGCAGACGGGCCATGGTGCCATCGTCGTTCATGATTTCACAAATGGCACCAGCGGGTTTAAGACCGGCCAAACGGGCCAAGTCGACGGCTGCTTCGGTGTGGCCGGCGCGCTGGATGACGCCGCCCTCGCGGGCGATCAGCGGGAAGATGTGGCCGGGTTTGACGAAATCGTTGCTGGTCGCACTGGGATCGCACAGGAGCTGGATCGTGCTGGATCGTTCATGGGCGGAAATGCCGGTGTGGACGGATTTGGCGTCGACCGTGACAGTGAAAGCGGTGCGCATGCTCTCCGAGTTGCGTTCGACCATCAAGGGCAGGTCGAGTTCCTGGGCCCGGGCAGCAGTGATCGGGGCGCAGATCATGCCCTTGCCGTGGGTGGCCATGAAATTGATCGCTTCCGGGGTGGCCTTTTCAGCGGCCATCAGCAGGTCGCCTTCGTTTTCGCGGTTTTCGTCATCAACGACGACGATCATCTGGCCGTGCTTGATGGCTGTGATGGCTTGTTCGATGGTGCTGAACATGGTGGGGGTCCTCCTTGATTGGATTACACGATGGTTGGGAGTTGTGGGCAGCGTTCAAAAGCCGTGCTCACGGAGAAATTCAAAGCTGAGCCTGCTGGCGGGCTGGGCTTCATCGGCCTGATCAGGCGGGAAGGTGTTGCCTGCCAGACCGAGCAGCTTTTCGACGTATTTGCCAATGACATCGCATTCGATGTTGACGAGATCACCGGGCTGGTAGTGGCCGATGATCGTCTCGCTGGCGGAATGGGGAATGATCGAGACGGTGAAATCGATGCTGCTGACGGCGGTGACGGTCAGGCTGACGCCATCCAGGGCGATGGATCCTTTGGCGAAGATGTATTTGAGCAGATCGGGTGCAGCCTGGATCTTGAACAGGATGGCATTGTGCTCCGGGGTGCGGCTCTTGATCGTGCCGGTGCCGTCAATGTGGCCGCTGACGATGTGGCCGCCGAGCCGGTCAGACAGGCGCAGCGCGCGCTCGAGATTGACCGGGCTGCTCTCGCGGATCGTGCCCAGGCTCGACCGGCGCAAGGTTTCGGGCATGACATCGGCGGCAAACGAGCCGTCGGTCAGATCGACGGTAGTCAGGCAGATGCCATTGACGGCGATGCTGTCGCCAATTCGAGTACCCTCAAGGACCTTTCTGGCCCGGATGGTGAAGCGGATTTTCTCGCCGCTGCGGTGGATGGATTGGATGGTGCCCATTTCTTCGATGATACCAGTGAACATCAGGTTGTCCTTTCCGGCGGGGTGCCTGTGCGTGAATGAGTCTGCTGCTGCGGCTGGGACCCCGGTTTTCAACCCGGTTTTTGCGGGTAGCCTTCGATCAGGAAATCGTCGCCAACTGGCGTGACAGTCATGTCTGTGATGGTGATGGCTTCTGCAAGATGCTCGGTGCCTTCGCCATGGAAGCAGGCGATCGAGGCGCTGCCGCCAATGATTTTCGGAGCCATGAAGAGCAGGATCTTGTCCACCAGACCGGCCCGCAGAAAAGCCTCGTTCAGGCGGCCGCCGCCTTCAAGCAGGATGCTGTCGATACCGGATTCGCCGAGCTGGTCGATCAGAGCTTTCAAGTCCACTTCACCATCGGGGCCGTCCAGCACCAAGAGGGTGGCGCCGGCTTGTTTCAGCTGCTCAGCCTTGAGAGGATTGATGGCGGACGTGGTGGCGACAATCACAGGTGCCTTCGAATCGGGATTGAACACGCGGTGCTGCGGGGTGAGCCGACCTGTGCTGTCGACAATGATCCGGGCAGGATCCAGGTCCTTTTTGCCATGCAGGCGGGTGGTCAGGGAAGGGTTATCTTGCAAGACTGTGTTGATGCCGACTAGAATAGCAGCTGTCCGGCTGCGCCAGCGGTGGACCAGCTTCCTGGATTGGGCACCCGAAATCCATTTTGACTCGCCCGTGTGGGTGGCGATTTTTCCGTCAACGCTGATGGCTGCCTTCAACATGACAAACGGTTTACCGGTCGTGATGTGCTTGATGAAGATTTCATTGAGGCGCTGGGCATCGGCTTCAAGGACACCGGTTGTGACTTCGATCCCGGCTGTGCGCATCGACTGGATACCGCGGCCGGCGACCAGAGGATTGGGATCCTCCATGGCAACAACGACACGAGCCAGTCTGTTTTCGATGATCAGGTCGGCACAGGGAGGGGTGCGGCCGAAATGGCTGCAAGGCTCGAGATTGACATAGAGGGTAGCGCCGGTAAGTTCAATCCCATGGAGCCGTGCCTGCTCGATGGCGGCGCGTTCGGCATGAGCCCGGCCAAGTGCTTCGTGATAGCCCTCGGCGATTACTTCGTCATCGCGGACAATGACGCAGCCGACCAGCGGATTCGGCCGCGTGCGGCTCCAACCCTTTTCCGCCAGTTTCAAAGCCCGGCGCATCCATTTGATATCCTGAGTAAGTTCCATGGCTATTGACCTGTCCCCTCTGGTTCCTGATCGAAATAAAAAGTCCCTGAAGAAGAATCTTCAGGGACTTGAATACTAAAAAGGCAGGGACGCTCCATGCCATAAAAATCATGAAGCCATCTCGTTCTTCTTCCATCCAGACTCTACTGTCGGCTCCGGAAACGATCCGGATCTGCCTTTCGGCTCGCGGGCTTGACCGCCGGTAAGGATTTTCACCTATCCCTGAAGAACACATATTCAGTTGATGGGGCTACTGTAGCACGGAGAAGGGGCGGGTGTCAACAAAGGGACCGGGTCCCTTTTCAGGCAACTCGCTCGAATGGTGTTATTCTTGATTTTTCTTTTGATTTCGAGGCTTTCTGTTCGAAAAAGACGATATTTTCTCTATTGGTTAGCATATGTCATAACAATTTTGTATGATTGAAGTGACGATTTCTCGACAAAAATGTGTGCGAGGTGAAAAATGGACCCGGTCCGAAAGTTGAAATTTGGCGTGGTCGGTGGTGGCATTGGTGGCAATATTGGCAAGAGTCATTTGCGCGGGGCGCTGATGGATAACCAGGCGGTGCTGGTCGCGGGGGCTTTTTCCCGGGACTCTGAACGAAACTGGGTTTCCGGTGATCTGTGGGGTGTGTCGCAGGACCGGGTGTATCCGGACTATGGGGCGATGGCTGCTGCCGAATCACAACGCGAGGACGGCATTGATTTCGTCATCATTGTCACGCCCAATCATCTGCATTACCCGGTGGCCAAGGTGTTTCTGGAACATGGCATCAACGTCGTCTGTGAAAAACCGTTCACGCTGACGGTGGCTGAGGCAGAGGAATTGTGTGCGATCGCGCGGGAGAAGGATCTCGAGATCGCGATCACCTATACGTATGCACATTACCCGATGATCCGTCAGGCAAGAAGCCTGATCCGCGACGGGGTGATTGGCGAGGTGATGGAGATTGTCGCTGAATACCCGGAGGACTGGCAAATGCTGGCCCAAAATCAGAAGGCTGACCATTTCGGCAACTGGTTCAGCGACCCGGCCAAGGCGGGTGAGTCGAGTGTCGTCGGCGGTATGGGCATCCATGCCTGGTACCTGCTGCGCGCCATGACGGGTCTTCAAGAAGAGAAAGTCATTGCCCAGTTCGGGTATTATCCGAAAAATGCCCGGTTGGAATCGAACGCGTGGATTTTGCTGCGTTATCAGGGTGGCGCACAGGGCGTGTTGTGGACCTCATCGACCGCGATCGGCCATGACTGCACCCTCTCGATCAAGATTTTCGGCGAGAAGGGCTCGATCGAATGGGAGCATGATGATCCGACCCGTTTGCGCGTCGCGCTGGTTGACCAGCCAGTCCAGATCATGACCTGCGAACGAGCCTACCTGTACCCCGAAGCCCGGGCGATGTCGCGCCTGCCTGCCGGCCATCCCGAGGGTTTCTACGAAGCCTTTGCCAACATCTACCGCGAGTTTTGTCGCCATTTGCTCGATAAAAAAGCCGGTCAAGTTGCCAGTGAATACTATTACCCCGACATGCAGACCGGTCTCGACGGCATGAAATTCATCGCCGCCTGCGTCCAAAGTAACCGCGAAGACAACGTCTGGGTAAGAGTTTGAAGGCTGTTGAACAAAAAAGGGACCGGGTCCCGATATTGCAAACCGATATCGGTTTTCGTAATCAGGACCCGGTCCCAAATTCGGCAAACCGCACAGGATGATCGGGTTTGAGGGAATAAGAAAACCCAGTATCAAATTTCTTCGGGAAGAAAATCTGGTACTGGATTTCGTGCTGAAAAGGTGCGGTTTTTCGAGTGCAGAACTGCTTTTTGCGGATGTTCGATCAGCTTTTGACTGCTCCGGCGACGACGCCTTCGATGATGCTTTTTTGCATGAAGCCGTAGAGGATGATGACGGGGATGATGATCAGCATCAGGGCAGCCATCAGAGGGCCGAAATCGACGCCATAGGTCCCGTAGAAATAGACCGTTGTCAGCGGCAGGGTCCGGTTGACTGCAGTCCGCAGGACGAGCGATGGCAGCAGGTAATCGTTCCAGATCCACAGGACGTCGAGAATGATGATCGTGACCGTAGTCGTTTTCATCAGGGGCAGGACGACATGGAAAAAGGTTTGCAGCCGGGTGGCACCATCGATGAAGGCGGCCTCCTCGATCGATAACGGGATGGATTTGAGAAAGCCGTGGTAGATGAAAACTGCCAGGGATGCACCAAATCCGATATACATGTAGACCAGGACATACTTGTTGTTGAGCAGGTTGAATTTGCCATAGATCGAGACGAGCGGAATCATCAGAACCTGGAAGGGTACGAGCATCGAAGCGACCATGGCGCCAAACAAGACGTTGCTGCTTTTATAGGGCAGTCGGACGAAGTAATACGCGGTCATGGAAGCTGCGATCACGATGAAAAATACCGCGGCCAAGGTGATGACCAGTGAATTGGCCGCCGATGTCAGGTAGTTCATTTTTTCAAAAGCCTTCATGAAGTTATCCATGAACAGGCCATCCGGCAGACTCAAAGGGTTGCTGAGGATGACTTTGTTTGGTTTGAAGGAATTGATCAGAACCATGACAAACGGCACGATGTAGAGAACCAGTAAAACGAGCATGGTCAGGGTTTTTGCAGCGACGAGAACCTTGTTCTGGCCGCTCATCCGGTTTGTGCCAGCCATTAGCCTTCCACCTCCAGTTTCTTGCTGAAGTACAGCTGAACGCCAGTGACGGCAGCAATCATGATGAAAAGAAACAGAGCCTCAGCCTGCCCTTCGCCAAGCTTCTGGGAAAGGAATGCTTTCTGGTAGACATGCATGGCCACCATTCGCGTGCTGTTGTAGGGACCGCCTTTGTTCAGGGCAAAGTTGACATCATAGATCATGAAGCAGCGTTGCAGGGACAAGAAGGTCGAGACGACAAAAGACGGCACGATCAGGGGCAGGACAATGTAGCGGGTGCGATGCCAGGCATGGCAGCCATCGATCGAAGCAGCTTCGAGCAGATCGGTCGGGATGTTGCTCATACCGGCGACGTAGATGATCATCATATAGCCTGAGTATTGCCAGACCGTGACGATGACCAGAGCCCAGAACGCTTTATCTGGATCAGTCAGCCAGTTTGACTTGAACAGAGACCAATTCAGGCCTGCACCCACAAAGGGCAAGACTTTGGAGAAAACAAAGCTCCAAAGATAGCCGAGGATGACGCCGCCTAACAGGTTTGGCGTGAAAAATCCGGCGCGCATGGCGTTCTGGCCCCGGATCCCGGACGTCAGAGCATAGGCGATCAGGAAAGCGACGATGTTGATCAGGACGACCGATACCAGGACATAGCGCAGGGTCAGAAAGAAGGATTGCCAGAATTCGGCGTCTTGGAAAACCCCGAGATAGTTCTGGATCCCGACAAAATTCAGGTTGTTGCTCAGACCATCCCAGTCGGTCATGGTCAGATAAATGCCAAAAACCAGTGGGGCAATCATGACGGTGGCAAAGATAAAGAGGGTCGGCGCTGCAAAAATCAAGAATGTCGCGACTCTATCTTTGAGCGTTTTTTCATACATAGAGCGGCCTCCTCAATGAGCAGGCAGCCTGCCGTCCTGGCAGGCTGCCCCTCGATGGGTCATTGACGATAGAATCAGGTGTTTTTCCAGTAGGTTTCGATTTCCTGGGCCAGGGTCTCGTGATTGCCCTTGCCAGCACTTTGCTCGGCCAGATATTTCTGGAGAATGCCGCCGATTTTTTCCCAATGGTCAGCAGGGAGGGTGGCAATGGTCGGCATGGTGTTGCCGGCTTCGAGGTAGGTCAGAATGGAACGGGCCAGCGGATCCTCTGGAGCGTAAGCGAAACCGGTGAAGGCCGGGATCAGCTTCATGTCCACTGCGATGGCTTTCTGGCCAGCGTCAGAGGTGACCAGCCAGTTGAGGAACTGCTTGGCAGCTTCCTGCTGCTCCGGGGAGTTCTGTTCTTTGTCGATCATCATTTCCTTGGAAACACCAGCGATGATCTGGCTGTTGCCATAGGCATTGGCGTCGTCGCCCAGGACGAGCGGCAGGAAAACATAGTCCATGTCATCAGCAGCGGCACTGTCGACAAAGTTTGGCCATGTCCAGTTGCCCTGGTACCACATGGCAGCCTGGCCAGAGGTCAGAAGCAGCGGCTCTTCTTCATAGCGGAAGTTCAGCGGATCTGCTTTGCCGTAGTTGTTGGCGATCATCAGGTCAAAGGTTTTCATGAAATCGACGAAGACTTTGTTGTCCATCAGTTTGACAGAGCCAGCCTTGAGGTCATCGACAAATTTCTGCACAGCAGCAGGGTCAGAGGATTGGTTAATGTAGACCTGGGAGAACAGGTGAGCACCGAGGGACCAGTTTTCCTGGCAGATCTTGACCGGGGCTACCCCAGCCGCGCTGATTTTGCCATAAAGGGTTTCCAGGTCGCTGTAGGTTTTGACCGTAGACGGATCAAAAGCAGCACCCGAGGCCGTCTCAATGGTCTTCTTGTTGGCGATGACGCCGTAACCTTCAACGGTCAACGGCATGGCCAGGACTTTGCCATCGACAGAACCGGCATCCAGGGCGCCCGGCATGGCCAGGGAAACCCAGTTTTCCTGGCTCAGGTCGAGGACCTTGTCGGTGAACTTCGGCACGTCATTGGGGTCGACCATCAGGATAGACGGGGCGCTGCCCGAGCTGTACATGGCAGAGGCCGTTTCGAACGGTGAAGTGCCGGCCGGGCAGGGGATGATTTCCATCTCGATGCCAGTTTCTGCTGTAAAAGCTTTGGCTGCTTCTTCCAGCTGCGCGGTGATTTCGCCTTTGGAGTTCAGGAACGTGATTTTCACGTCGGACTTTGCCGCAGGTGCAGCCGTGGTTTCGCCAGCGGCTGTTTCGGCAGGTGCAGCGGTGGTTGCCTGGCTGGCACAACCGGCCAGCAAGGTGGCAAACAGGGCAACGATCAGAACGAGAGACATCCATTTTTTCATGTTCTTCATGCTTCCTCCATCAATTTTTCATTCTAGAATAGACAAGCCGGGGTCAGTCCTGGATGTTTGCATCTCCGGTCAAGTCTCGGACGGTGACAGTGGCTTCACCCTCGACCATCAACTGGTCATAGGGCTGGCGGGCGAAAAGCAACTGGTGACAGGCGATCAGCCCATCATCGGCGAATACTTCTATGTTCGTCCGGTCCAGGAATAACGTGAGCGAGCAAGTTGGATTGCTCGTGCGGGTGATCCTGACTCGGCTAAACACATCATCATGTGTTTCTGGCCAAAAGATGTCTTTGGTAGCAAAATGGCGGTCGAGAATGAGTTCGTTATCATCGTTCAGCTGGATCGACCAGTGCTCATCGCAGTCATTGCTTAAATGTAATTTGAAGGATCCCTGAGAATGGATCTGGATCACCGCTGGATAGGCCAGGGCGTTTTTGACGTCTGGTTGATCGATCACACGGATGGGTTGCGTAGAGCTCAACTTGGATAAATCGGGCCAGGGACTGGCTGCCAGACGCAAGCCTTGGCTGGTTTCAACCAGGCGCAAGGCCCGGGGATAGGTCATCTGGCCCTTGTAGTGCTGCGTCGGCAGACGCGTCTCATAGTCCCAATTGCTGCCCCAGCCGATGACAAGCGGAAATGGGACACCGGCGAAAGAAACAGCCGCATAATTGTCCAAACCAGGATCAAGCCAGACGGGTGCAGCTTCCGGTTGGGTGCAATGGAAGGTTCGGCCGTCGAACTGACCCGCAAAATATTGAGTTTTGGGCCCACCGGACTCGCGCGGCCGGATATGGCTGACAAGGAGCACCCAATACGTCTGACCTTCGCACTCCAACGGAAATAGGTCGGGACATTCCCAGACGCCGGGACAATGGTTGCCCTCAGGCCCGAATTGACCGGTGTATGACCAGCTGCGCAGATTGTCTGAGGCAAAAAATTCAACATGATCACCGGCGGCCACGACCATATGGAATCGTTTCCCTTTTGGGTCAAAAAAAATTTTCGGGTCCCGGAAATCAACGATGCCGGGATTTTCGACAACCGGATTCTGATTGTCATATTGAAAATGGATACCATCGCATGACCAGGCGATGTGCTGAGCCTGGGGTCTGTCTCCTGTCAGCGTATAGAACAGGAGCAGAGGGGGGTTTTCTGCCGTTCCTAAACCAGAGCGATTGTCGGCATCATACCAGGCTGACCCGGAAAAAAACATGCCATCGGCATCCGGCGTCAGGGCGATGGGGTGTTCCTGCCAATGGATCAGGTCTTCGCTGACCGCGTGCAACCAGTGCATGGGGCCCCAGCGGACATCGTGAGGATAATGCTGGGCAAAAAGATGGTACTGTCCTTTGTAAAAAACCAGGCCGTTCGGATCGTTGATCCAGCCTTGGCGGGGCGTGAAATGGTAAACAGGACGGATATCTTGTTCGACTGTTGCCATTGATCTCGCCTCCTCGCTGCCAGGTGATTGATTTGTCCCACATGTCCCACAGATGACTGTTGAAAGTTCTGTGGTGTGTAAATGTGGCAACGTTTCCACATGGGCTTAATATACCACCTTCTTTTGAAAAGATATAGATGATTTACGAAAGATTGCGATAGAACATTCGAATGACATATTGTGCAAGGTGCACAATTAGTTCCACGACGAGACATGACCAGTCGCATGAGTCCTTGATTTTAGATGATTGGCTTGATGGTTTCCCCGGCAAACAATTCGATGTCGATTATTGTATCTTCACCAGCTGCCTGGTTGTTGATTTTATCCAGCAGCATTTCGACGCTTTTCCGGGCCATTTTCTCAACTGGCTGCCGGATGGTCGCAAGAATGGGTTTGAAATAGGGATTATCCTGGATGCCGTCAAAACCGATGACCTGAAAGTCATCTGGGCAAGTCTGTCCTTTGTCGCCCATGGCTTTGATCAGGGCGGCTGCAAAGAGGTCCGATGAAGTAAGAGCACCATCAAAGGGGATGTCTTGGGCGAGAAAATTCTGGATGACAGACATTTCCTGTTTCAGCAGGACGGTTTCTTCGTAGACGGTACAGCTGACGCCTAATTCCCGCGCTTTACGGACAAAGGCTTCCCGCCGGTTGTCGACTTCGGTGGGGACGGGCGATGCACTGCCGAGAAACAGCAGCTTCCGGCAGCCTCTCTTAACCAGAGCTTCCGCTGCCAGCTCACCGCCGTGGCTGTTGTCAGCAGAAACGTGCAAAAAACGAGGGGAGATGATGCGGTCGATGGTGACAATCGGCAGATCGGATTGCGGTTCCGGAAAGTCATTGTAGGAAATCATGATGATGCCGGCGACCTGGCTTTTTTGCAGCATTTCAAAATAGCGCAATTCCTTGTCGAGAGCCTGTTCGGTATTGCACAGAAGCATCTTGTAGTCGGACAAGTAGAGCTCTTGCTCGATAAAATAAGCAAGCTTCGAGAAAAAAGGATGCCAGATCGTGGGGATGATCAGGCCGACAAAACGTGTTGATTGGTGGCGTAGATTACGGGCAACGTCATTGGGGACATAATGGAGTGCCTCGACCGCTGCGAGCACTTTTTGCCTGGTAGACTCCTTGACATAGCCAGAATCATTGAGAACGCGTGAAACGGTACCCAATCCGACGCCTGCCATTTTGGCGACTTCTTTGATGGTATGCATGAAATGCTCCTTGGCTGATCAACCTTGCCATTTAACCTGTCCGGATCTTTCACCTCATCATGCCGAAAGAAGATTCAGACAGCAAGAGCAAATTTACTCTTTCACCCATTTGCCCTTTTCATAAACGTAAGTTCCGGCGGCAGATCCGGCATCTGATAGAGACTCATCCGATGGCTCGGAGCTGCCATCCGGTTCTTCATCAGGTGTTGCCAAGAGCTCTGCTTCAGATTCGGAAGGTGTAGCACCCATCTGCCAAGTCTGATCGAGGACACTCCATTCGAAAATCTTGTTCTTTTGCTGCGGCATCACAGGTTCAGTCAGTAAACCTGCTTCGATCAGTTTGCCCATCCGGGAAGCACTGGTTTCGGAAACAACTTCAAAGGCGTTAGGTGAGGTGGCATTGAACAGGTAATGCTGGGTGGCCGTATTGAGCACGGCTATGTTTTGCCGATCTGTTGCGAGGTGAGCCTTTTCAGTCATGGCGGGAATAAGCAAACCGGCCATTGCAGCCAGAACACTGAGGATGGCCATGACAACAATCAGTTCGATCAGGGTAAAGCCGGACTTGAGGTCAGTTCTGCTCACCGTATACGCCCCCGCTGACATTAGATCGAAAATCCTCTGAACAATGGTCTAATTGTCAATTTACAGAAAAGCAATCTGACAAACAAGTGGGGAAGCGCAATTTTCTCTTAAAAAACAGTTACATGACCGTTTCAGATTCATATGGCGCAGGTTCGATGCAAGGGCTGGACGCTCTGCAATAGGTCAGTGCACGGCCACTTTTGCCACAGGATTCGATCACCCCCAAAGATCGTAAGATATTCAAAGCAATCTGGGCTGTACTACGGCTGGTGCGGGCGGCTTTGGCGTAGTCGGCGCTGGTGAAAATTTCAGGCAGGGTTGCGGGCAGCAACTGGGCAAAATCAGCGGGGTCCTGGATCCGCAGTTCGTTTTCCAGGGCGATGGGCAGACGGTCGCTGCGGTGGGAGCCTTTTTTGCGATCATCGCTCCAGCCGTTGAGCAGGCGGTATTCCTCGAGATCAATCAGCAGGATCAAGAGCGAGAAATTTGGATGTGCCAAATGGGCTTTGATCCGGTAGAGCTCGCGGAAAATATCAGGCGGATTGCCGCGCTTGGGAGACAGACGCGGGTTGCTGACCAGGCCGGTCTGCGGATCGATCCAGAGCAGCCACTTGCGAGCTGGCATGGGATAGACGACAGTGACCGGGTACTGTGGCAGTAAAGTTTCCAGTTTGGCATTGAGCTTATGGAAATGGCGGGTTTGAATTTCATGAACATGCGTGCCGTCAAAACAGTCGACATGGAAAGAGCCGATTTTGATCTCCTGATTGGCCGGATCTGGCTCGATGTAAGATTTAACGATCGCATGCAAGGCCTTTTCACCGAGCGTCCCGATGCTCGATGCAGCCAAACCAGCGGTTCCGGATGAACCGACGCCAGAAAGGTATTGTTGCCGAACGGTTTCGAAGTGTGATTTGTCCATTGCTATCCTGGTAGGCCTGAATGTTTGCTACTGCCAGTTTAACATGGTCAAAGCTCAAAATTTTATTAGCATTGTTTACAAGTGGATTTGTCGCAGTTAATCAGTGTCTCTGTATAATGAAGATAGAAAATTAAAAAGCTTTTACTCAATCCAGTTCAGCACGGAGGTGTCACATGCGTTATCGGGAAATCGGCCAGTCAGGCCTTCAGGGTTCTGTCGTATCATTGGGAACGTGGGCAGCGGGCGGGGATGCCAGCTGGGGCGGGCGCGATGATGCCCAGGCGATCGAAGCGATCCAGGCCGCGCTTGATGCAGGCATCAACTGGATCGATACGGCTCCAGCCTATGGTCTCGGTCACAGTGAGCAACTCGTCGGCCAGGCAATCCGCGGCCGGCGCTCGGAGGCACTCATCGCGACCAAATGCGGCATTGTCTGGGACACGGACGAAGGCTCATTCCTGATCGAGCGCGATGGCAAGCGTTTTTACCGCAATCTGTCAAAAAAAGCCGTAATCGCTGGCGCGGAGCAGAGCCTGCGCGACCTCGGTACAGACTATCTCGACCTGTTCATCACCCACTGGCAGGCGGTCGAGCCTTTCAAGACCCCGATCGCCGAGACGATGGAAGCGCTGCTGGAACTCAAGCAGGCTGGCAAGATCCGGGCGATTGGAGTCTCCAATGTCACAGCTGAGCACGTGCAGGAATATTTGAAGTACGGCCGGATCGACCTGATCCAGCAAAAGTATTCATTACTCAACCGCACGGATGTGGAAACGAACCTGCTGCCGCTGTGTGAAGAACACAAGATCACGCTCCAGGCCTACATGCCGCTGGAACAAGGCCTTCTCAGCGGCAAAGTCACCATGGAGACCATCGTTCCAGAGGGCGATGTCAGAAACCGAAACCCCTGGTATAAGCCTGAGAACCGGATCCAAGTGGTCGAAGTCCTGGACAGCTGGGCGCCTCTGTGCGAAAAGTACCAGTGCGACATTTCCCATCTGGCGATCGCCTGGATCATCGCCCGCTCTGGCCAGACCAATGCCCTGTGCGGCGGCCGCAAAGTCTCGCATGTCAAAGAAAACGCCCGGGCCGCGGAGATTATCCTCGACCGGGGCGATCTGGCAAAAATGAGCGATGACGTGGTCAAGCTGCAACTGATGATGGGGTGAGGCTCAGCCTTTGACAGCTCCCATGGTGATTCCTTGGGTGAAGGACTTCTGGAATAACAGGAAGATGAGGACGATCGGGATGGCTGCAATGGTAGCACCTGCCATGAGCTGGCCATAATTAGATGAGAATTCAGCCTGCATGGTGGCAATACCCAATTGCAGGGTCAGTTTGTTCCGGCTGGTCAGCATGATCAATTGCAGGAAATAGTCATTCCAGGAACTGATGAACGTAAAGATAGCCAGGGCGGCAACACCAGGTTTCACAATTGGCAGGACAATCCTGACAAATGTGTCCATCTCCGTACAGCCGTCAATTTTGGCTGCTTCGAGCAATTCACCTGGCAAGGTTTCACTGAACTGCTTCATCAGGAATACGCCAAAGGGCCAGCCGACGGCAGGGAGAATGACAGCCCAGAGCGTGTCTTTGAAGCCCAGAGATCCGACCAATTGGACCAGCGGGACTAAAACGACCTGCTTGGGCAGCGCCATCGCTGAAACCAGCATGGTGAAAACAATCGCTTTGCCGTGAAATCGCTTTTTGGCAAGCACATACCCAGCCATGCTGCTGACGATGCAAACCAGGGCCATTGTGACCAGCGAAATCATGAAACTGTTGCCAAACCACGCCAGGACAGGATTCTTGAATAAAGCGACATAACTTCCCAGGGTTGGCTGAGTGGGCCACCAGATCGGGGGTAACTGCTGTGATTGCAAATCCGTTTTGAAACTGCCTGTGACGACCCAGTAAAACGGGAAAATGAAGATGAGGGTGATCAATGTCAGAACGGTCATCGAGGAAAGATCGAAAAGTCCCAATGTTTTTTTCTGTCCCATGTATATCACTCCCTCTCCTCAGTATTCGACATTGTTTGAGAAAAATTTGAATTGGGCAAGGCTGAAGATGCCTATGACAATCGCCAGGACCACACCCATGGAATTGGCATAGCCGAATTTGAAATACCGAAACGCAGTGTCGTAGACCAGGAACATGATGGTGCTGGTATTGTAATTCGGGCCTCCGCTGGTCAGCAGCTGGATCAGGGAGAAGCACTGGAAGGTGTTGATGGTCGTGATGACAACGACATACAGCGTGGTCGGCATGATGCCAGGCCACTTGATATGGCGGAAGACCTGCCAGCTATTAGCCCCGTCAATTTCGGCCGCTTCGATGTTGGACTGGTCTAGATTGCCGAGAGATGCAATATACAGGACGATGGGTTGTCCGACAGAGGTTGTAACCAGGACCATAATGATGGCCCAGATGGCATAGCGTTTGTCGGCAAGCCACATGATTTCCGTTTCTATGGCACCAGCCTTCATCAGGACAAAGTTCAGGACGCCGCTCAAGGGGTCAAAAATCCATTTCCACACAACGACAACCGACACGGTTCCTGTGACAACCGGCAGATAGAAAATCCCACGGAACAGGCTGCGTACAAACGAATTTTTCTGGTAAATGACGACCGATACAAACAAGCTGAACAAGACGATGATCGGGACTGCCGCCAAGACAAGAAAGACCGTGTTTCTAAGTGATTTGACAAAGAACTCATCTATGAACAAATTGAAGTAGTTTTGCAGGCCGATGAACTTGAATTCATCGATGGAGTAACTGAAAAAACTGGTGAAGATACCTGTCAGGATCGGGTATATGACAAAAAAGGCAAAAAACAGAATCGCCGGCAGCATGAACAAGTAAGATACGATCGTTTCTCGCTTGTCTATGGCCCGGCGATGTCTTGATCGGCTTCGAGTGGCTTCGTTTGTCCTGGATGCAATTTCCATTGACCTTCGCTCCGTTACTGTTCTTTCATGAATGAACGCATTCCCAAGTAACAAGGTGCAGACCTCCAGGGGAACGGGATGGTCTGCACCTTTAGCCTGGTTACTTGCTCGTGCGGTTATTTGGGGTTGGCAATTGAATCGTTACCGGCGGAAACATAGGCATCCAGAGCTTCCTGGGCGGTTTTCTCACCGGTCTGGGCAGCCTGAAGGTTCTGCCACCAGGAGGGACGGGCCTTGGTATACCCTGTGATGGTGTTGTAGTAGGTTCCATAATAGGGGGCCATTGAGGCATAGAAGTTCATCGTCACATCATCGCCATAGAGATTGCCATAGCTGCTGCGAACCGGGAAAGCATTGGTTTGCTTGACGTTCTTGGGGCCTTCGGTTGGGTCATCGCACAGGAAGGTGATGAATTGTTTGGCAGCGGCGATTTTGCTGTCATCGCCATTGTTGAAGACGCAGAAGCCATTGACAAGGAATTCGGTTGCAGTCGGTTTGCCATCGTCAGAGGGCAGTGGGAGCTGGAGAATTTCAACGCCGGCATCCTTCATGGTCTGGGCATTGGATTTGTCCATGGCAGGTGCCCAGAGGAGGGTTTCGGTTACAGTGCCTTTGACAAATTGCTGGATCGCATCGCCGCCGTTATAGGCGAGACCGGCTTCCAGGGTTTTGGCCTTGATCGCGTCCAGCGAATACTGCAAGCCTTTGACGCCATTAGCATCATTGATGGTGTATTTGGAAAGATCAGGTGCTGTGATCGTGGAAGAATAGAGGTTGGCAACGAAAGCGCGGGTTCCCTGGTCACCGCCCTGATCCTTGCTGAAAACGATGGCGTTCTTGTAGCCTTTGGCCGCAAGGGCTTTGTTCAGAGCATCGAATTGTTCTGTGGTCCAGGTGCGATCGCCTTTGGTATTGACCATGTCCATCAGGCCTTCTTTTTCCAGGACAGCCTTGTTGACACCCATGACAAACGGTGCGGATGACAGGGGATACATGTAATAATTTTTGCCATTGCCACAGGAATCAATGAGGTTCTCGTTAGCGACATCTTTCTTGAAATCAGCCGTGAACAGGTCGTCCAGTGGCGCAAGGACGCCCTGGTTGCCCCAGGCGATGATGCGTCCGGGAGCGTCGAAAATGACATCAGGAGCTGTCTTGCTGGCAAGCGCAGTTGTAATCTTTTCCGGACCGGATGTGAAGTCGATCATGTCCAGTTTGACCGTGATGTTAGGGTGCTTGGCGTTGAAAGCAGCGATCGCAGCTTGTTCGTACTTGCCAACTTCACCGTCCTGGGTGGCAAAGCTCGGGAAAAACCAAGCCGTGATTTCGACTTTTTCCGCCACAGGTGCCGCTGTGGTGGTCATTGCTTCCGTTTTTGTTGCTGTCGTGGCCTCCGTGCTGGTTGTGCCAGATGCACAGCCAGCAAGCAATCCGACGGCCAAGGCTGCAGCGAGTCCGAATGAGACAATTTTTTTCATGGGGTCTCCTCCTGTAGAAAAATATGCAAGCGGGAAAAACCCGTACTTACCGATGAACAAGTCGGGATGAACAGGTAATGAACAATGAAAAAGCCGATGTGAAGCAGAACTTCCGGGAAATAAAATTAAATGTGGATTGAATACAACCATCTAGGTTGCTTAAGCAATTCAAGCATAGCACTTCAATCTGCACAAGTAAATATATCTTTTATTACAATTAAACAAAAAGAAAATAATTTTTTTATTAGCTCTTTACAGTCTGCACATCAAAAACACCTGAGCCGAGGCTATTGTCTGCGGCTCAGGTGCTCTGAAAAAACAATCCGGCTTTTTGGAACCTGATTGTGAAAGATCTTTAACCGGATGGAGTCCTTGAAATTACTTGTTTTGCTCAATCCAATCCGCCAGCAAATCACAGAAACGCTGGTTGCTTTCCAGATCGAAATGCATGAAATCGACCGTGTTGGCGGTGACGACGGCATTGGCATCGAGATAATGGCAGTTGCATTCGATCGCAGTCGCTGCTAGCAGTTGCGGCAGCTGCCAGGATTTTTCGGCGCAACCGGCACCCATGCCTTCATTGATGCGCGGCACGGTGTAGATGTCCTGGCCGATCAGGATCGGCGCGACGATCAGGACCTGAGGCTGGCTGCGCCACACGGCCAGGGACTGGGCTTTCTGGACCAGGCGGCGGACGCCATCGGCGATGTTCTGGGCGGTCGCGGAAAAGCGCTGTTTGCAATCATTAGTACCCAGCATGATGACCAGAAGATCGATCGGGTTGTGCGAACCAAGGATCGGTGTCAGGCTTGTAAGACCGTTAAGGCCTTCAAAGAGCGGGTCTTCAAAAACGCTGGTTCGGCCGGAGAGACCTTCTTCGCAAATCTGGTAGCTGGGCCCCAACCGCTCGGCCAGAAGCTGGGTCCAGCGGACATCATCGGGGTAGCGCAAGCCCGTCGTGGCATCATAGCCCCAGGTATTGGAATCTCCATAGCAGACGATGCGTGTCTTGTTCATTGTGAGTACCTCTTTAAAATGAATGGATAACTACACTCAATCTATCGGATGTATTTGGCCAGCTCTGTCTGGAATTGCTTTTCCGGCGGTGGCACAGATACCTGCTTCCCGGTCCAGTCGGACAGATAGGCCGCCTGGATAATCGCCAGGGAATCCGATGCATCGGCCAGGCTGCAGGCGATGCGGGCTTTCCCGGCGATGGTGTCAACGAAGTTCTGGATCGCTGCGGCTTGTTGCACGCGGTTGTCCTGGTCGTGATGCACATATTCCTCACAGGATAAGCCGGGCTGGACAAAAGGTCCAGTGGCCGAACGGGCAAATTCGCGCTCGTCTTCTGCCAACGTGCAAATCCGGACCAGACTGTCATTCTCGATCACAATCTGACCCCGGGTGCCGCAGATTTCCAGCCGGTTGGTACCTGGTGTTTCACGGGCAGAAGCGATGAACTGTCCCCACGCCTGCCCAGGATACTGCAAAAACAGCATGGCTTCATTTTCCACGTCGATCTCACGGTCAACTGTCCGGCAAAATGCCTGCACGGATTGAGGCAATCCGCAGAGCCACAACAGCAAATCGAGCTGGTGCGAAGCCTGGGTCATCAGGAGGCCGCCGCCTTCGCCAGCCCAGGTGCCGCGCCAGGGGCTGGTGTGATAATAGGCGGCGGTCCGGTACAGGTTGGTGATCAGCCAAGTGACCCGGACCAGGTCACCGATCGCGCCATGCAACATCAGCTGCTTGATCCGCTGGTAAGCACTGGCCTGTCGCCGGTTATACAGCACGCTGCCGGTCAGGTGCGGATGCTTGGCCAGGTGCTCGAGCAATTGACGGACATCGGCTGGATCCACCCCGATCGGTTTTTCCACCAGGATGTGAAGGCCGTGATCGAGCGCCAGACGGGCCATGCCCGGGTGCTCCTGGTGAGGTGTACAAATCAGGACCGCGTCGATCAGACCGCTGGCAAGCATGGCGGCATAATCGGTAAATCCCTGTATACCGGAAAGACCATGCCGGGTAATGGCCTGGTCTAGGTTGCCTGGATTGCGGCTGGACAGGGCCGTGATGCGGACATCCGTCACGCGGCCGTCCTGGATCAGGCCAATGTAGTCATTGGCAATGGTGCCGATACCTGCAATCCCGAGACGGATCATATGTCCGCCTGAGATAGAAAACGTGCCTGGATGGAATCCTCACGCTGGGAAACCACGATCGGCGAGGCTTGTGCCGGATCTTGTTCAGGGTGGTCGCCCCGGAAATGGGATCCGCGGCTTTCGCGGCGCAGGCTGGCGGCAGTCAAGATCGCCCGGGCAGTTTGCAATTGGTCCTTGAGCCGGCAAGATGCAGCCAGTGCTTTGGCATCGGCCGGCTTTGACGTCGGAGAGGAGGGCGATTTTACTTGCAGGCGGTCTGTGATCTGGTCGATCTGGGTCAGCGCTTGTTCCAGACCCTTTTCAGTCCGGATCACCAGCGCAGCGCGATACATCAGTTCACGCAATTCGGTCAGCAAGTCCGTTGTATTAGCCGCTGCAACGGCCGCGAATTCACAAGCCAGGCTTTCCTTGGCCGGATTTTTGCCGGCACACAGCGCGGCTGAATGTCCGGCAATACCACCGAAGACCAGACCATTGGCCGTTGACAGGCCGCCAATGCGATCGGCGCCGTGCATGCCGCCGGTTGCTTCGCCACAGGCGAAAAGGCCTGGGACACGGGTCGCGGCAGTTGTGTCGATCCGGATGCCGCCATTGGCCGCATGGGCAAACAGGCCGATTTTCGCTGGTTCTGACATCGTGAGATGTTTTGCTTTGGCCATCCATTCAAAATAGGTCCGGATCAGTTCCGGGGGATGTTCGATCATGTCCCTGGTATAGGTGACCGTGACACCACCGGGATCGGCTTGCTGCGCTTTGAATAAGGCCAAGTCGACGAGCCGTGATTTCAGGCGCGAGGTAAAAGGCCCATACCCAGCCCGTTCATCGAGCAGCTCCTGGGCCTGGTCCATGCCAAGCAGCAGCGGCAGGTCAAAGCTGTCCGTCAGCTGGGCGAAACGGAAGGTTTTTTCATTGAAAACAGTCTTGTAGATCGGGGAGAGGTAGCCGGGCATAATCTGCATGAATTCGAGATTGACCAGCTCGGCGCCACTTCGCAGAGCGATGCTCTGGACACTGCCACTGACATCGTCAGAAGTCAGACGATGCTTGAACAAGCCGCCAAAACCGCCGGAGGCGAGCACCAGCGCGCCGCAGGCAATCAGGCGGATCTGGCCGTCTTCATGGACAACAGCCCCGCGAACCTGTCCGTCCTCCAAGCAGATCTCGAGAAGTTCGCAGAAGGGGTGTGTTTCGATGCCCAGTTCCGCGATGCGCTGGGCAAACACAGTTCGAGCGTTTTCAGCTTCAATCCGGTTCCAGTCGCGGTGCTTGTGGTCAAAACAGGGGATGAACTCGCGTTCATTCGCATTGGCTGCGCGATGCAGGTGAATGCCCTGGGCCTTGATTTCGGCGATGGCTGGCTGGATACCGGAGACAAACGTCTGGACCAGCTGGGGATCTGCCATATCACAGCCGATGTGCTGAATCGTCGCAGCGAGATCAGCTTCGTCAGCCTGATTTTCCGGACCGATCAGGCCAAAGCCCCAAGTGCCTGGAAAAAAGCTGGAGCCAGAGAAAATATTGGCGCTGCTGGCCAAAATGACCGTTCGGCCTGCGGCGGCTGCAGTCAGGGCAGCCCGAATACCGGCAAGGCCAGACCCGATCACGAGGACGTCACAAGAAGTCTGGGCTGTCAGGATCATTCGACTCTCGTTTCAGCCTTGGCATAGAGATGACAGGCGGTGAAATGTTCTTTGCCATCGACGATGTGCTTCTGGAGGGCGGGGCGCTCGGTTTTGCAGATCTCCATGCACTGGCGGCAGCGCGGATGGAAATTGCAGCCAGACGGAGGATTGATCGGATTGGGCACGTCCCCTTCGAGGACAATGCGCTGGGTCTTGTGGTCTGGATCGACGACTGGAATGGCGGAAAGCAGAGCTTCCGTGTAAGGGTGCATGGTGTGGTCGAAGATCTGGCTGGTCTGGGCCAGCTCGACGATGCGTCCGAGATACATGACGGCAATGCGGTCGCTGATGTATTCGACGACGCTGAGGTTGTGAGTGATGAAAATGTAGGTCAGGTTGAGCCGGCGTTTCAGATCTTTGAGCAGATTGAGCACTTGGGCCTGAATCGATACATCGAGCGCAGAGACTGCCTCATCGCAGACAACCATTTCCGGGTCGACGCAAAGTGCACGGGCAATGCCGATGCGCTGGCGCTGGCCGCCGGAGAATTCGTGCGGATAACGATCCATGTATTCGCGTCGCATGTTGACGGCCTCAAGCAAGTTGCCAATCAGGTTGCGCTGGGCTTCTTTGTCCTTGACACCGAATTTGGCCAGCGGGTCGCGCAGGGACTGGTAAATGGTGAAGGACGGGTTGAGGGATGAGTAGGGGTCCTGGAAAACAATTTGAATGCGTTTGCGAGCCAGGTCTTCAATTTCGCCGGATACATGGCGCAGGTCGTGAACCCCGATTTCACTGCCAAAATTGTAGTTGATCTCGCCATCAGTGGCTTTGACCAGCTGGATGATCGTCTTGCCAAGCGTGGTTTTACCACAGCCTGATTCACCGACAAGCCCCAAAGTTTCGCCGCGATAGATGGTCAGATCGACATCGTTGACGGCCTGGACATGGTCCACGACTTTGTTGAAAAATCCCGAGCGGACAGGGAAGTAAGTTTTTACCCCTTTAAGTTGCACGAGAACTTCTTTGTTCGATTCCATAGGACACCTCACTGGACGACCGGCTGCTGACCGGCTGCATGATCTGGGACGGGTTTTTGGGCTGCCCGGCAAGCATCTGCATGCCAGCAACGGACGGAATGCGTCGCATCGACGGCCGATTCATCGGGCATCTGGGTGCACTGCTCTGTGTAGAAATCACAGCGGGGACCGAATTGGCAGCCTGTGGGCCGGTCAAAGGGATCCGGTGTAACGCCGCGGATCGGCTGCAGGTCCTGGCTGGCGCCCTGGTGCAGGACAGGGATGGAACGCAGGAGTGCAGAGGTGTAGGGGTGGGATGGATTTTTCAGCACTTCGCGCACCGGGCCTTGTTCGACGATGTTGCCCATATACATGACGGCGACATCATCGGCCAGCTCACTGACGACACCCATGTCATGGGTGATCAGCATGACCGCTGTATCATGCTCGGACTTGAGCTTGGTGATCAATTCGAAAATCTGGGCCTGGATGGTGACGTCCAATGCGGTGGTCGGTTCATCGGCAATCAGGATTTTGGGGTTGCAACTCATGGCCATGGCGATCATCGCCCGCTGGCGCATTCCGCCTGACAATTCATGAGGGTACTGGTCGACGCGTTTGCCTGGATTGGAAACACCCATCTGCTCAAGCAATTCAATGGCTTTTTTGCGCCGTTCCTTCAGGTTGAGCGTGGTGTGGTACTTGAGGTTTTCCATGATCTGCCAGCCGATCGTATAGACCGGATTGAGGGCTGTCATCGGATCCTGGAAGATCATGGCCAGATCTGAACCGCGCAGCTTGCGGATGGTTTTGCCATTGCGCTCGAGCTGATCGATGCGGATGTCGTTCTTGTCCCCGTGGTAGGTGATCGAACCGCTTTCGATCCGGGACAAAACGGGCAGCAGTTGCATGATGCTGGATGCGGTCACACTCTTGCCGCAGCCGGATTCGCCGACGACGCAGAGCGTGCGGCCTTTGTAGAGTTTGAATGAGATGCCGTTGAGAACCTTGTTGCAGCGCTTGTCGTTATAAAAATACGTGCGCAGGTTATCAACCGTAATGACTGGTTTCATATCCATGTTGGCTCCTCCTCAGATTAACCTTGCTGGGTCGGGTCGGTGGTATCTCTGAGGCCGTCACCGACGAAATTGATGCTCATGACAAACAGGGAGATCGTGACACCGACGGGCAGCCACAGCCACCAGGTATTCTGCAGCGTGAAGAGATCCTGTGATGCATTGAGGATGTTGCCCCAGGTGGCGATTTCCAGCGGGACACCCAGACCGAGGAAGCTCAGGGCCGATTCTTCGAGGATGAACATGGCTGTGCTCAGGGTGATGTTGACGACGATCGGGCTGATGGCATTGGGCAGGATGTGTTTGTAGCAAATGATGAAGTCGTTGAGGCCGAAGCTTTTCAGCGACTGGACGTATTCTTCTTCGCGCAGGGAGAGCATGCGGGCCCGGGTCAGGCGGTAGACACTGCCCCAGCCGGTGATGATGAAAATGATCATCAGGTTGGACAGACCCTGGCCGAAAATCGAGACCAGCATCATGACCAGGATCAGCTGGGGGAACGACATGAAAATTTCTGAGAAACGGATGACGGTCTTGTCAAACCAGCCACCTTTGTAGCCGCCATAGGCACCGAGCAGGACGCCGATTGACGCAGCGCCCAAGGCTGATCCTAAACCGACAAAAATGGAGATCCGGCCGCCGTACAGGACGCGGGTGAAAACATCCCGGCCGAGCTTGTCGGTACCAAAGAGGTGCAGAAGCGACGGCTTTTTCAGGATAGAGCGCATGTCAACACCCAGCGGATCATAGGAGGTCAGCAAGGGGGCAAAGGCACTCGACAGGAGGATGATCAGGAAGATTGCCAGGCCAAACATGGCCAGCCGGTTGTTCAGCAACTTGCGCAGGGCGCGGCTGGTGGTGCTTTTCTTGTTCAAGCCGGCTTCTTCAAGGTCGCGGATGCGGTCAAATTGGCGGTCGAGCCGGGTCCGGGTCCGGGTTAATGTGAACATGGGCTGCTCCTTAATGCAATTTGACGCGTGGGTCTAGTGCGGCGGTCAGGATGTCGACCAGCAAGCTGGCGATCAGGACAGCGAAGACCGAGAACAGGGCGATGGTCATGACCAGGGGGTAGTTCTGGCCGCGCACAGCCATATTGAAGGCATTACCGATGCCGGGCCACTGGAAAATGGTTTCGATGACGACTGAACCGCCGATCAACATCGGCAGACGGAAGCCGATCAGGACGACGACCGGGGTGATGGCGACACGAAACCCGTGGATGAGGTTGACGCGCCATTCAGGCAGGCCTTTGGACCGGGCGGTGCGGATATAGTCCTTGTTCATGGTGTCAAGCATGCTCGAGCGTGAATAGCGCATGACACCGGCAGTCAGCGTGACGCCCAGGACGAGGGCGGGAAGGATCAGGAAGCGGATGTGGCTGAGGAGATCCGTCTGTCCGGGCAGCATCCGTCCGCCGATCGGCAGCCATTTGAGCTGGAGGGCAAAGAGGAGGATGCTGACCATGCCGAGGAAAAACTGCGGGATCGAGACGCCCAGCATGCCGGCGACTGTCAGGGCATTGTCTGCAATGGAACCGCGGCGGATGGCGCTGACAATGCCAAGGAAACTGCCGAGAAGGGTCGAGATCAGAAGCGCTGCCACGGAGAGCTCAAGCGTGGCGGGGTAGGTTTCGAGCAAGATCTTCTTGATCGGAACACCATTGGTCAGCGAAAAGCCAAAATTTCCTTGCAGCATCTGGATCAGCCAGCGAAAATACCGGACGATGAACGGATCGTTGAGACCGTACAGTTCGCGGATGGCTTCCAGTTTCTCCGGGGAGACATTGGCAAGCTGATCGGGAGGGATCATGTAGGAGACGGCATCGCCCGGCGTCAGTTCGAGGCCGAGGTAGATGAGGAAGGAGATGACCAGAGCCATGGGGATCATGGCCAGGATCTTTTTCAGGGAGAATTTGAGCATACAATACCCTCCATCGGTTCAGGTGGTCCTGTGAGAGAAAAGGGAAGGGCCGGCGGTGACCGGCCCTTCCCTCGAGCCAGATTGGCTAAATGTGCCAGGCGCTTACTGGACGTTCCAGTTCTGGATGCCCCAGTCGTAGTTGAATTGCGGTGTTCCCTTTTTGAATTCACCGAGACGGTCGCTGGTGATCAGGAAAATCGGCTGGTAGTACAGAGCCATGGTGAACATGCTCTCGTTCTCATATTTGCTCAATTCCTTGAAAGCTTCAAGCTGGACATTGACATCGGCTGAAGCATTGGTGGCGTCGATCAGGGCGTTGAGCGTGTCATCCTGAGGGGTGTGGGAATTGGTGGCCGAGCCTGTGCGGTAGCGGTTGTAATATTCATGGAGAGACAGGGCGGCATTGGCGGCGTAGGCGATATCCCAGTCAACAGCAGAGGGGCCTTTGACCTGGTCTTCCGGTGCTTTCCAGAGGATGGTGGCGAGGTCGCCTTCGACGAGCTGGAATTCCATCTGGATGCCGACATCTTTGAGGTAGGCCTGGATAGCAGTCATCAGGTCGACCGTGGCCTGGTCCTTGTAGTAATAGACAACTTTGAGGACGGTATTGCTGTCCCACTTGGCATCAGCCAGCAGTTGCTTGGCCTTTTCAGTGTCATAAGCGTAATTGTTCAGGCCGGCAGCTTTGTCGTTGGCACCGGGGATCATGACATCGGCCGGGACAGCAGCACCCATGAAGAGCCCTTCACAGATTGCCTGCATGTCAATGGCATAACGAATGGCCTGGCGGACACGGGGATCGGCGAGCGGCGAGGGTTTGCCGTCAGCTTTCGGGAATTTGTTCAGGTAGAAGAGGCGGGTGTAGCGGACATCGATCGGGGTGATCGTGATTCCCGTGGTGCCTTCGAGGCTCTGCAGGTCAGCAACATTTTTGGTGTAGCCGTAGTCGAGCTGGCCGGATTTGACACGGGTGACCAGGTTCGGGTCGCTGTCGCCAGCGCTGGGCAGCAGCTGGATGTCAAATTTGGCAACGCCGTTGTAGTACTTGTCGAAGGGCTTGAGGGTCGTGAAATTTTTCATCTGGACTTCGGCGACATAGAAGGGGCCGGAACCAACCGGTTTCTGGAAGAAGGGGGCTTGCTGGAATTTCAAGGGATCGACATCGTTGAAATATTTCTTCGGCAAGGGGGCAAACTGGGTGAAGGTCAAAAGGGCATCCGGGGCGATGGTGTCGAAGGTGATGGTGATCTTGTTGCCATCGACGACAATGCCGCTGAATGTTTCAGCTTTTCCGCCTTCGCTGCCGGCGATGGCTTGGAAAGTGGACATGAACACAGAGTTCAGGACAGCTGTCTTGGTCGAATATTCGATGCTCCATTTGACGTCATCGGCGGTGACTTTTTCGCCGTCGTGCCAGTAAGCATCGTCGCGCAAGGTGAAGGTCAGGGTTTTGCCGTCGGCGCTGTATTCATAGGTCGCAAGAGCGTCAGGGGCAGCGGGGACTGGGCTAAGGTTCTCATCAGCTACGATCAAGTGGGCGTAGACGGCTTTGTTGTACATGAAAGTACCTGGATTGAGCCAGGGTGTTTCGAAAAATTCTTCTGGGCCGCCATTGGTGTAGATGACTTTTGCGTCACCTTCTGCGGGGGCCGCTGTTTCTGATGCGGCTGCGGATGTGGCTGCTGCACTGGAGGCAGTTGTGGCTGCACCACCACAGGCGGTCAGCGCGAGACTCAAGATCATGAGGAGACTGAGTGCGAGGACATGGAACCGACGCTGTTTCATGATGATTTCCTTCCTTCTTTGTTAGTGTACTGGAAAATCGGATCCGGATACCGGACAAGCTCATAGTAGACCTAAAGAAAAATATTTTCAATAAATAAAAATAACAAAAAATATTTTCCCAATTTATGCACATGCACAAAAATTCTTTTTCTGAGTAAAAAAACATTGTAAATAGGCGTGGGATGGGTCTAAGATTCAAGTGTGATTCTTGAATAAAAAAGAAAATTTTTCCAAAATCACAGGCAAACAGTCTATAATGAATTGGGAGAATAAATACATGATGACCGAAAATCAGCAGACAATCGAGAAATTACGGGGTGGCCTCGTTGTTTCCTGCCAGGCATTGCCGGATGAACCCTTGCACAGTTCATTCATCATGGGCCGAATGGCCTACGCAGCATATCGCGGGGGCGCAATCGGCATCCGCGCCAATACAGTGGCAGATATCGAGGAAATTCGCAAAGTGGTCGATTTGCCGATCATCGGCATCATCAAAAAGGTCTACCCGGACCAGCCGGATGTCTACATCACGCCAACCATGGCTGAGATTGACGAACTCGTGGCCGCGAGAGTGGAAATCATCGCCCTGGATGCCACCGGCCGAACCCATCCGGGTGGTGTCTCTCTCGAAGGCCTGTTTCAGAAAGCCAGGGCCAAATATCCGGACCAATTATTCATGGCGGATTGTTCGAATGTGGAAGAGGGCCTCGCTGCCGCCCAGATGGGATTCGACCTGATCGGGACAACCTTGGCTGGTTATACATCCTATACCGCTGGCCGGGAGTTGCCGCCTTTTGACATGATCGATGCCCTGGTCCAGACCTGCGGCAAGCCGGTGATTGCCGAAGGCAACATCATCACCCCTGAGCAATTTCGCCAGGCGATGGACCTGGGCGTCCTGACCACCGTCGTCGGCTCGGCCATCACCCGTCCCTTGGAAATCACCAAACGGTTTGTCGCTGCCTTGACTGAAGATCGTGCCCACTAATCAAGTTTACTCATAAGAGTTGGAAAGAAGGATCATTCATGAACAGAAAAGAAAAATTCACCGGTATCTTCCCCGCCTTGTACGCCTGTTATGATGAACAGGGAGAGATCAGCAGCGAAAGAGTCCGCAGCCTGACACGTCACTTGGTTGACAAAGGTGTCCAGGGCCTCTATGTCGGGGGCTCGTCCGGCGAATGCATCTACCAGGGTGTTGCTGAACGCAAACAGGTGATGGAAGCCGTCATGGCCGAAGCGCGCGGCGAGATCGTCGTCATCGCGCATGTGGCCTGCAACAACACCCGCGACAGCCAAGAACTGGCAGCACATGCTGAGAGCCTCGGCGTCGATGCGATTGCCGCCATTCCGCCGATCTATTTCCGCCTGCCGGATCATGGCATCGCCGCTTACTGGAACGCGATTTCGGCTGCCGCTCCCAACACGGATTTCATCATCTACAACATTCCCCAGCTGGCCGGTGTTGCTCTGTCCGTGTCTCTTCTGAAGGAAATGATGAAAAATCCGCGCGTCATCGGGGTCAAGAATTCCTCGATGGCAGTCCTCGACATCGCTCAATGGCTCGAAACAGGTGGCGACGATTTTGTTGTTTTCAATGGCCCGGATGAACAATTCCTCTCTGGCCTGGCAGCAGGGGCCCAGGGCGGCATTGGTGGTACCTTCGGTGTCATGCCGGAATTGTTCTTGACCGTACAACGCTTGTTCAGTGAGGGGCGCATGGTGGAAGCACGAGAAATCCAGGCGGAGATCACCCGGATCATCATCAACATGTGTGCTGCCAAAGGCAACCTCTATGCCGTCATGAAAGCGATCCTGCGCCTGAAGGGCGTCGATATCGGAGATGTCCGTGCACCGCTGCCGAGCCTGGTGCCGCAGGACCAGGCCATTGTCGAGGCCTGTGCCGCCCAGATTGACGCCGCGACGAAAAAATTCTGCTGATTAGTTTCCACGAGGTTGGCAATGAATCACTTGGTCATCGATATTGGCGGCACCGCCATCAAATCCGCCCTATACACGCCTTCAGGGGTGCTGTCAGATGTTCGTGAAACACCATCAGACGGCCGTGCAGGGGCCAAGGCCCTGCTAGATCGCCTTCATGGCCTGATCGGCACCTACATCGCCCAGGGCTTTTCCAGGATCGGTGTCAGCACGGCTGGCCAGGTCGATTGCGCGGCTGGTCGGATTATCTTTGCCAATGATAATATCCCGGGCTATACCGACACCCCGCTGGCCGAGATTCTGACCCGGGACTGGCAGGTTCCGGTCGATGTCGAAAACGATGTCAATGCCGCTGCCCTGGGTGAGGCGTTCTTTGGCAGCGCCCGCGGAACCCCTGATTTTCTCTGCCTGACCTATGGCACAGGGATTGGCGGAGCGATCGTGATGAATGGTCAAATTTTCCGGGGTCTCCATGGCCTGGCCGGTGAATTTGGCCATCTGGTGACCCATGCCGAGGATGGGCTGGCCTGCACGTGCGGCCAGCATGGCTGTTATGAGCAATATGCATCGGCAGCGGCGCTGGTCCGCCAGGCTGTAAGGGTCAACCCCGCCTGGTCGAATGGCCGGTTGCTGGCTGCGGCACGGGATGCGGCTGAACCGGGCGTCGAATCCGTCCTGGAAAAGTGGGCTGAAGAAGTGGCTTGTGGACTTTCTTCCCTGATCCATGGCTTCAATCCATCCCTGATTGTGCTTGGGGGTGGTATTCTGTCAGATAGGGATATTTTCCAGCGGATCTTGCGCCACACCCTCGACCGGACCATGCCATCGTTTGCGCGCGGCCTGGTGATCCGGCCCGCCTCATTGGGTAACCAGGCAGGTCTGTACGGCATGGTTGCCATTGGTAGAGAAAATCGAGCATCAGGAGGAACATGACATGGCCAGCACGGATTTATTCACCCGGATTCATGCCAATTACCAGGACTTCACCAAGGCAGAGAAGAAAGTCGCCGACTACGTCCTATCCAATCCCAGTGATGTCTTGTACATGTCGATCACGGATCTGGCGGATGCCTGCGCCGTGGGCGACACCAGTGTGTTCCGGTTCTGCCGGACGCTGCGCCTGCAGGGGTACCAGGAATTCAAAATGAACCTGGCCCAGGCGATCAACTCCGAGGATGGCGGTACGGCCCAATTTGCCGGTGAGGTCAAGCTCGACGACTCGATCACCGATGTAGCCCGCAAGGTTCTGGGCACGAATATTGCCGCCCTCAACGAAACCTTTGACCTGATCAAGCCAGATGACATCGCGCGTGCCGTGGACATGATCCACAAGGCTCGCCGGGTGGTCTTTTTTGGCGTTGGATCCTCTCTGGCGACCGCGCTGGAGGCCAACAACAAATTCATGCGCATTACCGGCAAGACCAGCTGCCTGTTTGACAGCCATCTCCAGGCCATGACCGCTGCACTGCTCGAGCCGCAGGACCTGGCTGTCGTCATCTCCTATTCCGGGTCTACCAAAGATTGCGTCGAGATCGCTCAGCTGTGCCAGCAGAACCTGGTTCCGGTGATTGGGATCACCCGCTTTTCCAAATCGCCCCTGACCCATTACAGCAACCTGGTCCTGCTGTCCGGGGCCAATGAAGGCCCCCTGCAGGGGGGCTCCCTTTCAGCCAAAATATCCCAGCTCTATTTGCTCGATGTTCTGTTCATTGAATATTTCAAGCAGACATATGACCAGTCCAGTGAAAGCCGTTCAAAAACAACCGCAGCTGTTGCTGACAAATTATTCTGAGGTGCCATTGTGAAAATCATTTCTGCTCCCGATTATACCGCCATGAGCCGCAAAGCGGCCAACATCATATCCGCCCAGGTCATCCTCAAGCCGGACAGCGTGCTCGGCCTGGCCACAGGATCGACTCCGGTCGGCGTCTACCGCCAGCTGGTGGACTGGTACCGCAAAGGGGACCTGGATTTTGCCAAGGTCCGCACGGTCAATCTCGACGAATACTGCGGCCTGGCGCCTGACCACCCGCAAAGCTACCGCTTCTACATGGAGTCCAACCTGTTCAGCCAGGTCAACATCCAGCCGGAAAACACCCATTTGCCAGATGGCCTGGCTCAAGACCCAGCTGCTGAGTGTGTCCGCTACGACCACCTGATCAGCGATCTTGGCGGCATCGATTTGCAGCTGCTCGGCATCGGTCACAATGGCCACATCGGATTCAATGAACCTGACGAAGCTTTCGGCAAGATGACGCACCAGGTCCGGCTCAACGAGCGCACGGTCGAGGCCAATGCCCGCTACTTCGCCAGCGCGGACGAAATGCCCAAATTTGCCTACACCATGGGCATCCGGGCGATCATGCAGGCCAGGAAGATCCTTTTGGTCGTCAACGGCAGTGATAAGGCCGAGATCCTGATGCAAGCTTTGACCGGCCCTGTGACCCCGACGGTGCCTGGATCGATCCTGCAGCTGCACCCGGATGTCACGGTTGTGGCCGATGAAGCGGCTCTGGCCCTGCTTGGCCAGATAGAATCTTAATGAAGATCATCAACGGACAGGTCCTCGATCAGGACTTTGTCTTTGTCCCGCTTGATGTCGCGGTTGAATCCGACCGGATCAGCGGACTGGAGCTGCGCAAGGCAGGGGAGAAGACGGCGCCGGTTTCTGGAGTCCCGATTGATCAACCCAGCCTGTCAGAAGAGACCATCGATGCAACCGGATGCCTGGTCATCCCGGGCCTGGTAGACATCCACATCCATGCCTGTGCGGGTCATGATTTCTGTGACGCCGATGCTGACGGCATTGCCGTCATGGCCAGCCATCTTGCCCGCCAGGGTGTGACCTCTTTCCTGGGGACCTCGATGGCCCTGGGCGAAGAACGATTGGCCCGGATTTTCCAGGTCGGCCAGGAGGTCATCCTGACAGGTCTGCCTGATAGAGCCCAGATGCGGGGCATCCACATGGAAGGTCCGTTTTTTGCCGTCGAAAAAAAGGGCGCCCAGGCGGCTGAATTCATCATCGATCCGGATGTTGAGCTCTACCAGCGCCTCGAGCAGGCTGCGGGCCAGCAGATCCGGATTGTCGATGTCGCACCTGAGCGTCCAGGGGCGCTCGAGCTCACCCGGTACGCAGCGTCGCACACCACCGTCTCGATTGCCCATACCATGGCCAATTATGAACAAGCCTCGACTGCTTTTGCCGCTGGCGCCAGCCATGTCACCCATCTCTTCAATGCCATGCCGCCTTTCAGCCATCGTGACCCCGGCGTGGTCGGGGCAGCCAGTGATGCTGGCGCGACCGTGGAATTGATCTGCGATGGCGTCCATTTGCATCCCAGTGTCGTCCGATCGGTGTTCAAATGGTTTGGCAGCGACAAGGTTGTCCTGGTCAGTGATGCCATGCGCGCCTGTGGCCTTGCCGACGGCTCTTACGATCTGGGTGGCCAGACCGTCCATGTCAACGGCAGCCGTGCCACCCTGGCTGATGGCACACTCGCCGGATCGGTCACCAACCTGATGCAGTGCCTGCGCAATGCGGTGGCATTTGGGGTGCCTGTGGAGGCCGCCATCCGGGCCGCAACCGCCAACCCGGCCCGTGTCGCCCGAATTGACGACCAGGTCGGCAGTCTGGAAATCGGCAAAAAGGCTGACCTGCTCGTGGTCACATCTGAATGGGAACTCAAAGCAGTCGTGATCGGCGGTCAAGTGATCCAGCTTGGCGCCTGATGAATCGCAGGTAAAGGAGTCGTTATGATCATCGACAGTCTGGACCAGCTCCAGCAATATACCTCAGTTGTCAAAAAGCTCGACAAGGCGCTGACCTGGTTGAAAACCCGGAATTTCAACGCCGTTGAAAACGGCAAATATCCAATCGATGGTGAACAGGTCTTTGCCATAGTCACCACAATCGAACCCGTCAATCTGGCGGATACACGTTTCGAAGTCCATCGCACCTACATCGACTGCCATGTCGTTATAAGTGGTGTCGAGACCGTCGCCTATGCTCCTCTAACTGATCTGACACCGGAAATCGACTATACTAGAGAGAGCGACTGCCAATTCCTGACTGGACACGGGCAACTGTTGACCGTAGAATCTGGTCATTTCTGGATTGCCCTGCCAACCGACGCTCACTGGCCAGCCATCCAGACTGGCCAGAGCAACCCTGTGCGCAAGGTGATCGTCAAACTTGCAGTCGACTGACTGGAGAGGCGCAGCAGGCTGGTTTTCCTTTATAATGGAACCAGATGCCGAATGACTTCCCGGGATGGAGGCAGCGCCCATGCTGACTTTGCGACGTGATGACCAGAAATTGATTGACCAGGCCTGGTCCGAACTGACCGGCCTGCCCCTTTTGCAGCTGATGGAACAGGCCGCCACGGCGGTCTGCCGTTTTTTCATTGACCGTGTCCCATTGGATTCGCGCAGCCAGACCACCATCCTGGTGCTGGCGGGAAAAGGTCAAAATGGTGGTGACGCTTATGCAACCGCCCGTTTACTGACAGCCGAGAATTTCCCAGTCACGGTGGCCGATATTTTTCCAGATAGCGCACTGCCTGCAGAGGCGGCTTTGAACCGCCAGGCCTGGCTCAACCTTGGACACGTGATCAAAACGGCCGTGCCAGCTGCAGATCCAGAACCAGATGCAAAATCAGACCGCATCAACCTGTCCATCTATCCCTGTCCAGCCTACGTCATCGACGGGATCTTCGGCACCGGCTACCGAGCCGATCGTCCCTTGCCAGAACCTGTGCTTGCCTGGACCCGGCAGCTGTCCCATTGGCGTCAGGCGGGGACGCGCGTGGTTGCGATCGACCTGCCCAGCGGCGTCGATGCCGACACGGCCCAGATTGTTCCGGGTGCCGTCCAGGCTGATGCAACCGTCACCATGGTCCGGCCCAAAACCGGGATTAGTGCGACTCCGGGCCGTTTTTCCGCCGGGGACATCATCGTCGACCGCATCGGCATCCCCGATTCTTTTGTTGAAAATTTGCTCAGAGACCGCAAGCCACCGGAGCAGATCGATCCGGCCATGATCAGGCAGATGCGCATCACACGCCACCCGAATAGCCACAAGGGCACATTTGGCCGCGTTCTGGTCCTCGGTGGCTCGGCCGGTTTGCCCGGCGCTGCTGCTCTGGCGGCTGAGGCTGCCAGCCGGGCGGGTGCGGGTCTGGTTTACCTGGGCACAGGCGAGTCCGTCGCCCCCCAGGTTCTGGCAGCTGTAGCCGATGCCTTGCTGACCGCCCTGCCAGAAAACGAACCGGACCGCCTGGCGGACCTGCTGCATGGCCTGGTCTCGGGCAAACAGGTCGTGGCCATCGGACCTGGCGCCGGCAAAGCCAGCTGGCTGACCAAAGCTCTGGATTTGGTTTTAGAGAAAAGCCCTCAACTGATCATTGACGCCGATGGTCTCAATACATTGGCCCGGGATATGGACCGATATCAAACGATCCTGACCAGCCGCCGCCTGCGCGGCCTGGAACCTGCCATCCTGACGCCACATCCGGGTGAGTTTTCCCGCCTGGCGCCTGACCTGGACTGGTCTGACCGCCAAGTGGCTGCCACACGACTAGCTGCTCGTCTGGACAGCATTGTGCTACTCAAGGGAGCTTCGACTGTCATCGCCCATCCGGATGGCCAGGTCTGGATCAATCAGACTGGCAATGCCGGATTAGCCAAAGGCGGCAGCGGTGATGTCCTGTGTGGCTTGATCGCTGGACTGTGCGCCCAGGGGCTTAAAGCTTTTGAAGCCGCCGCTGCCGGTGCCTATCTGCACGGGCTGGCCGCCGACCTGGCCGCCGATCTGGCCTCCGGTGGCACGGGCTCACGATCTCTGCTGCCGGGTGATGTGCTCCGGGCTTTTGGCCGGACTTTTGCCATAGCCGGCTGGGAGGATTCATGAATCCGGAGGACACCATGACACCTGATTATCTCCCGAATCGCAGCTGGGCCGAAGTGGATCTCGATGCCATTGCCAGCAATGTCTCGGTCGTTCGCCGCCATGTCCGGCGCAGCGCCGAAATCTGTGCGGTGGTCAAGGCCGACAGCTATGGCCATGGTGTCGAGCGAGTTGTCCCGGTTCTTTTGAAAAATGGCGCCACCCGGTTGGCTGTGTCCATGCTGGATGAGGGCATCCAACTGCGGGGCCGCGGCATTGACGTACCGATCCTGATTCTGGGCTATACCGATCCGCGCCGGGCCCCGGAGATCATCGCCCATCGCCTGACCCAGACCGTCTACAGCCTGGACCTGGCCCAGGCCCTCTCCCGGGCTGCTGTCGATCTCGGTCAAGATGCCCGGATTCACATCAAAGTGGACACAGGGATGGGACGCGTTGGTTTCATGGCGGGTTACGAAGCGATCAAGGCCATTACAGCGATTGCCCATTTACCGCGCATCATCATCGAAGGCATGTTCACACATTTTGCCACAGCTGATGAGCCAGATGACCATTACACCTGGCAGCAATTCGAGCAGTTCATGGGGATCAGCCGTGAGCTCGACCGCATTGGCCTGTCGATCCCGATCAAGCATGTCTGCAATTCAGCCGCGACGATGCGATACCCGGCCTTGCATCTGGACATGGTCCGGCCGGGCTTGATCCTGTATGGCATGGTGCCTCCCGGCTGCCCTGACGCCTATCCTGATCTCAAACCGGCCATGACCTTGAAATCCAACCTGGTCCTGGTCAAAAAAGTTCCACCCGACACCTCGATCAGCTATGGCCGGTTATTCACCACCCGGCGCGAAAGTGTGATCGGCACCATTCCGATCGGTTACGCGGACGGGTATTCCCGCCGCCTGACCCATCAGGCCAGTGTTCTGGTCCATGGTCAGCGAGCACCAGTTGTCGGCAGGATCTGCATGGACACCTGCATGGCCGATCTGACCGACTTGCATGACGCTGCCGCAGTGAAAACGGGCGATGAGGTCGTTCTTTTTGGCCGCCAGAGCTTCAATGGCCACGATGTGGCGATTCCCGTCGATGAAATGGCCGAGTGGCTGGATACGATCAATTACGAGGTCACGTGCCTGATCGGCAAGCGGGTGCCACGCGTTTATTTCAAGGACGGGGCCCTGGAGCATGTCAGCAACTACCTGATCTGAACACCTTTGCCAGACGCAAAAAAGAGCCAGGCCCCGGGGGGAAAACCGGGGCCTGGTCTTGATGCATATCGGGAGTCAGGCTGTTATTTGTGCCAGACTGTATGGGCTATTTCTTGTCGCCGTTCCAATACTCGGCTTTAGGATCGAGGAGCCATTCATGGGCCGGATCGTCGATGCGGGTCTTTTCCCATGGATTGCCCGGCAGGTGGCGAATGCCCCACATGTAGCAGCAGGCATAACCCGGCGCCATGACCTGGGCATGCGTCCCCTCAGTAATGACCGCGCAGCCGTTGTGGTGGAGTTCATAGACATCACCATTGACCCAGCCAGCACCGAAACCCTGGGGTTTTTCAAAATGGTAGAAATAAATCTCCGGCTGGGGGTGCCCATGCGGCGGATAGCTCGACCATTTGCCCGGCAGGTTGATGACCTCGCCGAGGACCATGTTCGAGTATGGGGCGGTTTCGTAGTCATAGCAGGTGCGGACGTCGCGTTTGATGCAGTTGTCCAGTTCACCGTTGGCACCGCGGCGCCAAGTATCGACCTCGTCCGGTGTGTAGAGATGAGCTTCGAATTTACGGTCGTTGTAGGACTTCTGGACGTAAAACTCGCAATGGTCATCAGCCGTCAGCGTGCAGGTGCCGCCGGCTGGCATCAGGATACACCAGGGATTGTAGTCAAAAGGATTGGGCCGGTCCATGGCGACCTTCTGACCGGCAAATTCGACCGTGGCCTTGCCCTTGATCAGGATCCAGGAAAATTCCTTTTTATCCTCGGCAAAGGTGTAGGTATCGCCGGCCTCCATGACGAGCAGGCCGACATCCATCCAGCTTCCTTCGCCATTGTTTTTGTCCAGGCTGACATATTCGTTATAGCCGCGCTGGACTTGCTTATCAATGTACATAATCAATACCTCCCGTGTTGACCCATGTTACGGCACCATTATAACACCAAAACATGCTCAAGAGTGAAGCAAAATAATGCCAAGTATTGAAAACAATGTCAATAGGGTCCTTTGTCCGGGTTCTGGTGTTATCATGAAAACAAAAAACTTGGCCGGCACCCGATACGCCCGGCAGGAAAGCAGGTTTGACATGCAGATCGGTACGATCGGAACCGGCCCCATCGTTGAGACGTTTCTCGCAGCTTGCCAGCAAGTGCCATCCGTGCAGGTCGGTGCGGTTTATTCGCGCAGCAGTGAAAAAGCAGCCGCGTTGGCTAGTCGCTTCGATATTGCCAGGACATACACAAAATTGGATGAACTGCTGGGTGATCCGGCCATCGACACGATCTACATCGCCTTGCCCAACAGCCTGCATTTTGCCCAGGCTGTGCAGGCTCTGCAAGCGAATAAGCATGTCATTCTGGAAAAACCCCTGACATCGACCTTGGCCGAGGCACAGGCGCTGGTAGATCTGGCGCAGGAGCGAGGGCTGTACCTGTTCGAGGCGATTTCCACCCGCCATTTGACCAATTACCGCCAAGTCCGGCAGGATCTCTCCGACATCGGCCCTGTCCGCCTGATCCAATGCAACTATTCGCAATATTCCAGCCGCTATACACAACTTCTGGCTGGTGAAGTGACCAATATCTTCGACCCGGCTTTTTCCGGCGGCTGCCTCTACGATCTCAACATCTATAACCTGCATTTTGTCATCGGCCTGTTCGGCCAGCCGCAGGCGGTCCATGCTTATGCCAACAAGGCTTTCAACGGCATCGACACTTCCGGCACGGTGATTCTGGAATACGATGGCTTTATCGCTACCTGCTCTGCAGCCAAAGATTCAGCCAGTCCGTCGTTCCAGATCATCCAGGGCGAAAAAGGAACCATCGATGTCGCAGGCCCTGTCAACAGCTGCCCCTCGTATGAAATCAGAACAGGCTCGCGCCAGGACCACGTCAATCTGCAGACCCAGGAAAACCGGCTGGTCTATGAGATCGAGGCCTTTGCCGATTGCCTGGACAGCCAAGACTGGGATCAGGCCCAGTCTTGGATCGAGCAGTCATTGCTGGTCATGGAAGTGTTAGAAAAAGCCCGACATGCGGCCGGGATCGTGTTTGGGGTGGACCAGGCGACTTGAGCGGCTGAAGTCTCTCAGTAAAAGGGGGAGAAAGGTTGTGGAGTGATGAAAAGATCGATCGCTGCAATCGTGCTGATCACATTAGTTTTCTGCCTGGCAGGCTGTAATGAAAACGACAATGCCCCTGTTTTGTGGATTACTCCGGGGATCACTGAATATTGGACCTATATGTCGTCAACGCCTGGTATCGAATTGACAGCTGCATTTACCCTGGACTTGAAAAACAGTGATTTCAAATATCACTGGGTCACTGAACAGGGCACCTTCCTGATGTGGCACGGAAATGAAAAAGGAATGGGCCGGATAGAGGATTTGGGAAACGACATCATGACCAATGTCCATCAATTGTACTGGTCTGAAGGCTATGATGCTATCAGCGAAAAATCCTTCACAATCCATTTGACGATTGAGAATATACATACGGCTGAAGTGATCGCAAAAGCGAGTCTTAAAATCGATCATCCCGAGGAAGGCTATTTCACGATAGATCAGTAACGAGGAATGAGACATGGCGCATTCATTCTTCCAGTACACTTTCTGTCCGAAAAATGAGCAAGAGGGGGAGGGCCATGCAGATTCATCAAGCTCTGATCGCACCCTGTGGCATGAACTGCGCCCTGTGTGTCAGCTACCAGGCTGGCCAGCAGGATCTGAACAAGCTGGGCTTTCACAAGAAGTACTGCCTGGGTTGTCGTCCGCGCGGCAAGCATTGCCTGCATATGAAAGAAGCCTGCGACCTGGTTGGAAAAGGTCAGGTCCAGTTCTGCTTCGAATGCGGGGATTTCCCCTGTCAGCGGCTCAAGTCATTGGACACGCGCTATAAGACGCGGTACCACATGAGCATGATTGACAATCTCCGGCAGATCCAGTCGGAAGGACCGGAAAAATTCCTGGCCGCACAAGCTGAAATCTGGCGCTGCCCATCCTGCGACAATCTGATTTGTTGCCACAATGGCCTGTGTCTGCACTGTGACCTCGACAAGCTGCGTCAAAAGAAAACGTATACCTGGGACGAGCCCGTTACGCGAAAAACTGAGAATCGATAATTGGTTTGTGAGAACCATTCCCCTCACGCTTTCAGCCATTTCTGGTGGGTGCTCCGTGGTTTGCCAGGTATAGATGGTTTGAGTCGACCAGCATCTACCAGCGGCTGGACGTATGTTTTGACAAAATAACCCTTGCTTTCAAATCCAAATTTCCGGGCCAATTCTTCTCTCGAACGGGGTGTTTCGCAAAAGGCCAAGATCTCCTTCTCCAGCGGCAAAACAGAAGGCCGATTCACATCAGGAAAGATCCTGTCTGATGGAGCTTTCGTGAACGTGACTTTGAATATGCCGCGTCTGTCAGAAAAGAGTGGCGGTGGTAATCCGGCTTTTTCCAGTTCGACTCGAATCGTTGGGATACCAGAAAATCGATTCTCGGTGTGAAGCAGGATTTCCATTGCCCCGGCCAAATAGGGATTGCGTGTATCGGCAGCAACTTTCCCCAATTCGTCAAGTGTGATTCTGCCATAGAGACCACCAGGATTTTCAAGCTCCAGACGATCGGCATACAAAATGAGGCGAATCGGTGAATTTTCAGTATGGATGCTGTAATCACGGTGGATCATGGCGTTCAGCAGAATTTCGCGAACTGCTTTGAGGGGATACTCTCCACGGTCATGTCGGGTACCATCCTCTGCGATGATGGTACGGGTAGCCATGTTTCGATTGACAAAAGCCATGGCTTGTTCCAGCATTTGCGGTAGTGTACCTTCGATCCGTTTGTTGTCGAGAAAGCGTTCATTGCCAGAACCGATATCGCCCATTTCATGCCCGGGAATAACCAGTGCAGTCAGTGACAATTGTGGAAAAAATTCTTGAGGATATTCACCCAATAGCAAAATCCCTGCCAAAGTGGGCTGCCCATTCTGGACAAGTCCTTGAGTTTCCAAAACCCTGTTATCATCGAGATTTGCCAGGTTTGGCTTTTGCTGCCGCAGGCTGATCATATAGTCTATGACCCGCTCTTTAGAGAAATGATCCAGTTTCAGACGACTGATCGTACGTAATTCATCATGGATTCGGCGTCGATAGGCTTCGTAACTATAAATTTCATATTCCGTCATGGGCTGGTCTGATTCACCAACACGAACATAGGATCCTCGGAGGCGTCCTGCACCTCTGTAAAAACACGGTTTATCAGTCAAGTCACATTCGGAAATTTCAGCACTGACAATCATTTTTCCTTCTATTTGCGCAACTGTAAACAGAGGACGGATAACAGGTTCCATCTGCATCGACTGTTCCACGACTTTTTTCTGCAAGTCCTGAGGGTCATAAACACCTGTAATTTGAAACCCGGTTGCTTCATCCATTCCGAAAATGATGATGCCTCCGCCTTGCTGATTGGAAAAGCTGGACAAGGTATCATACAGTCGTGTCGGCGTGCCAATGGCTGCCTTTTTAACCTCAACAGATTGCTTTTCACAACGCTCACTTTGGATTTTTGTAACAAGAGCAATTAATTCTTCTTCAAGCAAGATTATTCACCACCTTTAATTGAAGAATAATACAAAATTTAGTGAAGAGCAATTCTATAAGTAAAAATTAGAGTAAATCATTTCAAGTTAAGAGAAATAGTAAGCCAAAATATGAAAATAACGCAAATATAATGAAAATCAAAGCAAAAATAGCGAAAAAATGGCCGCTAACCGGGTGACATCAGGTTCTGCCAGCATGGGCTGTACAAATATCTCCACGATTTGGCGCACCAGCGCTTCACTGATGTTCATGGTCAGGCCTTCTCAGCATTTTCGTCGCTGTGCTGAATCTTGGCTTGGAGAGCGGTTTTAAGCCCACCCTCGCGCGACCTCTGGTATGCTTTCGGCAATTGCCAGTTTTGGGACCAGCCCTCGCACGACCCCTGGTGCGATTTTCGGCAATTGCCGCGATCGGTGCCAACCTTCGCTCAGTCCCCGGCAAATTACCGCCACGAATCGTTGCAGTCCCCAGCTCAAAGCCGTAAACTGTACCCACCTCTCGCCCGCCAGCGCCCCCGTCCCCGGCCATCCGGCCGCGTCCGGTCTCGCCCGCTACTCGACCTCTGGAGGACCATGGACAAACACACCATCCTGAAGGAAACATTCGGCTTTGCGGATTTTCGTCCGGCCCAGGCGGAGATCATCGATGAACTAATGGCAAGCCGGGATGTGCTGGGGGTGATGCCGACGGGAGCCGGCAAGTCCTTGTGCTACCAGGTCCCGGCCTTGCTGCTGGACGGTGTGACCCTGGTTGTTTCGCCGCTGATTTCCCTGATGAAGGACCAGGTCCAGGCGCTGGGCCAGAATGGCATCCGTGCTGCCTACATCAACAGCTCCCTGACCGCAGCCCAGATCACCGAGGTGATCCGGCGCGCTGCCAACCAGCACTACAAGCTGATCTATGTCGCCCCGGAACGGCTGCTGACACCGGTCTTCGTTGAGCTTTGCCAGCAGATACCCGTTGCGATGCTGACTATCGACGAGGCTCATTGCATCTCCCAGTGGGGCAACGACTTTCGACCCAGCTACATGAAAATCCAGGACTTCCTCGCCAAACTGTCTGTCCGCCCGGTGATCAGCGCCTTCACGGCGACCGCAACAGCCGAAGTACGCGATGACATTGTCCATCTGCTCGGTCTCAGAAATCCGCGCCGGATCGTGACCGGTTTTGACCGGGAAAATCTGTTCTTCTCCGTCCAGAAACCCAAAGACAAAGATCAGGCGCTGATGAAAATCATCCGGGCCCACGGCAATGACACCGGCATCGTCTACTGCTCCACCCGGAAAGCGGTTGAGGAAGTCTGTGATTTCCTGCAGCAAAACCGGATCGCGGCGACGCGCTACCATGCGGGCCTCAGTGAGATCGAACGCCACCAGAACCAGGACGATTTCCTGTATGACTGGGCCACGGTCATGGTTGCGACCAACGCTTTTGGCATGGGCATCGACAAATCCAATGTCTCGTTCGTCATCCACTACAACATGCCGATGGATGTGGAAAGCTACTATCAGGAGGCAGGGCGGGCCGGGCGCGACGGCTCGCCAGCTGAATGCGTCGTCTTGTACAGCGGCCAGGATGTCAAAACCAACACCTTTCTAATCGATCGCAAAGAGCCCAACCCGGATCTGCCAGACATCCAGAGCATGCTCGCGCGCCAGCGCGACCACGATCGGCTGAAGGCCATGACCTTCTATTGCAGCAGCCACACCTGCCTGCGCGCCTACATCCTGCGCTATTTCGGCGAAACGACCCACGCCTATTGCGGCAAATGTTCCAATTGCCAGACCGAATTCGTCAAAGTCGATGTCACCCGCGAATCCAAAGCCATCCTGGCGGTCATTTACCGACTCGCCCAGCGACGGCAGCAATTTGGCAAGACCGTCATCCTTGACATTCTACTCGGCAGCAAAAGCGAGCGCATTTATCGCGCCCAGCTCGACACACTTGCTGCCTATGGCTTTCTCCAGGATTCCAATCGAGCCAGTCTGGGCGCCATCCTGGATCAGCTTTTGGAACAAGGGTACTTGGCTGTGGCAGGTACGACCTACCCCGTCCTGGTTCTGACCGAACGGTCGGGGGAGATCCTGCAGGGCGACGAACCCGTCTTGATCATGGTTCCGAAAGAAAAGCCCAAAGCGAAAGCTCACACACGCGGCTCTCCTATTGAGCCCGAAACAGCGACTCAGCCGGACCAAGGCCTGTTCGCCCGCTTGAAGGCCCTGCGCAGCACCATCGCCAAGGAAGAACACGTGCCAGCCTACATGGTCTTCACCGATGCGACTTTGACAGACCTGTGCCGGAAAAAACCGCAAAACCAGACCCAGCTGCTCGCTGTGTCTGGCATCGGAGCGCAGAAAGCCCAGCGCTACGGCCAGCGCTTCCTGCACGAAATCAGCCGGGAATATGGATAAGGATCCAAAATATGAACATATGTATTTTCCATGGATCCGGATGACCGGTCTAGCTGAAGAACTGATTCTTAGAGGGTCAGTAACAACCGAAAATTTGCTAAAATGAGATGCGTCCGTTTGCATCCACCGACCTTTCCAATCCTGCTGCCACTTAAACACTACCCCGCTAATGGAGGACCACCCCGATGAAACGTTCAGAAATCAACACTGTCATCCGCGACATGGAAAAACTGGCCCGGGATCATCAATTCGCCCTGCCACCTTTTGCCAGCTGGCAGCCATCAGACTGGGCAGCAGCCGGACCTGACTACGATGAAATCCGCGACAACAAGCTGGGCTGGGACATCACGGATTACGGCCTGGGACGCTTTGCCGAAGTCGGCTTTGGCCTTTTCACCCTGCGCAATGGCAACTACCACAATCCCAAATACAAGAAATCCTACGCCGAAAAAATCCTGATGCTCTATCCAGGCCAGACAGCTCCCCTGCATTTCCATTGGGCCAAGATGGAGGATATCATCAACCGCGGTGGCAACGTGGTCTACATCACGGTCTACAATGGCGCCGAGGATGGCACGCGGCTCGACACGGACGTGGTGATTCACCTCGATGGCCGGGAACTGACCGTGCCCGCTGGCACTCAGGTGAAACTGGCACCCGGCGAAAGCATCGCGATCGATCCATATCTCTACCACGACTTCATCGTCCCGGCCGAAGGTGGACCGGTCTTGCTGGGTGAAGTCTCGATGTGCAATGACGACGACAACGACAATCGCTTCTATGCACCGATCGGCCGTTTCCCTACCATCGAAGAAGATGAGGCTCCCTATCGCTTGCTGTGCACAGAATATCCGGTGGCGAGGGTCTGACGCACAACTATGAAAAATCGCACCTTTAAAACCCTGATTGGCCTGGCCGTTGCCATCCTGACCCTCACCAGCCTGGCTGCCGCATTCACCTTTTTCAGCCAGAACCCAACGGCCACTCAGCCGACTGGCCAGACAACGGCTGCGGCTGCTACCCCCTCGCCAGCCGTCACCTCGGTTCCGATTCCGGAACCGACGGTCACACCGACGCCGACTGCGTCTCCTACGGCTACACCAACCCCCACGCCTGACCCCACACCGACCCCGAAACCCACACCAACGCCCAAACCGACGCCGACGCCCAAGCCCACTCCGACACCAACACCAACTCCCACACCCACACCGATCCCGAAAGACTATTCCGGCAAACTCTGGTGGGCAATCGGCGACAGCATCACCAACTCCGGCCTGTATCCTGACCTGCTCGTGAAGAAGCTCGGCCTGAAATACTATTACAACGACGGCATTGCTGGCACGACGATGGCCACCATGGGCGACCGCGTGACCAAGAACAAACTGGAGACCTTTGACCTGGTGACCGTTTTTGCCGGAACGAATGACTACGGCCTCGGCACGCCGCTCGGCGCTCCGGGTGATGCCGCCAATGCGAACACGTTTTATGGCGATGTCCAGAAGGTCATCAGCAAGATCCGCGCCGCCAACCCCTCGGTCGAGCTCGTCTTCCTGACCCCGATCAAACGTGGTGACTACAGCCACCAGCCCGTCTACCCGGAACCCAACGACGCAGGGTATACCCTCGACCAGTACGTCAAAGCAATCAAGGACGTCTGCGCCCAGAACAACGTCAAAGTGATCAACCTCTTTGCCACCAGTGGCATCACCGAGAAAAATATCTCGACCTACACCAGCGACAACCTCCACCCCAACTGGGACGGTGCAGAACTGATCGCAGCGGCGATCCAGAAGGGTCTGGTTTATTGATTGACTTTCAAATGAGAGCACAGCTGGAAAGTCTGCTATTTAAGAACACGTGTTCGTAAACGATTGCGGCGCATTTCAACTGTTTTTTAACTGGCTTCATTCACTCTGATTTGCTACCGTTTTCTGTCAAAGTGCACATAAAGTGCCGCTCTTTATCATCTGAATTGTCGAAATAAACAAAAGGCAATTGACAGATTGGGTGGATCCAACTATGATCGGAAACATAACGAGCACGTGCTCTCTGGAGATTGAAACAAATGCGAGTGACATTAAAGCAGATCGCCGAGAAAGCAGGCGTCCATCGTTCAACAGTCGACAAAGTCTTGCACGACCGAGAAGGTGTCAGTGACGAAGTTCGTGACCGGATCCAGAAGTTGTTGGTTGAAATGCACTATGAAACCAATGCAATTGGCAAAGCATTAGCCCAACAGAAAAACCCTAAGCTCATCATAGTTTCACTGCTGAGAGTTGACTCGCTGAACGAAATCAAGGAGGGCATTGAAAGAGCATTTAGCGAAGTCAGCAGCTTTGGTCTGAGAATTGAATATCAATTAAGCAGTGTTGCCAATTATACCGAACAGGCAGAGAATTTGCGATTGCTGCTCAAAAGGAAATTTGACGGACTGATCGTCGCTCCGGTCAGAAACCCACTGATAACAGAAGAAATCGACAAACTCGTTGACAAAGGAATTCCCGTTATCACCGTCAATACCGATCTGCCGGAAAGTAAAAGAACTTGCTTCATCGGACAAGATTCCGTTCGTGCGGGTCGAGTAGCAGGACAATTGATGGGGGAAATCCTGAATGGACAGGGAAAAGTCGCCATCATCACAGGCTCCTCCCTGATGTTGAATCCAACCGAACGGTTGCAAGGATTCAATGAACTGATCAAAGAGCAATACCCTAGAATTACAGTTGTCGAAGAAATTGAAACGAAAGAAATTGCATTGATCACTTTTCAGAAGGCTATTGATGTGATCAACCGGTATGATGATTTGTCTGGTATCGTGATCACTTGTGGCCAAGTCAATGAACTCGGTAAAGCGGTTCGAATGTTAAATAAAAGCAAAACGATTAAAATTATTAGTTATGACTTATATCCAGAAATCAAGAAACTGGTCGAAGATGGAACCGTTAACTTTACAATCTGCCAGAATCTGGGTTCACAGGGGTTTCGCAGTATGAAGACGATGTTCGATATTGTTTTCAACAATGCTTTCCCTGATGTTCGAGTGATGAATTCCGAAATCGACATTAGAATTCGCGAGAATATCAATTTGTAAAACAATCCGTTCAAGCAGCCCCTTTTTTGCACGAAGCGAGCACGCGCTCGTAATTGCCTATCAAATAAACAATCTGATTAGCAATATACAGAAAAATTTGAAGAAACTCTTTTGCCCATAAGGAGCACGTGCTCGTAATGAATGATTGAACGAAAATCAGTCAACCGCAAAATATCAAAGCGGGGATTCAAGCGAGAGAGGAGGTTGTTTTATCCCGCTTTATATAGAGAACAAAACAGATAAATAATTTTTGGAGGAATGAGAAGTCTATGAAAAAACAATTGATTGTCCTGACCATGATCCTCGTCTTGATGATTCCTTTTATGGCAGCCTGTGCATCCACTGGCACAACTGCTGCAACGACAGCAGCTCCTGCCGGAACAACTGCTGCCGCTGAAACGACGGCTGCACCTGCGGCTGAAACCATGACCATCGGTTTTGTTGTCAAATCCCTGGCTGACCAGCACTGGGTTCTGGTCAAGGCCGGTGCCGAAGCAGAAGCCAAGAAGCTTGGTGTGAATGTCAAATTCATTGCACCGAATGCTGAAAGCGATGTTCAGACTCAGGTCGACATGATCGACACGCTGGTTGGTGAAGGCGTTGATGCCCTGTGCGTCGCCCCTTCCTCCCAGGATGCTGTTCTGCCCGCCTTGCAGAAAGCCGGTGAAGCCGGTATCCCGGTTCTTGCGATCGATACAGACACAACCTACGACAAGAAAGTGGCCTTCATTGGTACTGGTAATGAAGCTGCTGCCAAAATGGGTGCAGAATTTGCGGCCAGCGTTGTCGGCAAAGGTGCCAAAGCCATCATTCTCCGCGGCCGTCTCGGCGACCCGACCCATGATCAGCGCGAAGCTGGCATCAAAGCTGCCCTGGAAGCTGCCGGTGTTGAAATCCTGGAAAGCAAGGATGCAGGTTCAGAAGCTGAAAAAGGACTCAATGTCACGCAGGACCTGCTGACCCGCTTCCCCAAGATCGATCTGGTCATCACCACGGCCGACTCAATGGCTCAAGGTGCACAGCGTGCCGTTGAAGCTGCTGGAGTTGAGACTCTGGTCATGGGCTTTGACGGTACCCTGCCGGTTTGCGAAATGGTTATCGCAGGCAAGATGCTCGGTTCTACGGCTCAGAATCCCTATGAGATGGGTGTCCTCGGCATTCAGAATGCTGTCAAGGCTGCCAAAGGTGAAACAGTCGAAGCTCGCATCGACTCCGGTGCCGTGGTCGTCAGCAAAGATAACGCCGATGCGTTCCTCAAGGAACTCCAGGCCAAAGTTGCCGGCGCTCAATAAGCAAACGCACTTGAATGATCCCAGGGTGGAGGGCCTTAGACGGCCCTCCACCTACGAAAAAGGTAAATGGCGGTAGACGATGGGCGAGATAATTTTTGAACTGAAAAATATTACCAAATATTTTCCAGGTGTCATTGCACTGGACGATATGAGCTTTCAAATTCGTGCAGGTGAAGTGCATGGGCTCATCGGGGAAAACGGGGCCGGGAAATCGACTTTGATCAAAGTGTTGACCGGTGTACACAAGCCTGACAAAGGCAAGATCCTCATGGATGGGTCCGAAGTCACTTTTCAAGGACCGGTCAATGCCCTGCAGAAAGGCGTTGGTTGTGTCTATCAGGAACTGAATATTGTTCCACAGCTGAATGTCATCGATAACTTGTTTATTGGTCACTACATCCAGCAGAAGAAATCACCCTTGCTGAATTATTCGGAAATGAAACACAAGACACGCGAAATCATGGAGTCATTAGGCGCCGATGTGGATCCGATGCGTGAATGCTCGACGCTCGGCATCGGGGTTCAGCAGACCATTGAAATTGCCAAAACGATCTTGCACAAGTCCAAATTAATCATCATGGATGAACCAACATCCAGCTTGTCTGAAAAAGAAGTCAAACAATTGATGGCAACGATACGGCTTTTAAAAGAGCAGAACATCGCTATCATCTTTGTTTCACATAAGCTCGAGGAGATCTTTGAAATTTGTGACGTCGTTACAGTCATGCGGGACGGTAAGCATGTCAGCACCACTCCCGTTGTTGAAATGACGAAAGATAAGCTGATTGCCGACATGGTTGGCCGGAGTCTGGAGAACCTTTTCCCCAAGAAAAGTTTTGATCGCGGCGAAGAATATCTGCGCGTGGAAGGTTTGACCAGCATCGGTAAGTTCAAGGACATCCATTTCACCGCTTATGGCGGCGAGGTTCTGGGTTTCTCCGGTCTGGTCGGAGCAGGACGGACTGAATTGTTCCGGGCGATCTTCGGCATGGATCCGATTGACAAAGGAACTGTATATGTCCGGGGCAAGGACGCCCAGATAAAAAATCCAGCTAATGCCATTGACCATAGGATTGCCTTCCTGACTGAAGACCGCAAAGGTGAAGGATTGATCTTGGATGATACCATCCTCAACAATGTCACGCTGGCTACAATCGACAAAGACGTCAAAGGATTCTTGCTGGACTCAGAAAAACGCAAAGAAAAAGCTAACCGGAATGTCAAGGAGCTGAAAATCAAAACGCCTGGATTGGACACCAATGCAGGCACGCTCTCAGGTGGCAACCAGCAAAAGGTTGTGATTGGGAAATGGCTCAACACGGACGCGAACATCTATATCTTTGATGAACCAACCCGTGGCATCGATGTTGGCGCAAAAATTGAAGTCTATAACATCATGAACAGCCTGACGGAAGCTGGTAAATGCGTCATCATGGTTTCTTCCGAACTCCCTGAGATCCTGGGGATGAGTGACAGGGTCATCGTCATGCGCGAAGGTCGTATCACAGGTGAAGTAGACCGCAAGAGTATGAAATTCAATTCCGAAAGTATTATGAAAGCGGCTTGGGGAGGAACGATCTAATGAGTACCGAAGTGATAAAAAGAGAAAATAAGCTCAAGAAACTGGCCGGAAAACTAGGTCCGTTACTGGCCCTGGTCGTGTTGATGATCCTGCTGGCCCTTTCAACAGGCGGCAGATTCCTTGCAGTCAACAACATTTCAAACGTTTTGCGTCAAGCGCCGATTGTTGCCCTAATGGCGTCCGGCATGCTGATGGTCATCCTGACAGGCGGTATAGACCTGTCTGCAGGGTCCCTGCTGGCTGTATCGATCTCGTTTATGGGTGTTATGCTCAAGACTTTTGGTATCACCAATCCTGTCCTTCTAATTGGTGGGTGCTTGCTGACCGGTACGCTTTTCGGACTGGTCAATGGACTGATGCTGACACAGCTTCACTTGCCACACCCTTTCATCTCGACGTTGGGCATGAAGAACATCGCTCGAGGTCTGGCTCTATTGATCACAGGAGCTGCAGCCATCGCTGGTTTCCCGGCGCCAGTTTTGTTCATCGGCGTATTTGATATCAAGTTAGGAAAATTTTCGATTCCGTTCAGCTTCATCCTGGTAATTGTTCTGTTCTTCCTGATCTTCATCTTCCTGACCCGGACTGCCCTGGGCCGAAAAATCTATTCCTTTGGCGGCAACCGTGAAGCGGCTCGCCTGGCTGGTATCAATGTCAATGGCATCCAGCTCTTTGTCTACACAGCAGCTGGCTTCATGTTCGCCCTGGCCGGTCTGGTCTATGCAGGCCGCCTGAATTCGGCAGTGCCCCTGGCTTCACTGGAAGGCGACCTCGATGCGATCGCCGCCTGTATCATCGGTGGTGCTTCGTTCAATGGTGGCAAAGGCAGTATCTGGGGCACCTTGATCGGTGCCATGATGATCACCGTTATCCGCAATGGCTGCAATCTGCTCGGACTTTCAAGTGACCTGCAGCAGATCATCATTGGTGCCATCATCGTTGTCGCAGTCACCATCGACGTTGTCCGCTCCTCTTTGCAGGCTCGTGCCAAGCGTCTCGCAGTTGCCCAGTAAAAATTCAAAAATCAAAGGAGTTCAACCATGAAAATCGGAATCATTGGTGCTGGCCGTATCGGCAAGGTACATGCGAAAAACATTGCCATGTTTGTCAGGGAAATGGAAATCAAGACCATCGCAGACCCGTTTGCCAACGAAGAGACAGAGGCGTTTGCCAAGCAATATGGCATTGCCCATGTGACAAAAAATGCCGAAGATATCTTGAACGACAAGGAGATTGAAGCGGTTCTGATCTGTTCTTCGACGGATACGCATTCCAAGTACATCGTTGAATCGGCACGGGCAGGCAAGCACATATTCTGCGAAAAACCGATTGATTATGATCTCACTAACGTTCATCAGGCGATCAAGTCTGCAGACGAAGCCGGTGTCAAGTTGATGATTGGCTTTGTCAGACGGTTTGATCACAATCACCGGGCTGTGTATGACATGGTCCAGGCGGGGAAAGTGGGTGTGCCCCACATCATCAAGATCTCTTCCCGGGACCCTGAGCCTCCGCCGATCAGTTACGTCAAAGTCTCTGGTGGCATCTTCTACGATATGATGATCCACGACTTTGACATGGCAAGATTCCTCGCTGGTAGTGAAGCTGTGGAAGTGTATACACAAGGGTCCGTACTGGTTGATCCCCAGATTGGTGAAGCTGGAGACGTGGACACCGCGATCGTCACGGTCCGGTTTGCCAGTGGTGCCCTGGCTGTCATCGACAACAGCCGCAAAGCGGTCTATGGCTACGACCAGAGGGTTGAAGTATTCGGTTCGGAAGGCTGTGCCATCAATGCCAATGATCTCTCACATACAGCAGCGCTTATGAATGGTGAAGGCACTGTCCATGACCATTGTTACAAGGTGATGTGGGACCGGTATACGGGTGCATTCGTCAGTGAGATGAAAGCTTTTGCCGACGCGATCATCAACGACAAGGATATGCCTGTCACCGGCATGGATGGACTCTATCCAGTTCTGATGGCAGCCGCCGCGACCAAGTCGTTGAAAGAAGGCAGACCTGTCAAAATCAGCGAAGTTGAATAAAGAAAGAAAATGACACCGACGATCAAGGACATTGCCCAAGTCTTGGGTATCTCGCATGCGACGGTTTCCAGAGCCATCAATGGACGAGCGGGAGTCAGTCCTGAGCTTCGTCAATCTATTCTGGAAACGGCAGAAAAACTCTGTTACACACCGAATGCCATCGCACGAGGCCTTGTCAACAGGCAGAGCATGACGATCGCCTTCATTGTTCCTGATTTTACGAATTCATTTTTCATTGAGATCGCTCGTGCCGTAAATTCAACGGCATCAGCTCGCGGATTCAAAACGGTCATGTGCGATACTCAATGGAGTCATCAGGAAGAATTGAAACAGATCCGGATGATGACCGAAAACCGGGTCGACGGAATTATCATCAAATCCTTTGGAGAAGACGATTCCTATCTCGTCGACTTGGGGGTACCGGTTGTCAAGTTGAATCCCACTGCTGACCCAGAGCTGTCCTCGATTGATGTCGATAACTTTGCGGGTGCCTTTGCAGCAACGGAACACTTGATCCAGTGTGGCTATGAACAAATCGCCTATATTGGCAGTTTACTGGATCCGCAAACATTGCAAGGCCGGATTGATGGCTATCGACAGGCCTTGAGAGCCTACAATCGGGCATATGAACCCCGACTTGTATCGTTGGGTGAGTACACACTCGAATCTGGAAGTCGTTGCTATGAAGAACTGCGGGCTTCAGGATTGGCGTTCGATGCAGTGGTTTGTGAAAATGACATGATTGCTCTGGGTGTTTATAACAGTGCTCTGCAAGACAAGCGAGTCATTCCGGCTCAGTTCGGCTTGATCGGATTTGATGATATTTTCGTTGCCGGATTGCCAATGACGCAATTGACGACCATGGCCCAACCAAAATTTCAAATCGGCGAGAGAGCAGCAAATTTGTTGATTGACTTGATCAATGACCCTGGCCAGACAAAAAACCAGTCCATCATCCTGAATCCTGAGCTGGTTGTTAGATCTACAACACGAAATATATGTACGTGAAGGAGAATAAACCTATGAAACTATTAAAATCGGCTTGCATCGAGCCCATGTATTCGGAAATTCCATTTCTCGATCGCTTCCAGGCCGCAAAAAATGACGGTTTTGAATATGTTGAATTCTGGGGCTGGACCGATAAAGACATCGACGCGGTCAAGGCTGCTGCTGAAAAAGCCGGGATTGGCATCAGTGGCTTTAACGGTGATGCGGACTATTCCTTGATTGATCCCACTCACAAAAAACCTTATCTGGACTATCTTAAGCAATCCGTTGCAGTGGCGAAAAAAATTGGCGCTTTGAGTGTCACCATCCATTCCAATGCCCTGGGTGACGGTGGCGTCGTAGTCAATCACTACACGGAATTGTCTGACACGGTCAAACTGTGTGCCATGTACGACACCTTGCTGGAGTGCGCCAAGATTGCCGAAGAAAGCGGCATTGCTATGAACCTCGAGGGGTTGAACATCATTTCCGACCATGTCGGCAACTATCTGCAGACAACCAAAATGGCTGCGGAAATGACGCGTCTGATTGGTTCTCCCAAATTGAAAATCCTCTACGACGTTTACCATATGCAACTGAACGAAGGAAATCTGTGCAACACGATCAGTGAATTTGTCGACCAGATCGGCCATGTCCATGTCGCAGATGTACCTGGACGCCATGAACCTGGCACTGGGGAAATCAATTACACCAAGATCTTCTCCCTGTTCGAAGAATTGGACTATCAAGGCCGGATCGGTTTTGAACTATTTCCCAAGACGACGACCGCTGAGGCCGTCAAAGCGATCATGTCCTACTGATACTACCTGTCTCTTTGACTCCGAGATAGGTTTCTTCCTCAAATGCAAATGCCTGACTTGGTGGAGTCAGGCATTTGCCTGAAGAGGCCAGAAAGAGTCGCGTATGAGTTAAGAAAACCCTGTTTTACATGAATCCACCTTTGATCCCAGACAACTTGATTCGAGGTAAACCACATGGAACTGAAAATTGGCCTGGTCGGAACCGGTGCAATTGGCCGGACACATATTGAACGAATTAATCAAACCTTGCAGGGCGCTCTTGTGGTTGCCTGTTCCGATGTCAATGTGGCATTTGGCAAATCCGTAGCGGAAAAAATCGGGTGTTCTTTCTACGAAGATGCGGATGCGATGATTGCTGATCCGAGCCTGGATGCGATCATCGTGACCGCTGCTGACCCTTACCATGAACGTTTTGTTCTGGCTGCGATCCAGGTTGGCAAGTATGTTTTTGTCGAAAAACCTTTGGCTCCAGAAGCAGAAGCCTGCAAACGCATTGTTGAAGCGGAAATGGCAGGCGGTAAAAAATTGGTCCAGGTCGGTTTTATGCGTCGCTACGATCCAGGTTATCGGCAGCTCAAGAAAATGGTTGCTGAAAAAACCTATGGGGAGCCGTTGCTGCTCCACTGCGCGCATCGCAACGCTTCATCCGGCGACGGTTGGACAACGTCCATGTCCGTTGAAAATTCAATGATTCATGAAATTGATGTCTTGCGCTGGCTTCTGGGTGAAGACTATGCCACAGCAGAAGTAGTCTTTGGCAAAAGAACTCGTCATGCCAGTGATGATGTACAGGATCCCCAGGTCATGATCTTAACCACCAAATCCGGTGTTCGCATCGATGTCGAATCTTTTGTCAACTGCAAGTATGGCTATGACATCAAATGTGAAGTGGTCTGCGAAGAAGGGACGATCAATTTGCCTGAGCCAGCCAATGCCATGATCCGTGCCAATGCTTCGCGGATCACCCCTATTTGCTCGGACTGGTCGCAGCGTTTTGTTGAAGCATACAACGTTGAATTCCAGGAATGGATCCATGCCTGCAAGGCTGGCCGAGTCGATGGACCGTCAGCGTGGGATGGGTATGTCGGTCAGGTGACTGCCAAAGCTGCATCCCAGGCCCGCGATTCAGGTGCTGTGGTAAAAATTGACTTGGAAGCAATGCCGGAATTCTACAAATAATGCATGATCAGGTATATAGTTTACAAAATCTGAGGTAGGAATGATGAAACTTGCACTTTGTACTGATGTTTACAGCAATATCCCCTTTCCGGAGATTCTCGACAAAGTCAAATCATTGGGCTTGAATGCCGTTGAAATGACTTCAGGAGGATGGGCAACTTGCCCGCATGTCAAGCGAACCGAGCTCCTCTCCGACTCTGAGAAACTTGCTGCTTTCAAGGCGGAGTTTGCCAAGCGTGATATGGAAATCGCTGCCCTCAATTGTTCAGGCAACCCGCTTTGTCCTGGCGAAATGGGTGCCGACCACACCATGAGCACCTATGAAACCGTGGTGCTGGCCGGAAAACTCGGGGTCCGGAAAATTGTCATGATGTCAGGCTGCCCAGCCGGTGCCCCAGGCGACTCAGTCCCAAATTGGATCACGTCAACGGTCACCGTGCCATCCTATCTGGGCCCTGCACTGGACTACCAATGGAATGAAGTTGCCATTCCCTGGTGGAAAAGATTCGTCGACCATTGCAAAGCCCATGGCGTCGAACAGATCGCAATCGAAGAATTCCCCTGCCAATTGGTTTATAATCCGGAAACTTTGTGGAAGCTCCGTAACGCAGTAGATCCGATCATCGGGATGAATCTCGATCCGTCACACCTGATGGCCATGGGAGCGGACCCGATTGCCTCAGCCAGAGCTCTCAAAGGAGCGATCTACCACATCCATGGCAAAGATGCCAGGATCGAACGCGGATTGTGTGACATCAATGGACTGCCGGAAACCAAGCCGGTCACAGATGTCGAAAACAGGACTTGGAACTATGTCGCCGTAGGCTGTGGCAAAGACCTCCAGTGGTGGAAGGAATTTTTCTCGGTCTGCCGGATGATCGGGTATGACGATTACGTCTCCCTGGAAATGGAAGACCTGACTATGTCCGTGGAGGCAGGGGTGTTGACGTCCATTGATGCTCTGCAACAGACGATTAGCAAATGATTAACAGTTAATCCTGAAATATAATCTTGTCTGAAAGAGAACGGTGGATTGGCCGTTCTTTTTATATCCAGACCATGTTCTTGATTTTATATAGATACAAAAAAAGATAATTCTTGCCTGGTCTGGCTTGACGGATCAAAATATATCACCTAGATTAAATATGAAACGGGCTCGCGCCCGACTATTTGCGCAAAGTGGGTATTCTCATGCGTGTTACGATCAAACAAATCGCGGAAATTGCTGGAGTCGCCCGGTCGACCGTGGACAAGGTCTTGAATGACCGACCTGGCGTCAGCGACGAAGTGCGCGATCGAATTCAGAAAATTGCCGATGATCTGGGCTACGAGGCTAACATCATCGGCAAGGCCTTGGCTTTTCAGCATAAGCAGCTGACCATTGCCGTGATCATGCCGGACATTGAGTTCACCCAGGCTGCCAAGATTGGTATGGAAAAGGCCTATCAGGAGTACAAAGCATTTGGCATTAAAATCGATTACTACCTGACAAAAGACTATGATGTTGCTCAGCAGACTGCGACGTTGGACTATTTAGCTCAACATAACGTTGCCGGGGTGATCTTGCGACCTGCCGACGACAAACACTTGCAAGAGAAAGTACGTCAGGTCGTCCAGCAGGGTATTCCAGTCGTGACTTTCAACTCTGATCTCAAGAACAGCGGCCGCATGTGCTTCGTCGGCCAGGATTTGCTCAAAGCTGGCCGCGTAGCCGGTAACCTGATGGGCAAGCTTCTCAATCGCCAGGGCAAAGTTGCTATTATTACCGGCTCCACAACCCTGGCCGCCCTGGAACTGCGCCAGGAAGGATTTATTCAGCTGTTATCTGAGCGCTATCCTGACATTGAAGTCACGGAAGTCATTGAAACCCAGGAAAACAAGGTCGTCACGTTCCAGAAAACAATGGATTTGTTGCGCCGGTCTCCTGCCCTGAATGGCATCTATGTGACGGGCGGGCCAATTGCCGAAGTCGGAAAGGCGATCAAACTGATGAAAATGGCTGGCAAAGTCAAAGTCGTCTGTTTTGACTTATATCCCGAGGTCATCGAACTGCTTCAGGAGGAAGTGATCGATTTTACCATTGGCCAAGATCCCATTTCCCAAGGCTATCTGCCCGTTAAGATCCTGTTTGAATGCCTGTTCAATAACAAGAAACCCGATTCGGATTTTGTGCCAACAACGGTTGAAATTCGCGAAAAGGAAAGTCTGTAAAAAAAAATTATAAAAAACGGGCCCGAGCCCGTTGATTTTTCAAAAATATCCTGTATAGTGAAAGTAAGAGATGGATCCGTGATCCACATCTGATGATTTGTGCGATATGGCAGTGAATCTGCCATCGCAGCATTCATTCAAGTGAATGGAGAGTATCAGAAAATAACGGATCCACTATTTTTTAGACAAAGCGGGCCCGGGCCCGTAATAAACAGAGAGGTGAACTGTATGCTTATTGGAGAAAAGAAGATCGCTCGTCCGCTGCGCTGGGGTATGGTCGGTGGTGGCCGTACCGCCAATGTCGGCTACAAACATCGCTTGGGAGGCCTGCGCGACAACACTGCCTTCCAACTCATGGCTGGAGCCTTTGACATCGATGCCGAACGCGGACGTGATTTTGGCGTCAACATCGGCGTCGCTGCTGAACGCTGCTACCCGGATTATAAAACCTTGTTTGCCGAGGAAGCCAAACGGGCAGACGGTATCGAAGTTGTCACGATAGCCACCCCGAACAAGACCCATTTCGAAATCACCAAGGCTGCTTTAGAAGCTGGCCTGCACGTTATTTGTGAGAAACCGCTGTTCTTTGAAGTCGAACAGGGACTTGAAATCAAGGCTCTGGCTGAATCAAAAAACCTGATCGTAGGTGTCACCTATGGTTTCTCCGGCCATCCGCTGCTGCTCCAGATGCGCCAGATGGTGCAAAACGGTGATCTCGGCGAAATCCGCATGCTTGAGCTCCGCTACACCCATGGGTTTGCTGCCACGGAAACAGGCGACAAAGTCAGTGAAGGCCAGAAATGGCGCGTCGATCCCAAGATCGCTGGACCATCCTTCGTTCTCGGTGACTTGTCCACTCACACCTTCTACATGTCTGAACTGATCTGTCCGGATCTCAAGCTCAAGAAATTGCTGTGCGACCGCCAGAGTTTCATCCCCAGCCGTGCCCCGCTGGAAGACAATGCGTATGTCCTGATGCACTACGAAAACGGTGTCGTCGGCCGCCTCTGGACCTCGGCTGTCAATGCTGGTTGCATGGATGGCCATCGCATCCGCATCATCGGCAGCAAAGCCAGCATCGAATGGAGTGACAACCAGCCCAATGAACTGCTCTATGAAGTTCAGGGAGCTCCGATCCAGAAAATGATCCGCGCCATGCCCTATCTCTATGACGAATGCAACGAGTACGAGCGCCTCGGTGCCCTCCATGCCGAAGGTCTGCCGGAATCCTGGTCCAACATCTATCTGAAAATCGCGATCGCCATCGACGCAAAAAAGCGTGGTGACGAAGAGACCCTCAAGAACTTGATCTATCCGGATATCGATGCCGGAATCAATGGCATCCGCTGGGTCACAGCCTGTGTCAAATCCGCAGATGCCGGTGCTGCCTGGGTCGATTTCGAATAAGCATTATTTACGAAACAAATGAACCGTACACGGTCGTTCCAATAAGGAGGAATCGATGAAACTTGCAATCTGCACCGATGTATTCGCTAACCTGCCCTTCCCGGAAATGCTCGATAAAGTCCAATCCTACGGTATCGATGCCGTCGAGATGACAGCCGGTGGCTGGGGCGGCTGCCCCCATGTCAACCGTAAAGAACTGCTGTCTGACCCGGCCAAAGTCACCGCCTTCAAAGCCGAACTCGAACAGCGCGGCATGAGAATCTCCGCCCTCAACTGTTCCGGCAACCCTCTGAGCCCCGGCAAAATGGGCGAAGACCACACCAAAAACACCTATGAGACAGTCGAACTGGCTGGCAAACTCGGCGTTAAGAAAATCGTCATGATGTCCGGCTGCCCGGCTGGCGCTCCTGGCGACCAGACCCCAAACTGGATCACCTCAACCATTTCCTGGCCCGACTACATGGCTCCGGCCCTGCAATACCAATGGGAAGAAGTCGCTATTCCGTGGTGGAAAAAATTCGTCGAACACTGCAAGGCACATGGTGTCGAACAGGTCGCGATCGAAGAGTTCCCCTGCATGCTCGTCTACAATCCGGAAACGCTCTGGAAACTGCGCGATGCAGTTGGTCCGGTCGTGGGTATCAACCTTGATCCCTCGCACCTGATGGTCATGGGCGCGGACCCGATCGCTTCTGCACGTGCGCTCAAAGGTGCCATCTACCACATTCATGGCAAAGACGCCCGCATTGAGCGCGGCCTTTCCGCCATAAATGGCCTTTTAGAAACCAAGCCGGTCACCGATTGCGAGAACCGCACTTGGAACTACGTCGCGGTCGGCTGCGGCAAAGACCTGCAATGGTGGAAGGAATTCTTCTCCGTCGCCCACATGGTCGGTTATGACGGCGATGTCTCGCTGGAGATGGAAGACCTGACCATGACCGTCGAGGCTGGCGTCCAGACCTCGATCGATGCCCTGAAACAGACCATCAGCCAGTAATTCGCCATCCTGATCCTTGTGGCGGACCTTTAACCAGCAGAAAAGTCTACAACTTGGACTGTTAGACTTTCTCCTCCAAAAAAGAGCAAGACAATGGTGGTTGTCTTGCTCTTTTTGAACGAAAGGATGGCTTGTTTATCAGATACGACAAAATGCACAATAAAAGCACGCCTGATAAGTGGCAATTGTCAAAGTGTACAAGAGGTGATTGACAAGCACACGGGCAGCCAGTATATTTGACTTAAGGGCTCGGGCCCGTAAGCAAAAGCTGATTCTGATTCGCTCAATCAATGCGGATAAGCACTTCTGAAATAGTGCCATACCAATTCAAAAATAACGATCAAACCTCATCAATATGACGTTGAGTGTTCTCCGGAACAGTCACACATTCATCAGACCCAAGTCTAGCCTCTTTTTATTTACCCCAAACGGGCGCGGGCCCGAAAGAATCGGTTAAAGCTCCTGCTGTACACAATAAGCGAACGATGTTCGGTGGTGAGTTTTGATAAATAGTTTGAGGAGGAAAATAGAATGTCGATCAAGAAACTCTTTGCTCTCGTACTGGTCCTGGCCATGAGCCTCACCCTGCTTGCAGGTTGTGCTCAGACTGCTACCACTGCTGCTCCAGCTGCGACCACTGCTGCTGGCGAAACCACCACCGCTGCCCCTGCTGCCGGTGAGAAGAAAGTCGTCGGCGTCATGATCGCTGACATGTCCGCCCAGTTCCAGGCCTACATCATGGACGGTATGAAGAGACAAGCCGAAAAGTATCCGGATTTCGACTTCGTATTCGTCGATGGCAAATTTGACTCTGCTACCCAGATGAATCAGGCGGAAAACTTCATTTCTGAAGGTGTTGATGCCCTGGTCTATATCCCGGGTGATGCAGAAGCTTCAGTCAATCTTGTCAACAAGGTGGTTGAGGCCAATATCCCGATCATCGGTTGCAACACCCAAGTCAAGGAAATGGACAAATTGGCCACCTATGCTGGTTCTGACACCGTCGAATCCGGCCGGATCCTGATGGAAGGCATTGCCCAGGTCATGGGCGGCAAGGGCGATCTGATCGAGCTGCAAGGCTTCTATGGTCATGAACCGCAGATCGAACGTCATAACGGCATCATGGAAACCCTCGCTAATTATCCGGACATGAAGATCATCAAGGAAGACTCTGGTGAATGGAGCCGTGACAAAGGCATGCAGAAGATGGAAAACATTCTGCAGTCTGACCTCGCAGGCAAGTTCCAAGGCGTTGTCTGTCACAACGATGAAATGGCGATCGGTGCCATGAAGGCTCTTGAATCTGCTGGCATGCTCGAAGGCATGGTTGTCGCTGGTATCGATGCCACTCCTGAAGCGCTCAAGTATCTCAAAGAAGGCAAACTCGCTCTGACCGTTTTCCAGGATGCATTGGGACAGGGTGCCATGGCGATTGACCTCGCAGTCAAAGTCGTCAAGGGTGAGCAAGTTGAAAAGGTCGTCATGGTTCCTTACGTCCTGGTCATGCCGGAAGAAGCTGACAAATACCTCGCCATTTACGATTCTTTGAAAAAATAAGATCCCGACCTGACTTTTACAAAGAATGAAGGGGGCCAGTCATCTGGCTGGTCCCCATTCTTCTTAAAAGAAATGAGTGAGACCATGCAAGATCAATACATCCTCGAAATGGTTGATATTTCAAAAAGCTTTCCAGGTGTCAAAGCGCTGGATAAAGCTGGGATCAAAGTTCGCAAAGGAACCGTACACGCCCTGATGGGTGAAAACGGCGCAGGGAAATCAACTTTGATGAAAATCCTGGGTGGTCTGCAACCTGCCGACTCTGGGAAAATCATTCTCAACGGTAAAGAAGTCTCTTTTGCCAGCCCCCGTGAATCCCTGGACCACAAAATCGCCATGATCCACCAGGAATTGACATCCATACCCCACATGACTGTTGCCGAAAACATCTACCTGGGTCGCGAGCCGATCACAGCGAATTTCTGGGTCAAAGAGAAGGAACTCAACGACAGGACAGAAAAACTTCTGAGTGAACTCGAGATCAAGGTCAGCCCCAAACAGAAAATGGTCGATTTGTCGATTGCCCAGATGCAGCTCATCGAAATTGCCAAAGCGATTTCGTATGAATCAGAAATCATCATCATGGATGAACCAACCTCGGCCATTACCGAACGTGAAGTTGAACATTTGTATAAGATGATTCGCTCGCTGACTGCCAAGGGCGTGGCCATCATCTATATTTCGCATAAGCTTAACGAAATTTTTGACATCGCCGATGAAGTGACCGTCTTGCGCGATGGCCAGTACGTCGATAACAAAAGCACCAAAGATTTGACCCGCAAAGATATAGTCACCATGATGGTTGGTCGTGAGCTAAACCAGCTCTTCCCGAAAGTGGAAGCGGACATCGGTGAAACGATCCTGGAGGTCAAAAACCTGTCTCGTGAAGGTAAATTCAAGAATGTTTCGTTTGAATTGAAAAAGGGTGAAATCTTGGGCTTTGCTGGCCTGATGGGTGCTGGTCGGACCGAAGTCATGGAAACAATCTTTGGTCTGTATCCCGCACAATCTGGAGAGGTTTTCATCAAGGGCGAGAAAGTCAATATCAAGACGCCGGCTGATGCCAAGAAGCATGGCTTTGCCTTGATCACTGAAGATCGCAAATTGACCGGACTTTTCCTGCCGCATTCGGTCAAAGACAATATCATCGCTGCCAGTCTCGACAAATTCATTGTCGCAGGTATTTTCATGAACGAAAAAAATATCAACGGCATTTGTGAAGACCAGAAGAAACTGCTGCGCATCAAAACCCCAACCATCGAACAGAAGGTTAAGAACCTCTCCGGTGGCAATCAGCAGAAAGTCCTGCTATCCAAATGGTTGCTGACCGATGCGGACATCATCATTCTCGACGAACCAACCCGCGGTATTGACGTCGGTGCCAAATCGGAAATCCATGCCCTGATGGGTGAGCTGGTCAAAACCGGCAAATCAGTCATCATGATCTCTTCTGAACTGCCCGAAGTCATGGGCATGAGTGACCGGATCATCGTTATGCACGAAGGAAAAGTCACCGGTATCGTCAATCGCAAGGAAGCCACGCAGGACTTGATCATGAGTTTTGCCACCGGTATCCAATCCACCTGAACCAAAGAACTGATTTAATAGAGAATGAGGTGTTTCCAATGGCTCAAGCGACTGCAAAATCTTCATCCGATCTAAACAAAACAATCCTGACCATCCTGAACAAATACAGCATTTATTTCATCCTGGCACTGCTCGTGATCATCATGACCTTCCTGTCACCTGCTTTCCTCAAACCCATGAATTTGATCAACATTGTCCGCCAGATCACTCTGATCGCGATTGTCGGCTTTGGTGTGACCATGATCATTATCACAACAGGCATTGACCTTTCATCTGGCTCGGTCATCGCGGTTGCAGGTATTGTGGCCAGTCATTTTGCCCACCCTGATGAATACCCGTTAATTGTACCGATCCTGATGGGTTTGCTGGTTGGCCTGATTGCCGGTTCCATCAATGGTTTCTTTGTGGCCTTTATCAAATTGCCAGCTTTTATTGCAACCCTGGGCATGATGCTTTCCTTCCGTGGTGTGGCCTACATTCTGAGTGGTGGACACCCGATCACCAATTTCACTTCGGAATTTGACTTCATTGGCTCCGGCCGCTGGCTCGGTTTGCCGGTCATGATCTACGTCCTCCTGGGCGCAGGCGTCCTTTCATACATCATCTTGCGCCATACCAAGACTGGCAAATGCATCTACGCCATTGGCGGCAACCAGCAAGCAGCGGTTGTTTCCGGTATCAATGTCAAAAAGAACCTGATGTTCGTCTATTCCTATGCGGGAATGATGTCTGCGGTCTCCGGAATCCTCTTGGCCTCCCGCCTGAGCTCAGGCCAGCCTACTGCCGGTCTGACCTATGAAATGGATGCCATCTCGGGCGCTGTCATTGGTGGCACGAGCCTGGCTGGTGGTATCGGTTCGATCCAGGGAACGATCATTGGCGCCCTGATCATCGGTGTTCTCAACAATGGCATGGACCTGATGCACATCAATGCCTATTACCAGCAAGTCACCAAAGGTGTGATCATCGTCCTCGCGGTCATTCTCGACCGGGCTCGCAACAAATAACCCAGGCAGGCGCACCGCTGACGATTTCGAATTTAGAAGCTGCGAGGTGAGGAAGATGAAGCAAGACATCGACCTGGCCCCGCAGTCTTTGTCTGGATATAGGAAGGAACAAATCATGGTAGACCTGAAAATCGGCTTGATTGGGACTGGAGCCATCGGCCGCACCCATATTGAGCGGATCAATAGCACCCTGCATGGTGCTCGAGTCGTCGCCTGCTCAGATGTCCATATCGAGTTTGGCAAATCAGCGGCCGAGAAATATGGTCTGACCTTCTTCTCTGAGGGCGAAGCCATGATCAACAATTCCAGCATCGATGCTGTGGTCGTGACAACCGCCGATCCTTACCATGAACAATACGTTATGGCTGCGATTAAAGCCGGAAAATTCGTTTTCGTAGAAAAACCGCTCGCTCCAGAAGCAGAAGCCTGCCGGCGAATTGTCGATGCAGAAATCGCTGGCGGGAAAAAGCTGGTCCAGGTGGGGTTCATGCGCCGATATGATCCAGGGTATCGGCAATTGAAAAAGCTGATTGCCGATCGGACCTACGGCGAACCTTTGCTCATGCATTGCGCCCATCGCAATGCTGCTGTCGGAGACGATTTCACGACCCCGATGTCGGTTGAAAATTCGATGATTCATGAAATCGACGTCCTGCGCTGGCTCCTGGATGAAAACTATGCCACTGCTGAAGTGGTGTCTGGCAAGAAGACGCGCCACGCTGGCCCTCAGCTGCAAGATCCGCAAATCATGATCCTGACAACAAAATCTGGTGTCCGCATCGATGTCGAATCCTTCGTCAACTGCCGCTATGGTTACGACATCAAATGTGAAGTTGTCTGCGAAGACGGAACTTTCAACTTACCGGAACCGCCCAATGCCATGGTCCGGGCCTATGCCTCCCGAATCACGCCGATCTGCTCCGACTGGTCCCAGCGCTTTGTCGAAGCCTACAACATCGAATTCCAGGAATGGATCAACGCCACCAAAGCTGGCCGCGTCGACGGCCCCACCGCCTGGGATGGTTACGTCGGCCAAGTCACTGCCAAAGCAGCCTCAAAAGCCCGCGACTTGGGCCGTGTTGTCAAAATTGAAATTGAAGAGCGTACCGAATTTTATCGTTAAGCGAGATCAGTCCGATTTTGTGACACCACCGGATCTGACTATTCTCAAGCCATATATTAAGGAGGAACCATCCCATGAAAATTGCCTTTGACGTTGACGTCCTGGCCAAACAGATGAGCATCAATGACATGGTCCACCAGGTGGCCGACTGGGGCTACAAGTACATCGAACAGTCCCCCCACCCGCGGATCAACCCCTTCTACAAGCACCCCCTGTTCTCGCGCGAAACCGAAGCCGAGTACCGCAAGGCCCTCAAGGAAACCGGCCTCGAGATCTCATCTTTCATCGTCGTCTACCGCTGGTCCGGCCCGACCGAAGAACAGCGCCTGCATGCCGTGGCCAACTGGAAGAAGATCGTCGAGATCGCCGTCAACATGGGCGTCCAGGTGATCAACACCGAGCTGTCCGGCGACCCGCACCAGCCCGAGATCTGCAACGGCATGTGGTTCCGCTCCATGGACGAGCTGCTGCCACTGTTCGAGAAGGAAGGCATCCGCGTCGAAGTCCAGTCGCACCCCTACGACTTCTGCGAACTGAACGACGAGACCTGTGACATGGTCAAGTCTTATCGCAGCGACGCGCTCAAGTACTGCTACTCGGCTTCGCATGGCTTCTTCTACGACAAGGGCAAGGGCGACGTGCGCCACATGCTCAAATACGCCGGCGACGACCTGTCGCACATCCTGCTAGCCGACACGATGAACCAGACCGTGGACTGCCGCTACATTGTCAACCCGCCGGGTGTGAGCATGGCGATCCACCAGCACACCGCGATGGGTGAAGGCGAAGTCGACTTCCCGGGCATTTTCGAGACCCTAAGAGACATGAATTTCAAGGACCGCACCTTCAAAGTCGGCGGCGAATCGATCACTTGCGTGTCCTACTTCGGCTATCCGGAGCGCATGAACCGCCAAGCCCCCGAAGCCCTCGAATGCATCAAACGCGAACTCGGTGTGACGTAATATTCCATAAGAACACGACAGTTGATGCTGTCATAGCCATCATGTGGGCATAAAAGATTAGCGAAGCACCCGTATTGGCTGTAGGAGTGGCCCGGTTTCCGGAAACTGGGCTACTCCTACAGCTGGGTCTGGCACCCAGGATGGAAACTTCCACGATTGGTATCGGTGCACCAAAACGGCAACAACTCCGGGAGGCGCGAAGGCGACTACGACTGTAGGCTTCGCTGGTCTGGGTCTCGGACTTTCCACAATGGGGTTCCGACATAGAAGTGGAAATTTCCATCCCTATGTCGGAGCACTAAAGTGGAAGTATTCCGGAGCGCCATGTAGACCGTGCGGCTCTAAGGCCCGCGGGCTCATCTCAGATTTTCCCTGCAAGTGCGCCGACCCCAAATCTGGAATTTTCCAGATTTGGAGCCACCCTTCGCGCCAAGTCTGACATCTTGGACACACATTTCCACCGAACGTGACACGCCTTAGAATCAGCTGGCACTAAACCATGCAAATCCCACCAACGATTCCAGGTTGATTAATTGCTGGAAGTAAGGCTGCATTATTTCATTGTTTTCACGGAGTTAAGCAAAGAGCCTGAGATTATAATCCCTTGCCCTTAATAATCAAAATGTGCAAAATATCATGTTAAATATTACATAATAGCTATTTGATGGTAATATGGTGATGCCCCTCAGACCGGTTTTGAGCATCTTTGTGCAGGAGTGGACATCATGAACCGTGACATGTTCCTGGCTATGGCCCACAATGCCACCCTTCTACTGACCTTGACCATTGTCTATGAATTGCGCGGTTTGCTGTCCCGGCGGCTGGAAAAATACCGCGATGTACTGGCCGGTTTTCTGATCGGCCTGATTGGCATTGCCATCATGTCGATCCCTTTTGTTTTAAAACCTGGTCTCGTCTATGACACGCGCACAATTTTATCAGCATCACAGCTTTGACCTATGGTCCTGTACCCACGATGATCGCGGTCGTCATGACCAGCATCTTCCGGATTTCGTCGGGCGGTGTCGGAGTCGCCCCCGGCCTGGCCACGATCGCATCCAGCGCGATCATTGGACTCCTCTGGCGCACCTATGCCTATCGCCAGGAGCGGCGCTTTCGCTGGCTCAATGTCTATGTTCTCTCAATCATTGTCCATCTGGCCATGTTGGCCTGTATGCTGCTCTTGCCCAGGCCCATCGCGATCGAGACCATCCAGAGCATCGCCCTGCCGGTCCTGCTCATCTATCCAGTGGCCTCTGTTCTTTTCAGCCTGCTGCTATTGCGCCAGCAGGACAAGGCAGAAGCAGTCCAAAAGCAGCTCGAAGCCGAAGCACAATACCGCAGCCTGTTTGAGAACAATCATGCGACCGTGCTCCTGATCGACCCACGGACGGGCGCGATTGTTGATGCCAATCCAGCAGCAGCCCACTATTATGGCTGGCCGGTCGACCAGCTCAAACAGATGAAAATCTCCGAAATCAACACCATGACCCCCGAAGAAATCGCCCAGGAAATGAAAAAATCAGTCCGGCGCAATAAAAATCATTTTATCTTCCGTCATCGCTGTGCCAACGGCACTGTCCATGATGTCGAAGTCTACAGTGGTCCCATCGTCATCCATGGCAAAGACCTGTTGTACTCGATTGTCCATGACATCACCGAACGTGCCCGGGCCGAACAGGAAGTGAAAAGCAGTGAATTCCGGTTCAGGGCCGTCGTTGAGAACGCACCAGAGTCCATTTTTATTCTGGCGCAGGGGCACTTCGTTTACCTCAATCCGGCTTCTGTGCAGATGTTTGGCGCCCACTCCCAGCACGATTTGCTCGGCCAGTCCATCTTTGAGCGCGTCCATCCAGATTACCATCCCTATGTCCGGGAACGACTGGCATCCATCCAGACGCTACAAAATTCGCCTCCCAATCAGGAACGGGTGCTGGTCCGACTCGATCAAACGTTTTTCCCAGTCGAAGCAACAACGGTTTCGATCCAGTACAACGATGAGGACTGCCTGCTGGTCTTTGCCCGTGACATCACGCACCGCAAGCAGATGGAGCAGGAAAAAATCGATATGGAAGCGCAATTGCGCCAGCAACAGAAATTGGAAGCCATCGGAACGCTGGCCGGCGGTGTGGCCCATGAAATCAACAACCCGATCAATGGCATCATGAATTATGCCGAGATCGTCCAGGATGATCTGGGACAGGACTCCCCGGAAACGGAATTTCTTCAGGGAATCATCCATGAATCGCAGCGGGTCGCGGAGATCGTCCGCAATTTGCTGCAGTTTTCGCACCAGGAAAAGCAGTCGTTCAGCCCGGCCAGGATCGAGGACATTGTCAGTCGGACGGTATCCCTGGTCCGGACGATCCTCAAAGGTGAGCAGATCGAACTGCAGATCGAACTGGAGCCCGACCTGCCGCTGATCCTGTGCCGCAGCCAGCAGATCCAGCAAGTCCTGATGAATCTTTTAACCAATGCCCGGGATGCTTTGAATGAAAAATTCCCCGAGCATCATGCGGACAAGAAAATCCACCTCATCGTCAGCCGACAGCTACTGGGCGAAAAGGAGTGGGTGCGCGTCCGGGTCAAAGACCACGGCACCGGCCTGACCGAGGAAACCCGCCAGAAAATGTTTGAGCCGTTTTATTCGACGAAGCCCAAAGACAAAGGCACAGGTCTGGGTTTGTCGATCAGCTTCGGCATCGTCAAAGATCATGGCGGCCTCCTCGAGGTCCACTCGGAAAAGGACCAGTACACCCAGATGGATCTCTATCTGCCAGTAGATAACGGCTGGGAAATCAAGGAGCACAGATAACAATGCGCATTTTAATTGTGGATGATGAAAAAAGCATCCGGACCACTTTGAAAATTTTTCTGGAACGGGAAGGATTTGCCGTCGATACCGCTGAGACTGCCATGCATGCCATGAACCTGGTCCAGACGGAATCCTACGACATCCTGATCTCGGACATCATCATGCCGCAAGTCTCCGGTGTCGAATTCCTCGAAGAGATCCGGGTCTCGCTGCCCGATGTCCCGATCCTGATGATGACTGGCGAACCAACCGTGGAAACGGCTGTCGTCGCCCTGAAACGGGGTGCCTTCGACTACCTCTACAAGCCGATCCAGAAAGAAGCGCTGGTCAAGACCGTCAAACAAGCTGCCAAGGTGCGCGAGCTGGTCCTGCAAAAGCAGGCGTTGGAGCAGGAAAAATTCGAATACCAGCTCAATCTCGAAGCCATGATCTCTCGTCGCACAGCCGACCTGGACAAGTCGATGCAAAGCACAATCAAGGTCATGACCTCGCTCGTTGATTCACGTGATCCGTACACCTCTGGCCATCAGATCCGGGTCGGCAACCTGTCGGCTGCGATTGCACTCGAACTCGGCTTGCCTGCCTTTACCGCAACCGGCATCCGGGTGACAGGGTATCTGCATGACATCGGCAAGCTAGCCGTGCCCTCCGAAATCCTGGTCAAGCCAACCAAATTGTCCCGCTACGAGTTTGAAATCGTCAAAACCCATTCCGAAAGTGGCTACAACATCCTGCGTGACCTTAGCCTGCCCTGGCCTGTGGCCGAGATCATCTACCAGCACCACGAGCGGCTCGATGGCAGCGGCTACCCCCAAGGACTCAACGCCCAGGACATCCTGCTGGAATCCCGCATCCTCACCGTCGCCGACGTCGTCGAGGCCATGGCCTCGCACCGCCCCTACCGCGCCAGCCTCGGCCTCGAAGTCGCACTGGCAGAAATCAAGCAGCACGCCGGCACCTATTATGATCCGGACGCCGTCGCCGCCTGCCTGAAACTACTGGGTGAGAAGGGGTATGAGTTCGAAAACACCTACTACGAGGCGTCGTTTCTCGGGATTTGAGTGGATTGAGTCCACCCTATGGCTCGATGCCTGGTCCCGCCAGCGGCAATTGCCGCCCCAGGTGCCACCCTTGGCGTTGCCGGCGAGACAATGGTCAACATTGACACCATAATTATCAATGCTGCAGTCATATTTGGAGTCTTTTCGCCGATTTTCAAATAGTTCTTTAGCAAAGGCTATGGCTGAAAGCACATATTGATTTCGTTTATTATCAGAAATCATCATTTTAAGCCTGCAAAATCTACATGAGAACACGAGAGCGAGTCTAAGATCCTCCGCAAGGCATATCTCTTCCCAGAAACCCAATACTGCCACCTCTTGTACCAATTGATGAAATTGCCTTTGAACATATTTATTGCTTTGGATTAGCTAATAAGATAAAATTAAATTAGCTAATTTGAGGTGATTTTATGTACGTTACAGCGACTGATCTGAAGAACAATCTCGGCAGATACCTGGAGCTGATCCAGGAGGAGGGGAGTATTGTGGTGACTCGAAATGGCGCACCCATTGCAAAGATCATACCGTTTGTCCAGGATAGGAAGTCGGCGCTGGATAGCCTGGTTGGACTGATTCCAGACCTCGATTTGGTTCAGGATGAGATCAAAGAGGAAAGGCTCCGGAACGAATGAACATCCTTCTGGATACCAACATCATCCTGGATATTCTCTTGAAACGAGCGCCTCATTTCCAGTTTTCCTACGATATCCTGGCTCGGGCAGAGGAGTTGGAGCTTGTTTGCTTTTTGTCAGCCACCGCGGTGACAGACATCTACTTCTTGTTGCGAAAAAGCGGCTTGTCCGATGAGCTGTCTCGCACAGCGTTGCACCAGATCATGAGCTTGGTTCAGTTAGCTGACGTTCGCTCGGACGATAACCAGCGGGCTTTGCATGGCAAAATGAATGACTTTGAGGATGCCGTGGTGGCTGAGATGGCTCATCGACTTAAATGCGACCGCATTGTCACCCGAAACACCAGGGACTTTGCTGGTTCACCCGTTCCTGCCCTGACCCCGGCAGACCTCCTCCAGGAATTGGCAAGTCATTGAAACATATTTAACGACACCGGACGTACGATTTGACACTGACCACAGCAACAGGAGCACTGCGATGACGAAAAAGCAATTCCATTTTCAATCCAGCGATGGCAAGACCCGGATCCGGGCGATCGAGTGGCAGCCGCAGCAACAACCAGTGGCCATCGTCCAGCTGACCCATGGCATGGTCGAGTTCATCGACCGCTACGACGGCTTTGCTGAGTATCTGACCGGGCAGGGGATGGTCGTTTTCGGCCACGATCACCTCGGTCATGGCGGATCGGTGCCAAGCCAGTCGGACTGGGGCCATTTTGCGGACCGGGCAGGAGACAAAATCGTTCTCGACGATATCCGACAGCTGACACAGCTGGCTCGCCAGCGCTACTCAGGCCTGCCATTGGTCCTTTTTGGCCACAGCATGGGCTCATTTTTCACGCGCTGCTTTTTGGCAGAATACGGCACGGAGATCGATGGCGCGATCCTTTCCGGGACCGGCCAGCAGAGCCTCCTGGAGCTGACCTTTGGCCAGGCCTTGACGACGGTCATCCGGACAGCGAGAGGCCCGAGATATCGCAGCAAGCTGGTCGATGATCTGGCATTTGCCAACCTGAACAAGGCCTTCGCCGGCGGCCGGACGACACGCGACTGGCTGACCCGCGATGAGGCGATCGTCGACTTCCATCTCAGCGATCCACGTTGCAATTTCATGTTCACCGTCACCGCTTACCGGGATCTGTTCCGCTGCTACCAGAACGCCCAAGATCCGGCCCAGATCAAAAGAATTCCGAAAGAAAAACCGCTGCTGATTCTGACCGGTGACCAGGACCCGGTCAGTGGTTTTGGCATCGGGGCGAGCAAGGCACATGACCAGCTCAGGCAAGCCGGTCTGCAAAGAATCCAGCTCAAGCTCTACCCAGGCTATCGCCATGAGATTCTGAATGAAATCGGCAGGGAAGTGGTCTACGCGGACATCGTCCGTTGGATCCGGACCCAGGTGATCGGACAGGAGTCCTAAATTTGGCCATCGCACTGATTCGCGCAACTTCGGAGGATGCGGCCCTGCTGCAGGAGCTGCAATACCAAGCCTTCTGGCCTCTTCTGGAAAAATACCAGGACAACGAAACCAACCCGGCGACGGAAACGATCGCGACTGTACGGGAGAAAATCCAAAATCCGGATTACGACACGTACCGGATCGTTGCCCTTGGCCAGACGGTGGGTGCCATTCGCATCGCCCGAAAAAATCCCGGCCGCTACCGGATTGGCAGGATCTATATCGCTCCGGAGAGGCAAGGCCAGGGGATTGCCCAAGCGGCGATATTGGCCTGTGAAGCCCTGTATCCGGTCGCCCGTGTCTGGGAACTGGACACGATCGAGCAAGAGGCGAAAAATTGCTATCTCTATGAAAAGCTGGGCTATCGCCGCACCGGTGGCCGGGAGGTCATCAACGAGCGGATGACCCTGATCGGCTTTGAGAAATCCGTAGGAGAAACGCCATGAAAATCCTCCACACCTCTGACTGGCATCTCGGCCGGCCGCTCTACGGCCGCAAGCGTTACGACGAGTTCACCGCCTTCCTCGACTGGCTGGCGGGAACGATCGAGCAGGAGCAGGTTAATGCCCTCATTGTTGCGGGGGACATTTTTGACAACACCACGCCGAGCAACCGGGCCCAGGAGCTCTACTATGGTTTCCTGCACCGGATTTCGCAGCTCGCTTGCTGCCGCCATGTGATCATCGTCGCCGGCAATCATGATTCCCCCTCCTTTCTCGATGCGCCTAAGCCCCTGCTCAAGGTGCTCAATGTCCATGTCGTAGGCGACCTGCCAGAGGATCCGGCCGATGAAGTGATCGTCCTGCGCGATGCCCAGGGCAAGCCGGAAGCAATTGTCTGCGCCGTGCCCTACCTGCACGACCGCGACCTGCGCACCGTCGAGGCCGGTGAGACCATCGAGGCCAAAAACGCCAAACTGGCCGAGGGGATCCGCCATCACTACGACACGGTCTGTCAGATCGCCGAACCGCTGCGCCAGGCGGCCGGCGAGATCCCGTTGATTGCCACCGGACACCTGTTCACGGCTGGTGGGACGACCGTGGAGGGCGACGGTGTCCGCGAGCTGTATGTCGGTTCGCTGGCGCATGTCGAAGCAGCAACTTTCCCGAATGCCATCGATTACCTGGCCCTCGGCCACCTCCACGTGCCGCAACAGATCGGTCCGACGCCCACCCGGCGCTACTCGGGTTCGCCGATCCCGATGGGCTATGGTGAAGCCCGCCAGCAGAAAATCGTCCTGCTGGCCGACTTTTCTGGGCGTCAGGCGGCCGTTCGGGAGCTGCCCGTGCCCTGTTTCCAGAAACTGGAGCGCATCCAGGGGCCGCTTGAGATCATCCTCGAGCGGATCGCCGCATTGCGCCGCGCAGACAGCACCGCCTGGCTCGAGGTCGAATACACTGGTACAGCGCCCATCCCCGATCTGCGCGAACAGATCGACGCCGCCCTGCAGGATACCCGGATGGAGTGCCACCGGATCCGCAACCAGCAAGTCACGGCCCAGGCCCTGTCCAGCATCAGCGCAGCAGAAAATCTCGACGAGCTCGATCCAGCCGAGGTCTTTGCCCGCTGCCTCGACGCCAGCCAGATCCCGGACTCGGAGCGGCCAGAATTGGTCGCCGCCTACACAGAAATTCTCAAGTCCCTCCAGGAAACAGACCTGCTGGCCGAGTGATCCCAGGAAGCGAAGGAGCCTGTCTGCATGAAAATCCTGTCCCTTAAATTCATGAACCTCAACTCCCTGTATGGCGAGTGGTCGATCGACTTCACCCGGCCTGAATACGCCGACAATGGCCTCTTTGCCATCGTCGGACCGACCGGCGCCGGCAAATCAACGATCATGGATGCGATCTCGCTCGCCTTGTATGGCGAAACGCCGCGCCTGGGCAAAATCACCTCCAGCGGCAATGAGATCCTCTCGCGCCAAACCGGGGAATGTTATGCCGAGGTTGTTTTCGAATCCCAGAGCGGGCGTTATCGCTGCCAATGGCGCCAGCATCGGGCTCGCAAACGCCCGGATGGCAAACTGGCCGAAGCCAGCCACGAGATATCCGATGCGATCACAGGCAAATTGCTGGAAAATAAGAAGCGCGACGTGGCTACGGCGATCGAAGAGAAGACCGGCATGAATTTCGAACGCTTCACCCGCTCGATCCTGCTCGCCCAGGGCAGCTTCGCCGCTTTCCTCAAAGCCAGCCCGGACGAACGATCGCCGATCCTCGAGCAGATCACAGGCACTGAAATCTACAGTGACATCTCGATCGCCGTCCATGAACGGCAGCGGGCCGAACGCCAGTCGCTGGAGCGCCTGCAGGACCAGATCCAGGGCGTGTCCATCCTGAGCGAGGCTGAGGAAGCCCAGCTGGCAGCAGACCTCGCGCAATTTGGCCAGCAGGCCGCAGACGTGGCCGAGCAGCAAAAGCAGCATGCGGCTGGCCTGGCCTGGCATGAGACTCTGGCCCGGCTGGAGCAGGAATTGACCACTCTGGCAGGCGAAAAGGACCAGCTGGACCGGGAGAATCAGGCCGCCGAGCCGCAGCGCCAGACACTCGCGACCGCCTTGCGGGCACAGCCCCTGGACAGTGCGTATGCAAGCCTGGACATCCTGCGCCGTGAGCAGCAGAAAGATCAGCACACACTGGCAGAACTGGAGCAACACCGCCCGGATCTGGAGCAAAAAGCTGCAGTCCGTACAGCTGCCCATGCTCAGGTGGAGCAAGATTTGCAAGCTGCTCAGGCAGCCCTTACGGCCATCCAGCCGGTCCTTCTGAGTACAAGACAACTTGACTGGAACATTCACAACCAGTCCACGACGGCCACACGGCTGGAAGACCAGGCCAAACAGCAGACAATCCAGATCGATCAAGTTGGACAAGACCTCGAACATGAGCAGTCCAGTCTGGCAACTGCCCTGGCCGACCAGACCATGCTCAACGAAACACTGGCCCGAACAGCCGCCGATGAACCTCTGGTGACCCAGATTGCCGGGATCACGGCCCAATTCGGGCAAATCAAGGCAACCCTGGAGGAGGTTCAGAGCCGGGAGCAAGCACGAAACGACAGCCAAGCGGCCAGTGACCTTCAGGCGACCATCAGCAGCAAGGCCGGCCAGGCGCTGGCACGGTTCACAGAGCAAATCCAGCAGGAACAAACGGTCCTGGACCAGCACAAAGCCCACTTGCAGGCCCATCTCAAGGACCGCTCGCTCGGTGACTACAGGACCGAACTGGCTGCCCTGCAAAAGGAAGCCCGTCTGGTCCGGACAATCATCGACCTTGAAACCGAGCGTAAACGACTGGCCGATGGCCAGCCCTGCCCCCTGTGCGGGTCCCTTGACCACCCCTATGCCGCAGGGAATCTCCCGGAAATGGACGCCATCGAGCAAGCGATCGAGCAGCTGACAGGCTTCATCGCCCAGGCTGATGCGATCAGCCAGCAGATCACAGACCAGATGACGCAGGTCTCGACCGTGCAGCAGACCTTGGCAGCTGCCGAACGAAAAGCTCAGGCAGCCAAGGCAGACTGGGAGCTGCTCAAAGCACGGATCGAACAGCAGACCAAAGACCTGGCGGCACAGCAAGACCGATTGCACCGCCAGATCCAGGCAGCACAAGACCTGGTCACCCCCTACGGCATCACGGATTTGTCTGTGCCCGTGCTGGATGATGTCCTTCAGAGCTTGCAGCTACGTAGCTTGGAGCGCCAGAGACTCACGGCCGAACAGCTCGAGATGTCCACACAGATCGAACAAGCCAGGCACCGGATCGACCTGCTGGAGCAACGGTTGATCACCCTGACCCAGGGCCGGCAGCAGTCCGCCGCAGACCTGGACCAGGTCCAGCAGGATCTTGCTGCAGCCAGGACAGCACGGCAGGAGCTATTTGGCGCGAAAAATCCCGATGCCGAGGAAGTGCTGCTGCAGGCAGCGATCCAAACGGCGGTCGAGGCGGAAAAGCAGGCCCGGGCAGAGGCAGCCGAGCATGCCAGGATCCTTCAAGCCAACCAGTCTGCCCGCCAGACCTTGTCCGAGCAGCTGCACGAGCGCCAGCAACGCTTGGCAGAACTCGAAACCAGCTGGACTGCTCATCTGGCTGAAGCAAGATTTGCCAGCGAAGCAGACTATCTGACTTGCCGGTTGCCCGCTGCCGATCTGTCCAGCCTGCAGAGCCAGATCCAGACCCTGGATCAGAAACGATCGGACCTCGCCACACGGATCGAGGACCGGACTCGCCAGAAAGCGCAGGCCCTGGCAGAACCTCACACGCCACACAACCGGGAATTCCTGGCCGAAGAGCAAGCTCAGCTCGATACCCGGCAAAAAGAGATCCAGCAGAAAATCGGCGAACGACTGGCACGCCAGACGGACAACCAGGCTGCCAAGGAAAGGACGGCAGCGATTCGTGACCAGCTGGATAAACAACAGGCCGAATGCCGCACATGGGACCGCCTCCAGCTTTTGATCGGCTCGTCCGATGGTAAGAAATACCGCAATTTCGCCCAGGGACTGACCTTTGAGCGGATGGTGGCCCAGGCCAACCAGCAGCTGATGCAGATGACCGATCGCTACCTGCTGGTCCGCGACACCGAGCAACCGCTGAACCTGAACGTCATCGACAATTACCAGGCGGGCGAGACTCGCACCACCCGCAACCTGTCCGGCGGTGAAAGCTTCCTCGTCAGCCTGGCCCTGGCACTGGGCCTTTCCAGAATGGCCAGCCGGAAAATCCGCGTCGACTCCCTGTTCCTCGATGAAGGCTTCGGCACCCTCGATGATGAGGCGCTGGAGACCGCGCTGGAAACACTGTCTACCCTGCAGGCGGAAAACAAGCTGATCGGCGTCATCTCCCATGTCCCGGCCCTCAAGGAGCGGATCAGCACCCAGATCCGCATCCAGGCGCAAGCTGGCGGAAAAAGTACAATTTCCGGCCCCGGTGTCGAAAGGATACACCCATTGGCCTGAGATAGGATTATAATTAAAGCATAGAGCAACCCTGTCACGACCAAAATGCTCAAAGGAGGCCCTTTATGAACAAGACAGTAGCGGTTACATCCTTTGACTGGGACGGGTTCCTCGAGGAGACAGCAAAAAATCTCGAGAACCTGATCGATGACGATCGCCTCGTCATCAAGCTGGTCGATGGCCAGGTGATCTTCTACGAAGACGGCTGGAAATCCGCCGACCTGCTGGAGGAACTTGCAGCAGCCGATACCCGGCTGTTTGTCCCCTTTGCCGTCGACAATCTCGACAACGCCGTCATCCTGGCCGATGGCACGACCCAGCTCTACGTCGATCCGACACTGGTCAGCCCAGAGGACGAGGAAGATTACGAACGCGCCATTGAGCAGGCGAGAGAATTTTTCATCGAAGAGAAATCCGAATCCGTCGGCTATCTCTTTTCCCTCGATGGTGAAGACCTGGCCATCACGGCCGCCTGGTTCCGGGACGCCTCCGATGATGGTCCGGCGTCGATCGACCTTTTGGACAACAACGAAGAACTGGACTTCTATGGCTTCGCGATGGAGCGCTACATCGACCAGTTCGAACTGACTTGACGCCGGGACGGCTTGCCGGTATCATACGATTGAACAAGCAGTTTTCCGGGGCAGGGTGAGATTCCCTACCGGCGGTGATGCAGCCCGTGTGCTGGTGAGCCCGCGACCCTCCCATCAAAAGGAGGCTGACAAGGTGAGATTCCTTGGCCGACAGTAAAGTCTGGATGAGAGGAAAAACTGGACATGCCTTGGCAAATGCCTGAGGCAAGGCCGGATGCCCCCTGCATAGCGATGCAGTGGGTTTTTTTATTTCTCATCACGCTGACGACAGACCGGACGACCATGGCTCCGGGAACCTGCTTTGTCATCACAAAAAAAGATGAGAGAAGAGGTCTTCACCATGTCCACACAGAATTATTCGAAATCCAGCGCCTTTGCCACACGCCGCACAACCCACTGGGTTGCCAAAACCGGCATCCTGGCTGCGATCGCGATCCTCCTGATGTACATCGAAATGGCCCTGCCCCTGATGCCCTCTTTCCTCAAGTTCGACTTCAGCGAAGTGGCCGTCCTGCTTGCCGCCTTCACCCTGGGCCCGGCGACCGCGATCCTGGTCGAACTGATCAAAAACCTGGCCCATTTGCCGACCTCCCAGACCATGTATGTCGGGGAACTGGCCAATTTTGTCATCGGCTCCCTCTTTGTCGGCACGGCCGGCCTGGTCTACCAGAAAAACAAATCACGCAAAGGTGCATTCCTGGCCATGGCCGCCGGTACCATCGCCATGACTGCTGGCGCCAGCCTGATCAACTACTTCTTCATGCTGCCCTTCTACATCAAGGTGATGGAATTTCCGCTCGAAGCGATCATCGGCATGACCCAGGCGGTCGGCAACAAACTCGTCACCGACCTCAAAACCTTGATCCTGTTCGTCTTCGTCCCCTTCAACCTCTTCAAAGGCATTGTCGTCTCCCTGATCGTTGGAGTAATCTATAAGAGACTCAGTCCGATCCTGCATAAATGAACGGAATGCTGCAAATTTTCCTGGCTCAGGGCCTTCGCCGCTCGCGCGGCTGCAGCTTCGCCTGGAAAATTTCATCATTCCTTGCCCACATGACAGGCCCTCATCCCGTCAAAGCGACAGGGCGAGGCGTTGCGCAGGTGACTTACAAAGGAGGACATTTCTATGTTCTGTAATCGTTGTGGTCAGTCGATCGAAGCAACCGACGCGTTTTGCCGCCACTGTGGTGCGACCAATCCAATGGCTGGAGCAGCCAATCCTGCTGAAAGTGCGAACGCTGCGGGGGAGGCCTCCCAAGAGCAAGCCTACACCCGTACGGACTACACCCCTGGCCAGTCCAGCCGCACAACTACCGGACAGTCCGTCCAAAGCAGCGGTAACCAGCCCGGTGTGACCGGATCGATCATTTTCTCTGTCATCAACATCGTCGCCTTTGGCTTTGGCGTCAGCATGATCCTCGGCATCATCGCCCTGGTCATCACCCTCAACGCCAACAACCAGCTGACCGGCGAAGCCCTCGCCACCAAGCTGCGCACCGCCCGGACCCTCAACATCGTTGCCATCGCCCTCGTCCTGCTCCAGATCATCGTCATCGTCAGCACCATCGTCTTCGCAGTGCTCGGCACCGTGATGTGGGGCGTCTGGGGCTAAGAGGCACCCAGTCGTTCTTCTTGGTTTTAATTCCAAAATCTCCCGGTTTAGCGCAAAGCCTTGCGGCTTGGTTAAACCGGGAGATTTTGTTTTTCAACAAAATCAAAATCAAAATTTGGAAAAATTTTCAATTCTGAAGGTGAAATTTGGAATTTGTTTCAAAAGTTGCTATAGAAGTTCGAATAAATTCCGAAATTGGAATTTATTATCAATAAAATTGATCTATATGCTAAAATGGGAATAGATTATCAATCGAAAGGGTGTGATTTCCGTGGTTGAGAGGAAAGAATATCTCCAGCGATTGCTGGCCTGGAAAGATGAGCCAGTCATCAAGGTGATCACAGGCATTCGCCGGTGTGGAAAATCGACCTTGCTCAAGCAATATCAGACCCACCTGACTGAAAGCGGAGTCGCGCAGGACCAGATTCTGTCGATCAATTTTGAAGAGCTCGAATATGAACACCTGCTGGATTACAAGTTGCTGTATGCATACCTCAAAGAACTCTTGTGTCCGGATAAAATGACCTACATCTTTCTCGATGAGATCCAGAAAGTCCCTGAGTTTGAGAAACCAGAGCGTCATCCTCAACCTGTCGCCCTCCTACAAGGCGATCGGCCAGGGTTACGTTTTCGGCGTGATCCCGATCAGCGTCATCATCATGATCGTCGTGGCACTCATCGCCAGTTTCATCCTCAACAAAACCCATTTCGGCCGCTACATCTATGCCCTGGGCAGCAACGAAGAAGCCGCTCATCTGGCCGGTATCAATGTCGTCCGGATCAAGCTGGCTGTGTTTGCCATCTGCGGCTTGTTTGTCGCACTGGCTGCGACGATCTTGTTCGCCAGAACCGGCTCCGCTGCCTCGAACACAGGCCCTGGCACCGAGTTTTCGGCGATGACAGCGGCAGTATTGGGCGGCATTTCTTTCAAAGGCGGCGAAGGCAAAGTCTGGGGCATCCTCGTTGGCGTCCTGATCATCGGGGTGCTCGGCAATGGCATGCAATTGTCCGGCCTGAACACCTATGCCCAGTTCATCGTCAAAGGACTGGTGCTGCTGGCAGCGGTCGGTTTTGATACCTATCAGAAAGAATCCGCGTTGAAAGCCTCGCAGAAAATCGCCGCCATCGCCTGATCAGAGTTTGGCATCATGCTGCGCCTGGATGAAATTCCAGAACAGCTTGGCAGGTCCGGACAGAGCATGGTTTTTCAACTTGACCAGGCAGACGGGCGCCTCGATGAACGGTTCGATCGGAATCCCGATCACCGCTTCGTGTTTAAAATAGCTGACATGCCGGGCCATCATCAGGGAAATGCCCATGCCCTTGCCAATCAAGTCAATGATATTCTCCGGCCGGTGGCTGGAATACGTGACCTTGGGCGTGAAGTTGCATTTCTTGCACAGGTCATACAGGAAGTCATACAGCATGGTCACCTTGTCCAGCAGCAGGATGTTGTCCTCTCTGAGGTCCTCGAGATGCAGCGACGTGCGGCTGGACAAGGGATGGCTTTTCGGAAGAACCGCGACCAGATGGTCCTGGCTGAACAAGAGGTAATCGTATTTCGCTGATTTGCGGGCGAGCTTGCGCAGGAATGCCAGTTCACAGGCTCCGGAGTCCATGAGGGCGGTAATGTTCTGTGATTCGGACTCGGCCACGGACAAGCTGATTTGCGGATATTTTTTCTGGAACTTGGCCAGGGTCCCGGTGATGTCATAGATCGCCATGACCGGAATGGAGGAGATTTTCAGGAGCGCTTTCTGGGAAAGCTCATGCAGGCTCAGATCCTGGATCAGGGTTTCGTGAATCTTGAGCATTCGTTCGGCATGAGGCAGCAAGATCTGACCACACGCACTCAGCGTGATCCTGCGGTGTGACCGGTCAAACAAAGAACAGCCCAGGCTCTTTTCCAGGGACTGGATGTGCTTGGACAATGCGGATTGGGACAGGTTCAAGGCTTCCGCAGCCAGTGAAAAGCTGCCCAGCTGCGCGATCGTGGCAAACTCCTTGAGATGATCGATGTCCATCCCGTTCTCCCGTCAATTTATAAAGACAGTATACCGCACGATGGAGGTTTGATTCACGTGGATAGCAGTGATTGTGCAAAACAGCGTTCTGGAAACGAACCAGAGCACCCGCCCCGTTTGGCCAGGGAGCGCCTGGACCAGATCAGCCGCAAATTCCTGGACCTGCCCTATGCCACCACCAGCGAGGCCCAGAAGCTGGATTTGTATCTGCCGAGCTGATCAAAGCTGACGCCAAGCCGAGCGTAACCATTGGCAAGGATATCTCGATGGGTTTTCAGGTCGATTCGTTGGACCAGATGCTGGAATTCTTACGTTCGAAGGGCGTCGCGATCGCGGTGCCGCCCGTGCAGCCCAATCCGCACATCCGGTTCTTCTATGTCGAGGATCCCGATGGCGTGCGCGTCCAGTTTGTCGAGATGATGTAGGAGCGATTACGCATTCTCCTTCTCAGGTATGCCTGCAGCAGCTTGTGGTTTTGCGTGTGATAGCGCTGCGCGATTTCGACCAGATCGCCTGAGTTTAGGCGGATAGGCCGCGCTGAGAACATCACGGTAGGTGAACGTTCCGTAGGGGGTCTGCCTGACATTTACTGCCAGCTATGAGGACTACCCGTTCGACATCGTTGCTGACGAAAATGCCACCGTTGTCATGCGCCACAAGGGAAATAAAAAGAGCTTTGCCCTGATCATACGGCACCATAACCAGCTCTACCTGAACGTCAAATGCGAGCCGTTTGAAGCGGACATCCTGCGCCAGTCCTTTACGGCTGTGATCCCTGGTTGGCACATGAATAAGAAGCACTGGAACACGGTGATCATGGATGGCGACGTTCCCGATGAATTGGTCAAGCGGATGATCGCGAACAGCTACAATCTGGTCAAACCGAAACTGAGGAAGCGAAGAGGATACAAAAATGATGAGCAATGAACCTGTGAAGATTGCATGGCAAGGCGTCATCGTCTCCATCCAACCGCGAACAACCGTTTGGCGGTACAGGCTCGATAATCGCACCCATTATCATAATGGCTACACGATCTTTCTGGATGGCGAAGCAGCTGGGATCAAAGCCCGGTTTTCGGTAGCCATTTCGGAAAAGCAGCAGCAAAAACAGGTCTTTCGCATCGGTGATGAAGCAAAAGGGACTGCCTGGACGAAAATGTATGAAGTCAGCGACTATGCCGATTATTATCGTGCCGGAGGCTTGAAAATCCTACGACGAGGGGAGCAAGTCGAGACAACACCGCCGCCTTATTTGATAGAGCCACCAGACCTGGCCACCTATGCCTGGCGCGGCGCAAGGATGCTGAGTGCCAGTTGTTACAAGGGCAAATGCTTTCAATGCGTGTATGCGACGATGTCCGCTGTCGAAATTGAATACAACTGGGGTGTGAGCAAGAAGTACCGGTTCGAAAGTTTTTGCTATGGCCCCAAGTCCTGTCCGTTTTACAAAATGGGCAAACCGCGTGCCGTGCCCTACAAAGATAGTGGTTCGGTCTATGACGAAGGCTGGATGGACGACCTCTGCACGGAGCGGCGTGGCTGGGATGATTGATGGCATCACGCGGACAAGGTAAGCGTCAGGGACACCAGATTGCGATTTAGCCACAGATATAGTCGTCCCAAAACGATGCTTTCATTCGTCGGATTCTGTTGAATTTTGTCGCACGATTGGTAGTTGGCAAATCTTTAGACGATGGTAAGATTATTATACGAAAAGGTTTTTTGACTTTTTCATTTCGTTTTCTCCTCTTCGTGTTGATTTTTGATCCTGCAATGCTTATGATATATATATCATAAGCATGCTTGACATGGAGATGGACAAGTCATGTTTGAGATTTATTACTACAAAAAAATCAATGGCGAAATACCCATTAAGAATTTTATCGATGGTCTCGATGTCAAAATGCAAAGTAAAGTCTTTCGGCAAATTCAGTTGTTGAAGGAGTACGGACCAGAATTAGGGGAACCATTTTCTAAGCAGCTGGTCAGGGGGATATTCGAGTTGAGAATCCAACAATCAAGCAACATAACAAGAATTCTGTACTTCTTTATGCGGGATCGGAAAATCATACTGACCCATGGATTTACCAAGAAATCCCCCAAAACACCTGTCAGTGAGATTGAACGAGCAAAAAAGTATCAGGCAGAGTATGAAGAGAGGGGGGCCAACATTCATGGATGATTTTGAAAAGCACCTTGATGAGAAAATGAAAGAGCTAGAGTTCAAAAATGCCTGGGATTCCATGGAAGCGGAGTACAACCTGGTCAAGTCTCTGATCCAGGCCAGGAATGCGGCCGGCCTGACCCAGCAACAGCTATCGGCAAAGACTGGAATCGATCAGGCGGTCCTGAGCAGAATCGAAACTGGCAAGGCCAATCCCAGCATTGAAACGCTGAAAAAAGTTGCCAAAGGTCTTGGCAAACAGCTGTTTATTGAGTTTCGCTAAAATTGCAAAATCCTGGCAACCAGGTTTGTTTTGCGGATCACTTTATCTAACGCAGCGCATCTTGTATCTCGTCCAATAAATTGTTTATCTCGTTCAAGGTGTCATGACTCATGGTACTTCCGCCGCGGAAGTATTGGCTCCACGCTTTGTTCGCTTGATCGAACACGGCCTGACGCGCAGCATTATCAGCCATCGCCGCTTCACCAACGGCTTTGCTATACTCGATCCCGTCTTGAATGTATTCTTCTGTGAATCGGAGACTGAATACGGCCTGCGTCAGCGTCGCCTCCACGTTTACGAAATCTTCCGTGGGCGCGATCACGTCTTACACGTGCATGGCCGAGGTCGGCATCATGTCGACGCCGCCCACATAGTAGGGATTTGTATTCCACAAGGACGCCATGAACATGCCGCCACAAGCACCACCATTTGAACCACGGACCCCAGCGAACATCATCGAATCACCGGTCGTTGCCTGGGCAAAAGACGTTTCAATTGGCACACTTATCTGAGGCATGAGACCGTCCAGCGAGGGCAGGCTGAATCCGAAACCGTATTTGTCCGATACGGCCTGAAGGTCGTCGAAGGTATAGAAAACGCTGCTGGCGCTGTCCATGGTCACAGCAGGGGCATCGTAGTACAACTCAGCGTTGGGAAAACCCATGTTGCCAATGTAATTGCCCCAGCCGTTCTTGGCATCGTAACTTTTATTGAGTGGTCCCAGATTGCCATAATAAAAGATCTCATAATCAGGATTTTGCGGATCCCAGGCACGGAAGCCAAAGGTGGTGTATTGTCCCATGGTCTGTATCTGCCACCCTTCCGGCAACATCACCGAGAAGAAACCGCCATCGTACTCCATAAGGTTAAGTTCCGATGGCAGCTGCGCAGCTGTCTCGCCTGCGCCATCGATTATCTGCACACCTCCACCAGCGTCAATGGGCTCCGCCTGGTAAGAGCCAATGGCCTTTTCGAGCGCTATTAAAGTTGCATCACCCTGGCCATCCAAATAACGGCAGATATACTGCACGACCGAATCCTTGGTCAAATCCGTCAGGATGAGCATTTCTACAACATCTGGGCCGGATTTGTATTTGAACGCTGCGCCGCCCGCAAGCTCCTTCCCAGCTATGCTGTAGGATTCGTATTCCGTTTTGGAGATCAGCCTATCACCATACTCTTCTGATATTTGACTGGTCAATGCTCCAAAATGGGCCTTGGCATCGAAACCTGCGTGGCTATCAACACTGCGGAAGATCTGCAAATAAGGTATCTCTGCAGGATCCTTGGTATAAACCGTCACGCCCGTGCGCTCATTCCACTCGGCGGTATAGCCGTCGTTATAGAGGAAGGAGAAATTCTGCTGCGTACACTTGTAGACACGATCCTCTCCCGACTGCACCCCGCCATCCGAAATTGCGTTTGCCAAATCTTTTGCAATACTAAACTGCGGCTCAGTTGATTCTTTTGGCTTTGTACCGCACCCAGAGAACACTGCGGTGGAAAGCATGATGAAGGCAATCAGCAGGATAACTACTTTCTTTGAATTCGTATCCCAATCCTCCATTGACTAAAAAATACCCTGATTCACAAAACCATGGTCTTTGTGATGATGCTTTCCAGGATATAGCGTGTGTTAAATCAATCATATCGCAGGGCATTGCTCATGATCAATTGGTATGATCAACCGATGTGACCCATCGTCTGTAGAACCCGCCTCGACCCAGCTGGACAATTGGAACCAAGTGAGGTGTCCGATTGGCCATGGCTGCGGTCGAGATTTTCCAGGAAACCCGTCCTAACAATGAAACCTATTGGCGATCGATCGTCCTGTTTGGCCGCAACGTCGCCTCCTATAAATTCGCCCTCGCGAAGTCCTTGCTGGATCTGGCCGAGCAGGACAAGACACACCTGACAGCCGAGGAGCTTGCGGAACCTTACTCGAAATATATCTGTGAGCATCTGCAGCAGGCAGACAAGCAAGGGACCAGCGGCAGCAGCAGCTTCCTTGAGACCTGTCGCCAGTACAACAAGGGCCAGATAGCCCACGACCAGCTGATCAGCACCACGGCACGACTCGGTTTCAACAATGTGCTCGATGCGTTTCACATCGTCAATGGCGTGGCCGTTCCGGATCCATTTCTCGTCAAACAGGGAACCGGCAACATCAGTGGGATCATCCTGACCGACCAGGTTTACCGGCTCAAGGAAATCGTCTTCGAGACCAACCTGGACCTGGAGGTGGAGGCGCGCTGGCGACTGGTCGAGACCGCCTGGGATTTGCAAGTTCCCACGCATACGCTGAAGGTCGAACACGACCAGTCAACCGGCCTTCTGACCATCGATGAAAGTGGCATCGAACGCAAGAACATCACTCCCGTCCGGCCGGCGCTCAACGGCTATCAGAAAGGCAAGTGCTTCTACTGCTTTGCCGATATTGACGTCTCTGCCGAGGGCGAAAACACCTGCGAAGTCGATCATTTCTTCCCCCATGCGCTGCAGTCCTACACACCGGTCAATCTCGATGGTGTCTGGAATCTGGTCCTGTCCTGCTCCTTCTGCAATCGTGGCGGCAATGGCCAGGGGAAAATGGCCCGCGTGCCTGCCATTAAGTATCTAGATCGCCTCAACCGGCGCAATAATTTCCTCGTCAACAGCCATCACCCGCTGCGAGAAACGATCATGATCCAGACTGGTCTGACTGATGAAAGCCGGAGGCAGTTCCTGCAGGGGATGGACCGCTTTGCCGTGCAGCATTTACCCACGGCAACCTTTGAAATTGCCCTCGTCGGCGAACCCACGTTCTAAAGTACTGGCAACGATCCCGAGCCGGCAAATGCTTGAAGCTACAGTCGCGTTTCCGCTATGATCAATAGAAGTTCCATCGATGTTATGATTTGCCAGAAACTCGACAACCCAAAAGAGGCCGCCATGAACGATACGATCCGCTACTACGACGAAAACGCCGATGAATTCATTGCCGGCACGCTGCAGGCTGACATGAGTGAAGCCCGGGAACGGTTTCTTCAACTGCTGCAGCCCGGAACCCTGATCCTCGATCTCGGCTGCGGTTCAGGCCGTGACAGCAAGGCGTTTCTCGAGCGGGGTTATCAAGTCGAAGCAATCGATGGCTCCAGGGCACTCTGCGACGCAGCCAGTCGCCTGACGGGATTGGATGTTCGTCACCAGAACTTCGCTGAATTACAAGAAATCGAGAAATATGACGGTATCTGGGCCTGTGCCTCACTATTGCACGTGCCGAAAGTAGACATGCCAGCAATTCTAGCCCGAGTTAAATCGGCATTGAAATTGTCCGGAATCCTGTATATATCGGTCAAAGAAGGTGAATTCGATGAACCGAGAAAGGGACGTCATTTCTCCGATTACAGGGAAAAAGAGTTTATCTCGATGCTTAAAGCTCAAAATCTCGAGATTGTTGAACATTGGCTCAGTGAAGATGTACGACCGGACCGAAGCGAACACTGGATCAATGTGTTGGCAAGACGGACATGATTGTCTATTCCTTTCGCAAAGAAATTGATTGGTCGGTGTTTCACCAAGGGATCAGCATCCCCGTGGACGTCCAAATTATGCTGAAACAGTTCTGGCCGAAATCACTTGACCGTGGAGAGTCTTTGCCAATCCAACTCGAGTGGGATGGACACAAGTACCCAGCGATTCTAAAAAACCAGCAGTTTGATGTGAGAAAGCACCCGAACCACCCGTCAGACATTATTCAGATTCGCTATGCGAAAGAGAGTGATATTGCCCGGACCTTGCGGAATCGTTTCGCTTCTCTTTATAAGCAAATGCAGAATTTGCGCGATTCAATAGGACCTTCAAAAAAGCGAATAATGATCCCTGATCAGGAGAAGATCCATATCAGTATCGGGATCACAGAAAACCCCGACCTCTGGGTGTTCGATCTGGGTTACACGTACACGCCAGAGAACTTCGGGTGGCTGGCAAAGGTGAATGAATACGATCTTGAGACGAGTGAATCCATCAATTGGACAGACAGCCACGCATCGATCCAATACAAGACGGGTCTCATCAAATTGCGCCAGCTTGACCGCTCGATAGGCGATAAACTCAAGAGTCACTACGAGTATCGCTGCCAGATCTGTGGCCATGACTTTGGCAAGCCCTATGACGCCCATCCAGTGGAGGCGCATCACATTGAACCTTTTACGACCTCACTCAACAACAACGGCAGCAACCAGATCATCATTTGCCCCAATCACCATCGTGTCATTCATCAGACCAAAGCCGAATTCCGAAGAGATAAGATGACCTTTTTCTATCCGAACGGTTTTGCTGAGCGAGTTGTGTTAAACGATCATTTGTAGTTCGCATTGTGACTCATCGAGTGTAGAGATTTAATCGTCAATTCCCGAAAATAAAATTAATCATTTATTTTATTTTGCATAGCTGTGGGGAATTGAATTTGGGTCGCGCCTATTACCATGCCAAGGTCGCAGATTTCATCCGGACACCCTTGCCGGATGTCTTAGGTCAGCTGACGCAACAGCATGTTTTCAGTTTGGAAGATCTGCAGCGCAACGCCTGGGTCGAAGAGATTCAGATTCTCAAGCATGAATTAGTCCCATTCCCACAGGCCGAAGTGATTTTCGAATACTCGATCCCCCGAGTCGGTGGGCGCATCGATGCTGTTGTTATACATGCGGGGATTATCTTCGTTTTGGAATTCAAAGTAGGTGAATCCGTCCATCACCGCAGTGCTGCTGATCAAGTGATGGACTATGCGCTCGATCTGAAAAATTTTCATAAAGAGAGTCATCAGCGAATTATCGCCCCGATGCTCGTGGCAACTGAATCTAAACGTGCCAGTGCATCTTATTCAGTTGCTCCGGATGGGATCTTTGAAGTCATCAATAGCCATGCCAATTCCATCCAAAGGCAAATTATTGAATTAGGCAGTAGATATCCGGGCGAATCGATTGAACCCGAAAAGTGGATCAATTCCATCTACATGCCTACCCCGACGATCATCGAGGCTGCACAGGTTATGTATCGCGGCCACAATGTTCACGAGATTACCCAACATGAAGCGGGTACCAATTTAGATCAGACTGCTCAGGCCGTAGTCCGAATCATTGAACAGAGCAAAAACAACCACAAAAAATCGATTTGCCTTATCACAGGCGTGCCTGGGGCTGGCAAAACATTGGCAGGGCTGAACATTGCCAACGAAATTCATAATTTTGATCAGTCACAACATGCGGTATTTTTATCAGGAAACCAGCCATTGGTCGATGTCCTGCAAGAGGCACTGGCCAGAGACCGTGCCCGTCAGCAAAAAATCAAGAAGGGCGATGCAGCAAGAGAAGTTAAATCGTTCATCCAAATCATCCACCATTACCGGGATGATGCCATTGCTGTTGAATCGCCACCATTTGACAACATCGCAATTTTCGATGAGGCACAGAGAGCCTGGGATGAATCATCTCTGACCAGCTTCATGACTCGCAAGAAGGGCGTCCGGGACTTCAATCAATCCGAACCGGAGTTTCTGATTAGTATCCTGGATCGGCATCAGGATTGGGCCGTCATTGTCTGCCTGATTGGCGGCGGACAGGAAATCAACACCGGTGAGGCGGGCATCGGAGAATGGTTTCGAGCGGTCAAAAAACAATTCCGCCATTGGGACATCTACCTCTCGAGTCACTTGAATGACAGTGAATATCTCGGCGATCAAAATCTCGAATGCTTGCTCAAGGGAATCAATCATCAGTACGTCAATGAGCTGCATTTAGCCATTTCCTTGCGTTCTTTCCGCAGTGAAAATATGGCCGCCTTTATTAAGTCACTACTCGATTTGCAATTAGAGCAAACTAGACAGCTATACCAAGACTTGCAAGCCAATTATCCGATCGTCATGACGCGAGATCTTGATCGAGCGAAGACCTGGATTCGGTCCAAGGCTCGCGGAACAGAACGCTATGGCATGACAGCTAGTTCAGGGGCTAGACGGCTGCGCGGCTTTGGAATCTGGGTTCAAAGTAAAATTGATGCCCCTACCTGGTTTCTCAATGACAAAGACGATGTTCGATCATCCTTTTTCCTTGAAGAAACCGCCACGGAATTCGATATACAAGGCCTTGAACTGGATTGGACCATAGTCTGTTGGGATGCCGATCTGCGTTTCGAACAGGGGCAATTTTCTCATTTCAACTTTTCCGGCACCCGCTGGCAACGTGTCAAACAAGAGCAACAGCAGCAGTATCTAAAAAACACCTATCGCGTGCTGCTGACGCGCGCAAGGCAAGGTTTGGTCATTTTTATCCCACAGGGTGATGAAAACGATAATACAAGACTGCCTGAATATTATGACGGAACGTATGGTTATCTGAAGGCGATTGGGATTGAAGAGATTTAGATCAAACTACCTCACTCCTATGGCTTATGGTTTCAAATCACATCATAGCAGGAAAAAATTGTTTAACTTATCCTCGTGCGATAAAATTCATTAGACAGGAGTATGAGTAAATGTCTATTCAGATCACGACAGCTGATCGATCCTTACATCCTTACATTGATCAAGCGCATGATCGAGAACTACTATGATCTGGATAAATCCTGAGGAAAGAGAATGAGTACGATCGAATGATAAAAAGACTCATCGAACTATATAAGGAAAAAAAACGCATACTTAACCAACAGTGTGATGACTTTCGAAATCGAATCGACATAGCATTAGCAGAGCTAAATATATTGACTATAAACAAGAGTGAATTCGTTGATCCTTCAATTACAGATAGTTGGCGAAGATGTCATACGGATTTGTTGAATAATTTGGATTTGCAGAATATTGGGCGATTTAGGAAGGCAATTGGATATAAGTCGATTGTAGAAAAGCAAGACCAATTGATAGCGGCAGATCGTAGCATAGACAAACTGATTTCACAACATAATGAAAAGGTAGCAAATGAGAGAGTAACCGAAGCATATAAACTCATTGGTGATGTTGAGGGGCGAAAACTTGATTGGCAACAAATGACTTGCCTTGTTAAAGAAGCCCACAATCATCTTGTTGTTGCAGGTGCAGGTACAGGAAAAACAACAACAGTAGTCGGTAAAATCAAATATCTATTGAAATCCGGCATATGTAAGCCGGAGGATATATTAGTATTGTCATTTACAAACGCCTCAGCTACTGAAATGTGTGAAAGAATTCATAAGGAGACAGGATTTCCTATTGAAGCATCAACCTTTCATAAGCTTGGTCTCAATATTATTACGAAAGCGGATACTATCATACCGCAGATTACCCAACTGAATTTGCGAAAGTTCATCAAAGATCAACTGAATGAGCTTATGAAAAACGATTCATATCTCATGCTTCTGAGTTCATACATATTATTTCACCGTGTAAACGCAAAAAGTGAATTTGATTTCGCGAGTCAGGTAGAATACGAAGCATATTTGCGATTAAATCCTCCGAAAACCATCAAGAATGAAATTGTTAAAAGTTATGGTGAAATGGATATCGCCAATTTTTTGAATCAAAACGGTGTGAATTACATTTATGAGCAACCTTACGAGATTGATACCAGAACCAGTGAGTATGGACAGTATAACCCTGATTTCTATTTACCCGATTACCATATCTACATTGAATATTTTGGAATAAACAAGCAGGGAGAGGTACCGTCGTATTTCACAGGTTCTCATGGCATGACTGCGACTGAGCAATATCGAACTTCAATGCAGTGGAAAAGGGATCTGCACAAGCAAAATAATACGAAATTGCTCGAATTCTTTTCCTATGAAAGGTCCGACAATGAGTTGCTCGACAATCTAAAAAGAATCCTTGAAGACTGCGGAATCAAGCTGTCACCCAAAACTGCAGATGAGTTATGGAGCCAAGCAACCGCTGAAGGAGATTCCATTCTTGAAGGGCTTGTTGAGCTGTTTGAGGCCATCATAAACTTGATAAAAAGCAATGATGACACCATTGCTACCATTCGTCAACAAAACATCGGAAGCAGAAATTGCCGGAGTAACGATCTCATTCTGAGTCTAATCGAACCAATTTATAATAGTTATTGTAATTGCCTAATATCTCGCAATGAAATTGATTTCAATGATATGATCAACAAGGCTGCTACCTATGTAAAAACTGGTAAATACAAAAACCAATTTCGATATGTCATTGTAGATGAGTATCAAGATATTTCCAGAGCTCGCTTCTCTTTACTCAAGGCCATGCGAGACTCGATGGATTTTGATCTATTTTGTGTTGGTGATGATTGGCAAAGTATTTACCGCTTTGCCGGTTCTGATATTGGCTATATCTTGGATTTTTCAAAATACTGGGGACCTACAGAAATAAGCAAAATTGAAACAACTTATCGATTTGCCAGAAGCTTGATCGAAATCAGTGGTCAGTTCATTATGCAAAATCCCATGCAAATTATAAAGTCTATTCAAGGGAGCAGAAATGATTCTAGCTTTGCATTGTCAGAGGTAAACGGCTATACGGAGAAATCAGCAATTTCGTTCTTGGCTAAGAAAATTGAAGACCTCCCCCAAAACAGCACGGTATATTTTATCGGCAGATACGCTTTCGATGTGAATCTGTTACATCATAGTGAGTCGTTCAACTGTCGATATAACAATCAAACCGGCTTTGTTGATGTTGTTTATTCTCTCAGAAGAGATCTAAAAATGTTTTTTATTACGGCTCACAGATCAAAAGGCCTCCAAGCTGATTTTGTGGTAATCATCAACAACAAACGGAGTCGCATGGGTTTCCCAAGCAAAATTCAGGACGCCCCAATCCTTGATATGTTGTTAAGCAATGTTGAACAATATCCCAATGCGGAAGAACGACGACTCTATTATGTAGCACTCACCCGAGCAAAGAAAAAGGCGATTATATTGACTGTTAAAGATCAAGAATCCGAATTTGCTATGGAGTTGAGGGGGAAATATTCAGAAGAATTAAAGAAGGAGCAGTTCACATGTCCGTTATGCGGAGGCTGCTTAGTTCGAAAATCAGGCCCATATGGCGACTTTTTCGGTTGTTCCAGTTACAGAACTACTGGATGCAAATATAAAAGAAAAATTGTCAAAAATAATTCATCCAATAAACAGATAGGATAAATTGTGAAACCATTTATGGAAAGCACTTGATCAATGGCTGGAAGACGTCCAGAACGAATCATTCACGGCTAATTCAAATCGCAAATTCAATAAAAAGCTAATTCACAGTTCAACACAAATGCCGCTAATATATCATCTCTATTCTCGGAGTTTTATCCAATCAATTAGTTTGCTGCCATTGAATACGCTTTTTGCTTTGTTGTACTGTTATATGAGATAGATCATATTCAAAACAATAGTCATACCCAGATGGGAGAATGTGTTATGAATGATGGCAACTTGAGACGAGATTTCAAAAATTGGATGTCTCTTCAGAAGAATACGAATAATGAACACTATAAGCCAAGTACAATCGATACTTATATAAATGCAATACAATCCAGTGTGAGTAAATTGAATCTTGGCGATGCTGTTCGCGATGACTTGTTTTCCTATAGCTCCTCGGCTGAATTTGAAGCGGCTTATCAGTTGATTATAAAAGCGCCGAATTTCAACGCGGTTGTTGAATCGATGGGCAACGGTGCGCTTTCTAATGGCCTCATCCTCTATAGCAAGTTTCTGCAAGAGATTGAGCAGCCATCAATTTGGATTTTCCAGGGCAACCCAAAGTATTATGACATTATTGGTGCGGTCAACAATCTTAACCCAATAACCTGGTCAGTCAATCAATACCAGAAGAAAATCAAGCGCGGTGACAGAGCCTATATCTGGATCTCTGGTTCTGATGGCGGGATAGTGGCCAGTGCGACTGTTCTGGACGATCCTGAATATAGGGAGAGACCTGAAAACGATATTTATTACCTAGATCAGAATCTTAACTCAGAACCTTATCTGGCTGTTCAATTGAATATCGAAAAAAGGTTCATTGGAAAAGTTATTTCAAAGACCATGCTGCAGTCAGATGCTAGAACAAAAAACCTTAGCGTGATCAAGTTTCCAAGCGCTACCAATTATCCGGTGACCCCTGAGCAAGATTCGGTCATCCTAAGCATGATCAACGGTGCTTATGTACAGGTTCCAACGACCTTTGCAGAAATTGCGCCTGATTTGAAGCAACAAAGATACTGGATCTACGCCCCCGGTGAAGGTTCTCGACTCTGGGGGGAGTTCTATTCAAAAGGTATTATGGGAATCGGATGGGACGAGTTAGGCGATCTGACACAATATGCATCGAAAGATGCCATGAAAACAAAGATGAAGGAAGTTTATGGAGCTGAATTGAGCTACAAGAACGCCGGACATGCTACTTGGCAGTTTGTCCACGAGGTCAAGCCAGGGGACATTGTATTCGTCAAGAAAGGTCTCAGCAAAATTATTGGACGGGGAATTGTCACTTCTGATTACAAGTTTGAATCTGATAGAAGTGAATACAAGAATATTCGACAGGCAAAGTGGACACATAACGGCGAATGGGATCATGACGGACAAATTGTCATGAAAGCCCTGACGGATATCACCCCCTACAATGACTATTGCAAGCAGCTGGAAGGTCTGTTTATCGATGAGGATTCTACTAGCGGACCGGATGACGAGGTCAAGTCAGGTTACCCAACCTATGCCGAGGAAGATTTCCTTTCATCAGTCTTCATGTCAGAAGACCGGTATCAGACATTGAAGAGCCTTGTTATTAAAAAGAAGAATATCATTCTGCAAGGTCCGCCAGGGGTGGGCAAGACTTTTGCTGCAGAAAGACTGGCGTATTCGATCATGGGGGAAAAAGATCCCAATCGTGTTATGGTAGTCCAGTTCCACCAGAGCTACAGCTATGAGGACTTTGTCATGGGCTATCGCCCAAACGCGAACGGGTTTTCCCTGATGAAAGGTCCGTTCTACACATTCTGCAAAGAAGCAGAGCCAGATGATCGGCCCTATTTTTTCATCATTGATGAAGTAAATCGCGGCAATCTCAGTAAAATTTTTGGTGAGTTGCTGATGCTGATCGAGAACGATAAGCGAGGAAAACCAATCCGGCTGTTATACTCCGATGAACAATTCGCAGTGCCGCCCAACGTTCACATCATTGGTATGATGAATACGGCAGATCGAAGTCTGGCGATGATCGACTACGCATTGCGTCGCCGGTTCGCTTTTTTTGACCTGGAACCTGCATTCTCATCTGAAGGGTTTAGGACCTACCAGTCAACCATTGCCAATAAGAAGTTTGATAATTTGGTTAACGCCATTGACAGCATGAACCGTTCGATATCTGAAGATGCCTCATTAGGCAGCGGATTCAGGATTGGTCACAGCTATTTCTGCACCGAAGAAATGGTGGATGAATCATGGCTGTCAGACCTGGTTGAATATGAATTGATCCCACTGATTAATGAGTACTGGTTTGATGAACCGACTAAGGTTGAAATCTGGTCAAGCAAACTGCGTGGTTCCATAAATGGCTGAGTCAATCCGCATCAAAAACATTTATTACATGCTGACATACGCCTTTCAAAGTCTTCGAGATCTGGGGCGTGAGTTGATTGAAGTTGAGGAGTTCCAGAACATCCATGACCTTTTCGCTTCGATCCTGATCAAGGGAATCACAATCCAGATCAAGCGAGGCCTGCATCGTGATTATGTTCAGATTGAGGAGAAGCTCGGCAATCTGAGAGGTAAGATCGACGTTTCCAATTCCCTGAAGCAGTTGGCGGTCATTGAGAGAAGGATGATCTGCCAATTTGATCTGTTCTTTGAAGATGAGCAATTGAACCAGATTCTGAAAACGACCATGTTGCTCTTGCTGCACCATGGTCACGTCAAGCATAAATCTAAGCAGGAGCTGCGAAAACTGCTGATGTATTTTTCTGGCGTAACGATGGTCAATCCACTGCAAATCAATTGGCGAACAGTCAAATACCATCGCAACAATCTGCCCTATAAAATGCTGATCAACCTGTGCTGGCTTGTCATCAAAGGTCTGCTACAGACAACAACTGATGGCACATTGAAACTGGCACAGTACCTTGATGACCAGAAAATGCATCAATTGTATGAGAAGTTTGTGTTGAACTACTACAAAAAGGAACACCCGGAATTATCTGTCGATGCAGCATATATCGAATGGGATGTTGATGAAGATTCGGAATACACCTTTTTGCCGATAATGAAATCCGACATTACGCTATCAAATGGTGAAAAGGCCTTGATTATTGACACAAAATATTATGGCCGGACAATGCAACACAATGCCTTATACAACAGCACGTCAATCATATCAGGGAATCTTTATCAGATTTATGCCTATGTCAAGAATAAGGACAGGGACAAGACCGGGCAAGTTTCTGGCGTATTACTTTATGCAAAGACTGATGAGGAAATCACACCTGACAATGAATACAGGATAGGCGGGAATCGGATTGGTGTCAGGACATTAGACTTGAATATCGAATTCAACCAGATCTGTAATCAGCTGGATAGTCTTTGTGAGGAATATTTGTCAGAGTGATGGCCCAGTTTGATTGCGCAAATAGAAAATTGTTTAATAATATTGAAATGCACGAAAATGACTCGTGAACACTGATGTGTCGACGCCGAGCAATAATTGACCATGAGCCGGGCGATAATTGATCAGGCCTAGCTGAAAGAAAATTGACCACCCTCCTCCAAAGCGCCTACCCTGAGAGTGACGAAGCTCAATGACTATGGTAACCAGGTTAATTTTGCGGAAAATTCTTGAGATACCGCTGGTAATAGCTGGAAGAGTGGGTGTACAGAAGCTTGGAGAAGATTTTTCTGCAGGAGTGACGTGTTTGCACGGCGGAAAATTCGGCAATCAGCAGGATTGAACCTCTCCGCTTGCAGTGATCTTCTTTAGCTCATATCATCTCCCGCCAACCTTCGTATAGCATGACCATGGCCAGGGTGTCGAGTTCGCAGTACTCGAGCAGGGCATGCTGGATTTCCTGACGTTCGTAGTCCGACATGGTGTCATATTGCATCCGGTAGTAGGCCATGGCTGCGGCACCGCCCTGGTTGATCGATTCGCCGTCGCTGATGAGCTCGATGTCTTCGTCCTCGGGCAGATTTTCAAAGAGCACCCGCAGCTGTTTGTAGGGGTCTTTGACCTGGCCATCGACGACTTGCACCCAGGCTTTGCCGCTGAAATTCAGGCTCTGGATGCCACCCGAAACGCCATAGATGGGCTGAGCATATTTCTCCTGGAGGTACGGTGACCGGTTTAGGATGGAGGGGAGGACTTTCTTGATCGAGACCGAGCCTTTCATGGCTGGATCATAGTAGTAGCGCCTGACCAGGTCGCAGAGGTCGACCATGTTGCGCGGCCCGCAGATTTTCTGGTCCTTGAGCTGGGGGATTTTGTGTTCGGTGATCGAATCGATGAAATGGCACAGCTCCTTCGCGTCGGGGATTTGATCGGCGTGGGCCTGGATCTGGCCATGGATGATCCGCAGGTAGGTGTTTTCGTGCTGAGCATAGCGGAAAATGCTGCCCTGGTCGTCGGATAGTTCATTTTTCAGGGCGCGGACGAAGTCGAAATTGGGGAAGACGCCGGGGGTGGCATTCAGGTACTGGCCCTTGTGCTCGATCCGGCCGTCGGCATGGACGATGTGATGGGAAAACTGGAAGGCGATCCCTTCATAGGGATGCAAACCCTGGTTATAGGGGATGGCCGCCATGGCTGTCTCAAAATCGATGAAATGCAGGGGATACACCCAGGTGGCCATTTCAGCCCGGAGGTTTGCCTGGTCGATCCACACGCTGTCATCCTGATTATGGGCCATCCGGAGCTGGAGCAGCTGGCGCTGGCTCTGTGAGAGGCCGGGCCTGCCGGTGTCCTTCTCCGTGATCGCGCTCTCAGGCACTTCAGATAGTTTGATCACGCCTGCCTGCAGCAATTTGTCTCTGGTTTTGTAATGGAGACTGCCAATGTCAAAAAGCGTGGGCTGCTGGAAATCCGCCGTCTGCCAGCCCAGAGCCTCACGCCAGCATTCTTCGAAACCACTTTGCAAGCCTGGGACGGCTGATTCTGGCTGGGTACTCCGGAATTCGCAGCCTTTGCAGGCTGCTTTGACGAAGGGCTGGAACTTGCTGTTGCGCTGGTATTGGTCAGTAAGCCGAGCGACCAGGCTGGCGAAATCCAGCTCGTTGGCCCCGCCATCCGGTGCTGGGTAGGCGGCGCTATATACCAGATCGCAGAGCTCATCGACTGGGTCCTTGCGCAAAATCCAGTTGGCAGGTACGAGTTCCAGATCGTTCAGGGGTGCGACCTGGCTGGCCTTCACGCGGCCGTTCTCGCTCTTCTGGATCCGGAATTTCTGGTTCAGGCCATCCGTTGGACAGGCCTTGTCCTTATCCGCTGTCATCAGGGAGGCAAAGACAGTCAGATCCGGTTTGGCCAGGGTAACAACATATTTTTGAAAGGCGACATCCTGAATATAAGGGAGCCATTTGGAACGAATGGTGCCATCTCTTTTTGAAGACATTCCGTCCGCTCCCGTGCCGTCGTGGGATGTGGACTTGACCTCGATGATCTCCAGTTCGCGGCCCCTTTTGATGATCAGGTCCGTCCGGACAAAAAGATTATCGTACCGGAAGGCGGCCTCGTAGATGATGACGGTGTCCTGAGCCAACAGCTCATCGGTTTGGCGGACCGCCTCGTCATAGTCGAGCGTGTCGACCAGGACGCCACCCGGATAATAGGCTTTGGCCAGTTCGCCGACTTGGTAGCCACCCTCGGCCAAGGCCTGGAGAAAGGCGTCTTCCTTTTTCTGGTTTTCATACAGGTCCGGTTTGTCCGTGTAATATAGTTTGGTCGGACATTCCATCGCCAGCTTGAAACGGGATTTGGTCAGATAGCGAGCCATGGGAGCCTCCCTGCCTGAGTGCCGGTGAAGTTTGCTCGAGTTGCGATCGGCCTGATATCCGTTTCCGTTTGCCGGGGAAGGGGTTCATCTATGAATGATAAGACCATTATAGCACCACGATTGGAGCAGCACTCTTCTTGATATAATATACTATGGGAACCAGGTTCATTCTTCGGAAAATTCTTGAGAAAGCGCTGGTAATATATGGATTCAACAGCGTGTGGTGCTGCATTTTTCAGGGCAGTTGAAACTTTAATAGATAAGCACATACGAATCATTGCGGATGAATATGCATATGATTTGCTACCCTATAAGTACAGACTCTTCTTATATTGGATGAGGAACCGGGGCTTTCGCAATAAAATGATGGACTTGCGGCAAAAGATGACTCCTGGGATCTATGGGAGCATTATATGTCGTACCAGATATATTGACGACTGCGTCCAACAAAGTATCAGAAACGGCGCAAAGGTCGTGGTGAATCTTGGAGCGGGGTTGGATACCCGTTCTGTTCGGTTAAGTTGCCTTCAAGCTGTGCCTTATTATGAAATTGATCAAATCGATGTCATTGAATATAAGCAAAAGGCTATGATGAGGGCAATGAAGAAAAAAGGGCTTTTACATTCCAAAAGCACATACTATATTTCGACAGATTTTGAAAGCGACGACCTCGTTAAGTCATTGTCGGAGGCGGGGTGCAGCTTTGATGAACCAGCGCTGTTTATCATGGAAGGTGTAACACAGTATATCAGCAAGGAAGCATTCCGAGATAATCTTTCAATAATCGTGTCAGCTGCTGAGAAGAGTGTTTTTGTTTTTACATACGTACCATCGGAAATATTCGCTCAATACGAACACAGCCCGAATAAATATTTATTGTTACGTCAGTTCAGAAAATACGGAATAAATAAATTAACGAGCTACTCGATGCCAGATATTAATAGTCTACTTGAAGAGCATAATCTAAAAGTACTTGAAAACATTGGCTCAGTTGAATATAACACGCGTTATCTGATTCCCCTCAATCGAAAACTGGAAGTTGCTCCACTGGAACGTATTGTGTATGCAACACTAAAAATAAAGAACCAATGACCCGAGATGCTAATAGCAGGGAACCAGGTTGCCTTTGCGGGATCTTGGTAACCAGGTAACTTATACGGAAAATCTTTTAGTCAAAACTTCTAACATCTGTGCGAGTAGGGCTTTAGAGACCGGCAAGAGATTTTTCCTTTGAAGTAACCTGGTTCAGAAAGGGAAAAGGCGGAAGAATAGTCTCGCTGATTTTGTTATGATATTGAAAACGGCGGAAAGATTCATTCCGGGCGCTGCAAATTATGCATCTGACTGAGGTATAAGAAAAATGCTGTGTGACATTTGCAATAAGCAGGAAGCGGCTATTTATATGACTGGATTGGGGAATTATTGTCTTGATTGCAATAACTCGCGTGTTTCATCAATCTACGGGATCGATTATCTGAAGCAATATGCCCGTGAAGTTGTGATTCATGATTCGCAAAATCGGCCGCATACATTTTCTATCAGCAATATACTATCTCCTATGTTTTCACATTGGATAGCCGAGGAACGCGACCCTGGTTACCGGTTCACGGTTTTAACGAAACCAGATGCGGATCAAATTGCGGCACTTTTGAAATTGCACCGAAAAATCTATGCAGGATTGCAGCAGCAGACTTTGAAACGCAGTGAAAGTACGCAAGTCCTGTTAAATGCCATGCAATGTGATGATGGCCAATATTTTCTCAGGGAAACAGGATACGGTCGAATTGATTACGACACAGTTGCCAATCGTCCATGCTTGATCATGGATGGACGGATTGTTTCAGGCGAAGATTTTGTGCAGATGCTGAGTGTATTCGAAGGTTTTAATCTTCTGTTTCAGGTTCAAGACCCTTCGGATGACATTCTTGAGGATGATTCTGTTCTTGTACCCCATCGCATCGATGCGGATACAATTTTCGAAAAAGTCGAGGAGACTCTCAGCTGGTTTCTCGACAACCATGCTTTCCTGAGCTATAAACGAGAACCGGATTGCAGTTCGGCTTTGTTCAGGTGCTGGGATGAATTTGAATTGCTTTGCCGCCATGGAAAACCAGAGATTGCTCGATACGTTGGAAAGACTCTGATGGCTCGTTTGTTGAAAATTGAACATGACACGGATGCTTTTCCCGAATACCATATCCACATGATCAATACCATCATGGATCAATACTTGGCAGGCGCTAAAGTTTGAGAACCAAAGTGACATGGTTTCATCGCAGACGACAATTTCAAGCTTGAGGTGAATTTGTTAAGTCTTATTCTTATCCAATCCAATAAAATTCATACAACTATTAGCCGACATCACGCAATCCGCCAAAGCAAGTGAGCTGCAATTTTACACACCATGGGAGCCAGGTTGCCTTTGCGGAAATTTCTTAAGATGATTTTGGTAATCGCGGGAACAGTTAGCTTACAGAGGTTCTGGTGACATGTAATCGAGAAGGATGTGTTTCCAGAAAAAATTGGGCTGGGGTAACAAGTTGAAACATTTTTTGAATGGTCTAGTGGGCATTTTGCTCGTTTGTTCGCTGATTCTGTTGGTCAGCTGTTCTGCTCCGGCAGGTGAAGGATTTGCCATTTACTTAACAAAAGAGGATGTTTCTCCGGCCAAGATGGAGTCATTAAGTGTTTCCGCCCGCGTAAGCTGACCGGAACATGCTTAGTTGCTTGACCAAAATCTGCTCAGTATAATTGACCATGTTT